>Ga0102592_1003516_pt1 | contig 11714 bp, 11 predicted proteins | sample AraplaCol_mMF_r2_FD_76861 | JGI IMG/M metagenome (GOLD analysis project Ga0102592, IMG submission 76861) | Arabidopsis root microbial communities from North Carolina, USA - plate scrape MF_Col_mMF_r2 (SPADES assembly) (version 2) | ecosystem: Host-associated > Plants > Roots > Endosphere... | reverse complement strand
GCACCGGGTGCGCCATCGGACCGGCATCTTCGGCGAACTGCATCTGACGCAGCACGCGCACGTCTTCGATACGCTTGGTCGCACGTGCCGCCTGATTCTCGACCGTGCTGCCGCCGCTTGCCATGTCAGCGGAAAACTCCTGGTCGCGGAACACGGTCAGCCCTTCCTTCAGGCTCAGCTGGAACCAGTCGCGGCAGGTGACGCGGTTGCCCGTCCAGTTATGGAAGTACTCGTGGCCGACCACGGCTTCGATGTTGGAGAAGTCGGTGTCCGTCGCCGTTTCGGGATTGGCCAGCACGTACTTCGTGTTGAAGATATTGAGGCCTTTGTTCTCCATCGCGCCCATGTTGAAGTCGCTCACGGCGACCATCATGAAGCGGTCCAGGTCGAGTTCCAGGCCGAAGCGCTCTTCGTCCCAGCGGATGGAGTGGATGAGGGAATCCATGGCGTGACGGGTCTTGTCGAGATCGTGCGGCTCGACCCAGACCTGCAGCAGCTTTTCCTTGCCCGAGCTCGACTTCACGCGTTCCTCCAGCGCGACCAGCTTGCCCGCGACGAGCGCGAACAGATAGCTCGGTTTCCTGAACGGATCTTCCCAGCGCGCGAAGTGGCGGCCGTCGGGCAGGTCGCCCTGTTCGAGCAGGTTGCCGTTGGACAGCAGCACCGGGTACGCGGCCTTGTCGGCACGCAGCGTGACCGTGTAGGTCGCCATCACGTCCGGGCGGTCGAGGAACCACGTGATGCGCCGGAAGCCTTCGGCCTCGCATTGCGTGAAGAAGTTGCCGCTCGATACATACAGGCCGGACAGCGTCGTGTTCGCCGCGGCATTGCAGATGCCCGTCAGCGTCAGCTCGAACGAATCGGGCACGTTGTCGACGGTGAGGCCGTGTTCGTGCGCGTGGACATCGGCATACGGCTTGCCGTCGATCGACGCTTCGACGAACTGCAGTGCCTCGCCCATCAGTTCGAGATGGGTGGCGCGCACCGCGTCGGGATTGCGGCGGATGCGCATCGTATTCCTGACGACGGTACGCTCGGGCACGAGATCGAACTCGAGCGCGACGGTATCGATGAGAAAAGCGGGCGGCGCGTAGTCGGCGCGGCGGATCACTTGAGGCGTTTCGGTATCGGCCATGGTGTCGTGTGGGAATAAGCTCGAAGCCGGCGCGTTATGTACATACTGGCAGAGGTGCGCCGGGTGATCGGACCATTGTACAAAGCCTCGGCCGATCGTGCGGATAGAACTTTTTACCGTCTTGTCCGGTCAGCGTATTATCGGGCCGCTCGCGCGGCAGGCGCGAGCGACGATACCAACGAGGACGACCATGAAGCTCGACCGATTGACCCGCCACGCCGCACTCGTGCTCGCGGCGTTCGCCACGCTGCTGGCGGGCTGCACGACCTATGTGACGTCGCAGGTGACGGCCTTTTCGGACTGGAGCGGCAGCGACGCGACGCGCACCTACGCGTTCTCGCGCACGGCTGAGCAGAAGAACAGTCTCGAACAGGCCACCTACGAACAGATCGTCGCAAACGAACTCGCCACGCATGCGTTCCGGCAGACCGATGAGCGCGAAGCGCACTATCTGGTCGCGCTCGCCTATGGCATGCGCTCGGATACCGTGACGGTCTCGCAGCCCGCCTATTACTACAGCGCGTGGCCCGGACCTTACTACTGGGGCCGTCCGTTCGACCCGTGGGGTCCATGGGGTCCGTGGGGCCCGTATTCGGGAGGCTATGTGAACCAGAGCTATCCCGTGTACACGCATCTGCTCGGCATCCGCATCACGGATCGCGCGACGGGCAAGGAACTCTACAACGTGACCGCGCGCAACACGGACGAGCAGTCTTCGTTGATTGCCGCGATGCCGTATCTTGCCCGCAGCGCGATGTCCGATTTCCCGTTGGGCAACGGCGTGGTGCGCACCGTCAAGCTGCCCGTCGACGGAAAGGGCGGAATCTCGAACGAAATGGCGGCGGGCAATGCCGCGCCGCCCGTGCCGGCCTCGGGTGTCAAGACCGTTCAATAAGCGCTTCCAGGAAGCGCCTTCCATGAAAAAACGGCCACATCGCGCAAGCGATGCGGCCGTTACCATGACAGGGGCGAGTGCCGGATGACCCGGCCGACGGTCAGACGCCGATACCCATCAACGCCATCGCGCCGAGCACGACGAACATGACGGCAGCGATGCCGTGCACGAGCCTGGTCGGCAGTTTGTGCGCGAAGCGGTCGCCGAGCAGGATCGCCGGCACATTCGCGAGCATCATGCCGAGCGTCGTGCCCGCGACCACGCCGAAGAAGTCATGGAAGCGTGCGGCCAGCGCGACCGTGGCGATCTGCGTCTTGTCGCCCATTTCAGCGAGGAAGAACGTGACCACGGTTGCGCCGAACACGCCGAAGTGCGTGCGATTGGTATTCGCTTCGGCGTCGTCGAGCTTGTCGGGCACGAGAATCCACAAGCCCATGCCGATGAACGACGCCGCCAGCGCCCAGCGCATCACGGTCGGCGTGACGAGCGAGCCGAGCCATGCGCCGAGCGCGCCGGCGCCGGCATGATTGATCAGCGTCGCGACGAGGACACCGAGAATGATGGGCAGCGGCTTGCGGTAGCGGGCGGCGAGGACGAGTGACAGCAGTTGGGTCTTGTCGCCGATTTCAGCCAGCGCGACCGCGCCCGTCGAGATCAGAAAGGCTTGTTCCACGTTTTGATAGATTCCCCGGGCCGAGATGTGTGCGAGCGACGACCCACAACGCGCCGGGCCCTAAAGCGGCGGTGGTGGATCATCGGTCTCGCCAGGCCAAAGGCTGCGTCTGCCATGGCCATACGGCCAAGTCTGTTGACAGGCGCCCCCGCAGGTCACGCACGCTGCGCTCGCCGGCCAGAAGCTGGACCGTAGCGCGGGCATGACGCGGGGCGGCTACTCCCCAATGAGGGGCGGAGTATAGCACGGAGGCTTGCGCGAAAGCGAAGATTTCGCGTGACTTACGCACCCCTTTGGATTGCTTGCAGCAAGTCATTGCAAAATCAAGCGCGATTGTCGCTTTTTAACGGATTCGTCGCGCGCTGCCGACACGCAGGAGCGTTACAAACCGCGCGAATCTCTGGCATGCCAGCGGGTGCTCGGGCTGGGCGGAGGCCGGCCGGACGGGCCGCTGAAGGTGTGGGAACGCTTCCGTCGCGTGCAAGAGACGGATACAGATAGATACGTCTTTTCCGGCTGATTTCGGCCAGAATGCTCGGTATCATTTCGGGCGGTCTACGTAATGACCAGACGAAACCCCGTTTTGGCGTCCCGCCCCTAAATAATCACCGCTGCGTGCCGTTATTTGGGTGACTCCTTAAAATAAAAGTGGACTCACCGAACTGGCGTAGCGCCTCGCCTCGAAGTAGCGCGCTTCACGTGCTGTCGATGGCGAGCGCGCCTCTGGCGTCAGCAGCCTTCACGCGCGAACACCGATATGCCCGATCTGCACTGGACTATTCCGGTTGCTCGCTGGTCTTCCTGGCCTGCCGTCGCAGCCGCCGCACCCGATATTGGCTTTATCGAGCCGATGGTGCGGCGTCGCCTGAGCACGCTGTCGCGCATCGCGCTGAAAGTCGCGCATGACTGCGCCGCCGAGCGGCCCAACGTGCGCATCGTGTTCGCGTCGCGCCACGGCGAGCTGCGCCGCACCACCGACATTCTGCGCAACATCAGCGCGGGCGAGCCCGTCTCGCCGACGGCATTCAGTCTTTCCGTGCTGAACGCGATGACGGGCGTGTTCGGCATTTCGCGCGGCGACCGCACGGCCGCGAGCGCGCTGTCCGCCGGTGCCGAGACGCTCGGCTACGCGCTGCTCGAAGCGCACGCGCAGTACGCCACCAATCCCTCGACGCCCGTGCTGCTCGTCTACGCCGATGAACCGGCCGATCCCGGCTACGGGACGATCGAAGAGGAAGTGCAGGGCGGCGCGGTCGCGATCCTGCTGGACGAAGCAGCGGCGGGCCGCCTGTCCTGCTCGCGCACGGCCGTGGCCGACGGCAATGCGCCGCCCGAAGGCGCGGGTACTCTCTTTGCAACTCAAAGTCAGGCTGTGCATCACTGCCTCGACACGCATGCCGCTGCGCAATGGCGTGGCGAATACGCGGTCTGGGAATGGAGCTGGGATGAAGCCGTGGCTTGACTATCACTGGCGCCTCGTCGCGACGGCGCTTGCATTCACGGCGTTCGGCATCTGCGGGCTCGGCTTTTCGCTGATCCTGTTTCCGATCGCGTGGATCTGGCCGGATCGCACGTCGAAGCAGCGCGCGATCACCGCGATCATTCACGCGTTCTTTCGCGCGCTCGTCGCCGTGCTGAAGTGGGCCGGCGTGATGGAGCTCGACGCGCACGGCGTCGCTGCGCTGCGGCGCAAGCACAACGAGCCGGCCATCGTGGTCGCGAATCATCCGACGTGGCTCGACGTGATGGTGCTGCTGTCGCTGACGCCGCGCGCGTGCTGCGTCGTCAAGAGCGCGCACTGGAGCAACCCGTTTTTCTGGGGCGTCGTGCGCGCGGCCGAATATGTGAGCAACGCCGATCCGCTCGATCTCGTCGAAGCGGGCGCGCGGCAACTGCAGCGCGGCTACACGATGATCATTTTTCCGGAAGGCACGCGCAGCCCGGCGCGCAACCGGATGCATGCGTTTTCGCGCGGTTTCGCGCACATGGCGCTCAAGTCCGGCGCGCCGATCCTGCCGGTACTGATGGATTGCGATCCACCCGCATTTACCAAGGGCATGCGCTGGTACAACGTGCCCGAGCGTGCGTTCCGCATGCGCGTCAACGTGCTCGAGCCGCTCGGCGCAGATGCGCTCGCGGCGCACGACGAACCGCCCGCGCTGGCTGCTCGCACGGTGACGAGCGCCATCGAAGCACATATCACCCAGCATCTGTTCGACTATGGATTCTTTAAAGCTTGAAATCAAACAGCTTCTGATCGAAGCACTCGATCTGGAAGACCTGACGCCCGCCGACATCGACGACGACGCGCCGCTCTTCGATACCGACGGCGTCGGTCTCGATTCGATCGACGCGCTCGAAATCGGCATCGTGCTGCGCAAACACTACCAATTGACGATCGCGGCGAATGACGAACGCACGCGAGAGCACTTCCGCTCGATCAATTCGCTTGCAGCGCTGGTGGCGAGCCAGCGCGAGCTTGCGCATGAATCGGGCGACACCACAAAGAAAGGGGAATGACCGTGACCGACACCGAGATCCTTGAGCGCATCCGCGCCATCTTCAAAGAGAACTTCGCCATCGAGCCCGAACGCGTGACACCTGAAGCGCACCTGTTCGAAGAACTCGATCTGGACAGCATCGACGCCGTCGATCTCGCGATCAAGCTGCAGGAGATGACGGGCCGCCGGATCAAGCCGGAGGAGTTCAAGTCGGTGCGCACGGTCGGCGACGTGATCGCGGCTGTCGAGTCCTTGCTCGCGGCGCAGGGCTGATGCACGCGCAACGTTCGCACGCGCCGGGCGCCCCGGACGAAAGTCAGGCGCAGGCTGCAATGCCAGCGGCCGTGCAGCCAGCGAACGACGGCGAGCGCCCGCGTAGCTGGGCAAGCTTCGCGCTGGGTGTGCTCGCCAAGCTCGCGTATCCCGCCGTGATTCTGTGTGCGTGGTTCTGGGACGCGCCGCGCTTCGTCGGCTGCCTGCTGTTCGCGCTGTTGTGGCTGCAGCGCTGCGCCGGCACGGGCGCGTTCGGCGCGTCGCTGCGCAAGCTCACGCGGGTCGACTGGGCCGTGGCCTTCATGCTGAGCATCGCGTCCGCGGCCATCGTGTGGACCAATAGCGAACTGTTGCTGCGCATCTACCCGTCGCTGGTGAATCTCGGTTTGCTGATCGCGTTCGGCGTAACGCTCCTGCACGGCCCGACGATGATCGAAAAATTCGCGCGCATCGGCACGCCCGATCTGAGCGAGCCGGCGATCCGCCACACGCGCCGCGTGACGCAGATCTGGTGCGCGTTCTTCCTCGCGAATGGCGTGTTCTCTCTCTACACGGCGCTCTACTGGCCGCGCGAAGCGTGGTCGCTGTATAACGGCGCGATCGCGTACGGTCTGATCGGTCTGCTGCTGGCGGGCGAAATTGCGTGGCGATATCTCGTGATCCTGCCGCGCGTGCGACGTTCGGAGGCGGCATGATCGCGCTGCACGAACTGCTGTCGTGCGAGCGCGCCGGGCACGTGCCCGTCTGTCGCGACGACGAGGCAAACGGGACCATCGATTTCGCCGCGTTTCGCGCGCGCGTTTTCGCCATCGCCTTGCAACTGCGTGAAACGCGGGCGCACCGCTACGCGCTGTGCATCGACGATCCATTCGATTTCGCTTGTGCGCTATTCGCGCTGTTCGCCTGCGGCAAGACGCCCGTAATTCCGGCGAACGCGACACCCGGCTATCTCGCCGATCTCGCCGACGCCTATGACGCCGTGCTCACCGACGCCGACGTCGGCGCGCATGCCGCCACGCAAGCATGCGCCGAAACGCCGTTAACCATCGATCCCGACGCGCCGCTCACGCTCTATACGTCGGGCAGCAGCGGCACGCCGAAGCCGATCCACAAGACGCTCGCGCAGTTCGACGCCGAAGTGCAGACGCTGGAGCGCGAGTGGGGCGGACTGGCCGGCGAGGCGACGATGCTCGCGAGCGTCCCGCATCATCACATCTACGGTTTGCTGTTTCGCGTCATGTGGCCGCTCGCGGCCGGCCGCGCGTTCGATCGCGCCGTCTGTATCGAGCCGCTGCAGGTGCAGTCGCGCATCGAGCAATGCGGTGCGGCCGTGGTCGTGTCGTCGCCCGCGCAATTGTCGCGCTGGCCCGCGATGCCCGGCTTCGCGGCATTGACGCCCGTGCCGCGCGCGTTCTTCTCGTCGGGCGGACCGCTTTCCGCCGAAGCCGCCGCGCACTACGCGGCCGCTTTCGGCAGCGCGCCGGTGGAAATCTACGGCAGCACGGAAACGGGCGGTATTGCGTGGCGACGTCAGAACGAGACGTCGGCATGGCAGCCTATGAATGGCGTCGACGTTCAGCGCGGTGAAGACGGGGCGCTGAAGGTGCGCTCGCCGCATCTGGGGCATGACGCCTGGCATCGCACCGACGACGCCATCGTGTTCGACGACGGCGGCCGCTTCCGGCTGCAAGGACGCCTCGATCGCGTGATCAAGCTCGATGGCAAGCGCGTGTCGCTGCCCGAAGTCGAGGCGCGTCTCGCGCTGCATCCGTACGTCGCGCAGGCGGCCGTGGTGCCGCTCGCGGGTGCGTCGCGCGAACGTCTGGGCGCGGTGGTCGCGCTCAACGATGCAGGCGGCGCGGCGTTGCGCCACGAGGGGCGCGTCGCGCTCGCGAAGACCTTGCGCCGCCATCTCGCCGCCTATTTCGACGTGGTCGTGCTGCCGCGTCACTGGCGCTTTCGCATTGGGTTGCCGTTCGACGCGCGCGGCAAGCTGCCCGTCGCAGCCGTGGCCGCCGCTTTCGAGGCGCGCGCCGACGGCTTCGAACTGCTGTCCGAAGCGCGTCACGGTGACGACGTCCATTACGAACTGCGCGTGCCGCCCACACTCGTTCATTTCGAAGGCCACTTTCCCGGCCTGCCGATTCTTCCCGGCGTCGTGCAGCTCGACTGGGCGATCCGCCTTGCCGCCGCGCACGTGACGGGCGTGCGCGAGATCGAATCCGTCGACCGCCTGAAGTTCACCGCGCCCGTGATGCCGGGCGCCGTGCTCGACCTGAAGCTGTCGCACGATGCCGCGCGGCGGCGCGTGCAGTTCGCGTATCGCGTCGAAGGCCGCGACAGTGCGTCGGGCGTGATCGTGTATCGGGAGCGCGCATGAGCGACGCAGGTTTCAGCGCGTGCATCGTCATTCCGATCTACAACCACAAGGACGCGATCGGCGGCACGGTCGAGCGTCTGGCCGTGCACGGCCTGCCCATCTTCGTCGTCGACGACGGCAGCGATGAAGCGACGCAAGCCGTGCTCGCGGAGCTCGCTTGCCAGCGTCGCGAGCAGATGACGCTGCTGCGGCTGCCCGTCAACGGCGGCAAGGGCGCGGCCGTGATGGCGGGACTGCGCGCGGCGAAGCGCGCCGGCTACACACACGCGTTGCAGATCGACGCGGACGGTCAGCACGACGCCAACGATGTGCCGCTTTTCCTCGCTGCCGCGCGCGCCGAGCCGGGTGCCGTGATTCTCGGGCGGCCGGTCTACGACGAGAGCGTGCCGAAGTCGCGTCTTTATGGCCGCTATCTGACGCATGTTTGGGTGTGGATCGAAACGCTGTCGCTGACGATCCGCGATTCGATGTGCGGCTTTCGTCTCTATCCGCTCGCAGCGGCGTGCGCGCTGATCGACAGCGTGGATCTGCCGACCCGCATGGACTTCGACATCGAGATTCTCGTGCGGCTGTACTGGCGGCGTCTCGCGTTCCGCGCGATCCCGACGCGCGTCACGTACGCGATGGACGGCGTGTCGCATTTCGACGTGTTGTGGGACAACGTGCGCATCAGCGCGAGTCATACGCGCCTCGTATGCGGCATGCTGTTGCGTCTGCCGCTGCTGCTCGCGCACAAGTTCATGCCGCGCAAGTCCGCCGCTTCGCATGGGAATGGCGACAACGCGAAATGGTGGCGCATGGCCGAGCGCGGCAGCCGCTTCGGCATGACGCTGCTTGCGCTCAGTTGCAAGCTGTTCGGCATGCGCTTCACCGCATTGTGGCTGCATCCCATCGTCGCGTACTTTCTGATGACGGGCCGCGCCGCGCGCTCTGCGTCGCGCACGTATTTCACGCATCTCGAACAGGCTGCGCAAGGCGAGCGCACGCCGCGTCCGGGCTGGCGTTCCGCTTACCGGCAGATGCTGGCCTTCGCGCAATCGGGTCTCGACAAGCTCGCCGCCTGGTCGGGCCGCATCGATTCCAACGACGTGATCTTCGACGATTCGTCCGCGTTCGATGCGCTGGTCGCGAGCGGCCGCGGCGCGCTCGTGATCGGTGCGCATCTGGGCAACCTCGAAATGACGCGCGCGCTCGCCGCGAACGGCGGCCATGCGAAGGTCACGGCCATCGTGTACACCGAGCACGCGAAGCGCTTCAACAGCGTGCTCTCGACGGCGAACAGCGAGTTCGCGAAACGTCTCGTGCAGGTCAGCGACTTCGGACCCGAGACGTCGATGATGATGCAGGAGCGCATCGACGCGGGCGAGCTGCTGGTGATCGTCGGCGACCGCGTGCCCGCGCGCGAATCGGGCCGCACGACGGATGCGCAATTTCTCGGCGCGACGGCGCCGTTCGCGCAAGGGCCGTATGTGCTCGCGCATGCGCTCGGCTGCCCGGTGTATCTGTTCTTCTGCCTGAAAGAGCGCGACGAGCGAAATCGCGAGCGCTACCGGCTCTACTTCGAGCCGTTCGCCGAGCGCATCGAACTGCCGCGCCGCGAACGTGCGCAGCATATCGCGGCCTGGGCGCAGCGCTATGCGTCGCGCCTCGAACACTATTGCCGCAAGGCGCCTTATCAATGGTTCAATTTCTTCGATTTCTGGGCGCGTCCCCGAAAGACGATAACGAGTGGCATCCCGCACGGAGACGCGAATGTCGGAACATGATCTGATCGACGAGACGCACGCGCGCGCCGCACGCACGGCAACGCCGCGTGCGGTGGTGGTCGGCGGGCGCAAGCTGTCGATCGAAGAGGTCGTCGCGATTGCGAAGGGGCGCGCCACTGTCGCGCTGAGCGGCGACCCGGCGTGGCGTTCGCGCATTCAGCGCGGCGCGGATTTTCTGCGCCGTCATCTCGCCGCGGGCGAAACGGTGTACGGCGTGAACACGGGCTATGGCGATGCGTGCGTCGTCGATGTGCCGATGGAACTCGTCGAAGCCTTGCCGCTGCAACTGACGCGCTATCACGGCTGCGGCATGGGCGCGTATCTCGACGACGCGCAAGCGCTCGCCGTGATCGCCGCGCGTCTGAACTCGCTGGCATACGGCTTTTCGGGCGTGCGGCCGGTGCTGCTGGAACGGCTCGCCGATCTGATCAACCATCGCGTGCTGCCGCGTATTCCTTCGGAAGGCTCGGTCGGCGCGAGCGGCGATCTGACGCCGCTGTCGTATGTGGCGGCTGCCCTCGTCGGCGAACGCGACGTGATGTTCGACGGCACGCTGCGCGATGCCGCCGGCGTGTGGGCGCAGCTCGGCCACGCGCCGCTGACGCTCGCGCCGAAGGAAGGTCTCGCGCTGATGAACGGCACGGCCGTGATGACGGGCCTCGCGTGTCTCGCGTTTGCGCGTGCCGAACATCTCGCGCGTCTTGCGTCGCGTTTGACGGCGCTGTCGACGGTTGCGCTCGATGGGCGCGCCGCGCACTTCGACGCCATGATCTTCGAAGCGAAGCCGCACGCAGGCCAGGCCGAAGCCGCTGCGTGGATACGCGCGGACCTGGCGGGCCGCGACGATACGCCGGGCCATCGCCTGCAGGATCGCTATTCGATCCGCTGCGCACCGCATGTGATCGGCGTCGCGGTCGATGCATTGTCGTGGGTTCGGCGCGACGTCGAGAACGAACTGAACAGCGCGAACGACAATCCGCTGATCGACCCGGACGGCGAGCGCGTGCTGCACGGCGGCAACTTCTACGGCGGCCATATCGCGTTCGCGATGGACGCGTTGAAAACGGCCGTCGCCAATCTCGCGGATCTGATGGACCGGCAGCTTGCGCTGATCGTCGACGACAAGTTCAACAACGGCTTGCCGCGCAACCTGACGGGCGCGACCCCGGCACGCGCGCCGATCAATCACGGTTTCAAGGCGGTGCAGATTTCGTCGTCGGCGTGGACGGCGGAAGCGCTGAAACATACGATGCCCGCCAGCGTTTTTTCGCGTTCGACGGAAGCGCACAACCAGGACAAGGTCAGCATGGGCACGATCGCCGCGCGCGATTGCCTGCGCGTGCTCGAACTGACGGAGCAGGTCGCAGCCGCGCATACGCTCGCCACCGTGCAGGCGCTGAAGTTGCGCGTGCGCATCAACGGTGAGACGAACGTGCCCGCGCCGCTGCGTGCATTCGCTCAAGAGGTGGCCGCGATGTCGCCGTTCGTCGACGAAGACCGTGCGCTCGAAAGCGATCTGCGCGCGTTGACGGCGCGCATTGCCGATTGCGCGCTGGTTGAAGGAGGCGCGCATCATGAATGAGCGTCACCAGGGCAAGACGTTGAAGGCGAGTGCAATCGTCGAAGTGCCGTTTCATGATGTCGACGCGATGAACGTCTGCTGGCATGGCCATTATCTGAAGTACTTCGAGATCGGCCGCGCCGCGTTGTTGCGCGCATTCGACTACGACTACCGCGAGATGCAGGCGTCGGGTTATCTGTGGCCGATCGTCGAGGCACATCTGAAGTACGTGCGGCCCGCGACGTATGGGCAGCGCATCGACGTGCGCACGGAGCTGCTCGAATTCGAAAACCGCCTGAAAATAGGCTATGAAATCGTCGATTGCGCGACGGGCACGCGGCTGACGAAGGGCTACACGATCCAGGTCGCGATCGAGGCCGCGACGCAGGAAACGCAGTTCGTGTCGCCGCCTGTCGTGTTCGAAAAGCTGGAGCGCGCATGGTCACGCTGACACTACGCGCCGCATTGATCGCTGCGTTGCTTGCCGTGGCGGGCGTGAATTCATACGCTGCGACACAGCAGACGCAGTC
>Ga0102592_1003512_pt1 | contig 11730 bp, 9 predicted proteins | sample AraplaCol_mMF_r2_FD_76861 | JGI IMG/M metagenome (GOLD analysis project Ga0102592, IMG submission 76861) | Arabidopsis root microbial communities from North Carolina, USA - plate scrape MF_Col_mMF_r2 (SPADES assembly) (version 2) | ecosystem: Host-associated > Plants > Roots > Endosphere | place... | reverse complement strand
TGAAGGCGACGGCGTCGGACATGGTGTATTCCTTCGGATCGATCACCGTGAGACGCCGGCCGAGGCGGTGGATATGGATCCGGTCGGCCACCTCGAACACATGCGGCATGTTGTGGGAGATCAGTACGATCGGCAGACCGCGGGCTCTGACGTCGAGGATCAGTTCCAGCACGCGGCGGCTTTCCTTGACGCCAAGGGCTGCCGTCGGTTCGTCCATGATGATGACCTTCGAGCCGAAGGCCGCAGCGCGGGCGACCGCGACACCCTGGCGCTGGCCGCCGGAGAGCGTTTCCACCGCCTGGTTGATGTTCTGGATAGTCATCAGGCCGAGTTCGGACAGCTTGTTGCGCGCGAGCTTCTCCATGGCCGGCCGGTCGAGCATGCGGAACATCGAGCCGAGCACGCCCGGTTTGCGGATCTCGCGGCCGAGAAACATGTTGTCGGCGATCGACAGCGCCGGCGACAGAGCGAGGTTCTGATAGACAGTCTCGATGCCGGCCTCGCGCGCTTCCATCGGCGAGCGGAACTGCACCTGCCGGCCTTCCAGCGTGATCACCCCCTCGTCGGGGGTGACGGCGCCCGAGATCGCCTTGATCAGCGAGGACTTGCCGGCGCCGTTATCGCCGATGACGGCGAGGATTTCACCCGGATAGAGGTCGAAATCGGCATTGTCGAGGGCGGTCACGCGGCCGTAGCGCTTGACGAGACCGCGGGCGGTGAGAAGGGGTTCGCGAGCCATGATTACACCGAAACCTTTCTGATCCACTGATCGATGGCGACGGCGGCGATGATCAGCACGCCCGTCAAGAGGACTTTCCATTGCGGGTCGGCGCCGAGCATATTGAGGCCCATCGACACGACGCCGACGATCATCGCGCCGAACAGCGTGCCGAGAATGGAGCCGCGGCCGCCGAAGAGCGAGATGCCGCCGATCACGGTCGCGGTGATCGCCTGGAGGTTATAGTCGGTGACCGCCGAGGACGGCGAGATCGAGCCGTTGCGGCCGATCGAGACCCAGGCGGCGAAGGCGGCGATGACGCCCGAAATCGTATAGACGGTAAGCAGCACCTTCTTGGTCTGGATGCCGGAGAGCTTGGCCGCTTCCGGATCGTCGCCGACCGCATAGACATGCCGGCCCCAGGCGGTGTGATTGAGCACATACCAGAGCAGCAGGACGAGCAGCACCATGGCGATGACGCCCAGCGTCAGCACGGCGGTGCCGGCTTTGAAGCTCATGGCGAAAAGATGCAGCAGCGGCGCCTGTTCGTCGACGTCGGTGTCGCGGATCGTCTCATTGGCGGAATAGATGAAATTCGTCGCCATGACGATATTCCAGGTGCCGAGCGTGACGATGAACGGCGGCAGTTTCATGTAGGCGACGAGGAAGCCGTTCAGCAATCCGCACAGGCCGCCGACAAGCATGCCGGCTGCGACCGCGATCGGTGTCGGTATCCCGTAGGTGATGGCGACATTGCCCATGATGACGGCCGAGATCACCATGATGACGCCGATCGAAAGATCGATACCGGCAGTCAGGATCACCAGCGTCTGGGCGGCGCCCAGAATACCGACGATGGCGATCTGTTGCAGGATCAGCGTCAGCGTGTAGGACGAGAAGAACCGTCCGCCGATGGCGATGCCGAAGATGATGATTGCCAGCACCAGCACGATCAGCGGCACGGCGGCCGGCGTCGAGTGCAGAAAATGCTGGGCGCGCTTGATCAGCGAGACATCCTGGTGCTCGAAGGAGGCAACGCTCTTGTCGCTGCCGTCGAGAACGCGTTCGAATTCCTGTGTTCCGGTCATGGTTCCTCCTCCGCATCCGCGCGCCGAACTCGCGCGGGGGCCGTCACCGATATCCTTCCGGTCTTTGCTTAGCCGGTTCGTGAGGCGACGGCACATCGTCCGTCGAAAACGGCCGGGGATCAAGCCCCGGCCGGTCTGCTTTCAATAAAGCGGGCTCAGCCCCAGCACTTGTCGGTGCCTTCCTTGGTGTCGATCGACTTGACGCCGGAGACCGGCTTGTCGGTGACGAGCGAAACGCCGGTGTCGAAGAAGGACTTGCCTTCGGTCGGCTTCGGCTTTTCACCGCTATCGGCGAACTTCTTGATCGCCTCGATACCGAGCGACGCCATCAGCAGCGGATATTGCTGCGAGGTGGCGCCGATGACGCCTTCCTTGACCGACTTCACACCCGGGCAACCGCCGTCGACGGAGACGATCAGCACGTTCTTTTCCATGCCGACAGCCTTCAGCGCCTGATAGGCGCCGACAGCGGCCGGTTCGTTGATCGTGTGGATGACGTTGATGCCAGGATCCTTCTGGAGAAGGTTTTCCATGGCCTTGCGGCCGCCTTCTTCATTGCCGTTGGTCACGTCATGGCCGACGATGCGCTTGTCATCTTCGTCGCCGATCTTGTCCGGGTTCTTCGGGTCGATGCCGAAGCCGATCATGAAGCCCTGGTCGCGCAGAACGTCGACCGTCGGCTGCGACGGGGTCAGGTCGAGGAAGCCGACCTTGGCGTCCTTGGCCTTGTCGCCCAGCGTTTCCTTGGCCCACTGGCCGATCAGCTTGCCGGCGAGCAGGTTGTCGGTGGCGAAGGTGGCGTCGGCGGCATCGGCCGGCTCGAGCGGCGTGTCGAGAGCGATGACCAGCAGGCCGGCATCACGCGCCTTCTTGACCGACGAGACGATGCCCTTGGTGTCGGAAGCGGTGAGCAGGATGCCCTTGGCGCCGTCGGCAATGCAGCTTTCGATGGCGGCGACCTGGCTTTCGCTGTCACCGTCGATCTTGCCGGCATAGGACTTCAGCGAAACGCCGAGTTCCTTGGCCTTGGCCGTCGCACCTTCCTTCATCTTGACGAAGAAGGGGTTGGTGTCGGTCTTGGTGATCAGGCAGGCAGCAACGTCAGCCGCCATGACAGGAGCGGAAAAAGTGACACCAAGCGCGAGCGCGCCGAAAGCGAGAACAGATTTCTTCATGGAACTCCTCCCAGAGTTTGCCGGCGCCGCCCCTGCGGGGCCGGAATCTTAAGATATGACACTTCGCCGTGGATCGCTAATGCCTCCCAGCGGTCCCGTGCCCTTGACGATGCAATTAAGAGCGAAAAGAAATCGGCTTGTCAATAAATAAATCCAATTGAATTATTAATTCGATGTGGCATGCTCAATCGAATTAGGGCATAGGCCAACAATCGGGAGGAGCGGCCATGTCGTCCTTGGATGGACCGGCGAATATACCGGTCCCGCCACCAATTCTGAATCCGGCCGGAGGTGCGAACCAGGTCAGGGTACGGGCCTATAACGAACGGCTCGTGCTGTCGCTGGTGCGTCTCTACGGCGCGCTGTCGAAGGCCGATATCGCACGCCGCAGCGGCCTGTCGGCGCAGACCGTCTCCGTCATCATGCGGGTCCTGGAGAAGGAAGGGCTGCTGTCGCGCGGGGAACCGGTGCGCGGCCGTGTCGGCCAGCCATCGATCCCGATGCATCTCAATCCCGACGCCGTCTATTCCTTCGGCCTGAAGATGGGCCGGCGCAGCGCCGATCTGGTGCTGATGGATTTCGTCGGCCGCATTCGCATGCAGTTGCATAGGACCTATGCCTATCCGCTGCCGCATGAAATCCTCGCCTTCGTCACATCGGGCATCCGCGAACTCGAAGACCGGCTCGACGACAAGCAGCGCGGCCGCATTGCCGGCCTCGGCATCGCCGCGCCTTTCGAGCTCTGGAACTGGGCCGAAGAGGTGGGGGCGCCACCGGGTGCCATGGAGGTCTGGCGGGATATCGACCTGCAGGCCGACATCGCCGAACGCGTCGCCCACCCTGTCTTCATGCAGAACGATGCGACCAGCGCCTGCGGCGCCGAACTCGTCTTCGGCGTCGGGCCGTCCTATCCCGATTTCGTCTATTTCTTCATCGGCTCCTTCATCGGCGGCGGCATCGTCCTGAACTCGGCGATCTTTTCCGGCCGCACCGGCACGGCGGGCGCGATCGGGCCGCTGCCCGTGCGCGGCAAGAATGGCGAGACCAAGCAGCTGCTCGAAATCGCCTCGATCTTCGTGCTCGAAAACATGCTGCGCGAGCGCGGCATCGATCCCGAGCCGCTCTGGTATTCGGCCGACGACTGGGTGGATTTCGGCGAGCCGATGGAAAGCTGGATCCAGGATAGCGCCAAGGCGCTGGCGCAGGCGATCGTCGCGGCCGCCTCGATCCTCGATTTCAGCGCGGCCGTCATCGACGGCGGCTTTCCCGGCTGGGTGCGCAGCCGCGTGGTGCAGGCCACCATCGACGAAGCCGCCAAGCTCGACCTGCAGGGCGTCGTCATGCCCGAAATCATCGAGGGCGCGGTCGGCGCCCAGGCGCGCGCCATCGGCGGCGCCAGCCTGCCGATCTTCGCGCGTTACCTCACCGACCAGAACGTACTCTTCAAGGAGGTAGACCATGCTGAAAGGACTTGATCCACTGTTGAGCCCGGAGCTGCTTTTTACGCTTCGCGCCATGGGTCACGGCGACGAGATCGCCATCGTCGACGGCAATTATCCGGGCGTCGAACATGCGCGCCGGCTGATCCGGCTCGACGGCCACCACCTCATCCCGGTGCTCAACGCCGTGCTCAGCGTGCTGCCGATCGACGATTTCGTTCCCGAGGCGATCTTCCGCTCGACCGTCAAGGCCGAGCGCGACAAGCTCGACCCGGTGCATGAGGAGATGATCGACTGCTGCGCGCACCACGAGCCGTACCGGCAGGTGGTGCCGCTGATCGGCCAGGATTTCTACGGTCGGGTGAAAACCGCTCATGCGGTGATCCAGACCGGCGAGCCGAGGCTCTATGCCAATATCATCTTGCGCAAGGGGGTGATTTATCCGAGGGAGGCGGGTGCCAAGGCGGCGGCCGGGGTGGATCCGTTCGTCTTCTAGCGGTCACCCGTCAATTTCGACTTCCGCTTCACAGTTTACGGGCGCATTTAAAGGGATGGCCATGCCGATGGACGAGCGGGCGTGGGCGCCAATGTTTGGCCCGTACAGCTCCAGTATCAGATCGGAATAGCCGTTTGTGACCAGCGGCGTCTCATTAAAACTCGGAGCAACATTCACCATGGCGAAGACGCGCAGCCAAGCCGTGACCCGATCAAGGTCTCCGATAGCACGTTTGAGGCTGGCGAGGTGGGCCAGGGCAACGAGCCGGGCCGACGCGTAACCCTGCTCTGGCGAGACCTCCGCTCCGACCTTGCCAAGCGGGGCTGCCAATGTCCCATCGCGGTTGCACGCGACGTGACCGGAAATGTAGGCGCGGTTGCCGCGCACCCGAACCCAGACGAAGGGCATTCGCAGCCCTTCGCGAACTTTCAGAGGCTCGGGCAATTCCAGACCCATGTCGGCCAGACGTTGTTCGATGATGGCCATGGTGCACCTCCCGGCATGATCAAGGTAGGATGTTATCGAGCTCCGGCATCAGAACGACGCTCTCGTTGGCGGCGGGGTCATTGCGGGCACCGAGGAACTCGGCGTTTTCGGTGCAGCGATTGACGGCCACATGGGGAACGCCGGCCGGAATGAAAAGATAGTCGCCGGCGTGGACCAATTCGCACTGTTCGAGCCTCGACCCCGACCAGATCTCGATCTCGTGACCCGCGGTCATGAGAAGGGCCGTCTCGTGTCCCTCATGGCGATGGGCCCTGGTTCGTCTGCCTGCGGGTAGCGAAATCGTCCCGAGCCACAGCATGGTTGATCCGACGCTTTCCGCCGAGACGCCCGAGCGATAGACAGACCCCTGCTCGGCGACATGGCTGCCGCTCCCGCGTACGACTTTCGCGGCTAACAGATGCGGATTTTTCGGTTGCGTTGCTTCGTTCTTCATCGCTTTCACCACTTCAACCGCTGCACTGGAGCAGACTGCGCGTTCAGCCGGCGCAAGTCCTGAAGCGGGGCCGAAAAGTTTCCGAAAAGCTGCGAAATCGCGGTATCATTCCCGGCCATGAACACCCAGCACCTTGCCTTCGGCCACTTCGAGTTCATTGCCGAGAACGGATGCCTGTTTCGCGACAATAGGCCTGTCGCTATCGGCGCCCGAGGTGCTTCGCTGCTTGCCGTTCTGCTTTCGGCACAGGGGGGTGTCGTCTCCAAGTCGGCCTTGATGGATGCCGCGTGGCCGGGATTGGCCGTCGAGGAAAGCAATCTTTCCGTTCAGATTGCCGCCCTTCGCAAGCTGCTCGGCCCCGCATCAGACGGCAGCGGATGGATCGTCACGGTTCCGCGGGTCGGCTACAGATTCTCCGGTCCGGTGGAGAGCCGGACCGATGCAGCCGATAGCGGATGGCATGCGCAGACCAGTTCGATCCCGGCGATTGCGGTACTGCCGTTCGAGAATCTCGGCGGCGATGCTGAAAGACAGTATCTGGCCGACGGCATCACCGACGACCTGATCATGGCGCTCGTCCGGTTCAGATGGTTCCGCGTCGCGTCACGTGGGGCGAGTTTCACAAGGAGGAATGGCTCGAGCGATCAGCAATCTATCGCGCACGAACTTGGCGTCGATTTTCTGGTGGATGGAGCTGTTCGGCATGCCGGCGATCGGATACGAATATCGGTGCACCTCGCCGACGTCGCGAAAGGCGCCACCGTCTGGTCCGAACATTACGATCTTCAGGTGGCCGAGGTATTTGCGGTGCAAGACGCCATCGCCGAACGGATTGCAGCGGCGGTCGAGCCCGAGCTGCTGTTGCGCCATGGGCTTCAGGTCGCTCCGCACACCGGCAACATCACTGCCTGGGATCTTGTCCGGCAAGGCACATTCCATTTCCACAAGGTCACGCAGTCCACCCACCTCATGGCCCGGCGATTTTTCCGCGAGGCCACGGAGCTCGATCCCCTGCTGCCGGAGGCGCAGATCTGGCGGGCGCGGGTCAATGCGGGCCTCATTGCCTACGGCTGGACCGATAACCCCGCCGCGGACGGGAAGGAGGGTTTGGATGCGGCGCTGCGCGCGATCTATCTCGACGCGCGAAACCCGTATTCGCACTATGCGCTGGCGATTGTGTCGGCCTATACAGGCAGGGCTGCCAGGCGATCCTCGCAGCGGAACGGTCCATCGAACTCGGTTCGAGTTTCGCGTTGGGCTATCTCGTCCTCGGCATGGCCCGTCTTTTTTCGGGTGATGCCGCCGGTGCGCGCAAGCCCCTGGCTCGCGGCCTCGAACTCAACCCCCATGATCCGCAGAATGGGGTTTGGTTCGGCCTCTTGATGCTTGCATTGTTGTTTTCGGGCGACGTGGAGAGCGCGCTCGAAACGGGGCGTACGGCGTTAAAGGCGCGGCCTGACTGGCCGGCGCTTCTGCGCATTCAGGCGTGTTGCCATGCGGCCGCGGGACATCGTGAGCAGGCTCGCCGCTTTGCTACGGCGGCCAGCGACTTTCCCGAAGCTGCCGGCGATGCGCTTGGTCCTTTCAGAGATGGCAACAAGGAATGGGCCACCCGCCTGGACGAGCTGCTGCGAGAGGCGGAACTTTAGAACGACCGGTTGGCAAAGGCCGCTCAGGATCGGCGCCGAAGAAGCCTGAGGATTTCTACGGTCGGGTGAAAACCGCCGTTCGGTGATGGGAAATTCCAGTCGGGATCGGCTTCATTAGCCGTCGCTCAGTCGCAAAACCTCAAACAAAAGTTAGACTTTCACAACCTGGATCTGCAATAGTGTTGTCTGATCTCTTTCCGTGCAGCGCCTCGCGCCCTATCGCGGACGACGATCTACCGGGTGATGAAGCGGTTGGGTGTCAAGCGCTCAACGCCGTAAGACATGTGGAATCCGGGAGTGTCGATTGATCGATCATCTGTGTGCGTCGAACTGGTTTGGGAAAATCAAATGAAGGAGCGCCTGGTGATTGCTTGCGTGCTCGTTGCCGCCGCCTACATGGCGCTCCCGACAGAAACTCGATTGTCTACCCCTATCAAGCCAGACGGCATCCCACCGGCGAGCGAAACGCCGCCTTCCAGGATCTACAAGGATGCTTCAGGGCGCGAGGCGCATATTGCGACGCCCTTGCTAGACAAATTCTCCTATGCCGGAGATGCCGACCTCTGCATCGAACTACGGGAAATGACAAAATCCAATGCGGATGCCGCAGAAGAGCTTCTAGACGCCTGCGGCAACATTTCAACGGGCAGCGCAGCTGAGATAAGCCAAAAACGTATCTGGTTGGCCATGATCCTTGGCGACGCGGACGAGGAGTATACTTATTCTCTTTCCGACAACGAAACCGATCGAAACAGGCGCGCTGTCCTGGCAATCTCGATGCTGAGAGCCGCACTGGATGCGGCTGCGCCGGATGCTGCGAAAGAAGCCTTCTCTGCTCTCGATAGCCTTTGGATCGCAAATAATGCGAGCGGTGCCTCTACCGGTTATTATCCACCCTTCCTGTTTGGCTCTGCCATGAAAGCTGAATCTGGTGAAGCGCTGTTGGCCCTGTGCCCGCTTGCCGGTCGGACCGACTGCGATAGGTTCGTACCAAGCGGAATGCCCAAGGCTCTGGAAGAGCTTGGGCGCTGGAAATCCAACGAGACCCTGCTGTTGCGTTCTGCAGAACTATTGGAACGTGAACACAAAGGCATCAAAGATCCAGACAAAGAAGCGGAGCTCGACTTTGCTGAGGACTTTTCTGCAACGCTGGGCTATGCCAATGAGCTCAATCCAGGAAACGGAAGCGCTCACGCTAGGCGGGGTGTGAAGCCGCTGGAGGAGTGGCTGAGCAAATTTGAAAACAGCACCGATGAACGTGAATTGCGATACATCTATAGCAAACTTGGCACAGCATACGGACGCATCGCATCGGATACCCAGCAGCGCACAGACGCTGAAAAGGCTGTAAAATTCAATAGTCAGGCATTTGAAATAGCCAGAAAATTAGACAAGGACGGCCCCAGCTGGGAAAACATGGCGAACCTTGGCGATGACACGCTACTCCTAGCCGAACTGAGCCAGCAGGAAGCTGGATTTCAGAAAGCGTTGAAGCTTCATCGTGACGCATACGCGATAACGGAAAAGCAGAATTCGCAAGACGCTTCCGCCTATATGAATATGAAACTTGCGCGGACCCTGCAGCACTATGCAAAGGCAGAGCTTCCTTCGATTCCGAAAAACGAGAGGATCGCGATGTTGGACGAGGCGGTCAATTTAGCTGAAGGCGTCAAGCCGCTATTCGAACAGACGGGCACATCACTCTACCTTCGAATGACGAACAACGTCCTCGCTGAAGCAAAAGCCCAACTCACCTCGCTCCACCAATCGAAATTGCCTTGACAATCCGGCCTATGAAAAGGCGCCGATGTCTAATTCATGGTTTCCGTTGAAGCGAGGTAATGCATCGTGGAAGCGGCTGATTAATCAAAGTCGTCAAGCGGGATTTTCCCGGCCTGGTAAAGCCTCATCCGATTTGCGGGAGAAATATCCGTTTCACGCATCGAAACGCCCGCCCGTTCTTCAATGCAACCCGCCATTAACCTTCAAGGGTCACAAACGACTTACGGACCTGCGCGGCTTTATCGACGACGGTAATGCCCGACTTTCTTAATTCCGCCCGAATGAGTTGTGGCGGTCTTCGATCACGGCCTAGGACGCCGATGCCGTGAAGTTGCCCATTGGTCGCCGGCATCCGGTGACACGAGCAGCAGCCGTGCCGGCTGTTGATTGAAACATGTCGGGGACGATGCGGTTCTCCAAACTGGCCATGAGGGCTCTTCGCACAACAGGAGCCTGTTCATATGCCTCGCGTCCAACCGACCAGACCCCAGGTGGAGATCCTTGTCTGGCTCGCGGTCTTCCTGCTTCTCTTCTGCCTGTCGTGGTTCTTCCACTGGCATGAGGGGCTGGATGCGTTCATCGAGAAGCATCATGACTATCCGCTGGACCACGCGCTCCTTGCCCTGAATATCTCGGGGTTTCTCGGGCTGATCTATTCCGCACTGCGGATCCGTGATCTCTCGAGGGAGGTTCATCGCAGGCTGCAGGCCGAAAAGAACGTGGACTGGATTGCCTGTCACGACACGCTGACCGAACTGCCGAACCGCAGATTTCTGGAATCCGTCTGCGCGCAGTCGATGAGCGATCAGAGGGGCCAAGAGGCCTATGCCGTGTTCAGCATCGATCTCGACGGCTTCAAGAAGATCAATGACCTCTTGGGGCACGATCACGGTGATGCGGTGCTGAAGGCCGTTGCGCAACGGCTCTCCTCCCTCTTTCCGCGTGAGCATGTCTTCCGCCTTGGTGGAGACGAGTTTGTCGTTCTGGCGCGGCGCACGGGAAATCCCGATCTTGCCGCCTTGGGGAACCGCATCGTGAGCGTGATCGGCAAGCCCTTCACCTTCAATGGCGTCGCCGTCGACCTCGGCGCCAGTGTCGGCTTCGCGCTTTATCCGGAGAACGGTGGTGACCTCAGCCAGGTCATCCGACATTCGGACTGCGCGATGTATGTCGCCAAGAAGCAGGGGCGCGATCTGGTGAAGCCCTTCGTGCCTTCGATGCAGGAAGAGTTGGCGAAACGGATTCGGGTGGAAGCCGATCTGAGAGCCGCCATCAGGAAGGCTGAGATCGTTCCCTACTATCAACCGCTCGTGGACCTGAAGACGAACAAGATTATCGGCTTCGAGGCACTGGCACGCTGGAAGACCGCTTCCGGCGAATTCATCCCGCCGAACGAATTCATTCCCGTGGCGGAGGAAGCCGGACTGATCGTCGAATTGACCGACCAACTGCTTCGCCACGCCTGCACCGATGCGCTTTCCTGGCCAAGTGAGCTCGTCCTGTCATTCAACCTTTCCCCGATCCAGTTGAGCGACCGGTTGCTGGGCCTCAGAATTCTCAAGATATTGGGCGATGTCGGTCTGCCCGCGCACAGGGTCGAGCTCGAAGTGACCGAAAGCGCCATCATCCAGGACGCCGTCACGGCACGTATCGTGCTCGACGATCTGGTGAACGCCGGTGTCAGGATTGCCCTCGACGACTTTGGAACGGGCTATTCCAGCCTCTCGCAACTCTCCAACTACCGGTTCGACAAGATCAAGATCGACAGGAGTTTCGTCGCTTCATTCGAAACCAACGACAAGCAGGACAAGGTGATCAAGGCCATCATCGCTCTCGGCGCCGGACTTGGCGTGACGATCACGGCCGAAGGCATCGAAGAGGAGAGCCAGCTTCAGCGGCTTCAGGATTTGGGCTGCGACATCGGCCAGGGTTATCTGCTCGGCAGGCCGGCCCCGGCCGAGATGCTCGCCGCAGACCATGTCAGCGCCAGACTTTCGCAACGGCGCTGACGGTTCGACGGGTCTTACTTGGAATTCTTTGTCGCGCTGCTTTGTTGGAAATGCTCAACGGCGCCGTCGATATGAAGCCAGTGATGTTTTGATTGTTCAAAGATGGACAGGGCAGGAGCCGGAGATCGCGGGTCTGCCAACGCACCGATGGCAACACCGGTAAAACCTGGCAGGTTGTCGGCCCTCCAAAAGACCGTAGACCCGCAGTTCGGGCAAAAATAGTTGCGGATCTTTCCACCGCTTGCGGCTGACCGGTTAAATTCACGCTGGCTTCCCGAAACGGCGACGGAGTCCGAGGGATAAAACACACCGACGCCGAATGGACTGCCAGTTCTGCGCTGGCAATCGAAACAATGACATGCAACGACCAATCTTGCCTGCTGCGAGAGTGTAACGGTGAGTCCACCGCAACTACATTGCGCACGGGTCATTCG
>Ga0102592_1003510_pt1 | contig 11734 bp, 9 predicted proteins | sample AraplaCol_mMF_r2_FD_76861 | JGI IMG/M metagenome (GOLD analysis project Ga0102592, IMG submission 76861) | Arabidopsis root microbial communities from North Carolina, USA - plate scrape MF_Col_mMF_r2 (SPADES assembly) (version 2) | ecosystem: Host-associated > Plants > Roots > Endosphere | place... | reverse complement strand
TCTTGCGGGCAGTGACATCCCCCGCCTCGACAAGAGCGCGCACGGCAAGGTCGATTTCGCGGCCGGTGTCCTCCGCCGCGCTGACAACCGCATCCTGGGCGGCCTGAAGAAACATTGACGGTTTCGATGCATAGGTTCGCTGGCCGACGGTCGTGTCCATGCCGTACTTCGTCACCATCTCGACGGCAATCTCGGTCGCGCGCTGGAGATCGTCGGTCGCGCCGGTCGATACGTTGCCGTCGAAGATCAACCGCTCCGACGCGCGGCCGCCCATGAGGACCGCGATGCGGTTCTTCAACTCGGTCACCGTCAGCAGAAAACGATCCTCGGTCGGGCGCTGCATGGTGTATCCGAGCGCGCCAATTCCGCGCGGGATGATGGAGACCTTTTGCACGGGATCGACTCCGGGCAGATTGGCCGCGACCAGCGCGTGGCCCATCTCATGATAGGCGACACGTCGCCGCTCGTCCTTGTTCAGCACCCGGCTCTTCTTCTCGATGCCGGCCACGATACGTTCGATCGCCGCGGTGAAGTCCTCGAAGGCGACCTCGTCGGCCTTGCGGCGGGTCGCAGCGATCGCAGCTTCATTGATGAGGTTGGCGAGGTCGGCGCCGGTGAAGCCCGCGGTGAGACCCGCGACCTTGTCGAGATCGACGTCCTTCGCCATTCGGATCTTCTTGATGTGAACCCTGAGGATTGCGACGCGACCGCCCTTGTCGGGACGATCGACCAGCACCTGGCGGTCGAACCGGCCCGCGCGGAGCAACGCCGGATCGAGCACTTCCGGCCTGTTCGTGGCCGCCAGCAAGATGACGCCGGTCGAGGGATCAAATCCGTCGAGCTCTGCGAGAAGCTGGTTCAGCGTCTGCTCCTTCTCGTCGTAACCGCCGAAGGCATTCGGCATGCGGCTGCGCCCGAGTGCATCGAGTTCATCGATGAAGATGATGCAGGGCGCGGCCTTTCGAGCCTGCTCGAACAGATCGCGCACCCGCGCGGCGCCGACGCCCACGAACATCTCGACGAATTCCGAGCCGGAGATCGAGAAAAAGGGAACGGCGGCCTCGCCGGCGACGGCGCGCGCGAGCAAGGTCTTGCCGGTGCCGGGCGGTCCGACCAGCAAGATGCCCTTCGGCACATGGGCGCCCAGCCGGCCATAGCTGTTGGGATCCTTCAGAAAGGACACCACCTCCTCCAACTCGAACTTCGCCTCTTCAACGCCAGCCACATCGGCAAAGGTGACCTTGGTATCGGTCTCGACATAGACCTTGGCGCGGGACTTGCCGATCGACATCAACCCGCCGAACCCCTGCCGCTCAGCCAGGCGCCGTCCGAGAAACACCCAGACCAGATAGAACATCAACGCAGGCACGATCCAGGACAGGATGGTCTGGAACAGTCCGCCTGACGGCACGCCGGTGACCGTGATCCCCTTGTCCTGCAGCTTCTCCACCAGCGGCAGATCAACTCGCGCGGTCACGAACGCGGTCTTGTCGCCCGCCAGCTTTTCGCCCTCCTTTAACTTGCCCTGGATCGTGTCCTGACCGACGGATACTTCCGCGACCTTGCCTTGGGCGACGAGCTGTTCGTACTGGCTGTAGGGAATGTTTTCTACGGTATTATAGGTGGCAACCGCCCATTGCAGCAGCACGAGCAGGATTCCCGCCCCGAAAATATAGCCAATCGCAATGGTTTGTTGCTGCGACGACGAATCCTTAGCCATTCAACTCTCCATCAGGCCTGCCATCCCGGACCGCCTGGCGAGTTCATCTTAGGTGCTCGGGGGCCTGCGAGCTTGCGGAGGATCAAAAGCGGGTCTCGAAGCCACCATTGATGCAGGTCAACGAGCATTTCCTGAGCGGTGGAAGATTTGCCACGAACCAAACGACGTCGATCGGAGCCGCGCCATGTACAAAGACATTCTCGTTCACATCCCCACCGAACGTCCCATGCGTGCCGCGATCGAAGGCTCGATTTCGCTCGCCGCACAGTTCAACGCCCATCTCGACGCGGTCGCGGTCGGCTATGTCGCAACCAGCGCAGCTTACGTGATGGAGGGCGGTGCCGCGGTCGCCGCCGTGTTCGAGCTGGAACGCGAACGTGCCGTTGAGCGGGCCGAGGCCGCGCTCTCGGTGTTCGAAATCGAAGCGGCGAACGCCGGCATCTCCTACGCCTGCCGCCCGCTCGGCGCGATCCCGGTGGATGCCGCCGGCTCGCTCGGCGAGATGGCGCGGCTGCACGACCTCAGCGTCGTGCTGCAGCCCGACCCGGCGCAAGGCTCGTTCGACAACGACGTGCCGCGCGAGATCCTGTTCCAGGCCGGCGGCCCGGTGCTGTTCCTGCCCTACACCTTCCACGGCGCGTTCCAGGCGGGGCGGATCGGCATCTGCTGGGACGGCAGCCGCGTCGCGGCGCGCGCCGTGCACGACGCCGCGCCGTTCCTGGCGCGCGCCGACGAGATCGTGATCATCTCCATCAACGAGGACAAGGCGGTCTCTGACGAAGCTTCAGCGAACAGCCTGGCAAGACATCTCGGCCGGCGCGGACTGCCGACCCGCACGGTCAGCCTGTCGGCGACGCGCGCCGACATCCAACCGACCATCCTGTCGCTGGCGGCCGACGAGGGCCTCGATCTCCTGGTGATGGGCGGCTACGGCCATTCGCGATTGCAGGAGCGAATTCTCGGCGGCGTCACCCGCGCCATGCTGGAAGCCATGACGGTCCCGACGCTGATGTCGCATTGACTGACAAGCGCCGTTACGCCGCGACCGGGGTCTCCCAGGTCGCGGGCGCCGCGGCGCCCTCGTCGTGCTGCACGTTGCACGCGTCGAAATGCGCCTTGAGTTCGACCTCGGCGAGATATTCGAAATGTTCGGCTTGGCCGAGGAGTTCCCAGTTCTGAAGCGGCCGGTAGGCGGCCTGCTGACGACAGAGGGACGCCAGCGCGCGGTAGCGACGTACGTTCTCCATGAGACCCTCCCTCGCATTCACTGGGCTTATTGCCCTAATTTGCGTCAGGCCGATGGCGTTTATGCAAAACATTTGCTGCGCGCGCAACGCGCCTGGGCTCGGTTAATTTTCGAGAAGCTTCGGTAAGAACTTTAGTTCCAAACGTCTGCGAGGAACTCCGGCCCCAAGGCCTGGGCGTCAAGGCCTGGGCGTCAAGGTTTGGGCGTCAAGGCCTAGGCGTAGAGCCGGCGCTCCACGGTCACGCCGACTAGGTCGAGATAGCGCTCGATCAGGTCGGGCCGGCCGATCAGATAACCCTGGATCTCCTCGCAGGCCTCGCGCGCCAGGAAGGCACGCTGCGCTTCCGTCTCCACCCCTTCGGCAATGACCGGGATGTTCAGAGCGTGCGCGAGGCTCAGGACCGCGCGGACAATCTCGGCCGATTGCGGCGTCGCCTCGAGATTGGAGATGAAACCGCGGTCGATCTTGATCTTGTCGAACGGAAACGACTGGAGATAGGACAGCGAGGAATACCCGGTGCCGAAATCGTCCATCGCGATGCGGACGCCGAGCGCCTTCAGCCGCCGCAGCAGATTGAGCGCGCGGGTGAAATCGCCGATCAGCACGCCCTCGGTGATCTCGACCTCGAGCCGCGTCGGGGTCAGCCCCGTCTCCAGCAGGATCTGGTGGATCGAACGTTCGAGATCGCCGGCCTGGAACTGGACCGGCGACAGATTGACGGCGACCTGCAGCGGCCGCGGCCAGGAGGCCGCCTCGCGGCACGCTTCGCGCAAGACCCATTCGCCGATCTCGACGATCAGCCCGTTCTCTTCGGCCAGCGGAATGAACTGATCCGGCGGCACGAAGCCCCGCGTCGGGTGGTTCCAGCGCAGCAGCGCCTCGAAGCCGATCACCTCGCCATCCACCCGCGCCTGCGGCTGGAAATAGACCAGGAACTGGTTCTGCTCCAGCGCCTGCCGCAAATCGTGCTGCAACAGCCTGCGGTCGCGCAGCTCCTGGTCCATCTCGGATTCGAAGACGCGGACCCGCCCCCTGCCCTCGCGCTTGGCACGATAGAGCGCTGAATCGGCATTGGCGAGCAGCGTCACGGCATTGACGCCGTCATCCGGATAGAACGCGATGCCGACGCTGAGGCCGACATGGGGCAGATAGTCGTCGACCTCGAGCTCCTTGCCGATGGTCTCGACCAGGCGTTCGGCGAGCGCGAGAACATCCTCACGTCTGACCTCGTCGGGCATCAGGATCATGAACTCGTCGCCACCGATACGGGCGACGAAGGCACCGTCGGCTTCCGCGGCAAGCCGGTCCGCCGCCGCCCGCATCAGCATGTCGCCGACCGGATGGCCGAACACGTCGTTGACCTCCTTGAAGCGATCGAGATCAAGGCTGAGCACGGCAAAACTGATCGAGGCCTCCTGCGCCCGCTCCAACCGCTCGTCGAGCGCGGCGTTGAAGGCGCTGCGGTTCGGCAGGTCGGTCAACGCGTCATGATGCGCAAGATGGCTGATCCGCGCCTCGTTCGTGATCCGCTCGGTGACGTCCTCGATCACGCCGACCAGATATTGCGGCGCGCCAGCGCTGTCTCTGACCAGCAGCTTGCGCGAATTGACCAGTCGCTCGCGGCCGTGGACGCCGACTTCGAGCCGATGCCCCTCCAGGAACATCGGCGTGCCGCTGTCGACGACGCGGCGATCCTGCTCGTTGACGACGCGGGCGATACTGTCCGGAAAGATCTCGTCCGGCGTCTTGCCCAGCATCTCCTCGCGCGGCACGCCGTAATATTCTTCGCCGGCGCGGTTGAGCAGGATGTAGCGCGAATCCCTCGCATCCTTGGCGAACACCGCGATCGGGACGTTCTCGATGATGCTGTCGAGGAATTCGCGCGCCCGCCTCAGATCCCGTTCGGCGCGCTGATGCGTCTGTTCGAGCTCCTCGATCATCAGCTTGATCGCGCGGTCGGTGCGGCGGCGATCGCAATCGCTCTCCTCGTAGGCCGCGCTGACGAGCTCGCTGAGCCTGGTCAGGTCGACCTTGCCGGATTCGTCCGTCGACTGGCGAATCTGTCTTGCGAGCATCCGGTGCATCGTCAAGCCGCCGCCTCCGCGATGACGGTGACGGTCATGGTCTGGTTATGCAGTTCGCAGCGGCCGGACGCGGCCGGCGGGGCGATCTCGCCGTAAGAGTAGAATCCGATCCGGACGACGTCCTCGCCGAGCTCGGCGGCAACGGCGTCGAGCTCGTCCTGCGTGCGCTGCCCCATGACCCTGCGCCGGCCGGTGCAGCTCACCAGGATCGCAAGCTTGTCGCCGGCAACGCCGTCCGCGAGCGCGCTGCGCGCCTGCTTGCCCGCCTCGCCGGCACCGGCGGCGAGACTGTCGAAATTGGCCCGCATCAATTGCGCGGTGCATCCTTCCGGAATGTCGGCGGCGAACGTCAGGGTGCGGGCATTGCGATCCACCGCAAACACCGAGCGCACGATCTGCCGGTTCGGCTCCGCCTCGTCGTGAATGCGCAACGGGAATGCCAGACCCGAACCCGGCATCGCCTCGGCCTCCTCCTCGCCGAGATAGCGGGTGTAGAGGTCCAGCGGCGGCTCGCCGTCGAGCTCCACGACCACCGATCCTTCCGCCTTCGTCACCTTGCGGCGGGGCCCGAACACATCCCAGCCGCCGGCGCAGCCATGCGCGAACCGGAACGAGGCGCCGTAGAATGCGATTGCGGCGACGCGGTTTGGCGACGGCTCCGCGTCGGCTCCGACGATCGTCTGTTCAAATCGGGTTCCATCGCCGGCGAGCCCACCGGTGACGGGGAGGTCCGGCCCCAGGACTTCAGTGATTCCGGCAAGCAGTTCGCCGCCGTTGACCGCCAATCCGTCCGACAGCACAAACAGGCCCGCCAAATCCGCCGCCAGGACCTGGCTGGCAAGACGCGCGCCACAGGCCCGCGACGCATCGCGGCTCTCGATGACCTCCTGCACCAGCCGCACTTGCGTGTGGGCGAAATGCAGGGCGACCGCGACGACCTCGTCATCGCAGATGTCGTCGCCGTGGATCTGTCCGCCGGTGCTGCAACCGACGATATGACCGTCGGGATAGAGAGCATGCAGCTCGCGATAACGTTCGCCATCCGCAAGTTGCTCGCGGCTGCCGAAATAGAGCACGAGCTGGGGAGGCTCGCGCAGGGCATCCGCTCCGCGCCAACCATGGGCCGCATTCCAGTGAAGATATTGAATCTGCATCCCACGCTCCCTGCAGTTCTTGAACCACAGATTGTGGAGCGGCGCATTGCGTCGCCGTTAATTGCACGCGCACTTCGACACCGTTGGTTACCCCGGCATGAAGGGTCTCGCCGACTCGTGACGGATTCTCCGTAAGACTGCGGGAAACAGTCCGGCTCTTCGAGACCATCGACATCGCGGCGCAGTCGCGCCCGTAATCTAACGGGTGCGCGCGCCTTCGCCGAGGCGCATCGGCTGCACGGCTTGCCGCTTCGGAACCCGCCCCGTCTCGGCTGCGGAGCGAATGGCTTCGATATTCGCAGCATATCCGGCCACGCCCTTGCCGCGAAACACAGCGGAACCCGCCACCAGCGTATCGGCCCCCGCCGCCGCTACGGCAGCGGCATTGTCGCGCGTGACACCGCCATCAACCTCGAGCCGGATCGGCCGGTCGCCGATCATGCTGCGAATGCGGCTGATCTTATCGAGCTGCGAGTCGAGGAACGACTGGCCGCCGAAGCCGGGATTGACCGTCATCACCAGGATCAGGTCGAGACGATCGAGCACATATTCGATCACGCTTTCGGGCGTCGACGGGCACAGGCTGACGCCGGCTTTCTTGCCAAGCGCGCGGATCGCCTGGAGCGAGCGATCGAGATGCGGCCCCGCCTCGGCATGAACGGTGATGACATCGGCCCCCGCCTTCGCGAACGCTTCGAGATAGGGATCAACAGGCGCGATCATCAGATGCACGTCGAAGATCTTCTTCGTCACCGGACGGATCGCCTTGATGATGTCGGCGCCGAAGCTGATGTTCGGCACGAAGTGTCCGTCCATGACGTCGCAGTGGATCCAGTCCGCGCCGGCGGTGTCGATGGCCGCGATCTCCTCGCCGAGCCGGGCGAAATCCGCCGCCAGGATCGAGGGAGCGATGATGATCTCACCGGTCATGGCTTTGCACTCCGCGCGTCGGCTCCGCCGCTGAAGACGCGGCTCGCCAGGACGTCCATGGGATCGATGGTTTCGAGGTCGGCGACATCGAGCATGCGGTCGAGATCGGACACCAGGCGATCGGCCTGCCGCAGGCGGATGCGGTCGACCGCGTTGCGGATCGAGCGCGCATTGGAGAAGAATGGCTGGGTCCGGCGCAGCGCGATGTACTTCTCGAACGCCTCGCGCGCAGCCGCCGAGAAGCGATAGCCGCGCTCCTTCAGCATCAGCTCGGCGATCACCAGCAGCTCGTCTTCCGCATAGTCAGGAAATTCGATGTGATGGGCGATGCGCGAGCGGAAGCCGGGATTGGAGGCGAAGAAGCTGGTCATGCGCTCGCCATAGCCGGCGAGGATGACGACGAGGTCCTCGCGCTGGTTCTCCATCACCTGCAGCAGGATCTCGATCGCCTCCTGGCCGTAGTCGCGCTCGTTGTCGGGACGATGGAGATAATAGGCTTCGTCGATGAACAACACGCCGCCCATCGCCTTCTTCAGGATCTCCTTGGTCTTCGGCGCGGTGTGGCCGATATACTGGCCGACGAGATCGTCGCGCGTCACCGAGATCACCTGCCCGCGCCGCACGAAGCCGAGACCGTGCAGGATCCTGGCCATGCGCAGCGCCACCGTGGTCTTGCCGGTGCCGGGATTCCCGGTGAACGACATGTGAAGCGTCGGCGGCGACGATGCCAGACCCGCGCGCTGCCGGATACGTTCGATCAGCAGCAACGAGGCGATCTGGCGCACCCGGTTCTTCACCGGCTTCAATCCGACCAGCTCCTGCTCGAGCTGCTGCAGCGTGTCGGTGATCCCGGCCGATTCGGCCTCCTTGCGGAGATCGAAATGGGTCTCGCCGGGCTCAGTCGTGGCTGCGTGGGGAACATCCAGCATAGCTACCCTCGAAGAAAAGAGCTTCGCCGCGGGGGAGCGGCGAAGCAGTGGTCCGCCAAGGAAGCGGAGCAGGGAGAGCTCCGCGCGGAGCAGAACGGCTTAAGGCGCGGCGTGCGCGGTCGGCTTGCGCACCGTGGTGTAGCGGATGGAGCGGCCACCGACCTCCTGCCGCACCAGCTCGAACTCGGCCTCATTCGGCGGCCGGTTGACGAGGAAGGAGATCCGCACCGATTCCCAACCATGGCTGGCATCGAAGCCGCTGATGCGGATGTAGCGGTCGCCATACACCCGACGGCACTCCGCGAGCTCCATCATTACGCCGGCGGCGTCCTGGAGATCGAACATCGGCAGGCCCCACATCTCCCAATAGGTATTGCGGGGGTGCGGATCGTCGGTGAACTCGATGTTCACCGCCCAACCCTTGGTCAGGCAATATTGCACCTGCTTGGTGATCTGGTCGTCGGTCAGGTCAGGCAGGAACGAGAAGCAGCCCTGGGTCAGTTTCATCTCAAAACTCCTCAGACGGTTTCCAGCGCGGTCGGCACGAAGTCCGGCGTGTCGGTGGATTGATAATTGAAGGTCACGTCCTTCCAGACCTCGAGCGCCGCCTTCAGCGGCGTGCAGGTCTCGGCCGCCCTGGCCAGGATTTCCGGACCCTCGTGGACGTAGTCGCGGCCCTCGTTGCGGGCGAGGATCATCGCTTCCAGCGCCACGCGGTTGGCGATCGCGCCTGCGGCGATGCCCATGGGATGGCCGATCGTGCCGCCACCGAACTGCAGCACGACGTCTTCGCCCAAGAGGTCGAGCAGCTGGTGCATCTGGCCGGCATGGATGCCGCCGGAGGCGACCGGCATCATCTTGTTGAGGCTCGCCCAGGACTGGTCGAAGAACAGGCCGTGCTCGAGCTTGGTCGGATTGAAGTCCTCGCGGCAGACGTCGTAATAGCCGCGTGTGGTGTTGGGATCGCCTTCCAGCTTGCCGACCACCGTACCGGCGTGGATATGGTCGACACCGGCAAGGCGCATCCACTTCGCAATGACACGGAACGACACGCCATGGCTCTTCTGCCGCGTATAGGTCGAGTGACCGGCGCGATGCAGATGCAGGATCATGTCGTTGCGCCGCGCCCATTTGGCCATCGACTGGATCGCGGTATAACCGATCACGAGGTCGATCATGACGATGCAGGAGCCAAGCTCCTTGGCGAACTCCGCGCGCTCGTACATGTCCTCCATCGTGCCCGCGGTGATGTTCAGGTACGTGCCCTTCACCTCACCTGAGGCTGCCTGTGCGCGATTCACGGCTTCCATGCAGTACAGGAAGCGATCACGCCAGTGCATGAAGGGCTGCGAGTTGATGTTCTCGTCGTCCTTGGTGAAGTCGAGCCCGCCCTTCAGCGCCTCGTAGACGACGCGGCCATAGTTGCGGCCCGAAAGTCCGAGCTTCGGCTTCACCGTCGCGCCCAGTAGCGGCCGGCCGAACTTGTCGAGGCGTTCGCGCTCGACCACGATGCCGGTCGCCGGCCCCTGGAACGTCTTCACATAGGCAACGGGGAAGCGCATGTCTTCCAGCCGCAGCGCCTTAAGCGGCTTGAAGCCGAACACGTTGCCGATGATCGAGGCCGAGAGGTTTGCGATCGAGCCCGGCTCGAACAGGTCGAGGTCATAGGCGATGTAGGCGAAATACGAGCCGGGCGAGCCCGGGACGGGATCGACGCGATAGCACTTGGCGCGATATTTCTCCGCCGCGGTCAGCCGGTCGGTCCACACCACGGTCCAGGTCGCGGTCGAGGATTCGCCGGCCACCGCAGCGGAGGCCTCGATCGGGTCGACGCCTTCCTGCGGCGTCACGCGGAACAGCGCAATGACGTCGGTGTCCTTTGGCGTGTAGTCGGGTTCCCAATAGCCCATGCGCTTGTATTCCATCACGCCGGAGCGATAGCGCTCTTTGCCGCGGACTGTGCCTGCATGTGCGTTCATGTCTCTCTCCTGCTCTTTTCTCTGCTCTTTCTGATGGATCAGGCCGCGACGGGTTCGCGGGCGTCGACGCGCGGATCGAGCTCGCCGGCGCGGTAGCGTCGCGCCATCTCGGCCAAGGGAACGACCTTGATCTTGCTCGCGTGACCCGCGGTTCCGAACTGCTCGAAGCGCTCGCGGCAAAGCTCGCGCATCGCGTCCATCGCGGGCTTGAGGAACTTGCGTGGATCGAACTCGGAGCGCGTTTGCGCCGCGACCTTGCGAAACACCGCGGTCATCGCCAACCGGCAGTCGGTGTCGATATTGACCTTGCGCACGCCGCTCTTGATGCCGCGGACGATCTCCTCGACCGGCACGCCCCAGGTCTGCGGCATCTCGCCGCCGAACTGGTTGAACATGTCCTGCAGCGGCTGCGGCACCGAGGAGGAGCCGTGCATCACCAGATGCGTGTTCGGCAGCCGGCGGTGGATCTCCTCGACCACCCGCATCGCCAGGATGTCGCCGTCCGGCTTGCGGCTGAACTTGTAGGCACCGTGCGAGGTGCCCATCGCGATGGCGAGCGCGTCGACCTTGGTGGCGCGGACGAAATCGACGGCCTGGTCGGGATCGGTCAGCAGCTGGTCGTGGCTGACCTTGCCCTCGACGCCGTGGCCGTCCTCCTGCTCACCGCCGCCGTGCTCGAGCGAGCCGAGCACGCCGAGCTCGCCCTCGACGGACGCGCCGACCCAATGCGCGAGATCGACGACTCGTCGGGTGATCGCGACATTGTAGTCGTAGTCAGCCGCCGTCTTGGCATCGGCCTTGAGCGAGCCGTCCATCATGACGGAGGTGAAGCCGTGGGCGATGGCGGACGCGCAGGTTGCCTCGTCATTGCCATGGTCCTGGTGCATGCAGAGCGGAATGTCCGGATAGGTCCGCTCCAGCGCGTCGATCATGTGCGAGAGCATGAGGTCGCCGGCATAGCTGCGCGCGCCGCGCGAGGCCTGCATGATCACGGGCGCATCGACCTCGGCCGCCGCCTGCATGATCGCGATGCCCTGCTCCATGTTGTTGATGTTGAATGCCGGCACCGCGTAGCCGTGACTGGCCGCGTGATCGAGCAATTGGCGAAGAGTGATACGAGCCACGATTGATCCTCCTTATTGGCGCTTGCGGGCGATTGCCCGGCGGGCTGCCTCTGCAATGCTCTGTGGCGTGATGCCGAATTCGCGATACAACACGGGCGCCGGCGCCGAAGCGCCGAAACCGCGCATGCCGACGAATTCGCCGTCCGTGCCGATCCAGCGATGCCAGTCGCCGGCGACGGCTGCCTCGACACCGACGCGCGGCGCGGTGCCGAGCACGGTGGCGCGGTAATCGTCGGGCTGTTCCTCGAACAGGGCAAGGCAAGGCGCGGACACCACGGCCGCACGGATGTGCTCGGTCGCGAGCAGGCGAGCGGCGTCCAGCGCAATCGACACTTCCGAGCCGGTCGCGATCAGCGTCACGTCGCGGCCGCCATCCGGCGAGACGACGAGATAGGCACCGCGCGCGACACGATTCCTGCCGCGCGCATCGCTGCGGAAGGTCGGCAGCGCCTGACGCGACAGGCACAGCACGGACGGACGGTGCTCCGAGCTGAGTGCGCAGTCCCAGGCCTCCAGCGTCTCCACTGCGTCGGCGGGACGGAACACCAGCAGGTTCGGGATCACCCG
>Ga0102592_1003498_pt1 | contig 11800 bp, 10 predicted proteins | sample AraplaCol_mMF_r2_FD_76861 | JGI IMG/M metagenome (GOLD analysis project Ga0102592, IMG submission 76861) | Arabidopsis root microbial communities from North Carolina, USA - plate scrape MF_Col_mMF_r2 (SPADES assembly) (version 2) | ecosystem: Host-associated > Plants > Roots > Endosphere... | reverse complement strand
GCTCGATAAGCTCGCCAATGCCGACGAGGCCACGCGGAACAGGGCGCAGGACGTGTTCGTCACGCCGATGAAGATCGTGTTCGACCAGCTCAGGAACGCGCTGCAGGCCGAGCCGGTCACCCTGAAGTCGCTGCCGCCCGATCTCGTCAGCGCCTGGAAGAGCAAGGACGGCATCATCCGCGTCGAGGCGCTGCCCAAGGGCGATCCCAACGACAACGACACGCTGCGCAAATTTGCGGCGGCGGTGCTCGTCGCCGAGCCGACCGCGATCGGCGGTCCGGTCTCGATCCTGAAATCCGGTGACACCGTGGTGCGGGCGTTCATCCACGCCGGCATCTATGCGCTGCTGGTGATCGGCCTGTTGCTGTGGATCACGCTGCGCCGGTTCGTCGACGTGCTGATGACGCTGGTGCCGCTCCTGGTTGCAGGGGCTGTGACGCTCGAGATCTGCGTGTTCATCGGGCTGCCGCTCAACTTCGCCAACATCGTCGCATTCCCGCTGCTGCTCGGCGTCGGCGTCGCCTTCAAGATCTACTACGTCGTGGCCTGGCGCTCGGGCAGGACAAACCTGCTTCAGACCAGCCTGACGCGAGCGATCTTCTTCAGCGCGCTGACGACCGCGACCGCGTTCGGCAGCCTGTGGCTGTCGAGCCATCCCGGCACGTCCAGCATGGGCAAGCTGCTCGCTCTCTCGCTGGTGACGACGCTCGCGGCCGTGCTGCTGTTTCAGCCGGCCCTAATGGGCAAACCCCGCAATCTCAGGGAGTAGGCAGATGTCGCCGACAGGATCAGCGGCGCCCTTCTGACCGGGCTTGGCTGCGCCGGCGGGCTTCGGGGCCGCGGGCGCGGGTGCAGCTGCGACCGTCGCTCCGGTGGCCTTCGGCGCCGCGCCGGCGGCCTTGGGCGCGCCCTTGGCCATGGCATTGGCGGTGCTCGAGGGGATCGGCGGGCCAACCCGCGTCCAGGTCTCGCCGCCGCAAAGGAAGCCCATCACGCAGCCCTTGATTTCGAGCTGGTCGGTGCCAACAGGCGTGATGGTGGCGCTGTAGAGCTGGCCGTCCTTGGCGTTGTAGACCTGCCCTTCCCACTGATCGGCGCCGGGCTTCTTCTTCATGTCGATCAGCGTCGCCATGCCCAGCGTCGGCCGGGTCTTTTTCGAGGCGTCCGGATTGTTCTCGTCGCGGCCACCGGGCTGTTTTTCCCAGGAAACCGCGCCCCACATGCTGCCATTGCATTGGGCGACACGAATGTTGGCGACGCCATCGGCGACCCGCCAGTCGCCGGTGGGATCGGCAGCGAGCGCGGGAGTCAGGCAGGTGTAACCACCAGCCAGTATTATTCCGGTGTAAAGGGCCAAACGCATGATAGTTCCTCGGCAGTGCAACATGGTCTAAAGCTGTGCTTGCGAAGATGGTCCGAAAAAGGGCAAAAGGCCGCACAAACCGTTTTCAGTAACGGTCCGTTTTCAGTTGACGAAACGGCCCTCAATCGAAGTATGTAGCGGATGCACAGTCCAAATCCAGACATGTCTCAGCTATTCGCGGACCGTCAGGCCCAGCGTAGCGCCCTGCATAATCGGCATCTGAACGAGCAGTTCGTTCGGGTCCTCAAGACCATCGGCTACGATGTCGGCTTCCAGAAGGGGCAGGGGCAGTATCTGTACGATCGCGATGGCGCGCGCTATCTCGACCTGTTGTCCGGCTTTGGCGTGTTTGCGATCGGGCGCAACCATCCCGTCATGCGCGAGGCGCTCAAGAGCGTGCTCGACGCCGACCTGCCCAATCTCGTCCAGTTCGACGTCTCGGTGCTCGCCGGCGTGCTCGCCGAGCGGCTCCTGAAATACGTTCCCTATCTCGACAAGGCGTTCTTCGCCAATTCCGGCGCCGAATGCGTCGAAGCCGCGATCAAATTCGCGCGCGGCGCGACGGGCCGTCCCGGCATCGTCTATTGCGCGCACGGCTATCACGGCCTGACCTATGGCGCGCTGTCGCTGACGGGTGATTCGAACTTCCGCACCGGCTTCGAGCCGCTGTTGCCGGGCTGCACGTCGATCCCGTTCAACGATCTGGCCGCGCTCGAAAAGGCCTTGGCCTCGCGCGAGGTCGCAGCCTTCGTCGTCGAGCCGATCCAGGGCAAGGGCGTCAACATGCCCACCGACGAGTTCCTGCCCGGCGCGGCCGCGCTCTGCAAGAAATACGGCACGCTGTTCGTCGCCGACGAAATCCAGACCGGCATGGGCCGCACCGGCCGCTTCCTCGCGGTCGAGCACTGGAACGTCGAGCCCGACATGGTGCTGCTGTCGAAGTCGCTGTCCGGCGGCCACGTGCCGGTCGGCGCGGTGCTGACGCGCAAGGCCATCTTCGACAAGATCTTCAACCAGATGGACCGCGCCGTGGTGCACGGCTCCACCTTCTCCAAGAACGACCTGGCCATGGCCGCGGGCATTGCAACGCTCGACGTCATGGAGTCCGAGAAGCTGATCGAGTCCGCCGCCAAGCGCGGCGCCGAGCTGCGCCTGGCGCTGACGCGCATGGTGCCCGGCTATGAGTTGATGAAGGAAGTGCGCGGCAAGGGCCTGATGATCGGCGTCGAGTTCGGTCCGCCGAAATCGCTGCGGTTGCGCGCCTCCTGGAACGTGCTGGAGGCGGCCAACAAGGGCCTGTTCTGCCAGCTCATCACCGTCCCGCTGTTCAAGGATCACAAGATCCTGACGCAAGTCGCCGGCCACGGCAGCCACACCATCAAGCTGCTGCCGCCGCTCACCATCACCGAGGAAGACTGCAGCTGGATCGAAAAGGCGTTCGACGACGTCATCGCCGGCAGCCACAAGGTCCCCGGCGCGATCTGGTCGCTCGGCAAGACGCTGGTGGACAACGCGGTGAGAAGGTCGGCGTAGACGATGCTGTAGCCCGGATGGAGCGCAGCGCAATCCGGGATTCTCAAGACAAGCCAGTCCGGCCTCGGATTGCGCTGCGCTTCATCGGGGCGACGACCTTGGCGCTGGCGGTATTGGCCGGAAGCCATGCCGCGCAGGCTCAGAGCGATCTCTCCGGTACGTGGAAGAGGAGTTGTGTCGATCGATTTGGTCTTCAGATCGATCGGGCGACCAAGACCCTCTACGCGATAAGGTTCTGCGGTCTCCGGCGATGTTCGGCGGACGAAGAATGGACCCCAAGATCCGCAATTCTCGGAGACCCCAAGTACAAGGTGATCTCTCCGTCGGAGCTCGGCGTCCGCAGGACCGACGACCAAACCCAGTATTTCTTGTTCCGCCACTGCCCGCCCGAACCCGAATGGCAGCGCGAGCCCAGAGCTCGTTAGTGCAGGACGGTGCTCTGATCGGGCCGCCTTAGGCTTGTTGACGGCGCTGTGCGGCGGTCGGCCTGATTTGGCCGACTGCGCCGATCAGCAACGTCCGGCGTAGTCCCAGATGTGAAGCATATTCAGCGTGAGCAAACCGGCAAAGCCGGCAATGACCGACAGCAGCGCGAACCAGATCCACTGCTTGCGCTCCTTGAAGGCCAGCAAGGCAGCACATCCCGCCGCGAACATCGACGGGAACGTGGCGCAGATAATCAGTGACGGAACCATGTGTGCCTTCCTTGTGGAGCTGCAATCTGCCGAATTGCGCTCGCGAGGACTGTGAGTGGCATCACCTCTGATCCACGGCGCGGAGCTACGCCCGCTGCCGGAAGCTACCCCTCCACATTCGCCTTCATCGCCGCCTCGAACTTGTCGACGAACTCGGCGAGCTCGTCGGCGCCGATGTCGCTGACGGCCCAGAAGTTCAGGCCGCGCTCGCCCCAGCGGCGGCAGTTGAAGCCCTGCATGGTCTGCGTCTTCGGCGGCCGGTGCTCGGTGCTCGACGTCTGCGACACGAACAGATTGACGACGTGTTGCCGCCGCTTGTAGACGACCGCGCCGATGGCGCGAGCGTCGATATAGTCGAGCCGGCCGCCGACGAGGGTAAAACCTTGCGCGGTGAGGTCGATCACGGGCGGGGCGACGTCGAGCTTGCCGTTGAACCACGGCTTGACCGTATGTTGATCGGTCGAGACCACGTCGGTGAGATGGCCGGCCTGGAGCGAGCGCAGATGCGCGGAGACGACCTCCGACAGGATACGCTGCTGGTCGTCCTGGCGAAGCACCACGGCGACGATGCCCGTTGCGGCCATTGCGGAGACCGCCGAGCCCATCGCAAAGCCGCGCAGCACGGAGCGGCGGTTCGGTTGCTGGCGCTGCGCCTGCGGCAGCGACGCCTCGATCCGGCTGCGCAGGCTGGCCGGCGCGGTGTAGCGCAAATTGGTATCAGCGAGCACGCGCTGCATCTCGCGCTGTGCGGCGAACTCCGCGGCGCAGTCCGGGCAGGTCGCGATATGGGCTTCGACCTCGCGCGCATGGCCGGCATCGAGCTCGTTATCGAGCAGCGCGTGAAGCAGGATTCTTGCTTCGTCGCAGGTCATTTCGCTTGCTCCTCTTCCGCCGTCCAGGCCGCGCGCAGCATGGCGCGGGCGCGCGCGAGGCGGGACATCACGGTGCCGACGGGGGCGCCGACGGCCTCGGCGATTTCTCGATAGGACAAATTATTGATCTCGCGCAGCACGAAGGTTTCCCTGAACGGCTCGGCGAGCGCGTCGATCAGCTTGCGGATCGCACCGGCATCGCGGCTGCGTAGCACCTCGGTTTCCGGGCTGGCCTCGCTCTCCTGCCAGATCGGCGTCTGATCGGCGGCGCCGGGCGTATCGTCGATCGCGCTCGGCCGATGCGCGCGCCGCGCATATTCGGCGTTGCAGACGTTGCGCAGGATCGCGAACAGCCAGGGCTTCATGGCCGGGCCGCGATAGCTGTCGAAATGCTTCAGCGCGCGCAGATAGCACTCCTGCACCGCGTCTTCCGCATCGGAGGCGTCGCGCAAGAGATAGCGCGCGAGCGTGTAGACGTCGTCGAGATAGGGCAGTGCCGCCTCGCGGAAGCGTTGTGCCTTCTGCAGATCGTCGGTGGCGGGCATCGCTCCTCGCTCTGCCTCTCGTTGTGCTTGCGGCTTCGTTTCGTCCCTGCGCGTGGTGGAAGGCGCACGAGCCCGGCCGGCGTGGGACCACCGGCCGGGCAGGACGTTGATGCCTTGGTTGGAGACGTTACTCAACCTTGATCATCCCCGTCATGTGCGGGTGCAGCGAACAAAAATATTTGTAGTCGCCCGCATTGGTGAAGGTGAACGTGAACTTGTCGTCGGTGTCCAGGGTCTTGGACCTGAACTTGCCGGCCGAAACCACGGTGTGCGGGATGTCGTCCCGGTTGGTCCAGGTCACGGTGGTGCCGACCTTGATCGTGAGCTCGGCCGGCTGGAAAACGAAATTGTCGATATGGACCTCCATGTCGTCGGCACGGGCACTTGTTGCGGGCAACAGGACGGCCGCGGCCAGAGCGAGACCAAGGTCGGCAGCAAAGTCGCGGCGGTTGAGCGTCTTCATTGTCAGCTTCCACCTTAGCCCTGGAGCGGCGTGTCGATGATCGCGAGCCGCTGCTCGTTCTGCTTGAAGTTGATGCTGGCGACGCCGAGCATGCCGCGGAGCTTGGCGTCCTCCACCTTCATCGGACCTGGCGAGGGAGCGGTGCCCGGCGCAGGCTGCGGGAAGGCGGTGGAGCGCGCGGTGTGGAAGGTGACGTTGCCCTCGACCTTCTGCATCACCTGGTGGATGTGGCCGTTCAGCACGGTGACCGAACCGAAGCCTTTCACCTGTTCCAGCGCACGGCCGCCGTCCTCGGTGCCCCAGCCCCATTGCGGATAGACGGTCCAGAGAGGGATGTGTGCGAACAGCACGATCGGCGTCGATTTCGACTTGCCGCGCAGATCGTCCTCGAGCCAGGCGAGCTGCTCGGCGCCGAGGTTGCCGAGACCGCCGGCCTTGAGGTCGACGACGTTGACGAGGCCGATGAAGTGAACGCCACCGGCGTCGAACGAGTACCAGCCGTGGCCCTTGGTGCCGCGGCCGTAGCGCTCGCGATAGAGCTTCACCTCCTCGTCAATGAAATCGTGCTCGCCGGGCACGTAATGCACGTCGAGCTTGGTCTGCGAGATGATGCGCTCGGCATTGTCGAACTCGCTGGCCTTCGACAGATGCGTGATGTCGCCGGTGTGGATCATGAAAGAGGGCTTGGCCGGCATCGCGTTGATCTTGTTGACTGCCTCTTCCAGCGTGCCGAGCGCGTTGGGATTGGCCGGCTTGTCGAAGCCGACATGGCTGTCGCTGATCTGCAGGAAGCTCATGCCGGGTGCAGCTGCCGTCGCAGCTTGCGCGGAATCAATGATCCCGAGCGAACGCGGCACGCCGCCCGTGACGGTCCAGAGCACCCCGGTGCCGGCCCAGGTCATGCACTCCAGCACCTTGCGGCGGCTGACGCCGTCGTCCCCGTGATCGTGTCCGCTCATCGCGCATCTCCACTTCGCCCGGAATTGGGCGTCGGGGAGGTGATTGGGGGAGAGGGAAACTTATTCCCGGATGGGATGACGTTTTCGTGAGGAGGACGATCTCGTGTCCCGGACGCGCTGCAACGCGGAGCGTTGCTGCGCAGAGCCGGGACCCAGCAAGCTGCGCTGCGCGCCGTGAGATGGGCCCCGGCTCAGCAGCGCATCACTGCGTGCTGCGCCGCGTCCGGGGCACGAGACCTATCTTGCGAATTCCCTTACCGCATCCACCACAGCCCCCGGCACTTCCTGCGCCACACAATGCCCGGCCCCTTCGAAGACCAGCGTGCTGACGCGAGGAATCAGCGAGACGGCGCGCCGGGTCATCTCCCAGTAGATCGGCCCCGACTTCGCAGCGGTCGTGACGCGCACAGGGCAGTCGATTTCGGTGAGCCAGCCGAATGGATTGCCGCGGGCATCGCCGACATAGACCTGCTCCATCGCCTCGTAGATCGGATGTAGGATCGCGGTCTCGATCTCGGGCGTGCAGCAGAGCCGCACTCGCCCATCGTCGAGCGACACGAAGCCGTGACGCACATAGGCGCGGAGCGAGGTCTCGGTCCAATCCGCAAACGCGGGCGCTGTGCGGTAGCGCTCGTAGACGGCCTCGGCACTGTCGAACTCAGCGCGTCGGCGCAGCGTGCCTTCCACGCGGGCGAGGGATTCGTCGTTCAATCCGCCAGCGCGGGCCGCGCGCGGGTCCATCACTGTTGGCTCCATCACAAACAAGCGGGTGAAACGTCCCGGCAGCAGTTTCGCGGCGAGCAGGAGATCGGTCGCACCTGCGCTGTGGCCGACGCCGTAGACGTCGCGCAGTTCGAGCGCATTGACCACCCGGCAAACGTCATCGGCGTAATCAAGGAAATGATAGGCGCCGGGCTTGTGGCTGGCGCCGTGGCCGCGGCGGTCGAGCGCATAGACGGTGTAGGTCGAGGCAAGCTCGCGTGCGACCTCGTCCCAGACGGCGGCGACGAAACCGGTGCCGTGCACGAGGAGGGCAGGCGGCTTGCCGCGCTCGCCCCATTGCAGCATGGCGATCCCGGCATCGCCCGGGCCAATGGAAAAGCGGTGCGGGGTGATCATGGGGACGTGATGCTACTTCGCATCCTCCAGGATCATCGTCGCGCCCTTCTCCGCTATCATCGCCGTCGGCGTGTTGGTGTTGCCCGACGTGATGGTCGGCATGATCGAGGCGTCGACGATGCGCAGGCCGTCGAGGCCGTAGAAGCGCAGCCGCTCGTCCACCACTGCCATGGGATCGCTCACCGCGCCCATCTTCGCGGTGCCGACGGGGTGGAAGATCGTGGTGCCGATGTCGCCGGCGGCCTTGGCGAGCGAGGCATCGTCGTCGCCGACGGTGGGGCCGGGCAGGTATTCGCTCGGGCGATATTTGGCGAGCGCCTTCTGCTGCATCAGGCGGCGGGTGGTGCGGATGGCGTCGGCGCCGACTTGGCGGTCGTCGTCGGTCGAGAGATAATTCGGCGCGATGATCGGTTTCTCGTCGGGGCTCGCCGAGCGCAGCCGCACGGTGCCGCGCGAGGTCGGCTGGAGATTGCAGGCGCTGACGGTGATGGCGGGGAAGCGGTGCAGGGGATCGCCGAACCTGTCGAGCGACAGCGGCTGCACGTGGAACTGGATGTTGGCGCGGGCGCGCGTCGCATCCGAGCGCGTGAAGATGCCGAGCTGCGAGGGCGCCATGGTCAGCGGACCGCGGCGGCGGAAGGCGTAATCAAGACCCATCAGGCCGCGGCGGAACAGATTGTAATAGATCTCGTTCAGCGTGCGCACGCCCTCGACCTTGTAGATCGCGCGTTGCTGCAGATGGTCCTGTAAATTTCGGCCAACGCCGGGCTTGTCCATGACGATGTCAATGCCGAGCGGCGACAGCCAATCGGCAGGTCCAATGCCGGAGCGATGCAGCACCTGCACCGAGCCGATGGAGCCTGCCGAAAGCACCACCTCGCGTTTTGCGCGCGCCTCGATGATCTCGCCGTTCTGGATGAAGCGCACGCCCACAGCGCGGCCCTGCTCGATGATGAGACGGTCGACCAGCACATGCTTCTCGAGCCGCAGGTTCGGACGATTCAGCGCGGGCTTGAGGAAGCCACGCGCAGAGGACCAGCGCCGGCCGCGCTTCTGGTTGACGTGGAAATAACTGGTGCCTTCGTTGTCGCCGGTGTTGAAATCAGGGATGCGCTTGATGCCCATCTCCTCGGCGGCATCGCCGACGGCATCGAGAACGTCCCAGGACAGCCGCGGCGCCTCGATGCGCCAGCCGCCGCCGGCGCCATGATGCTCGCTGGCGCCGAGGAAGTGATCTTCCAGACGCTTGAACATCGGCAGCACGTCGTCATAGCCCCAGCCGGTCATGCCGAGTTGGCGCCAATGATCGTAGTCGGCGGCCTGGCCGCGCATCGAGATCATGGCGTTGATCGCCGAGCAGCCGCCGATCACCTTGCCGCGGGGGTAGGCGAGCGAACGACCATTCAGGCCCGGCTCGATCTCGGTCTTGAACATCCAGTCCGACCGCGGGTTGCCGATGGCGAAGAGATAGCCGACCGGGATGTGGAACCAGATCCAATTGTCGTCGCCACCGGCTTCGAGGACGAGGACGCGGTTTCTCGGATCGGCCGAAAGCCGATTGGCAAGAATGCAGCCGGCTGTGCCGGCGCCGACGATAATGTAGTCAAACTCACCTTCGAGCCGTCTCGGCATTCTGCTTCCACCCGGATGGTCACTTGGCGTTCCGTCCTAATAGGCAGACGCAGAGGATCGGGACAAGCCCGGCCATGCCGGCTGGGCAGGGCTAGACCCCAATCGCGGGCAGTTGGGTGGACTGCTGCTTGCATGGTAGACAGTCCCATATTCTACACAAAGCTCGAGAGCCTCCATGCCCATCGTGAACCGCGTCGCCGACCTCCAACCCGATATTCAGGCCTGGCGCCGGGACATCCATGAGCATCCGGAGCTGCTTTATGACGTGCACCGCACTGCAGCATTCGTCGCCGACCGGCTGCGCGAGTTCGGCTGCGACGAGGTCGTGACCGGCCTCGGCCAGACCGGCGTGGTCGGCGTGATCAAGGGCAGCAAGCCGGCCGGCGAGGGGCTCAAGGTGATCGGTATGCGTGCCGACATGGACGCGCTGCCGGTCGACGAGCAGACCAACCTGCCTTACGCCTCCAAGACCCCGGGCAAGATGCACGCCTGCGGCCATGACGGCCACACCGCGATGTTGCTCGGAGCAGCCCGTTACCTCGCTGAAACCCGCAACTTCGCCGGCGATGCGATCGTGATCTTCCAGCCCGCCGAGGAGGGCGGCGCCGGCGGCGCGGCCATGGTCAAGGACGGCCTGATGGAGCGCTTCGGCATCGAGCAGGTCTACGGCATGCACAACGGCCCGGGCATCCCGATCGGCTCGTTCGCGATCCGGCCCGGTCCGATCATGGCGGCGACCGACGAGGTCGACATCAACATCGAAGGCCTCGGCGGCCATGCCGCGCGTCCGCACAAATGCATCGATTCCGTGCTGGTCGGCGCGCAGGTGATCACGGCGCTGCAGTCGATCGTCGCGCGCAGCGTCGATCCCCTGGAATCGGCGGTGATCTCGATCTGCGAATTCCACGCCGGCAATGCCCGCAACGTGATTCCGCAGACCGCGACGCTGAAGGGCACCATCCGCACGCTCTCGCCCGAGGTGCGCAAGCTGGTCGAGAAGCGCGTGCACGAGGTGGTGGCGGGCGTGGCGCAGATCACCGGCGCCAAGATCGACCTGCGCTATCATCGCAATTATCCCGTCGTGAACAACCACGCCGCGGAGACCGAGGTGGCGCGCCGCATCGCCAGCCAAGTCGCAGGCGAAGCCAATGTGCACGAGATGCCGCCGCTGATGGGCGGCGAGGACTTCGCCTATATGCTGGAAGCGCGGCCTGGCGCCTTCATCTTCTGCGGCAACGGCGACAGCGCCGGCCTGCATCACCCCGCCTACAATTTCAACGACGAGGCGATCGTCTACGGCACGTCGTATTGGGTGAAGCTGGTCGAGGAATCGCTGGCGGCGTCGTAAGCGCCTCCACGTCATCCCGGGGCGCCTCGCAGGGGTGAACCCGGAATCTCGAGATTCCGGATTTGGTTCTGCGGACCGCCCCGGAATGAAAAGCTGGAATGAAAATGGCCAGGCGCAAGCCCGGCCATTCGCCTTTGTGAAGTGTCGTTCTTCTCAGAAGATTCGCGAGAAGATCACGTAGAGCGTGGCCGACAGTATGATCGCGCAGGGCAGCGTCAGCACCCAAGCCATCAGCAAATTGCGGATCGTCGACCATTGCAGGCCCGAACCGTTCGCGGCCATGGTGCCGGCGACGCCGGATGACAGCACGTGGGTGGTGGAGACCGGCAGGCCGAACACGTCGGCGGCGCCGATCGTAGCGGCGGCGACGAGCTCGGCGGACGCACCTTGCGCATAGGTGAGATGGGTCTTGCCGATCTTCTCACCGACGGTGATGACGATGCGCTTCCAGCCGATCATGGTGCCGAGGCCGAGCGCGATGGCCACCGCGACCTTCACCCAGGTCGGGATGAACTTGGTGGCGGCATCGAGCGAGCCCTTGTAGGCGTTCAGCGTCGCGACATCCTCCTTGCTGAGGTCGTTCTCCTTGTCCTTCATCAGGAAGCGGATCGCTTCCGAGGTCATGTACATGTCGTTGCGGGTGTTGCCGACGGCTTCCGCCGGAACCTTGTTCAGCGTGCCGTATTTGGCGACCTGATCGCCGACGTCCTTCACCAGCACGGCGAGCGAGGGATAGGTGCCCTCGTTGATCTGATGCAGCGCGATGTACTGCGTCACCGCCGGGCGGGGATCGCCGATGATGCTGTGGCCGGCGCCTTTCGCCGAGATCACCTTGGAGGCGGCATCCGAGGTCTTCTGGAACTGGACGACCTGGGATTCCGGCAGCGCGCGGTTGAGGGCGTAAGCCGTCGGCACGGTGCCGATCAGGATCAGCATGATCAGGCCCATGCCCTTCTGGCCGTCGTTGGAGCCGTGCGCAAAGCTGACGCCGGTGCAGGTCGCGATCAAGAGGCCGCGGATCCAGAGCGGCGGCGCCTTGTTGCCCTCGGGCGCCGAATACAGAGCCGGGTTGCGCACGATGAACTTGAGCAGCAAGAGCAGCACGGCAGCGCAGATGAAGCCGAACAGCGGCGACAGCAGCAGTGCGTAGCCGATCTCGGTGGCCTTGCTCCAGTCCACGCCCGAGGTGCCATCACGGCCGCGCATGATGGCGTTGGCGACGCCGACGCCGATGATCGAGCCGATCAGCGTGTGCGAGGAGGAGGCGGGCA
>Ga0102592_1002771_pt1 | contig 11823 bp, 9 predicted proteins | sample AraplaCol_mMF_r2_FD_76861 | JGI IMG/M metagenome (GOLD analysis project Ga0102592, IMG submission 76861) | Arabidopsis root microbial communities from North Carolina, USA - plate scrape MF_Col_mMF_r2 (SPADES assembly) (version 2) | ecosystem: Host-associated > Plants > Roots > Endosphere | place... | reverse complement strand
GCGCTGTAGGCCGGCACGGCCAGCGCCTGCCTGATCAGGTCGGGAAACAAGGTGCTGGCGGCGCCAGCGGAGGCCATGCCAAGGAACTTGCGGCGGCTGGTGGACATCGGTTTTCCTTATAGGTCTGGTTGTAGGGTGTGCCGATGCTAAGGCGCATTTATGACCATTTCATGTCGGCTGTCACCCGTGCGCCACGCCTTTGTCCGATTCCTAGCCAGGCAAGCCGGAATTCGGCATAGCCTCTCCGGTTTGATCTGCCTCCAACGGAGTGCTGAGCCTGGTTGACACCTGCCGGTGCGGGGCAGAACATGAACCCATGGATCCTGTCACCAAAGACTACATCGATAGCAGGGATGAGCTCGTCGAGTGGCGCGCCGCGGCGATTTCTTCCGAAATCCGTGCAGCCGTGGACCAGTCAATTGCGCGGACAGATGCATACGAGCGCGTCACCGATGCGCGCGAGAAAGGCGCCGAAGCGCGCGACCAGGCAGTTGAACGGCGTTTCTGTTCAATTGAAGCCCGCCTGGAGCGCGTCGAAAAAGGCCTGGCATCCATGCGGACCACAATCATCGTCACCGGCCTTTCAGTGATCATCGGCATCGCGGGGTTGAACGCGGCAATATTGCAAAACATGCAATCCTCTTTCGAATCCGGCCGCATGGTGTCCGCTTCCCAGGCTGAAGTCCTGCGCCAGGTGAACGAGACCGGGACAAAGTTGCAGGAACTTGAGCTGCGGCTGCGCAAGATCGACGCGCTCTACGACCAGATCCAGAGGAAGGTGCCCCCAGAGCGTCCGCCGGGCGCGCGCTGAGGCTGTCGTTTATAATCTTGCTGATAACGCCCCTGAGTGGCGTACCCTGTACAGAACAGCAAGATCCCATGACTATCAATATCAAAACTCCCGAGGACATCGCAGGCATGCGCGAGGCCGGCCGCCTCGGCTCCGAAGTGCTCGACTACATCACCCCCTTCGTCAAGGCCGGCGTCACCACCGGTGAACTCGACCGCCTGTGCCACGAGTACATGACCAATGTGCAGGGCACCGTCCCGGCGCCGCTGAATTATTGCCCGCCAGGCTACACGCCTTACCCGAAAGCCATCTGCACCTCCGTCAACGACGTGATCTGCCATGGCATCCCTGGCGACAAGGTGCTGAAGGATGGCGACGTGGTCAACCTCGACATCACCGTGATCACCAAGGACGGCTACCACGGCGACAACAGCCGCATGTTCTTCATCGGCAAGCCATCGATCCTGGCCAAGCGCTTGTCGGACGTGACCTTTGAATGCATGTGGCTGGGCATTCAGCAGGTCAAGCCGGGCGCCACCCTGGGTGATATCGGCCACGCCATCCAGGTGCATGCCGAGAAAAACGGCTACAGCGTGGTGCGCGAGTTCTGCGGCCACGGCATCGGTAAGGTCTTCCACGAAGAACCGCAGATCCTCCACTACGGCAAACCGGGCACCGGTCCCGTGCTGGAAGCGGGCATGGTCTTCACGATCGAGCCGATGATCAACGCCGGCCGTCGCGAGATCAAGGAAATGCCGGATGGTTGGACCATCAAGACCAAGGATCGCAGCCTGTCCGCACAATGGGAACATACGCTGGTCGTTACCGAAACCGGTTACGAGGTGCTGACCCTGTCCGCCGGCAGCCCGCAGCCGCCAGCTTTCATCACTGAAAAAGCCGCAGCATAAAAACGCATGCCCCACGCCGCAATGAAGAAGGACCTCCGGGAACAGCTCAAGGCCCGGCTTAAATCGGACCGCCAACGCATCATTGCCAACTTCCATGAAGACGGCATGCCGGAGAAGCTGTTGCGCAACCTGCGCAGCAGCGTCGACGACATCCTCACGCAGGCGTGGGCAGCCAACCGTCTGCCGCCGCAAGCCGCGCTGGTGGCGGTCGGCGGCTATGGCCGCGGCGAGCTTTTCCCCTATTCCGATGTCGACGTCCTGATCCTGCTGCACGAAGCGCCGGACGACGCCGCACGCGGCAAGCTGGAAGAATTCGTGCAACTGCTGTGGGACCTGGGCCTGGACGTAGGCCATAGCATCCGCACCATCGACGAATGCCTGGCCGAATCGAAGGCCGACATCACCGTGCAAACCAGCCTGCTGGAAGCGCGCATCATCACCGGCAATATGGTGCTGTTCGCGCAGCTGCAGGACGCCTATAACAAGGCCATGGATCCGCGCGCCTTCTTCGAGGCCAAGACCATCGAGATGCGCCAGCGCCATGCCAAGTACGAGGACACGCCTTTCAGCCTGGAGCCGAACGTGAAGGAAAGCCCGGGCGGCCTGCGCGACCTGCACGTGATCCTTTGGATGGCCAAGGCCGCCGGCCTGGCCAACTCCTGGCGCACCCTGGCCGTGCGCGGCCTGATCACCCAGACCGAAGCGCGCCAGCTGATGGAAAAGGAACGCGCCTTCAAGGACATCCGCGTGCGCCTGCACCTGGTGGCGGGCCGCCGCGAAGACCGCCTGGTGTTCGACGTGCAGACCGCCGTCGCCGAAACCCTGGGCCTGAAAGCCACCGGCAGCGGCGTCCACATGCGCCGCGCCAGCGAGTACCTGATGCAGCGCTACTACTGGGCCGCCAAGACCGTGGTGCAGCTCAACACCATCCTGCTGCAGAACATCGAGTCCTACCTGTTCCCGCACGACGAGAAGCCGGTACGCATCAACGAGCGCTTCAGTGAAGTGAACGGCATGATCGACATGAACGACGACGACACGTTTGAAAAGACGCCGTCGGCCATCATGGAAATCTTCGTGCTGCTGTGCGAGCGCCCTGCCCTGAAAGGCATGACGGCACGCACCATGCGCGCACTGTGGCACGAACGCTTCAAGATCGACGCCGACTTCCGCGCCGATCCGGTCAACAAGGCTTACTTCCTGCGCATCCTGCAGGCGCCGCAAGGCATCATCCACAATATGCGCCGGATGAACGAGCTGTCGATCCTGGGCCGCTACCTGCCAAGCTTCCGCAAGATCACGGGCCAGATGCAGCACGACCTGTTCCACGTCTACACGGTCGACCAGCACATCATGATGGTGCTGCGCAATATGCGCCGCTTCACCATGACCGAGCACGCGCACGAATACCCGTTCTGTTCGCAGCTGATGGCGAACTTCCCGCAGCCATGGCTGCTGTACGTGGCGGCCCTGTTCCACGACATCGCCAAGGGCCGCGGCGGCGACCACTCCAAGCTGGGCGTGGCCGACGTCGAGCAGTTCTGCCAGGAGCACGGCATCAACGCGGAAGACACCGAACTGGTGGCCTTCCTGGTCGAGCAGCACCTGACCATGTCGCACGTGGCGCAAAAACAGGACCTGTCCGACCCGGACGTGATCCAGGCCTTCGCCAGCACGGTGGGCGATGAGCGCCACCTGACCGCACTCTACCTGCTGACGGTGGCCGATATCCGCGGCACCAGCCCGAAAGTGTGGAATGCCTGGAAAGGCAAGCTGCTGGAAGACTTGTACAAGATGACCTTGCGCGTGCTGGGCGGAGAACCGCATTCCGCCGACCGCGAACTGAAGAACCGCCAGCAGGAAGCGCTGGCCACCCTGCGCCTGTACGGCCTGCCGCCCGACGCGCACGAAGCGCTGTGGAAGCAGCTCGACCTGGCCTACTTCCTGCGCCATGACGCCAGCGACATCGCCTGGCAGACGCGCGCGCTGTGGGACCGGCTGGACAGCGAACAGCCGGTGGTGAAAGCGCGCCTGGCGCCGATCGGCGAAGGCTTGCAGGTGGCTGTCTACATCAAGGACCAGCCCGACCTGTTCGCGCGCATCTGTTCCTACTTCGACCGCAAGAACTTCAGCATCCTCGATGCCAAGATCCATACGACGAAGCACGGCTATGCGCTCGACACCTTCCTGGTCACCGAGCAGAATTTCGCCAAGAGCTACCGCGACATCATCAACCTGATCGAGCATGAGCTGTGCGACCTGCTGGTAACACAGGGCCCGCTGACGGCGCCGAGCAAGGGCCGCCTGTCGCGCCTGTCGCGCACCTTCCCGATCCAGCCGACGGTGGACCTGCGGCCGGACGAACGCGGGCAGTACTACCTGCTGTCGGTAGCGGCCAACGACCGCACCGGCCTGCTGTACTCGATCGCCAACGTCCTGACCAAATACAAGATCAACCTGCATACGGCCAAGATCATGACCCTCGGCGAGCGCGTGGAAGACGTGTTCATCGTCGACGGCCCTGCCCTGGCCAATGCCCGTACCCAGCTGCAGCTGGAAACCGACTTACTCGAAGCACTGAAAATCTGATGTCCGAAGAATTGTTACGCCTTTCCAAGCGCATGTCCGAACTGGGCCTGTGCTCCCGCCGTGAAGCCGATGAATGGATTGCCAAGGGCTGGGTGCGCGTGGATGGCAAAGTGGTGTCCGAACTGGGCACCAAGGTTTACCCAAGCCAGAAAGTCACCGTGGAACGCCAGGCTGCCGCCGAACAGGCGCGCCGCGTCACGATCCTGATCAACAAGCCGGTCGGCTATGTCTCCGGCCAGGCCGAAGACGGCTACCAGCCTGCCGTAGTGCTGATCAAGCCGGAAAACCGCTGGGCCGAAGACCGCTCGCCGGAGCGCTTCGACCGCAACCAGCTGCGCAGCCTGGTGCCTGCCGGACGCCTCGACATCGACTCGGTCGGCCTGCTGGTGCTGACCCAGGATGGCCGCGTCGCCAAGCAGCTGATTGGCGAAAATACCAACGTTGACAAGGAATACCTGGTCCGCGTCGAGTACACCAAACCGGGCCGCCTGCCGGACAGCGACCTGCAGCGCCTCAACCATGGCCTGTGGATGGACGGCAAACCGCTGCTGCCAGCGAAAGTGCGCTGGCAGAACGATGACCAGCTCAGCTTCACCCTGCGCGAAGGCAAGAAGCGCCAGATCCGCCGTATGTGCGAAATGGTTGGCTTGCGCGTGGTAGGCTTGAAGCGCGTGCGGATTGGTCGTGTCAAACTTGGAAACTTGCCAGAAGGGCAATGGCGCTACCTCAGCCCGGACGAGCGATTCTGAGTCGGCATCAACGCAACAGAAAAGCAGCATTCATTGCCGTTTAGCAAGCGCTGGGCGGCAGAACGCGGTAAAGTACTGGCGTCTTCTCCTAAAAAACGAGAACCTGAGCTGTGAACGATCCAATGCCAAACGACTTCCGCAAGGGCCCGCCCCGTCCACAAGACGCGGTCGAACCGATTGCTGCGGGGTCACATCCACACGATATCGTGGACCCGGATGAAATCGGCGATGCGCTACAGGCGCTGGCCGACGCCGGCGATGCGATTTCCATCTACCACCGGGACAATACCGAAGTTGTGATGGCCCGCTTGCTGTCGGTCGATCCCGAACTGCCGCACTTTGTCATCCAGCTCAACGAAGGCTCGGTACTGCCGCCAGGCGAATGCACGTTCGTGGCATGGCTGCGCGGCGCCAAGTTCCAGTTCAAGCTGGACGACCCGCAATGGAATGCCCTGCCGGAGCAGCCAACGCTGATCCCCGCACAATTCCCCGAACGCTGCCAGGTCCTCAACCGGCGCGCCGCGCCGCGCCTGGAAACTCCGCTCGGCACCTACCATACGGCATCCTTCGTCCTGAACGGCAAGCCCTATGAATTGCAACTGTACGACTTTGCAGTTGGCGGCGTCGGCATGCGCTGCCCGCCGCGCGATGCGGTCGGGCTGCACGTGGGCCGCAAGCTGCAGCGCGTTCGGCTGGACATGGGCCCCGGTTCGGTGCTGATCTGCGACCTGGAAATCCGCTTGTCGCGCCACTTCCGTTCCTTCCTGCTCGGCGAGCAGGTGCAGATCGGCTGCCAGTTCCAGAACCTGTCACCTCTGATGCAGGACGAACTTCACCGCATCCTGGAACGCCTCAACACTGGCCGCGGCCAGCGTTAAGCCCCAGCCGGAAGCCGCACCGTCACACACAACCCCATGCTGCCGGCGGCATCAAGCTCGATGCTGCCGCCATGCTGGCGCGCCACGGCGAGCGCAATCGCCAGGCCCAAACCGCTGCCCGCCTGCGACTGCGCCTGGCGTGGATCGCGGAAGAAGCGATCGAACACGCGCTCGCGCAACTCAGGCGCGATGCCCGGCCCCTGGTCGGTGATCCGCAGGACGACAAGGCTGCCCTCCGCACCTGCCTCGCAGCGCAAGTCGGCATGCACCTTGCCCTGCTGCGGGCTGTACTTGATGGCGTTGTCCAGCAGGTTATCGACCAGCGAAACCAGTCCTTCGCGGCGCCCCGCCACCTGCAGGCCGCTGTCGCCGCTCAATTCCAGCTCCACCCCGCGCGCATCCGCAATTCCCGACAAGGCAGCCATGCGCTCCTGGACCAGGGCATCGAAGCAAAGGTTTTCCGCCTCCTCTCCAACGGTCGCGTCGCTGCGCATCAGGCGCAGCAACTGGCTGACCAGGCGCGTGGCGCGCTCGTTCCCGTTCAGGATCCCGTCCAGCAGTTGCTGCTGCCGCGGGTCCGTGGCCTGCCGCTGCAAGGCTTCCACATTGACACGCATGGCGGCCAGCGGGGTGCGCAGTTCATGCGCGGCATCTGCGATGAAGGTACGTTCGCGGTCTGCGCTGTCCCTGACCCGCTCAAGCAAAGCGTTAATCCGCGTGAACATGGCCACCAGCTCGCCAGGACGGCCATCGAGCGGCAGCGGCCGCAGATCATGCGCGCCGCGCGTCGCCAGGTCCGCCATGGCCCTGCGCCACGGCCCTTTGGCCGTGCGGATCCCGACCCACGCGGGAATGAACAGGAACGGCAGGCTGATCAAAAGGGGCAGCACCAGCGTGCCGCGCGACGCGAGCGTCAGGTAGATATTCAAGCCATCGGCCGGCATGACGATGGTAACCCGCACGCCTGACCGCGGCGACTCCAGCGCGCGGGCGCGCCAGCTCGCACCGGCGCTTTCAAACCGGACGATCCGCCCGGTTTCCAGTTCCGGCACGTCCCTCAGCGCCGATCCTGAACGGTACAGGACACCCTGGCGGCCTTCGACCACGATGACAGGCCAGGGATGGATATCGGAATCGAGGCCGCCCATGCCGCGCAGCGCAGCGTCCAGTGCGCGCATGGCATCGCGCATGGCAGCAGGATTGGATTCGAGGCTCTCCGCCGTCGTGAACCAGGCCTCATAGATTTCTTGCCGCTTCAGGATGTACTCGTCCCGGCTGGCGTCGTGCACCACGAAGACCAGCACCAGGAACCATAGCAGGCATAGCACGAGCACCTGAGCCAGCAGCAGGCGCGCCACCAGGCTGCGCCTGGCCGCTTGCCGCCAGAAGCGCCAGTTCATCGTGGCTCTTTCATGTCGATCACGTAACCCACGCCGCGTACCGTGCGCACCACTCCCTCGCCGATCTTGCGGCGCAGGTTGGCCATATGGACGTCGAGGGAGTTGCTGGCGTTGGCCTGCGCACCGGGGAGCGCCTGTTCTTCCAGGCTGCGCCGCGTCACAACGCGGTCGGCCCGCATCATCAGCATGCGCAGGAGTTCGAATTCACTGGCTGTCAGGTCCACAGGACGCCCGTGCGCCGTCACACGCCGCGTCGGGAGGTGCAGCGTGATCCCACGCAAATCGAGCACCTGGCCATCAAAGCCATAGCTGCGGCGCGCCAATGCACGTACGCGCGACAGCAGCTCGGCCAGCTCGAACGGCTTCACCAGGTAGTCGTCTGCGCCCTTGTCGAGTCCAAGCAGACGGTCGGCCAGTGCATCGCGCGCGCTCAGGATCAGGATGGGGACGCCCTCGCGCTCTCGCCGCAGGCTTGCCAGCAGCGCCATGCCATCGCCATCAGGCAGGCCCAGGTCGAGCAACACCAGGTCGAAACTGCGCTGCCCCAGCTGTTGCTGTGCATCGGCAAGCTGGCGCACCCAGGTGACGTCCATGCCCTGGTCGGCAAGCGCAATGCGCACGCCGTTGCCCAGGTCCATGTCATCTTCAATCAGCAGGATCTTCATCCCGGTATTTAAACACGTCTCCATGAAGGAAAGATGAAGAAGTCCTTTATCCGATCTTCATGCAACGCTGACAGACTGCCCGCTCCATCACTCTTTTCAGAAAACAGTCATGAAATTGCCAGTCTCCCTGTTGCTCGTTGCCTGCACCGCCAGCGTTCACGCCGAAGATGCCCTCACCCTTGGCGCGGGCCTTGCCGCCACCCCGCGCTATTCCGGTTCACACGAAATGCGCGGCACGCCGGTTCTTGTGGTCGATTACCAGTTGGCCAATGGTTTCTATGCCAGCACTATCCGCGGCCTGGGTTATGGCACGGGATTCGGCGCATTGCGCCTCAACGCAGCACTGGGGATGCGCGGAAAGCGCAGCGACGACGACAGCAATGGCATCGGCGGCAGCGGCAGCAGCGAATTGCGCGGCATGGGCGAGGTCAAATCCAGCGCAACACTGAACCTGGGCGCGCACTACAGCATCTTCCAGGGCCTGGACTTCTCAGCCAGCACTGCGCTGCCGATTTCCCACCGCGAGAACGGGAAAACCGCCGGCTTTGAACTCACCGGCACGCTGCACGCCGATGAACGCGACAAGGTAACGCTGTCGCTTGGCGCCAGCCTGGCCGACAGCAAATATATGCAAACCTATTACGGCGTTACATCCGCGCAGGCAGCCCGCACCGGGTTCAAGGCCTACAAGCCCGCGGCCGGGCTATACGAGGCGAAATTCACCTTTGGATGGGAGCACCGTATCGACCAGCGCTGGGCCATTACCGGCATGCTCGGTTCCAGCACCCTGGTGCGCGATGCCGCCAACAGTCCGGTTACCCGGCGCACCACGGCGCCGACGGCCGCGGTGTTTGCCAGTTACCGCTACTGACCGTTGGCGCGCCGGGCGGCATCAGCCGCCCTTCTTCCATGCCCCTCAGAACGAAGTCCGCAGCGACAGCGTATAGCTCGCGCCCGGCTTGTACTCGTCGAAGATCGCGTTGCTGAACTGCGTGTAGGTCCGGCTGATGGCCTTGTTGGCATTCCACACGCTGAACGTCAGGTCGGTGTTGTACCTGAACCCGAACATCTGCTGCAGGTTCATGCCGACCGACGCATCGACCTGGGTGCGATCGGTGGTGTAGGCATACGCACCGCCCGCCACATTCAGGCCGGTGCTGGTGTTCACCACATGACTTGCCGTGTACTGGCGCGCCACGCGCACATTCAGGCCGCCGCGCTCATAGTACAAGGTCAGGTTGTTGGTGCGCGGCGGCACGCCGGCAACCGGCGGCGCATTCGGCGCGTCGTCAGTCTGCTTGGCATAGGTGAAGTTGGCGGTGAAGCCAAAGCCCTTCACCGGCAGCATGTCCAGCGGCTGCTGCCAGGTGGCTTCCAGGCCTCGGACCTTCAGCTTGCTGTCGATGTTGTAAGGTTCGGTGATTTCCACCAGGTGCTTGTCGCGGCCACCGCTGGCCGTCACCGCCTGCTGCTGCGCCTCCGTCAGGCCGACGGTACCGAACATCTGGTCCAGTTGCGCCAGCGAATAGGTAGTGATGCGCTGGCCCGGCCGGCTGGTGATGTCCTTGCCGAAGGCGCTCAGCGAAACATAAGCCTCCTTGCTCATGTAGTACTCGAGCGCGATGTCCAGGTTGTTCGCCTCGAACGGCTTCAGGTTCGGATTGGTCACGCTGCCCTGGCGTGCACCCTGGTCGCCCAGCGTGAGCTGGGTCTGCCGCAGGTCAGCCGGATTGGCGCGCGTCATCGATTTCGAGCCCGATGCACGCAGGATGGTGCTGGGCGTGACATTGTAGGCCAGCGTTGCCGACGGCAGCGTGTTGCTGTACTTGGTGGTCTCGTACTTCCACACACTGAGGTTGTCATACAGGCCGCCGTTCTTCAGCGTTGCATTGCGCGGGTCCGCACCGACACTCAACACACCGATGGTCTGCTCGGTCTGCGCATAGCGCACCCCGGCGTTATAGCGCAAGGTGCCGCCGAAGATCTGCACCCGGCCGGTGGTTTCAGCATAGGCCGCGTCGACCACTTCGCGGATGTAGCCGCCGCTGCCGTTCTGGAAACCCTTGTAGATATTGTCGCGGAAGTACTGGTAATCCGTATCCTTGGCAAACTTTGGCCAGTCGACGGTGATGAAGCCATTGCTGCCCGCCTTGACGTAGTTCGGGATTGCCGAATTCGGAACCACGGAGCCGAGATACGCGAGCGGGGCCGCGCCAGCGGTGGAGCCGGTGCCGTAGCCAGGGTAAGCGGTGGCGACATCGGCCATCGGCCCCGGCGTGCTGCGGCCGTCGCAACCGGGGCTGCGGATCTGCGTGTTCGGTGCGAAGAAGCGGTAGCTCATGTTGTTGCCGCAAGCGACGTTCATCCACGCGTCCGCCACGGAAAAGCTGCGGTAGCGGCGTTCGATGTCGTCGCGCGAGCCGCCCACCTTGATGCTGAAGTCGGCGTCGCCCCAGTTGACGTTCAGGCGCGTGCCTTTGGTTTTGTTGGTGCGCTCGTAGAGGTCCATGCGCAGGCCGGACAGGCTCTGGCCCGCCTGGTACCAGCCGAAGTTGTTCGGATCGTTGATGTCCAGGTTGGAGGTGTAGACCGGCGTCTGCCCCGGCGTGCTGTTGTCGTAATAGATGACGGAATTGGGCGACCTGGTTGCCACCAGCACGGTCGGCATGTCGCGGAAGAAGGTGCTGTTGGTGGCGTTGAAATGGCCGTCGATGGTCCACTTGTCGCTGGGACGGAACTCGAAGCCCGGATTGATGCTGCGGAACTTGGTCTCCTCTTTCATCGGGCGGTATTCCAGCGCCCAGAAAGTATTGGCAAACGTTGCCGTGGTGATGGTGCACCCCAGGGTGCAGTCGCTGCGGTCGAATTCCATGCCGATCGGGATCGGCGTATTGGCCCGGGTACCGGCATTCATGCCCTCGTAGGTCATCCTATTCTTCTTCTGCGCAAACATGGTGTCGAGGTAGATGTCCAGCATGTCGTTTGGCTGCCATTGCAGGCTGATGACTTCACCGGCACGATTGCGCTTGCCTTCATAGACGAAGTGGCGCCCCAGGCGGCCCATCAGTCCATTGTCGATCTGCTGCAGCGTCGCCCCGGGATTCAGCGCCAGCAACATGGCACGGTCGATCTGCTTGCCCGGCACCAGGATCGAACGCGCGTATTCCGGCAGGGCCGCCAGGGCCAGGCCGGACGGCACAGTATCGGGCGTCGACTGCGAGCCGCCGCCGGTGCTGTTCAACTTGTCCGAGGCATTGCCCTGGAAGGACTTCAGCTGGAAATTGCGCATATCGACCGTCTGGAAGCCATCGGTCTTGTAGCCCGTGTTGCCCCAAGCGACACCGGCCAGCGCGCCAAACTTGCCCCACTCGGCGCTGGTCCAGGTGTTGCTGACCAGCGCCGAACCGGTATTGCCGGTCTTGCTGTTTTGTTCGCGATAATTGCCGCTCAGGGTGAAGGCCGTCCGGAAACCGGCCTTGTCGAAGGGGCGCACGCTGCGCATGTCGACCGTGCCGGCAATGCCGCCTTCAATCAGGCTGGCTTTCTGGCTCTTGTAGACGCTGGCGCTGCGGAACAATTCGGAAGGCAGGAAGTCCATGTCGACTTCGCGGTTGGCGCTGATCGAACCACCCCAGCTGCCCGCCGACGCTGACGCCATGGGCGCGCCGTTCAGCAGCACGCGCGTGAACGCCGCGCCCATGCCGCGGATCGAGATGTTCAGGCCTTCGCCGTCGATCTCGCCCCGCCGCACGTTCACGCCCGGCACCCGCGCCAGGGCATCGGCAATGTTCGGGTCGGGGAATTTGCCCATGTCTTCGGAGAAGACGGTATCGCTCAAGCCGAT
>Ga0102592_1003490_pt1 | contig 11831 bp, 10 predicted proteins | sample AraplaCol_mMF_r2_FD_76861 | JGI IMG/M metagenome (GOLD analysis project Ga0102592, IMG submission 76861) | Arabidopsis root microbial communities from North Carolina, USA - plate scrape MF_Col_mMF_r2 (SPADES assembly) (version 2) | ecosystem: Host-associated > Plants > Roots > Endosphere... | reverse complement strand
GATCACGGGAACGATCTTCTGCGTCATAAGGTGTTTCCTTGCGGTCGTAGGTCTTGGTTCAATTCGCGTTGGCCCACTGCCGGATGCGGTTCAGGCCGGCATCCAGAAGCGAGGCTGCCGCCGCTTCGTCTTTTGCTTCTACATAACAGCGCATTTCCGGTGCGTTACCGGAGGGCCGAAAGTGGATGATGCGTTCATCCTTAAGCGTTACGCGCAGGCCATCGATATCGCTGGTCCTGCCCGGTTCGCCGATCGGCTTCAGGAATTCGGCGAGGTTGTCAGGCGATTGGCGCAGGTAGGCCATCAGTTTTGCACTGGTCTCGACCGGAAAATTCTCCAGACGGTCGGCCGCGGCAACGGGCAATGCGAAGGAGGCAGCGACCGCCGAAAGCGGCTTGCGCTCGGAGGCTGCCAGCGACAGCACCGCCAGCATCGGCAGGAAGCAGTCGCGCGTCGGCAGCGGGGCGAGGGCGGCGCCATTCAGCTGGAATTCGGATGCGGTCAGCGTTCCGCCATTGGCCTCGAAGCCGATGACGCGGTCCTTGCCGGCGGCAACGGCCTCCTGCATGCCCGAGATGACGAAGGGCGAGCCGACCCTGGTGCGGGTGACCGTGAAGCTTCCGGCGGTTTCGATGCCGGAATTCGAGGTGACGGGGGTGACGACGACGGCCGCATTCAGGACCTTCGCCGAGATCAGGCCAAGGAGATCGCCACGCAGCGGTGTGCCTGTCTCGTCGGCCACCAGCGGCCGGTCGGCGTCGCCGTCGGCCGAGACGATGGCGTCGAGCTTGTGGGCTGCGGCCCAGCCCTTGAGGAGATCGATGGTTTCGGCCGAGACGGCCTCGGTATCGACGGGGATAAAACTCTCGGAGCGGCCGAGCGGGATGGCATCGGCGCCGCAATGGGCGAGCAATTCGATCAGCATATCGCGGGCGACGGTGCTGTGCTGATAGACGCCAATCCTGAGACCCGCGAGCGCGTTGGCGGGCAGGATCGCAGCGTTGCGGACAAAGAAGCCTTCGGCGCAGACGGCGGCGCGGTCGAGCGCGCTCGCGGTTGCCTGCGGCATCACATAGGAGGCGTCGAGCTTGGCGGCTCTCTCGGAGATCGCCACTTCGTCCGCCTTGTCGATTTCGCCGTCGGCCCGGTAGAACTTGATGCCGTTGCGGTCGGCGGGGATATGCGAGCCGGTAATCATCAGGCTCGCGGCCTTTTGCTGAAGGCCGTAGAGCGCCAGTGCGGGTGTCGGAACGGTGCCGCAATCGGCGACGCGGAAGCCGAGGGCGGTCAGCGCAGCCGCGCAGTTTTGCGCAATCTCGGGGCTGGAATCGCGAAAATCCCGGCCGAGCAGGATCAGGTCGCCCGTCTTGGCGCGTCCGCTTTCCAGCAGGTAATGACCGAAGGCCGCCGCATAGAGCGCCGAGGCCCGTCCCTTGAGATCGGCGGAGAGGCCGCGCAGTCCACTTGTTCCAAATTTCATTCTGAATAAGCCCTAGCCAGCGCTTGAATCCGTCGGCAATTATCAACACACTACCGGGACTTCGTAAATTTTGATCCGTTGGGATCGTTAAATTACATCCGAATTCCCTTTTCGAGCCACATAGAGCTCGCTCGGCGAGAACGGGACAGCAGATGACCGAACAGACGATTGCCCTTGAAGACAGCTGGAAGGCGGCGCTCGCTTCCGAGTTCTCCAGCCCCTACATGCAGCAGCTGAAAGCTTTTTTGCAGGCGCAGAAGCAGGCGGGGAAGCACATCTTTCCGAAGGGCGCCGAATATTTCCGGGCGCTCGACCTGACGCCGCTTGCGGATGTGAAGGTGGTGATCCTCGGGCAGGATCCCTATCACGGTCTCGGCCAGGCACACGGGCTCTGTTTCAGCGTGCGCCCCGGCGTGCGCATTCCGCCATCGCTCGTCAATATCTACAAGGAAATGGAAAGCGATCTCGGCATCGAGCGCGCCCGCCATGGCTTCCTCGAACATTGGGCGAAACAGGGCGTGCTGCTCCTGAACAGCGTGCTGACCGTCGAGGAATCGCAGGCCGCCTCGCATCAGGGCAAGGGCTGGGAACAGTTCACCGATGCGGTGATCCGCAGGGTCAACGAGGAATGCCAGAATGTCGTCTTCATCCTCTGGGGCTCCTATGCGCAGCGCAAGGCAGCCTTCGTCGACACGTCCCGGCATCTGGTGCTGAAGGCGCCGCATCCGTCGCCGCTTTCGGCGCATAACGGCTTTTTCGGCAGCAAGCCGTTCTCGAAGACCAATGCCTATCTGCAGTCCCACGGGCGGACGCCGATCGATTGGGCACTGCCGCCAAACCCGCAGGATGGCTAGATTTTCTGAACGCGTGTCTTTTGTCGTTCAATAATTGGAGACAATGCGTGTCGATCTGCGGGGCTATTCCTGCGGCGGATGAAGGATCATCTATCACCCATCGAAAGCCCGCCGATGCGGGCAAGAAAGGGGTTTTCCATGTTGAACCAGATCAAGGGCCTGCACCACGTCACCTCGATGGCTGAGGATGCCCGCACCAACAATACGTTCTTCACCGATGCGCTCGGCCTGCGCCGTGTCAAGAAGACCGTCAACTTCGACGCGCCCGATGTCTATCACCTCTACTATGGCGACGAGACCGGGTCGCCGGGCACGATCATGACCTACTTCCCGTTCCCGAAGATGCCGAAGGGCCGTCCGGGCACCGGTGAAGTCGGCACCACGGTTTTCTCGATCCCCGAGGGCTCGATCGGCTTCTGGAGCGATCGCCTGACGAAGCTCAATGCCGATGGCCTGAAGACCGAAGAGAGCTTCGGTGAGAAGCGCCTGAACTTCGCCGGTCCTGATGGCGACGGCTTTGCGCTTGTCGAGGTCAAGGACGATGCCCGCCAGCCCTGGATGCATGGCGGCATTTCCGAGGACCACGCGATCCGCGGCTTCCACTCGGTCGCCATGCGCTTGCGTGACGATGGCGCCACTTCGGAACTCCTGAAGTTCATGGGTTATGACGTCCAGGAAGAGAAGGACGGCGTCAAGCGGCTGATCATGCCCGGCGGCAATGGCGCGCATCTGATCGACCTCGAGACGATGCCGAGCATCAACCGCGCGCTTCCGGGTGCCGGCTCCGTTCACCATGTCGCCTTCGCCGTCGAGAACCGCGAAAAGCAGCTCGAAGTGCGCAAGGCGCTGATGGATACCGGATACCAGGTGACGCCTGTTATCGACCGCGATTACTTCTGGGCGATCTATTTCCGTACGCCGGGCGGCGTGCTGTTCGAGATCGCCACCAACGAACCCGGCTTCGACCGTGACGAGGATACCGCTCATCTCGGCGAGGCGCTGAAGCTGCCGCAGCAGCACGCGCATCTGCGTGACCTGATCGAGCAGCATCTGCCGCCGCTCGAAGCCTAACGGGAGAACAGCAATGGCTGATACTTCATATGTGCACCGGCTGCATGCCGGTGCACCCGGAAAGCCTATTCTCTTCGTGCTGCACGGCACGGGGGGCGACGAGAACCAGTTCTTCGAATTCGGGCGGCGTCTGCTGCCCGAGGCGACGATCGTTTCGCCGCGCGGGGATATTTCTGAATACGGTGCCGCCCGCTTCTTCAGGCGCACCGGCGAAGGCGTCTACGATATGGACGACCTTGCCCGGGCGACGGAGAAGATGGCGGCTTACGTCAAGGATCTGACCGTTGACCACGGCGCGTCGCAGATCCTCGGCCTCGGCTTCTCGAACGGCGCCAACATTCTCGCCAATGTGCTGATCGAGAAGGGGCTGTTCGATGCCTCGGTGCTGATGCATCCGCTGATCCCGTTCCAGCCGAAGCCCAATCCGGAGCTTTCCGGGCGCCGGGTGCTGATCACCGCCGGCCAGCGCGACCCGATCTGCCCGGTGCCGCTGACCGAAGCGCTTGCCGCCTATTTCGAGACCGAAAAGGCCAAGGTGACGACGGAGTGGCATGCGGGCGGCCACGATATCCGGCCGAACGAGATTGATGCCATCAGGACATTCTTCGAGCCGTATTTCTAGGCTTTAGCGAAAATAGGGCGGCCGCTTTTCCGAAGGCGGCTGCTCCGGCATTTCGAGCCAGCGGGCGGCCGAGAAATAGGCCCGCGTGCGGACCTGTGGGCCGGGTGCGGCCTTCATCGCGATGATGAAGTTGAAGCTGTTGTCGCTCGTCGTTTCGCGAGCGAAGCTGATGCTGGCGCCGAAGCTTTCCTCCTTCGCATCCTTCAACTCCCGGATCGCGGCCAGCATGGCGGAGAAATCCTGCCAGTGCGGCTGGGCAAGCAGCGTCTCGAAAATCCGCATCGCTGCCGGATCGAGCTTGCCTGCCGTATCCGTTTCCGGGCCGACCAGCTTTGCTCGCATATTGGCGATCGCGCCGGTGCGGTCGCCACGGATGATCACGAAGACGGAACTCAGTGGCTTTTCAGCATCCTGCTTGTAGATCTGCTGGAAGGTGCATTCGAAGGTGTCGCCGCTCATGGCGGCAGCGCGCCAGGGCGTCGTCTCGATGCCTGCCTTGCGCAAGGCCTCGCAGATCGCCGGTCCCGTCGTCCACCATGTCCGGAAGAATGCGGCCGCGAGCTCGTCGGGCGGCGCTTCCATCAGCCGTGGATCGTGCTCGATGCTTGCGAGCACCGGCTTTACCGGCGGGCGCGGCCTTGGCGGTGGCGGGGAGGTGCGGGGCAGCGCCGCCACCGGTTTGGGCTTGTCGAAAGTGTAGCCCAGCCGTTCGGCGAGGCCGCGCAGGTGGCGCATGTCGTTCGAGAGCAGAACGGTGCCGCCGATCAGAGAGAGCGAGAGGGCAAGCATCAGCCACAGCACCAGGCCGCGTCTGCGGCGTGCCGGCGGGGTCTTCATTCCCTGGCCTGTCGTGTCGGTTGCCAACGTCGTTTCCAAACCTGATGCGGCGCATCTTAGGCGTGCAGAGCGCGTTTCGTAACGGTAAGATAAAACGAAAAGCCAAAGGAAATAACGAAAATTCTACTGAGGCCGCGCAGGGCCTATTCAAAAAAGCGATAAAGCATTCTGCGATCACGAAAACGCGCTTATTTCAGCGGCCTGGCGCTTCCGATTTGTTAAGTAATTTTCTTGAGATTGTTACAGCGTTGTTTCATGATAATTGCGGCACGACGTTCTTCGCGCCGTGCCTTATGGCGATCGATGCTTGATCGCTTCAGTCATGAACATGTTTCTTCGTACGGGGCGGGGATGCTGGGAAAGCTAGACTTTAGCTTTTCTTCATGTTGCGCTTTGCGGGTTTGCAGCAGAGTTGGTTAGGGAAGTTGCATGAATTCGGAGTTTGCGGTTCGCCCCATGCGGCCGGGCGAGTTGGAGCTTGTGCTTGAATGGGCCCGTCAGGAAGGCTGGAATCCGGGCCTCGACGATTCCCTCGCGTTTCATGATGCAGATCCTTCCGGCTTTTTCGTCGGCGCTGTCGGGGAAGTCCCCGTCGGTTCGATCTCCGTCGTTAAGTATGGCGATGAATTCGCCTTTCTCGGCCTCTACATCGTCCATCCCGATTTCCGCGGTAAAGGCTATGGCAAGGCGATCTGGAATGCCGGCATGGCATCTGCCGAGGGCCGGGCGATCGGTCTCGACGGCGTCGAGGCGCAGCAGCCGAGCTACCGCAAGGCAGGCTTCGAGCCCGCCTACAAGACGATCCGCTTCGGCGGCGTCGCCACCTCCGTTCCGTCCTCGTCGCTCACCGCCCAGGCCGTGACCGACAAGACCGATGGCATCGTGCGCTACGACGCCTCGATCTTCCCGGCGGCGCGGCCGGAATTCGTCAGCGCCTGGTGCACCAGCCGCAAGGGCCGCAGGAGCGCCGTGGTGCGCAAGAGCGGCAAGATCCGCGGCTACGGCACGATCCGACGCTGTTACGAGGGCTACAAGATCGGCCCGCTGTTTGCCGCCGATGCCGATACGGCTGCCGCGCTGATGGCGCAGCTGATCACCGAGGCCGATGGCGCGCAGGTTTTCATCGACGTGCCCGAAGACAACAAGGACGGCCTGGCGCTGGCCGAAAGCATCGGCCTGGTGCCCGTGCTGGAGACGATGCGCATGTATCGCGGCAAGGCGCCGTCGATCCCGCTTAGGAATGTCTATGGCGTGACGACGCTGGAACTCGGCTAGTCGACCGGCGAGGCGGGCACTGTCGGTGCAGCGTCTTTAGGCCGGCCCTTCTCGGCGATCGCGATGCCGCCGAGTGTCAGGGCAAGTGCGACCATGTGGAAGGTCTGCAGCTCTTCGGCGAGCAGGAGCACCGAGAGCAGTGTGCCGAATACAGGCACCAGATTGATGAACAGCCCGGCGCGATTGGCGCCGATCGTCTCCACACCCTTGATATAGAGGATCTGCGCCAGCAGCGAGGCGAAGATCGCCGTGTAGAAAGCGATGACCCAGCCGTTCGCATCGGGCACCTGGACGTTGCCCTTCGAGCTTTCCCAGATCAGCAGCGGTACCGAGGTCAGCGCAGCGGCAAATGCCGGGATCGCCATCAGCGTGCGCCAGTCGACCGGCGGCTTCCAGCGCAGGAAGATCGTGTAGACAGAATAGGCGACGACGGCGATCAGCATCAGTGCGTCGCCGCGGTTGAGGCTGAGCTGCAGCAGGGTCGCAAAATCGCCATGGGCGGCCGTCAGCGCCACGCCGATGAGCGTCATGCCGAAGCCCGCGAACTGGGCAGCCGAGACGCTGGTGCGGAAGAAGACGAAGTTCAGCAGGAAGATCAGCATCGGAATGCCGGCCTGCTCGATCGCCACGTTGATCGCCGTCGTATATTGGACGGCGGAATAGAGCATGGCGTTGAAGGTCGTGTAGCCGATGATGCCGTAGAAGAAGAGCAGCGGCAGGTTCTTGCGCACGAGCGGCCAGTCGCGCTTGAGATAGGGCAGGGAGACCGCGGCGATCAGCAGCGTTGCCAGCGTCCAGCGCAGCAGCGTCAGCATCATCGGGCTCACATGCCCCAGCGCCAGCTTGCCGGCCACCGCATTGCCGCCCCAGCACAGCGTGGCGATGACGAGGCAAATATAGGCCGTGATCTGCACGATGATTCTTTCCGTATGCGGCAAAGGCTGGGGAGGAAGGCGTGGGCCGGAACGGCAATAGCCCGCTGCGGGCTGTTTTGTCACGCAAAAAGCCCATTTCACCGCGATAACAGGGTCGCTTTCCAAAAAACAAACCTTTATAGATGCGCGGGTTTGAGCAGGGCGCGGATAATCCGCCGGTAACAGGAAGAGTTGGATGACGAACGTAGTCGTGGTCGGTTCCCAGTGGGGTGACGAAGGCAAGGGCAAGATTGTCGATTGGCTTTCGGAACGTGCGGATGTCATCGTCCGCTATCAGGGCGGCCATAATGCAGGTCATACGCTCGTCATCGACGGCGTCAGCTACAAGCTGGCGCTGCTGCCGTCGGGCCTCGTGCGCGGCAAGCTCAGCGTCATCGGCAACGGCGTCGTCGTCGATCCGCATCACTTCGTCGCCGAAGTCGAGAAGCTGCGCGCCCAGGGCGTCAACGTGAACCCTGACGTGCTGCGCATCGCCGACAACGCGCCGCTGATCCTGTCTCTGCACCGCGACCTCGACGGTTTCCGTGAAGATGCTGCCTCCAACAGCGGCACCAAGATCGGCACCACCCGCCGCGGCATCGGCCCGGCCTACGAAGACAAGGTCGGTCGCCGCGCCATCCGCGCCATCGACCTTGCCGACAAGGAAGCGCTGCCAGCCAAGATCGACCGCCTGCTGACGCATCACAATGCGCTGCGCCGCGGCCTCGGCCTGCCGGAAATCTCGGTGGAATCGCTGGAGAAGGAACTGCACGACGTTGCCGATCAGGTCCTGCCCTATGTCGACCAGGTCTGGCGCATCCTCGACGACCAGCGCAAGGCTGGCGCCCGCATCCTGTTCGAAGGTGCGCAGGGCGCGCTGCTCGACAATGACCACGGCACCTATCCCTATGTGACCTCGTCCAACACCGTTGCCGGTCAGGCGGCTGCTGGTTCCGGCCTCGGCCCGACGGCGATCGGTTACGTTCTCGGCATCACCAAGGCCTACACGACGCGCGTCGGCGAGGGCCCGTTCCCCTGCGAGCTGCATGACGAGATCGGCAAGCACCTGTCGACCGTCGGCCGCGAAGTCGGCGTCAACACCGGCCGTCCGCGCCGCTGCGGCTGGTTCGATTCGGTTCTGGTGCGCCAGACGGTGAAGACCTCCGGCATCACCGGCATCGCGCTCACCAAGCTCGACGTTCTCGACGGTCTCGACGAACTGAAGATCTGCGTCGCCTACAAGCTTGACGGGAAGGAGATCGATTATCTTCCGGCAAGCCAGGCAGCACAGGCTCGCGTCGAGCCGGTCTACATCACGCTTGAAGGCTGGAAGGAATCCACCGTCGGCGCCCGCAGCTGGGCCGATCTTCCGGCGCAGGCGATCAAATATGTGCGCCAGGTCGAAGAACTGATCGGCGCGCCGGTGGCCCTGTTGTCCACAAGCCCTGAGCGAGATGACACGATACTTGTGACCGATCCCTTTGAGGATTAATGTCGCGGGTCATACCGATTTGGCCCGTGCTTTAAGCCGGGCCTTTTGAGAAAGTACGAATGGCGGATTTTATTGCAGTCATCCGGCGGGCCGTTGACGGTCTGACCGAGAATACCCCCGAGATGCGGGTGAAGGTTTACGAACGTGCCCGCGGCGCAGTGCAGCGGCAGCTCGAAAACATGAAACCGCGTCCGCCGGAAGCGATGCTGCAACGGCAGCTTGAAAAGCTGGATGCCGCCATTCGCGAAGTCGAGGCCGAACATGCCGAGGCGCTGCCCGATGAGGCAGCCGCCGCGGCCGTTGCCGAAGAGGCCGCGCCAGAGCCGCATTACGAAGAGCCCGCCGCTCCGGCTGAAGAGCCGGTTGCCGCCGCCGAGGAGCATGCCGTCGAGGCGGCTGCCGAGCCGGTCGAGGAAGTCGCTCACGAAGAGCATCCGGTTTACGACGAGCCGGTTGCCGCCGAACCCGCTTACGAAGAGCCGCAGGCCGTCTATCACGACGAGCCGGTGTATGCTGTCGAGCCCGAGGTTCATGCCGAGCCGGAAGTTCACGCAGAGCATGACGTTCACGCGGAGCCTGAAGTTCACGTTGAGCCGGAGGTTCACGCCGAGCCTGAAGTCCATGCTGAGCCGGCACCGTGGCAGCAGCCCGTCGAGGATGCGCCCACCGAAGCCTGGCAGGCGCCGCATCACGAAGAGCCTGCAGAGCCTGAATATCACGCTGCCGAACCGGCCGTGTATGAAGAGCCTGTCGTTGAGCCGGAGCCGGTGGAAGCCGTCGAGCCGGTGCGGGCAAGCGAATACAATCCGGCCAACCGGCTGGTAGAGCCCTTCGCCTCTTTCGAAAAGCCGCAGGAATTCGTCGAACAGACGCAGGAAGAGCCGCTGCAGAGCGAAGCCGCCGCGCGCTTCGATCCCGTATGGAACGAGCCAGCCGCGGAGACGCCGGCAGAGCCGCCGAAGGATGCCGATACCGTCTGGGCCGACCAGGAACTGCATAATTTCTCTGGCCTCGCCCCTGCCGCTTCGGCGGACGCCGGTGCGCGCGCCTTCGAGGAAGCGCTGTCCGGCCTGCAGACCGCGCCTGAAACGGCGAAGATGCCGGCTGCCAACGAGGGCTTCTCGTGGGAGGCCGCAGCTTTCGACGACCTGCCGCCGATCGATGCGCCGAAGAAGGCCGACAACGCCCAGGCGCGGACAGACGATTCCGATCTGTTTTCCGAAGTGCACGGCAACAAGCCGCAGCAGCCCGCGCCGGATGTTCCCGGCAGCGAGTGGAAGGAAGCCGAAGCGCTGCGTGGTTACGGCCGCCGTGGTTCCGTTGCCAATGACGATGACGATACGGCCCCGGTTGCCGATATCGACCAGATCGTCGCTGCCAAGCTGCAGAACAAGAATTTCCGCATGGAGCCGAAGCGCCGCCGCTTCGGCCTCGGCCGCATCATCGGCATCGTCCTGGTGCTCGCCGTTCTCGGCGGTGCCGGCTATGCGGCATGGATGAACCGCGACCAGCTGAATGCCATGGTCAACGGTCTGATCAGCTCGGCGCCGAAGACCGCCGAGACGACCGCGCCTGCCGCCAGCACGACGCCGTCGGCAACGACGCCTCCTGCATCGGGCACTACGGCACCGGCCGCCAATGGCAGCTCGGCAGCACCTGCCGCCGACGCCAACAAGCAGGTTGCTGCGCTCGATGACGGCGCCTCCGTCACCAACAAGTTCAACCAGCGCCTGATGGCCGACGGCACCGAAACCGATGCCGGCCCGGCGACCGCCGCCGCAACGCCGACTGCCGAAGGCAAGTCCGTCGCGCAGCAGAGCATTGCCTCTTCCGCACCGGCTCAGGCTCCGGCGCAACCGGCCGCCCAGACGGATCCGGCCGCTGCCCAGCCGCCGGCCGCAGGCGATGCCGCGGCCGCGCAGCCGCAGGTCACCGCGCCGGTCGGCGCTTCGGAAAAGATGTTCCTCTATGAGGAGCGGATCGGCCAGAGCTCGCCGACGGCGATCCAGGGCTCGGTCGTCTGGAGCGTCCAGCACGAGAAGGATGCAAGCGGCAAGGATGTCGCGACCGTTCAGGGCAACGTCACCGTTCCCGAGCGCAATCTCTCGGCTCTCGTCACCTTCAAGCGCAATTCCGACCCGTCGCTGCCGGCCAGCCATCTGGTCGAGATTGTCTTCTCGGTGCCGCCGAATTTCGAAGGCGGCAAGATCGACAGCGTCCAGCGCATCTCGATGAAGCGCACGGAGCAGGATCGCGGCGACGCGCTGATCGCGGTGCCCGCCAAGATCACCGACGACTTCCACATGATCGCGCTCAACGACTATCCGGATGCCCGCAAGTCGAACCTCGACCTGCTCGCCACCCGCGACTGGATCGATATCCCGATCACCTACCGCAACGGCCGCCGCGCCCTGATCACCATGCAGAAGGGCTCGACCGGCGCCCAGGCCTTCACCACCGCGATCCGCGACTGGGGAACGCTCGGCGACGTCAGCACCAGCCAGTAAGGCGAGGCGCATCGCAGAAACAAAAAGGCGGGTCATCGACCCGCCTTTTATTTTGTCTTGTGTTCAAGCTGCACTGATCGCTTTGCGGCAACTGCCGTCATCGCGAGACCTTCAGATGATGTGCCGCACGATCACATAAGCTGTGACGTGGATAAACATAAAGGCTGCCAGTGAGGTTACGAACGCAAGCGCCACGTACACGGCGGGATGGGTCTCCAGCCAGGACGCTGGCTGGTCGCTGGGCTCAAGCGCAATGTTGAGCGCGGTCCTCCATCCTGCGAGCCATCGAAGAGAGTTCCAAAGCGCTGCCCACAATAGAACCCATATGATGGACGCTCCTTGGAGGGCAAAGTAGACTGGGCCTATAGACGATGCGATTGGCAGAAGAAGCTTCATACACACCTCGCTTTGACTTTTTGCTGAGGGTCCTAGTCGCTCGACCCTTCATTGCAAAGTGTATCAAAGCCGTCTTGAGGAATTGTAATGCGGGTCACTACAAGTCTCGACGCCCGACAGTGCGGAGTCTGGGGTCTCCAAATCGCAAAAAAGGCGGGTCATTGACCCGCCTTTTCGTTTGTGTTGACGCTTGCGCCTTAGGCGGTGGCTTCGACCACGCGGACGGCTTTGGCCATTTCCAGCGCTTCCTTTCGGACCGCGTCTTGGACCTTTTCAAAGGCGCGGACTTCGATCTGGCGGACGCGCTCGCGGCTGATGTCGAACTCGGACGACAGGTCTTCCAGCGTCACCGGATCGTCGGAGAGGCGGCGTGCCTCGAAGAT
>Ga0102592_1003487_pt1 | contig 11846 bp, 8 predicted proteins | sample AraplaCol_mMF_r2_FD_76861 | JGI IMG/M metagenome (GOLD analysis project Ga0102592, IMG submission 76861) | Arabidopsis root microbial communities from North Carolina, USA - plate scrape MF_Col_mMF_r2 (SPADES assembly) (version 2) | ecosystem: Host-associated > Plants > Roots > Endosphere | place... | reverse complement strand
TGTCCAATCTCCGCAGATCCTCGAGCTCTCCGGGATTGGTGATCCCGAGATCCTGAAAGCTGCCGGGCTTCCTGTTCACCACGCTCTCCCAGGCGTCGGTGCCAACTATGCAGACCATTTCTGCACACGCATGAATTGGCGCGTTACCAAGCCAATCACATTGAATGAGCAAACGAGAGGCCTTCCGCTCCTAAAGGCGGTGGCGCGATATTTTGCGACGCGGCAGGGCATTCTGACGCTGGGAACTGGTCTCGCCCACGGCTTCGTCAGGACTAGGCCCGGACTGTCATCTCCAGATATCCAATACTTCTTCATGCACGCAAGCTACGCAAATGCCGCTGACCGAAAACTCGACCGCCAGCCGGGAATGACGATCGGTGTTTCCCCATTGCGGCCGGAGTCTCGAGGCACGATCCATGTGAAATCGCCTGATCCATTCGTCTCCCCGGCAATTCGACCGAATATTCTCGCAACGAAAGAGGATCAGGACACCCTTATCCGCGGGATGAGAATAGCGCGGGATATTGTCGGCCAGGACGCGATGAAACCGTTTGTCTCATATGAAATGAGCCCGGGCGCGACCGTCGAGACCGATGAGCAGTGGCTCGAGTTCGCTCGCAAAAATGGTCAGACGATCTATCACCCTGTGGGTACTTGCAGCATGGGGTCCGGACCAAAGGCAGTCGTTGACGATCGTCTTCGGGTCCATGGAATTAAGGGATTGAGGGTGATCGATGCATCGATCATGCCGACTGAAGTCTCCGGAAATACGATGGCGGCAGTTCTCATGATTGCTGAAAAGGGTGCGGCCATGATCCGGGAGGACAGGGTAGCCTGACCGATGATCGGCAGCGTGCTCTGAGAAGTAGGGTATCAACCAGGGAGAGGAATGCGAAATGACTAGGTTCTGGAAAGAAGAAATGCAGGAGCATATCGGCTTCAACAGGCGGCAAATTCTGGCTGGCCTTGGAGCAGGGATCGCGGCTGCGGGTGCTCTGGCGGCCACAGCTCAATCCGCATACGCGCTGACAAGTGAAATTCCGAAGTTTGTGTCGAATGGGAAGAAGGTGAAGGTTGGACTCGGTCTTTGCTATGGCCCCTTCAACCAGCCCTGGCGGCGTGGATGCTGGCGTATCGCACAGACGGTTCTGGATAATGGCGGCGAGCTCGTCACCGTTCGTGGGGAGCCTTCCAAGCAGAGCGAACAGGACTCGGCTCGCCAGCTCTTGGACCGGGGTATCGATGTCCTCGTTCTTGGCATCTATTCCCAAGAATCGGAAACCGCTTATATCGTCGAGGAAGCGCACCGACGCGGTATCAAGACGGTGGGCTTTATGGTGCCGGTCAAGGATTCGCCGTCCGTCCAGGAAGACACCTGGGCTACGGGTACCGCAATGGGATACTGGCTCCAGAACAAACTCTCGCGCCAGGGCACCATCATTCAAACTGCCGAAGACCGTGGCTTTTACACGCCGTTCGACCAGGAGGTCGACCAGCTTGAAGTCATGACGAAGTTCGAACCGCGCATGAAGATGCTGCCGTTCATGACTGGCTCGACGTCGACGTCCGACCAGATTTCCAAGGGCCGCGAGAATGCCTTGTCGCTTTTGCAGTCGAACCCAGATCCTGAAAGCCTGCAGGCGATCGTTTCGTGGTGGTGGCCGTTGACTGTCGGCGCATCGCAGGCCCTAACACAGATGGGGCGCAAAGCCCTGGTGGTGAACCACTATTTCTCGGATCAGCTGCTGAGTGAAATGGCATCTCCTGACAGCCCGATCGCGTTTTCGACGGACGTTCCCTACCATACGGCCGGCGACAAGATCGGTGAGATCGCTCTTGCTCTGGGTCAGGGCCAGGAGGTTCCGAACCACACCTACCGTGTCCCGGTGACGGCGATCGAAAAGTCAGAGGCTGCTGGTGCTCTTCAGGACCTAAAGGCGATGGACCAGAAGGCGATCGAGCTCCTCAAGACCTACGGCGGTTAAAATACCCTCCCAGGGGACCTCGGGTCCGGAGACACTTTCTTCGGGCCCGGGGCAGACCGGGAAACAATTCTGGAAAATCGAGGCGTGAGATGGAAACGCGGCCCCCGGTTCAACACAGTTCTAAGGAGACATCCGTGATGTCCACATCCTCCACAGGCGCTGTCACAAAAGCCCGTAAAGATATTCAAGCCGAAAGCGGTGCAAGCGCGATCCTCAGTTTTCTCCGACATTGGGGAACGATTCTGGTGATCATCCTTTTTGGGGTGTTTTTCTCGTTGATGAGCCCGTATTTCGGCACCGTCTCAAACTTCAACAACATCCTGTTCTCGATGATTGTCAGCGCACTGCTTTCGATGGGGTTAACCTATGTCGTGGCTGCCGGCAGTTTCGATCTCTCGATCGGCGCGGTTGTGACAACTACATCCATTATCACCGCTCTGCTCATCCCCAGCATCGGCTGGATTGCTGCTACGGCTGTCGGCCTCGGTGCAGCATGCCTGATCGGCGCCGTCAACGGTGTGCTCGTGACCTACGGTCGGCTTTCCGGCATTGTCACGACCCTCGGCGTCATGTTTCTTCTGGGCGGCGTCAACACCTACCTCTCCGGCGGCTACCAAATCCCGGTCGACTACAACGAAGCCGTGTTTAGGTTCCTGGGGCAAGGACGTGTTGGTCCCATCGCATTCCCGGTCATCATACTTGCAGCCGTGTTCGTCTGTGGTTACATTTTGTCTACCCGTAGCAAGGCCGGACATTACATCGGCGCCGTTGGCGATAACCCAATGGCCGCCTACTATTCGGGCATCAGCGTGTACCGCTGGGTCATTGTAAGCTTCGTCCTGTCCGCACTGTTCAGCGGCATTGGCGGCGTGTTGCTGACTTCGATCTCGTCATCGGCGCAGCCGGTCGGCGGCCAAGGCTATCTCCTGGAAGCATTCGCCGCCGTGTTCCTCGGCGCAACCATTCTGGGCAAGGGCAAGCCGCACGTGCTCGGAACTCTGCTTGGCGTCTTCTTCCTCTACATGGTGAGTTCCGGCATGAACATGATCGGAATCTCTTTCGCCACGCGTCAGCTGTTCAACGGTTTTGTACTGTTGGCCGCCGTTGGAGCGAACGCCGCCCTAAACCGTGAAGAAATTCACCTGAAGTTCATTTGAGGAGGCGACCATGGCAACGCCATTGATCGAACTTAAGGATCTGGCAAAGGACTTCGCCGGCATCCAGGTACTGAAGGGAATTTCACTCTCTTTCGAGCGCGGAGAAGTGCACGGACTGCTGGGCGAGAACGGGGCGGGTAAATCGACGCTGATCAAGATCCTGACGGGTGTCTACTCACCTTCCAGCGGAGAGATATTGCTCGACGGCAAGCCGATCCATGTTCACCGACCTGTCGATGCTCATTCGCATGGCTTAGGTGCCGTCTACCAAGATTCCGAGTTGGCTGGAAGCATGACGGTCGCCGAAAACATCCTGCTCGGAAACGAGCCGAGCCGCGTCTGGATCAACAGACGCAAGATCCGCCAGGAAGCAGCGGAGATCATGCGTCAGATCGGCCTCGATCTCGACCCGGACCGCAAGGCATCGACCTTGACAGCCGCACAGATGCAGATGGTGACACTCGCGACGCTGTTTCACCGGCGCTATAAATTGATCATTCTGGACGAGCCGACAGCACGCCTCTCGGCCAGTGAGAGTGAGCTTCTGTTCAAGATGATCGCGACGTTCAAGCAGAGCGGCATCACGATCGTCTATATCTCGCACCGGCTGCATGAAGTGAAGCTTCTCTGCGACCGCGCCACGATCCTTCGCGATGGCCGCGTCTCTGGGACGCTGGAACGCGGCAAGATCGACGAGGACGTCGTGACCCAGTTGATGGTCAACCGTAGTTCGGCGGACCTGCAGATTGAGAACCGCGGCCTGCGTCAGGAGAAAGTTGTGCTGGAACTGAAATCGCTTTCGACCTCACGACTTGCGCCGCTTTCCCTCACGGTCCGGGCCGGCGAGATCCTCGGGGTGACCGGACCCTTGGGCGCGGGCATGGAGCAGATCGAAAAATGCCTGGGTGGCCTCTCTGTCTACGACGGCGAGATCGTCGTCGACGGTGCTGTCAAGATCATCCGCAAGCCGGGTGATGCCCTGAAGGCCGGCATCGCCCTGATCCCGGAGGAGCGCCGAAAGCAGGCCCTGTTTCCTAGTCTGTCGATGGCGGAAAACGTCAGCCTTCCAGCACTGTCGAAGCTCACGCAATTTGGCCTCGTGCATGGTGCTGCAAAACGGAACTACGCCCAAGGGATCATTGAGCGTCTGGCGATCTATCCAAACGCGCCGGATCGGCCGATCCGCTACTTCTCCGGTGGCAACCAGCAGAAGGCGGTGATCGGCAAATGGCTCGAACGCAAGGCCAAGGTATACGTCTTCGTCGAACCGACTTCTGGCGTTGATGTCGGCGCAATCCGGCAGATTTACGAAATCATTCTCAAAATGGCCGAGTCCGGCGCAGCCGTCATCGTGATCTCGACGTCCGTCAAGGAATTGCTGGCGCTCTGCGAGACGATCATGGTCGTTCACGATGGTACGGTGTCGGCGCATGTCCCGCGATCAGCAGTCGATCGGGACGGACTGCTGGCCATGACCATCAGCAAGGATGCCCAGCCGAAAGCCGGCATGGCGATCAGCGCATAGAGCAAAAACGTTCCGGGCAGGTATGAGCCCGTACTTCGAGGAGGAAGATCATTGACCGATATACGCCTTTACATGTTCCAGACGGGGCACATCCGGCAGAAAGAAGTGAACATCAAGCTCGGGATGAGCCAGGACGAGTTCATCACGCCCATTCCCTGGTACCTGATCACGCATCCCAAGGGGAACGTCGTTATCGACGGCGGGATCGCGCTCGAAGCGGCGCAGGATCCCAAGGCCCATTGGGGAACGACAGCGGATGTCTACTATCCGCTCCTGACTGAGGAAGAGACCTGCATCCATCAACTGGAAGTGGCCGGGTTCAAGGCAGAAGATGTCAGATACGTCCTGCATTCCCATCTGCATCTCGATCATACCGGGGCGACCGGCCGATTCCCGAATGCGACCTACGTCGTGCAGCGGAGCGAGTATGAATACGCGTTCAATGCCGACTGGTTTTCGGCCGGCGGATATATCCGCAAGGATTTCGACAAGCCGGGCCTGAACTGGCATTTCCTCGAAGGCGACAAGACTGACGGGTTCGACCTCTACGGTGACGGCGTGATCAAGCTCTACACATCGCCCGGGCATTCGCCGGGGCATCAGTCGTTCGTCGTAACACTTCCGGAAACCGGCCCGATCATGCTTGTCATCGATGCAGCCTACACGCTCGATCACTGGAACGAGAAGTGCCTGCCGGGCTTCCTGACGTCGGCGATTGATACCGTGCGAAGCGTCAAGAAGCTTCGGATGATCGCGGAGCAGACAGGCGCGATCGTCGTCACCGGACATGACCTCGAGAACTGGAAGAACTTTAAGAAGGCGCCCGACTACTACGCCTGACCACAGACGCAGGGACAGCCTGCATTTAACGTCGTCGCAAGTGAAAGCCCGGCGGGGCTGGCGCTTGTCGACCCTACTGACAGCAATGGACACCGAAAGCATGATCCCGCGCCTTGCCCCAAACCCGCATGATACCACCCTGGTGGATGCCTATCTGCGCGCGCTGGACAAGGCCGGGTTTGGGGGAGACGTGAAGGCGGATCCCGCAACACAGGTAGTTTTTGCAACGGACAACTCGATCTACGAGCGTTCGCCCGCGGCAGTCCTATTTCCCCGCAGCCTGCAGGATATTTCGGTGGCGCTCTCCGTGCTCGCGCGGCCGGCTTTCGCGAACGTGAACCTGGCAGCGCGCGGCGGCGGAACGGGTACGAACGGGCAGTCGCTGAGCGACAGCGTCGTCCTCGATCTTTCCCGGCACCTGACCGGCATCCTGGAGATCAATGCGGAAGAGGGCTGGGTTCGCGTCCAGGCCGGCGTCGTGAAGGACCAACTGAACGCCGCATTGAAGGCCTTCGGCATGTTTTTCGCCCCGGAACTCAGCACCTCGAACCGCGCGACCATCGGTGGGATGATAAACACGGATGCCAGCGGCCAAGGGTCCTGCCTCTATGGCAAGACGCGCGATCACGTCCTCGAGTTGACCTCCGTGTTTACGGATGGGTCAGTCTTTTCCTCCCAGCCCCTTGACGATCTGCCACTTGCGCACGTCAAGCGTGCGCCCGGCATCATCGGAGACATCCACCGGTCCATCGACCGTCTCCAACGGGAAAACGCATCAGCGATCGAGGCGCGGTTTCCCAAACTCAATCGTTGCCTGACGGGCTACGATCTCGCGCATATCCGGGACGCCGAGGGTCGTTTCGACCTTAATGCGGTCCTCTGCGGTTCCGAAGGGACGCTTGCTGTCATCGCAGAGGCGAAGCTCCGCATCCTGCCCATTCCGAAGCACACGGTACTGGTCAATGTCCGCTACGAGTCGTTCGATGCATGTCTGCGCGATGCGCGCTCGCTCATAACCTATGGTGCGGCATCCATCGAAACGGTGGACTCGAAGGTCCTAGCGCTGGCGCAGGACGACATCGTTTGGGAGGGCGTGAAGGCATTCTTCCCATCGTCCGACGGGGAGCCTACACGCGGCGTCAATCTCGTCGAGTTTGTCGGGGGAACCGTCGAGGAGGTCGAAAAGCCACTGGCGCTTCTGGTCGCCGCCCTCGAAGCGGAGGGCGGCGTTGCCGGCCGCCTCGGCTTCACCATCGCCGACGGCGAGGCATCAGTGCAGCGCATCTGGCAGATGCGAAAGAGGGCAGTCGGGCTGCTGGGCAATATGCAGGGCGACAAGCGACCTATCGCCTTCGTCGAGGATACAGCCGTACCGCCGGAAAATCTCGCCGACTTTATCGCGGAATTCCGTGCGCTCCTTGATCGCCGCGGCCTGGATTACGGCATGTTTGGCCACGTGGATGCCGGCGTTCTTCATGTTCGCCCTGCCATCGACATGAAGGTACCCGGACAGGAAAAACTTATTCGCGACATCACTGACGAAGTCGCAAACCTGACGCTTAAATATGGCGGGCTCCTGTGGGGTGAGCATGGGAAGGGCGTGCGCTCGGAGTATTCGCCACTGTTCTTCGGTACACTCTATCCCGTCATCCAGACCGTCAAGCGCGCGTTCGATCCGAAGAACCAGCTCAACCCGGGCAAGATCGCATCCCCCGACCAACAGCCGCTTTTGAAGATCGACGGCGTGCCGACACGCGGGCAGGCCGACCGGGCGATCCCTCCAGCCGTCCGCGCCGTTTATACCGACGTCATTGCCTGCAACGGTAATGGCGCCTGCTATGACTGGGATCCGGACACGGCCATGTGCCCTTCCTGGAAAGCAACGCGAGAGCGCCGGCATTCGCCAAAAGGCAGAGCGATGCTCACCAAGGAGTGGTTGAGACGGCTGTCGGCGAACGGCTCGGATCCGTTGGCAGAAGGAAATCGTATTGGTTCGCTTGCTTCTTTGCGCGATTTTCCTGCCAAGGTGCTGAACTCGGCATTTAACGGCCAGCGGACATCCGATTTTTCGCATGACGTCAAGGAAGCGATGGATGGCTGCCTTGCATGCAAGTCGTGCGTCGGTGGGTGCCCGATCAAGGTCAATGTTCCGAGGTTCCGGGCGAGGTTTTTGGAGCTCTATCACAGCCGTTATCTGCGTCCGCCAAAGGACCGGCTAGTGGCAGTCCTTGAACGGATCCTGCCGCTTCTTGCCAAAACACCAAGGCTAACGAACACTGTCTTGAGGATGCCACCCGTCACAGCCACTTTGCGCGCTCTGGGGCTCGTTGACTTACCGCTTCTGACAGATACCGACCTGTCTCGGGAGATGGCGGCCAGAGGTTTTGCCTTCGCTACGCCGGACGCGTTGAGATCTATGTCTGCCGAGGAGAAGCGGCGCTCAGTCGTGGTCGTCCAGGATGCCTTTACAAGCTTTTACGAAACCGAACTGGTCTTCGATACGCTCGAACTTTTGTCAGGCCTCGGCTTCAAGCCGTTCCTGACGGTTTACAAGCCCAACGGGAAGCCCCTGCACGTCCACGGGTTTTTGAAGCGGTTTGAAAGGATTGCGCGAGCTCAGGCCGAGCAACTGAACCAGTGTGCGGCGGCAGGTATTCCGCTCGTCGGGATCGATCCGTCCATGACGCTGACGTTCCGCTCTGAGTATGTAGAGGCGCTTGGCGCCGGAGCGGTCCCGCGTGTTCATCTTCTTCAAGAGTGGCTCGCAACAAGGTTGCCCGCCCGTTTTGCCGCGATCGATAAAAACTACGTGCTCCTGCCGCACTGCACGGAGCGCGCGACCGCCCTCAGCAGCCTGCAGGACTGGGTCACCATTTTCGCAAACTTTGGCCTTCGCTTGAACGTCACCGCATCAGGATGCTGTGGCATGGCAGGTACATACGGTCATGAGACACACAATGTCGGAACGTCCAAGGCCATTTTTGACATGAGTTGGCGCCGGCTTATCGAGGAAGCCCGACCCGAAGTAGAACTCCTGGCCACTGGCTACTCATGCCGTTCGCAAGCCAACCGATTCGGACAGGTGCGGCTTCGCCATCCTGTACAAGTTCTGCTGGAGCAGCTCACGCTCGCAAAGAGTGGCAACGGACCTGACGAGGTGCGCCGTGCAAGCTGATGTCGACTACTGCATCATCAGCGGCGGAATTATAGGCTTGGCGACGGCCTTTGCTCTCACAGACCGTGAGAGGGGTGCGAAGGTCATCCTTCTCGAAAAGCACCAGACCGGCCACATGGTCCACGATTTTCTCTTCGTCCAATCGGAGCACATGCTCCACGTCTGCACCGCACCTTTGCCAGCAGCAACTTCGGCGATCCCGATTGGGAAGATGATTGTCGATCGGCTGCTTCAATGACATCCAGGAGAAAGAAATGACCATTCACAAGAACTACATTGCCGGTAGATGGGTCGACGGCGCATCGGTCGTCCATGACATCAACCCGAGCGATACCAACGACCAGATCGGCAGCTACGCGTCATCGGGTCGTGCCGCGGCTGAGGAGGCTATCGACGCAGCGCATCAGGCTTTTCCTGCGTGGGCCGCAATGAGCCCGGAAGTCCGCTCGGATATCCTCGACAAAGTCGGAACGGAAATCCTGGCCCGCAAGGATGAACTTGGGCAGCTATTGTCACGCGAAGAGGGAAAGATACTTTCCGAAGGCGTCGGCGAAGTCGTGCGCGCGGGCCGGGTTTTTAAATTTTTTGCCGGCGAAGCACTTCGTTTGAATGGAGAGCGCGTAACGTCGGTGCGGCCTGGCGTGGAGATTGAGGTTCTGCGCGAGCCGGAAGGCGTCATCGGGATCATCACACCGTGGAACTTTCCGATCGCAATTCCGGCGTGGAAGATTGCCCCAGCTCTCGCCTATGGCAACACAGTCGTCTTCAAGCCCGCTGAACTTGTGCCGGGATGCGGTTGGGCACTGGCAGATATAATTGTCCGGGCGGGAGTCCCGGAAGGCGTCTTTAACCTCGTGATCGGACCGGGCCGTGATGTCGGGCAGGCAATCGTCGAATCCAGGAAGGTGAGAGGGATCAGCTTTACAGGTTCGGTCGAGACCGGCCGTCGTATCGGCGCAGCGTGCTTCGATCGAGGCAAGAAAGTTCAGCTTGAACTCGGTGGAAAGAACCCGCTCATCGTCATGGACGACGCCGACCTTGAGGTTGCCGTCAATGTTGCGGTCAACGGCGCGTACTTCTCGACGGGGCAGCGATGCACCGCATCGAGCCGGCTGATTGTACAGTCAGGGATCCATGATAGATTTGTTCAAGCCGTCATCGAGAAGATTCAGGGCCTAAAGATTGGCCATGCGCTGGCGCACGACAGCCAGATCGGTCCCGTCGTCAATTTGAGCCAGCTGGAGCAGGATCTGGACTACGTTCGCATCGGCCAAAATGAAGGTGCGAAACTCGCTTTCGGCGGCACGAGACTGGAGCGCGAACATCCCGGATTCTACATGTCGCCGGCGCTTTTTACCGAGACCTCGAACGATATGCGCATTAACCGGGAGGAAATCTTCGGCCCGGTCGCGAGTGTTATCCGCGTCAAGAGTTTCGAAGAGGCAATGACCACGGCCAACGACACGGAATTTGGTTTGTCGTCGGGCATATGCACGACCTCACTGAAATACTCGTCCGAGTTCAAGCGGCGCTCCGGGGCGGGCATGGCGATGGTCAACTTGCCGACCGCTGGCGTCGATTACCATGTGCCGTTCGGCGGCAGAAAGTCGTCGTCCTATGGCTCGCGAGAGCAAGGCGCGTATGCCCGCGAGTTCTATACGGTCGTCAAGACTGCCTACACTCAGCCCTGAGCCCCGTTGCGTACTCTTGGGCGGTAGCTCTTCAGGCTGTCGCAAGCAGAAAATTGGCCCAGGAAACAACAGACCTGGGTGCTGGAGGTCATAAATGCAGGAACGAGAAACAAACCGCCCCGAAATTGCAAACCGCGCGAGCCATCAAGGGCGCCATGTCCTGGTGACTGGTGCAGGTCGCGGTATAGGTCGCGCAATTGCGCTCGGTTTTGCGAGGCGGGGCGCTACTGTTGGCGTTGCCGATATGAACGAAGACGACATCAATGAAACGATCCACCTGATTGCGGAAACAGGACAAGCTGCCGGCCTGGCTCTGAAGCTCGACGTTTCGGATTATGCCGCCGTGGAACAAGGTGTCGCACATGCCGCCGCCGTGCTAGGTCGGCCGTTTGACACTGTCATCAACAATGCCGGAATCTCACCGAAGCATGACGGTGTTTCGCACAAGGTCTGGGAGATGGACCCTGCCGAATGGGGCCGTGTCGTCGGGGTCAATCTGACGGGCAGCTTCAACACGATCCGCGCGCTTTCGCCAGCAATGCGAGCGGCGGCGGCAGGCTGGATCGTCAATATGTCATCGGTCGCAGGCCAAGCCTATATGCCGCTTGTGGCATGCCATTATGCGGCGACGAAATCAGCGATCCTTGGTTTCACCAGACATCTCGCAGGCGAGCTTGGCCCATTCGGCATCCGGGTAAACGCCATCGCTCCAGGCCGTATCGAAACACCGATGGTTCGCGGTGTCGCCAGCGAAATCAATGACGAGCAGGTTCGCATGACCCCTATGGGCCGGCTTGGAGCATCCGAGGAAGTCGCCGATCTCGCGCTTTATCTGACTTCCCCGGAAGCCAGCTTCATTACCGGACAGACCGTCGATGTGGCGGGCGGGTTGCTCATGACCTGAGCACTTCGCTGATCAATCAACGGCCACGGTAGGAAAGAGAATGATGTCAGTACAACATGATACCGATAAGAATCCTGAGCAGGTCCGCCTGATTACCGGAAAAACGCGGGTGTTCGCCATTTTGGCCGACCCGATCTACCACGTGAAAACGCCGCAGACGATGAACGCCGTTTTTGATGCCAATGGGCTGGATTGCGTGCTGGTCCCGTTCCATGTCACGCCTGCCGGGCTGCCTGTGCTGGTCGAGGGATTGCGCAAGATTCAGAACTTTGGCGGGTTCATTGCCACTGTCCCGCATAAGCCTCCTATGCTCGAGCTGTGCGACGAAGTTACCGATGCGGCCCGGCACATCGGCGCTGTGAATTGCGTCAGACGAGAGGAGGACGGGCGGCTGGTCGGGACGATGCTGGATGGCATTGGCTTCATCGAGGCGATGCGCTCGCGCGGAGCCGAAGTGTCCGGCATGAAGGTATTTCTGGTAGGAGCGGGGGGCGCGGCCAGCGCCATCGCGTTTGGCCTTGCCGATGCCGGCATTAGCCATATTACTATTTCAAATCGATCGGCCGTCC
>Ga0102592_1003484_pt1 | contig 11851 bp, 12 predicted proteins | sample AraplaCol_mMF_r2_FD_76861 | JGI IMG/M metagenome (GOLD analysis project Ga0102592, IMG submission 76861) | Arabidopsis root microbial communities from North Carolina, USA - plate scrape MF_Col_mMF_r2 (SPADES assembly) (version 2) | ecosystem: Host-associated > Plants > Roots > Endosphere... | reverse complement strand
TGCCACAGCCCTAACTCAACACTCCGCTGTCGTCCTTGCGAACGCAGGGACCCATAACCCCAGGGAGGAGTTTGGCGAAGATTCGCAGTGAAAAAGTTTGGGCGCAGTATTGCGACCGCGCCCCATCGATGGATCACGCGGTATGGGTCCCTGCGTTCGCAGGGACGACAGTAACTACGCCGCCACCTCGTCCCCGAGATACGACACCGCCGCTTCCAGTCCGCCCTTGCCGTGCGGGATCTTCAGCGCGTTCAAGGCGATCTCAACCACCCCGAGCGTGCCGAGCAGCATCGGCGCGTTGACGTGGCCCATATGGGCGATGCGGAAGGCCTGGCCGGAGAGATCGCCGATGCCGGTGCCGAGCACGACGCCGCATTTGTCCTTGCAATAGCGTTGCAGCACGGCGGGGTCGTGGCCGTTGCTCATGGTCACCGTGGTCACGGTGTTGGAGCGCTCGCCGGCTTCGGCCACGTTGAAGCCGAGCACCTGGCCTTCCGACCATACGGCAACGGCGCGCCGCGCGGCTTCGCCGAGCAGGCTGTGGCGGCGGAAGGCGTTCTCCAGGCCCTCCTCGTGCAGCATGTCGATCGCCTTGCGCAAGGCGAACAACAGATGCACCGGCGCGGTGCCGGCATATTTGCGGTAATTCTCGGTGCCCTCGCGCTCGCTCCAGCTCCAATAGGGCGTCGACATGTTGGCCTTCTTGTGCACCTCGAGCGCGCGCGCATTGGCGGCGACGAAGCCGAGGCCGGGCGGCGTCATCAGGCCCTTCTGCGAGCCGGACATCGCGACGTCGATGCCCCATTTGTCCATCTCGAACGGCATGCAGCCGAGCGAGGCGACGGTGTCGACCATGTAGAGCGCGGGATGGCCGCTGGCCTTGATCGCCTTGCCGATCGCCTCGATGTCGTTCTGCACACCGGAGGCCGTGTCGACCTGGACGACGACGACGGCCTTGATCTTGTGCTCCTTGTCGCGGCGCAGGCGTTCCTCGACCTCGTGCGGCCGCACCGCGCGGCGCCAGTCGCCCTTGAGCACCTCGACCTCGGCGCCCATCAGCGCCGCCGCGTTGCCCCAGCCGATCGCGAAGCGTCCGCTCTCCAGCACCAGCACCTTGTCGCCGCGCGACAGCACGTTGCTCAAAGCGGCTTCCCAGGCGCCGTGACCGTTGGCGATGTAGATGTAAGACTTGCCCTTGGTGGCGAACAATTTCGAGATGTCGCCGAGCAGGCTCTCGGTCAGCTCGAGCATCTCCTTGGAGTAGATGTCGATCGCCGGACGGTGCATCGCCCGCAGCACTTCGTCGGGCATCGTGGTGGGCCCGGGGATGGCCAGAAATTCCCGGCCCGCGCGAACGGTCATTGCTATTGGTCCTTGTTGCTGGTGGACAGGCGGTGGGTCGCTGAATCACACTTTTAAATGGCGCGGGAGCCTTAGAAAAGCACCCAAAACGCAGGTCTGGGTTATCGTTTGGTCTCGCGGCAGCCGGCGGCCTCCGCTTCCTCGACCGAGCAGAACCAGCGGGTGCCCTTGCTGATCTTCATCTTGATCTGGGTGTACCAGCGGCTGGTCGGCTGGTGGTAGATGCATTCGCCGGCGCTGTTCACATTGCCCTTGATGGTGCAATCCGGCGAGGGCGCGACCGGGCCCGAGGCCGAGGCGAGCAGCACGGCATGCGCACCCTCCGGCGGCTTGGTGGCGCCCAATATCGCCGTCTTCTTGTTGCGTACGCGCCAGTCCCAGGGCGCGATGAAGGCGCCTTGCCACATCCCTGCCTTGGCCTCGCGCGCGGCAGTCTCGTCGGCTTCGTAGTCCTTGGAGACGCGGGTGTAGGCAAGTGCCCAGCCGTTGCGCACCAGCCATTTCTGGATGTCCTCGCCGCCGACCTCGCAGCGCGCCACGGTGCGGCCGCGACGGTCGATCGCGCGGGTATGGCAGACCCAGGTCTTGCCCTCGGCGTATTTGGCGAGCTCGTCGCGCGCTGCGACGCCGCAGGTCCAACGCTCGGTCTTGGTGTTGAGGCAGAGCTGATCGACGGCCGGCGCATCGATGCCGCCGAGCCGGATCCGCGCGTTGCCGATCACGACGGCGTCGCCGGCGCGGACCTTTGCCGTGCCGGTGATGTCGGCGGCCTCGGCCAGCGACGGCAGGGCGAGAATGGACAGCGCAATCAGGAATTTTCGCAACATGCCGGTCCGGGTGCTCGGGAAAATCTCGATAAGCCGCGCAATTGTGGTCGGCTTTTGTCTTTCGGGCCAGCTTATGCCTAACGATTGAGCTTTCAACTTCCTGTCATTGCGGGATGGCCTCTCTCTTACCCTCCCCTGGAGGGGGAGGGTCGGCTCGCGATCGAGCGAAGCGAGATTGCGTGACGGGGTGGGGTGATCTCTCAACACGGGCACTGTTCGTCGCGGAGCGACCGTCACCCCACCCCGCTCGCGCTACGCGCGATCGACCCTCCCCCTCCAGGGGAGGGTAAGAGGACATTTCACCCCCGCGCCATCGCTCGTTTCGCCACGGCCAGCCCCATCAGCACGAAGGCCGACGTCACCTCGGGCCCGCCCACCAGGATCCGCGTCGGGGTCTTCATCTTGTTCCACTCATAGGCGCGGAACGGGCCGCGGCGGCCGCCTTCGCCAAGCCCGGCGACGATCACGTTCAGCGCCGGCGCGAAGGCGCGCGGGTCGGCGCCGAGATGGCCGAGCGCGATCAGCGCCAGCGCCGCGTCGAACACGTTCATCTCCGCGGCCATCAGCTCGCCCTTGACGTAGGACAGCACGCGGTGGCGTATGAAATCGAAATCGCCGTCGGGATCGATCAAGGCCTGCGCGGCCAGCGGCAGCGCCAGGAACGCCGCATAGCAGCGGCCGAAATAGGCGCTGTAGAGCTCCGGCAGATAATAGATGTGCGAGCGCGGATTGGCGAAGGCGCCGCTCGCAGCCAGCCGCTTCTGGAAGCCGATAATCCGGTGCACGGTCGCGAGCCGCGCCGGCGTCTCCAGGATTTTCCAGCGCGTCAGGTTGCGGAAACTCACCTCGAGAATGTCGAGATTGAGCGTCGGATCGAGATCGTTGCCGTAGGGCCGCTCGCCCTTGAGATTGTCGATCCAGGTGGCGACGCCGCCCTCGTAGTCGATGTTGTCGTTCAGCGGCACGGTGACGCGCGGCTCGTTGATGCCGGCGCGCACCTGATAGCCGCTGTAGAAGTCGATGAGCGGCTGGTCGATGATCGGATCAAGGCAGCCGGCCTGCGTCGCCGCAGAGATCGAGCATGCCGTGGTGTCACAGTCAGGCACATAGACGCCGAAGCCGAGATCCTGCTTGATCTGTGCGAAGTAGTTGGAAAAGCGCGGATGCGGCGCGGGTGCCAGCGCAGTGATGACATTGAAGCGCGCCCCGTCGATGCCCTCGACCTCTTCGCGGCTGATATTGACGCAGAAATCGACCATGTCGGCGATGGCGCGCTCCGCTGCGGTCTTGTCCGCTGCAGAGGCGAGCCCGGTCTCGACATAGCTCAGCAGCGCCTCGATGAAGAACGCGTCGTAATAGGCCGAGCGGTGGCGGATCTGCACCGGCTCCCACATCGGCTCGGCAATGCCCTTCCAGGGCGGATTGACCACGGCGCGTGCAGGCGAGCGTGCGATGAAGACGCGCGCGAGGTTGAACAGCAGCGATGAATTCTTGTAGCCGCGCGCGTTCAGCCCGGTCAGCGCCATGATCAATTCGCGGCCGCGGAAATCGGGATCGCCGATCAGGTTGAAGGCGGCATAGGTCGGCAGGAAGCCGTTCTTGCGGTACGAGCCGAGCAGGTGCTGGGCGCAGTCGCGGATCACGCCGTCGATCTGAGTCTGCGGCGGTGCGGAACCGGTGAACATCGCCGGCGGCGGCTTGGGATGGTCGAGCGCGATGCTGTCGACGAGGTCGGCAACGGGCTGGCCGACCGCGGCCCAGTCCGGCTCGGCTTCGTCGCGGGCCCGCACCAGCGCCTCGCGCAGCCGGGCGAGCTTCGCTTCGCTGCGCAACTCGGGCAGCCCGGCCCGGCGGAGCAGGATCCGCAATGCGGGATTGCCGAGCGCGGTCTTGTAGAACTTGGCCAGATGCGGATCGCCGCTGGCGCTGGCTGCCAGCACGGGATCGCAGACCTCATAAAGAGAGGGGCCGTCCTTCCGCGCCGTCAGCGCCCGGCAGGCGGCGCCGGCAAAATAATGAAAGCTCATGAAATACCTGGTCGCGGGGCCTTGCCCGGGGCGCCGGCCGGCGCAGTCCCATCCGCGCCAACCCCAAGCAAGTCTTTGAAAAAGCTACCCGGATTCGCGGGAAATACAAATGTGATGATGGTCACAGAAAAGGGTGACCCAAGCGCCGCATATTGGGCACCGGAAGGTTACGGGGGAGGCAAAAAAGCGCGAAACCGGCTTGGAGAATTAACTAATACATTCAGTAGCTTAGTTCAAATTTTGGGCAATCTATTGCCCGGGAGCCTATATCCGGTTAAGGGTTTGTTTGGTGCGGCGCCGCAAATTGCGCGCAATTCGGGGGCACTCCCCCGGCCAATCCCTCAAACCTAAAGACGCTATCGCGCTACTCAAACAGTGTGCGCGCGCTTGGCTGGTCTTTGGCACTGACAGGAATGAAGCGAGATGAATGTAAGGCAGCTCGACATTTCCCGGCGCACAATCGCGGTGGCGGCAGCCCTCATCGGTACGGTGTCCCTCGTGATCGGGGCCCATGCTGCCCTCAACATGCGCGCGCTCGATGCCGCCAAGGCCGTGACGACCGACCAGGTCACCGGCTCGATCGGCCAGACCTCGCGCCTCGCCCTCGTCATCGGCAATGGACATTATCCCGACGCCAGCGCGCCGCTGACGCAGTCGATCAACGACGCGCGCGCGCTGTCCTCGAGCCTGCGCAAGAACGGCTTTGACGTCGACATGGTGGAAGACGCGACCAAGGACGACATGGCCCGCGCCGTCGGCCGCCTGAAGTCGCGGATCAAGCGCGACACCGTCGTCATGCTGTTCTTCGGCGGCTTCGGCGTGCAAGCGGGCCGCGAGAGCTACATGCTACCGGTCGACGCCGCGATCTGGAAGGAAAGCGACGTCCGCCGCCAGGGCGTGTCCATCGAGGGCGTGCTTGAGATGATGAAGGAGCAGGGCGCCAAGGCCAAGCTCGTCGTCGTCGATGCGTCCCGCCGTAACCCCTATGAGCGCCGCTTCCGTTCCTACAGCCACGGTCTCGCGCCGATCAGCGCGCCCGACAATGCGCTGATCCTCTCTTCGGCTTCGCCCGGCAAGGTCGTCGACGACGGCAAGGGCGAGCACAGCGTGCTCGTCGGCGAGCTGCTCGGCAACCTCAATGCGCAGGGCAGCGCCGAGAGCGTCTTCAACAAGACCCGCGTCGCGATCTCGCGCGCCTCCGAAGGCGACCAGGTCCCGACCGTGTCGTCCTCGCTGCTCGAAGACGTCCATTTCGGCGAAGCCGGCGGCTAGCCACGAATTGTAGGGTGGATTAGCCGAAGGCGTAATCCACCACTTCTCTCTCGCCAGCGCGGACAGCAAAGAGGTGGATTACGCCTTCGGCTAATCCACCCTACGACAGCCGTGCTTTAGCGCGCATCTGTCCCCACATCGTCATTGCGAGCGCAGCGAAGCAATCCAGAATCTTTCCGCGGAAAGACTCTGGATTGCTTCGTCGCAAGAGCTCCTCGCAATGACGTGGCTGCTACTTCGCCGCTTCCGCGCTCGCCATCGCGGGGCGTACGGGATCGCCTTCGCGCAGCAGCGCGCCGGCGCGGGCGACGACGACGTCGCCCTCGTTGAGGCCGTCGCGGACCTCGATATTGCCGCCCGACATCAATCCGACCTCGACGCGCTTGGTCTCGACGCGGTTGCGGCGGATCACCTGCACCACGGTGCCGGCGGACGAATACTGCACGGCGGTGAGCGGTACCGCGACGTTGCAGCTTTGGCCGGTCTTGATCAGCGCGCGTCCGCTCGCGTTCAGCAGCAGCCGCTTCTGCGAGGAGATGCCGATATAGACCATGCCCTGCTGGATGTTCGGCTCGACGGTCGGCCCGATGCGGCGAATCTTGCCGTCGAGGTCGCCGGCGCCGGCGATGCGCACGGTCGCCTGCTGGCCCACCGCGAGCTTGCGGATATCGGTGGTCGCGACCAGGCCCACGAGATCGTATTCGCTGCGCGCCACGATCGTGAATAGCGCCTCGCCCTTGGCGGAGGCGAAATTGCCGATCTGCGCCGTGGACGTCGCGATCACGCCCGCCACGGGCGCCGTGACCTGAAGCGTGCCGCCTTCGGGCAGCGCGAGGCGCGCCAGCACCTGGCCGGCCGTGATGGTGTCGCCGGCTTCCGCCAGCACTTCCGTCACCTTGAGGCCCGGACGTTCGGGCCGCACCGAGGTTTCCTCGCGCGCGATGATCGTACCGGTGGCCTCGACGATGTCGGAGAAGCAGGATTTCGCGACCTTCAGCACCGTGACCGCGGGCCCCTTGGGCGCGTCGTCATCGGCCGCGCGCGCGAACGGGGCGGACAGCATCAGCAGTCCGGTAAATGCAACGAGATGTCTGGAAAAGGAACGCGCAGGCAATGGACGCATCGGTCATTCCGGTTGGGGCCTTGACGGCCTCATCGATAGCAGAAGCGGCAGCAGTGGGCCATGGTCCGTCCGGACGAGACTGCCGCAGCGCCGGGCGGCGCGATGCCGCCCGTTGAATTAGTCTTTGGAAAGGCGGGAAGGTTCGGCGTCTCTTACCCTCCCCTGGAGGGGGAGGGTAAGGAAGAAGCTTACTGCAGGTTCACAAACTCCACCCAGTTCGGCTTCTTGCCGGTCGGATAGGATTTCAACTTGGTCAGCGCGCCGCTTCCCTGGTCGATCGCATAGACCGTCATGCCGTCGGAGAGCTCGCCGACCGCGGCGAGGTAACGGCTGCTGGGATCGATGTTGAAGCCGCGCGGCTGCTTCTCGGTCGGCACGCTGCCGATCGTGGTCAGCTTGCCGCTGCTCGCATCGACCTTGTAGGCGGCGATGGTGTTGGTGGTGCGCTCGGAGGCGTAGAGGAAACGGCCGTCGGGCGTGATGTGGATGTCGGCGGCCCAGGGTTTTCCAGTGAAGCCTTCAGGCAATGCCGTGGTGCGCTGGATCTCGTCCCATGCGCCGCTCTTGGCCTCATAGGTGAAGGAGGCGACATCGCCGTTCAGCTCGTGGATCAGGTAGACGAACTTGCCGTTGGGGTGGAACACGAAGTGCCGCGGCCCTGATTTCTCCGGCAGCTTGTAGGCCGACGGATCGTTCGGCGTGAGCGCGCCGGTGGTGGGGTCGAACGCAAAGCTCAGCACCTGGTCCGAGCCGAGATTGGTTGCGAACACGAAACGGTTGTCGGGCGAGGGCAGGAAGGCGTGCGCATTGAGCCCGGTCGGGATCACCTGCGTCGGCGCGGCCACCACGCCGTTCGCTCCAAGCGGATTGACCGCGACCTTGTTGCCGCCATAGGAAGCGCTGAACAGCACCTTGCCGCCGTGGTCGGTGGCGATGTTGGCCATGCTGTCGGCGAGCGGCCCGTTGCCGATGTGGCTGAGCTGGCCGGTCTTCGGGTCGATGGCGAAGCTCACCGCCTGGAACGGTTGCGAGCGCACGCCAGCAATCAGCACGCGGTGGTCGGGCGTGATCGCGAGCGGCGTCGAGGAGCCCGGCTTTTCCACGCCGGTGAAGGCGGCGGTCTGCACCGGAATCATCTCGCCGTTGTCGGCCAGCTTGAACACGCTGATGTCGTTGCTGTCGGCGTTGCCGACATAGGCGAAGGTTTCGGCCATGCCGGCACGGGCTCCCAAAGTGAGGGCGAGAAAGGCGAGGGCGGTGACGATCGCAGCGCGGGACGTTCCGGCTGCAAAGCGGTGGATCGGACTCGACATGGGCGTTCTCCTCGGGGGCCGATGCGGCGTTATCGTTTTGCCGGAGAGGATAGCGGGCGGCACGTTGCCGCACCAAATTCCAATTGAGATCGATCGATGCCGAAATCGCATCGGTTGCGCATCACGCCTTAGCGCACGGCCGCCGTCAGATTGCGCGAGGGCAGATGCGGGCCGGCCGGGCGGTCCGGCGGTCCGAGCACGGTCCACACGGCGACCGCGACCAGCGCGCAGGTCAGAATGGTCCAGGCGACCAGCCGTTTTCGCATCAGTCCAAACCCCGTCCGTCGAAGCCGTGCGGCGACGCACGCGGGTCATCGTGCACCGCAACCCGCGACCAACCTATGAACTCGTTCACAGGCGAAAACAGGGCAATGTAAAGCGAACCAATGCCGCGCGCGGGCATTGACCCGGCATGCCACGTGAAAATGATCTCGAAGGTAAGCCCGACATGGGCGGCAAGCATGGCGGTCAGGCCGGCCAGCCCAAGCCGTCGCAGCGCCCGCGCGAAGGCCCGCGCGACGAGGATGTCGTGGCAAAGCGCCACACCGGTCAAACCGATCGCGCACCGCCGCCGACCAAACCGAAATAGCGCCTCGCTCGCGCCGCGCGTAACATCGGGAACGGCAGCCTCACCTTGCCGTTACCCTGATCCCCGCGGGCGAAGGCCCCAAAACGGAGGGTGGCACGTGTTTTGGATTTATTGGAACACCGCCTGGTCTATCATCATCAGCGGCATCATGTTTGCCACCATCGTCACGCATCCCGACGCCGAGTTCGTCGAGATCCAGGCGGCGAAGCAGGCGAAGTGAGCCGGTTCTAGCCTTCGTCTTGAGTGCGAATTCGGCGACCTCAGGTCGGCGTAGCGCAACCCCCTCCAGTCTCGTGCCCCGGACGCAGCGCAGCACGAAGTGATGCGCTGCAGAGCCGGGGCCCACGCCGAGGCATTCCGGGTCCCTGTTCAGCAGCGCATCGTTACACGCTGCGCTGCGCCTGGGACACGAAAGCCCGGCCGGTCACTGCACCATCGCCGCCGCGATCTTCTCCGCCGTCATCAGCACCGGGAAGTTGGTGTTGGCGCATGGCACCACCGGGAAGATCGAGGCGTCGACGACGCGCAGGCCCTGGATGCCTTTGACGCGGCCCTGGTTGTCCACCACCGCCATGGGATCGTCGGCCCGGCCCATCCGGCATGAGCAGGAGGCGTGCCACACGCCGATGGTCGCCTTGCGCACGAAGGCCTCCAGCGCCTCGTCGTCGTTCATCACCTGGTCGAAGGTAAAACCTTCGACCACGAAATTGTCGATCAGATAGTGACGCAGCGCCGCCGGCCCGTCCATCAGGGTTGCCGCGACCTTGGTCAGGATCCTGTTCTTGGTGTTGACCACGCCGATCTTGCGGACCTTGTCGGTATAGGCGGCCGGGAACGGCTTGTCCGTCACCTTCTTCACGATGTCGCTCATCTGGATGGCCGCCATCTTGCGGAAGCCGTCCATCAGGCGCTCGAGATCGCGCCGGTCGGACAGGAGGTTGAACTCGACGATCGGCTCAGTCGTGGCCTCGCGCGCGACAAGCTTGACCTGTCCGGTCTCCGAATAGGTCTTGTTGACGAAGGTCAGCAGCGAGCCGATCTGCTCGCCGACCGCATGCCAGGCGGACTTGCTGAGCAGGACGACGAACATGTCCCCTTTCGGCACACCCGCAAGCCCCGACGAATATCGCAAGCCCAGCTGCATGTGCCGCCTGGTGTGCTCGTTCATGCGCGCGCCGCGGCGAACGAAGGACGACAGCGAAATCGAGGGATGATCCATCAGGCGCTGGCCGACGCCCGGCAGGCCCATCAGCACGGGAATGCCCATATCCTTGAGATGGCCGACCGGGCCGATGCCGGCGCGGAGCAGATGTGCCGGCGAGTGGATCGCGCCTGAGGAGAGAATGATCTCGCGTCCGCGGAATTCCTGCTCGCGCCCGTCGACCACCGCCTTCACGCCGACGCATTGCGTGCCCTCGAACAGTAGCTCCCGCACCTGCGTGTTGGTGGAGATGGTGAGGTTGGCGCGCTTTCGCGTGTCGCGGTCGAGATAGCCCATCGCGGCGGAAACGCGCTGCTCGGACTGGTTGGAATGCGTCACAGGGAAGAAGCCGTCAACGAACTCGCCGTTCTGGTCCGGCACGAATTGATGGCCGGCCTGCTGGAAGGCATCGGCAAACGCCTGCGAATGCCGGGTCCAGTGCTCCCTCGGAATTCTGCGCACCGGAATGCGGCCGTCCTTGCCGTGATAAGGCCCGTCGAAATCGAGGTCGCGCTCGACCTTCTTGAAGAAGGGCAGCACGTCGTTCCACGTCCACCCCTCCGCGCCCCGCGCGTCCCACTCGTCGTAATCGGTCGGCGCGCCGCGATTGGCCATCTGGCCGTTGATCGAAGATCCTCCGCCGAGCACGCGCGCCTGCTCGTATTTGCGCAAGGGCGGACGCGCTTCGTTCGGATTGTTGTGGCTGACGACCTGCGTCGTGACCTTGAGCTCGGTCCAGTGGAAGCGCGGATCGAAATAGGCCGTGCCCGGATAGCTGTCCCTGATCTCGGCCGGCTCGTTGCCGGGTGGTGTGTCCTGCCCGGCCTCGCACAGCAGGACCTTGTTGGCGCTCTTTGCGGAGAGCCGGTGGGCCAGCACGGACCCTGCCGAGCCGCCGCCCACGATGATGTAGTCGTACACGATTGGCGCTTCCTCTTGTTCTTGCCGGAAAAGGGTAGCGTGGTTTTGTTGAGAGGTCACCTCGTCGCTGCGCCGGGCGATCTGCGGCGTCGACATGACACAGGTGTTCACGCGCGCAAGCGATCGAGGCCCGGACGCTGCCGTGGCGCCCGGGCCTCGTCATTCGTCGTCGCGTCCGCCCTTGCGGTCAGGCGCGCTTGGTGGCGGACGACGCGATCTCGTTCGCGAAATCGCGGTAGGAGCGCGGCGGACGTCCCAGGATCCCGGTCAGCCGCGCGACGTCGCCGGCTTCGGGGATCATTCCGTCGCTGACATAGCGCTCGGCCATCAGACGCATTTCGTAAGCCATCCATTTCGGCATGAAGCTCGCGAGATTCTGTTCGAAGGCGGTGGGATCATCGCCGCCATAGGCGATCGGACGTCCCAGCACGTCCGACCAGATCGCGGCCACGTCCGAACCGGTCAGCGTATCGGGGCCGACCAGGTTGATTGTCTCGATGGGCAGCTTGCCGGGGGCCTGCTCGCGCCGGATCAACTCGATCGCGGCGACCTCGCCGATATCGCGCGTGTCGACCATGGCGACACCCTTGCTGCCGATCGGCATCGGATAGACGCCATGGTTGAAGATGACGTCCTTGATCATATGCTCGTTGTCGATGAAGTAGGACGGACGCAGGATCGTGGCGCCGAGGCCCATCTGTTCGATCATCCGTTCAGCACCTGATTTCACTGCGAAGTGCGGCACGTTCACGAAGCGATCGGCGTGGATCACCGACAGATAGACAAGCCGGTCGACGTCCGACTCGCGGGCGATGTTCAGGGTGATGAGCGCCTGGGTGAATTCGTCGCCGGTCACGGCATTGAGCAGGAACAGAGTGCTGACGCCGTCGAACGCGGTGCGCAGCGCGTCGATGTCAAGCATGTCGCCTTTCACGACCGTCACGCCGGCCGGGAATGCGGCCTTCGCTGGATCGCGCGACAGGACGCGCACATTGGCGCCACGGTTGACGAGTTGCTGTACGACTTGGCGGCCGACACGGCCGGTGGCGCCGGTCACGAGGATGGTCATGGGGTCACTCCGTTTGGGGATTGAGAAGACACCTCCGCAAATTAGTGATCCACATTTGGTCCGATAGACGCTATTTAAAGACAATCTGTCTCGTTGGTGGAACGAATGGACCTGCTCGCGCTCGCCGACTTCAATCTCGTCGCCCGT
>Ga0102592_1003481_pt1 | contig 11859 bp, 10 predicted proteins | sample AraplaCol_mMF_r2_FD_76861 | JGI IMG/M metagenome (GOLD analysis project Ga0102592, IMG submission 76861) | Arabidopsis root microbial communities from North Carolina, USA - plate scrape MF_Col_mMF_r2 (SPADES assembly) (version 2) | ecosystem: Host-associated > Plants > Roots > Endosphere... | reverse complement strand
GACAACAGAACATGCACCACATGTATCGCATCTGTCGCTCCATTCGTGTGTGACCAACGAAAGTGCTGCCCCTTAAAAGGAGAGCACCTTTAAAGGTGCTCTTCTTATTTGCGTGTTAGCCACTTGGATAGCTTGGATTCGCTGAACTCTCGACCGGTGATCTTCTCGTAGAAGCCTATTGAATACCAGAGTATTGCGAAGCCGGCCGCAATGGCAGGTAACAGCTTAAGGACTGTCAGGACTGTTACGCTTGCTGCCGCTACGTCACCAACGGTCTTGATTACACCAACTACTTCACTGCTCATTCTTTTGCCCCCCACTTTTACTTGCCACTTCTTGGGCCGTTCTACTATTTACGAAGGCAGGTTCAGTTGGCAGGTGGTTCCGCGCTTTCCTTAATCTTGACGCCTGCTGCACCACCGGCAAGTAAGCCACTGTAAGCAAGCGAGAAGTCCGTCATGTTGAAGTGACCTGACTTGCAAATCTCGTAGCCCGTAAAGCCAAGAAAGGCAAAAACACCAACAATCCAAAGTACGCGGGCGACATCAACAGTCTGGTTGTCCACACCTGTGATCATGTGCTTCAAGAAGGCCATTAGGCATACTCCCAATCTGCGCCAGCATTGATGTTGTATGCAGTGACGACGTGGCCGGTATTGTCTTGTACAACGCACTGAAGCACCGCGCTATAAGCGCCAGTTGAAGTTTTCACGAAAGTCTTTGAAACTGTGCATTGGGCGGCGCTTGCATTAGCGAGCGAGGCACCCTGCGGATTGCTGGTAAAGCTCCAAGAGTATGTGTAGCCACCTGTGCCACCTGTTACGCTTACTGAAGGATAAGCGTATGCCGTGCCACCACTGCTAAACGACGAATACGAACGGTTGTCACCAGATGGCGTTACGGTCATGGGCGTATAGCTTGATTTGCCATGCAGTGAGTTCAAGCTGATTGGGCCTGACGCGATACCGGCAAGATTTCGGGTTGCCGTTTCGCCTAATGATGTTGTGGCGTTTGCGGCGCGACCAAGTTCTACAGCTACTTGAGACATTGAAATTGCACCACTTACAGGGAGTGTCATACAAGGCTCACCTTATCCAAAAAGCGTTTAATGAGCGCTTCCATTTTCGCCAGCTTGTCGCGTAGCGTAACAACTTCCTTAGCCAATTGAACGGATGCGACAGCAGCGGCAGCGCCGTAATTAAGCGTCAAATAGCCATCTTCCTGTTTGATGACTACCTCAGGCAAAACGGCCTGCACTGCTTGTGCCGATAGACCAGCTTGTGTTGAGTCGGTGTCGGTACGGTCGTAGATGCCGTGCTTAACAGCAGCCCATTGATCTACGAATCCGGTAACGACTTCGCGCCAGTTAGTTTTTAGGCGTTCATCTGAGTAAGCAGTGACGTTGCCGTTTGCAGTAGCATCGCCGTTTTGGTTCACATAGAAGCGGTAAGCGGAGTTGTTCTTGTCAACAGCGATAAAGCAGTTAGACGCATCAGCACCAACGTAGCCGCTGACGCTAGAAGCACCATCTTGGAAACAAACCTTCATCCAAGTACCTGGATTCTTCGCATACAACATGTTTTGGGCAACTACACTACCCGACAAGCTCTCAACGTTGGCATTTGCTTGTACTGCTCCCCAGGTGTACACGGTGCCGCCCAATGGATTTAGGTTCAATGTGGTTGGACTTCCGTTGGCTCTGGCTTGAATGGACTGGTAGTCATACACTACGTTATTGCCAGCTGAACTACCTATTTGCTTCATCCCACTATTTGAAAAATTGAGAGCCGTGCCGCCCAGGAACATAGCAGCGGAGCCCGTTATACTTAGACCATTGGTTGCCGAAACGGTTCCGTTGCAGATGAAATTGCTGTTGTTTGCAGTATAACCACCAGTGGATACGTTGCCGCCGTGATAGTTCAGGTAAAGGTTGTTGACCGCACCGTTGTTACGTGCCTGAATGATTTGGTCACTCATGGCGATGTTCAGGCCAGTCTGATTACCGATTTGCACCATACCGTTATTGGCTAAGGTGACCGCTGCACCACCAGTGAACTGGGCATAGGCACCGTAGTTGGCGAACCCGTAGTTGAACACCGAACTACCGTTGACCGTCAAACCGTTGGCAGTACCGTTGCTAATGGTAAGAGTGCCGTTGACCTGAGCGCTGTTATTCGCTGTGAAAAGGCCACCTGTAACAGTCGTGGCAGCAGGGAAGGTAATGCCTGTATTTGGGATCGTAGTAGAGAACGGAATGTAGCCTTGGTCGGTAACGTCAACTGTGCATTTCAAGCCACCACCAGAACTCCCCCAGCCAAGCTTAACGGTATTCGCGCCCTGGCCAGTACCCGTACCTTGTTGAACTGGAACTGCGCCATTGACTGAGGCGCTACCGGTAGTGCCGACATTAAACGGGGTCACATAGGTCGAGAAGTCACGAGCAGTTGCCGTGTTCTTATCCAAACGCCAGCCATTGCTATCTGCGACCATGCGCCAGTAGCCCGCTGCACCTGTTTGATCGTTCTCATCGAAGTAGACGAAGGGAACCGCTGACTGCAAGACGAGGTTGGAACCGGTGTATGACGCCGCAGTAATCGCGCCGGTTGCACTAATGGTGCTGCTGGAAGTAATCGCGCCTGTTGCAGCAATAGCGCCAGTTGTAGCCAATGCACCTGTAATCTTCGTTGGGCCGTTGACTTGAAGCTTGTTCGTGCCATCGTCTGTAGTTGTGCCGACTAACAAGCGGCCAGCACTGTTGATGCGAAGATTCTCTACACCTGATGCGACAAGGGCCAATGCTCCAGCGACAGGGCGATACATGCCGCTTGATGCTTCGCTGTTAAAGCCAATGCCAGGTATAGCGCTTGTTCCATCTGTGATCTTGAGTTGGCCTTGCATCGGCGCTTGACCATCACGAGGCAAGACATTGTTGAATGTGTTGCCGATGTCGGTAACAAGGGTGTTGAATGTAGCGGATTGGATGACAGTGCCGGTTGCTACGGGCTGGCCTGCTGGTGGCACATACGTACCAGAACCATTGAATGACATTCTTTTCGCCTCTTATTGTTGTTATGGGCTTTTGACTATTTATTTGGTAAATGAACCTGTAGCACCTGCTGCACCTGACCCCAATGCGCGAGCGATTGCGTTTGCCAAAACCGGGTCAATTTCCCTACCGCCAGCACCAGTCAACAAGCGAATCGCAGTTGGATTCTGAGAGCTAGCCAACTTGCCCATAAGGGCGCTTGCTGCCTTCTTCGCCAAATAAAGCGGAACGCCTTTCGTTGGTTCCAGTACAGCAGCAGCCATCAAGCTATGATCACCAGGGTTGCCGATTGCCTTGCCAATTACCGAGCCAAGTCCTTTACCTGCTGATGGCCCGTACAGATCGGACGCAACGCCCGCTAAGTCTTGGAATGGCGCTTCGCCCTTCAAGAACGAGTTGCTGAACGAACCTGTCTTTGCTGCTTGTAGCATCTGGCGTGGTGTGACAACGCCCGTATCGTTGCTGGCCTTGACCATCTTTTGAACTGCCAACAGATTGCGGTAATTGTCGTTTGCGGCCTGGAATGCAGCGCGTTGGGCTGGCGTCATGTTGCTGGTCAGCGAACCGTTGATCTTCTCGATCACATCTGCTGCCAACTGCTTTTCACCATGCGAAGTGCCTTGGTTGTACAGTAATCCCTTTAACTCGCTTGCGAGGCCTTGCAGATCAGTGCCAGCAACGGGAACGCCTGAATCGACCGCATTGCTCAGGTTCTTGATTGCTGCATTTACGGTGCTGTGGTTGGCAATACCGTCTGTCAGCGAGTTTGTCCCGCGTTGAGCAATGGCTTGCAGGTCTGCCTTCAATGACTGCGGCAAAAGGACATGAACATTGGTCGCATCATCAAGCGCCTGTTTGATTGCAGGACGCGCTGAGTTCAGCATGTTGGTGTCTATCGCGCCTTGATAATCCTTTAGGCCGATGCCTTCCGCTACCTTGGCAGCTACGGCACGATCAGCATTGGCTTGAGCAGCCGCGACATTGCCATTGCTAGGCATAGAGTCAGCAACAGAGCGCCAAAACCCGTTGGGACCGCTTACGCTTGCGACATCTGCGGGCAATCCTGCTTTCTGTGCTGCTGCAAGTCTGGCTGTTGCTGCTGCATCGCCACCAAGCACCTTTGCAGCCAATGCAGTTGCGCCTTTGGTTGCGGCATAAACACCGCCGCCACCAAGCGCACCAAGCGCGCCTTCGGTGCCGATGTTCTTCAAGAACTGACCGTCACCAGTTGTAGGCGTCAATGCGCCACTTGCTGCGCCTGCCGCACCGTTTGCAAGAAGGGCAGGGATTACGCCTTCTGGTGCTACTGCACCGGCTACAAGATACGGAATGGCCTTGACGCCGCCACTACCGATTTTGCCACCCCAAGTATTCTCAAGTGCGCGTCTTGCCGGATCAGCTTCAATAGCAGCTTGTTCTGCTTGACGCTGTTTCAGCGCTGCGTCATCGCCAATTACTCGGTCGCCTAACTGACGAGCGCCGTTTGCTAAGTCGCCAACGGCATTGCTTGCGCCTTGTGCCAAGTTCGTGACAAAGCCCTGCTGTTTTACCTTCTCGCCTGGATCAGTTGCTTTGAACTGCGCAAGTGGTTGACCACCAACTACTTCGATGATTCGATCAGCGGTCTTACCTTGAGCAAGTGCCTGTTTTACGTCTGCACCAGCCAGATTGCTATTCAGAAGACCAGCTACAATCTGCGTAATTGGAACGCCACGCGCATAATCTTGCGTCACTTCTTGCGCAAGCTGGTTCTTCATGTCCGCCAAGGATGGAACAGCACCAGTTGCTCTAACGGCCGCAATTGCCCCGTTCAACTTCTTGTCGTACTGCTTATCTTCCGCATAGCCGCCTTTGACCACAGAACCGACAAACTGGCTTGTATCACCCGCACTTTGAGCAACGCCCTGGTAACGTGGGTTTGAAAGTAGATTGGCATAAGCTTGCGCGGACGCATCGGCGCTATCGTAATTGGCGTACTTATCGACAGTGCCTAGTTGATTGTCTCTTGCTGCTGTGCCAGATTGGCCCTGTACTGCCTTGACGTTGCCAAGATTGTTTGTGCCGGGGATGACGCTTTTACCCCAGGCGGTTTCAAGCCCCCATTGACCTAGTACGTGAGCAGGATCAGTCCCTAATTGCGCAGCAGCTTTAACCGCTGCTGGCATGTATTGGTTGATGAAATCGTGGATGTCGGCCATGGTTAGAAGCTGTAGTTGCCTGGTGCGCGGCCATTTGATGCTCCGCTGTTACCAGCTTGTTGATGTGACTGCGCCTGTGGCTGATAGCCCAACTTACCAAGTGCAAAGTCATGTGCGCCAACTTCAGCCTGTTTTGCGGCCAAACGTTCTTGAACCGCTTGCTGAATCTGTTGCAGACCTTGTTGCAACGCTTGCGGCGTCATGCTGGCATCCATGCCGTGATCCTGGTAAGCCTTCATCAGACCAATACCTGCGGAACCAGATCCGCCTTTGTCCTGCATGATGCTCATAAGCGTGCTGTCGTTGATGATGCGGTTCAGTATCTGACGCGCTTGGGCAGATTCACCACCCCATAACTGAGAGATGCTTGCAGCAGCGCCATTCCACCTACCGGCTGCCTGGTTGGCGAGCACCATACCTGCTTGCAGGTCTCGATTGATCTTGCCCAAGTCAGCGACTTGTGACGCAGCTTCGGTTCGACGCTGTACGATCGTACTAACAGAATCAGCGTCAGCTTTGTTTGCAGCATGACGGGCATCTGCACTGACGTTGCTACCTTCGATAGTTTGTGGCGCAAGCGGAGCCATGCCGCGCTGTTGACGCCATGCGTTGTATTCGGCAACAGACTGCGCGTTAGAAGGGTCAACCAACTTACGACGATCAATGTCTGCTTGATCGACCTTAAGGGTGTTAGCAACGCCCCTAACTGGTTCAACAGCGCCAGTCCATTTGTCGAGTCGAATTGCATCACCGTTATCGTTAAGTTTGACTTCGTAGCGGTCAGCATGTGAGAACATCTGCTGCATCATTGAATTGGCAAGCTGCTGGCCTTGTGGGCCGGTACGTGCGATCTGTTGAAGCGTAGCCATCTTGTCGGCATACGATGCATTACTGTTAGCTGCATCGCGTGCTTGTTCGACCAGCGTGCGCGAGTCGCTTTGTGGCTCGTTGCCGTTAGCCATCTGCCTGTTGATTGCTTCAACTTGCTGCACTTGCGATTCAAGCGACGGATCACCAGGACCGCGCGTAGCTGTCGGATCAATGCCAACAGCGCGTGCGCGATCTTCCAGGCTAGGTGCTGCTGGAGTTTGCCTCACAGGCGCGCTAGGAGCGTCACCATTAGGCGCAACGACAGCAGGAAGCAGCGAGGCAGTAACTTCTGAGCGTTGCAGCTTAGGGATGCTTTGGCGCTGACTAGGGGCACTATCTGGTGTAGCACCACCCAGCATCTTGGCCGCGAATGCGATGTCATCTGCGCTAAGTGGGCCTTTGGCGTCTACTGGCAAGCCAGTCTTAGGCGCAAGCGTCTTGCTCAGGTTAGTGCCAGTACCGAACGATTCAAGCCCACCAGTTACAGGCATGGCCTTACCAGATGCAGTAGATGCGCCCACTTGTTGACCAGACAACGCTTTTGCAACCGCTTTGGCATTCGGAACTGCTAACGGCGATGTCTTGAAGTCGCTTGCGCTTGGAACTGGCACTGCCGAAGTTTCGACAGTTGCCGGTGTATCCTGACTTTGCGTGTTTACATAATCGCCACCTTGAACGGTGTTATTTGATCGTGCAAACTCGCGTTGTCTTTCCATGTCAGCTTCACGCTGCGTCTGTTCTGCTACTGCGCGTTGCGCTGCTGGCGAGTTGTTGGGATCAAGCGCCCAGCTAAGTGCGTACTGCGAGTCCAGGCCAAGTTGCTTCTGTGCGCTGTCTGCGTTTTCGTTTGCTGCACCGCCTAAGAATGCAGCCAGAACGCGGCCAGCGGTTGATCCCAACGTGTGACCGCCGGCATAGCCCGTAAAGTCGCCGCTTTTGATGAACTGCCCTTGATTGCCCTGCATGCCAAGTGCTTGTAGGGCTTGTGCAGCAGCGCGTTGGCGCTGCACCTTAAGTTCTGCGGTGATGTAGTCAAAGGTACTTGGATCGGATGGCGTGTTATTGCCGAACAAGTTACCGTACCAGTTATTTGCCATTCAATGTCTCCTGTACATCGTTGAGGCGTTTAATGAATGGCTCAACGACTACTCTGATTTTCTTCAAACGTTCATTTACTTCGGATGCGACGTTTGGGTGATGCTTCATTAGGTATTTATGGGCTCCATGCTCCAACCATGCAGTGCAGTGCATGCAGTCAGGTGCAGACGTAAGACCTTCACCGTAGTAGGGCGGTAAAGGTATGCCGTGATCCTCAATGCACTGTTCGACTTGTTCGGTAGTCCAATGCGAAATTGGGAACACGATTTGTATACCTTCGATTACGTCGCCGCTTCTGACATGGCTTTTTGTCGTGTCTTGGTCGCGTTGACCACGTATCAGCAACGTGATTCCGTCTGCTTTCATGCGTTCGTGCATGGGAACCATGATCGAATGGAAGCAGCAGTTGTGGCGATCTATCAGTGGCACATAACTGTCAATGTCTTCTTTGGCGAATTGGAAGCCAGAACCGGGCTGCATTACATCGCTAGGCCAACCCATTTGTGCTTGCACGGCTTTGACGCGGCCTTCAATTTCGACGAAGCGCGGTACGACTTGTTTCACCGAGTCGATAAGCGCTTTTGTTTCTGGGTACGCATCGCCGCTATTGGTGTAATAGACCGTGATGCGCTCCCAATACGGACGCATTGCCAATAGCAGCGCAAGGCTGTCTCGCCCTCCGCTAAATTGAAGCGCAATACGTTCGTGCGCGTTGATAATCTCGTCAAACGTCATTGCGTCAGAATGCGATAGCGGCAGCGGCCGCAATCGAACCTACGGTGCCCATAGTTGAACTTGCGTTAGCGGCTTTCTGCGCATACAGGCCTGAGTTGTACTGGCCGGTTGCACTTGCTGCACCGCTGTAATCGGCGCCAGGAGTGTAGCCAGCAGCCGTAAAGCCTGGCATTTGAGGCATGCCAACCTGCTGACCAGTCAAGACAGCGTTCATGCTGTTAAGAGGTTGCAGATAGTTTTGGTATGCGTTTTGGTAAGCGGTTTGATACTGCTGCATCGCTTGCGCATAGGCTTGCTCTTGTGCGGCGTTTGAATTCTGCTGCGCTTCCTGTGCTGCGCCATGAGTAGCAAGTGCTTGGTTGTACGCCTGACCAGCTGCGGAGTTGTAGGCGCTTTGGCCTTGCAATGCCGATGCATACTGCGACAATCCATTTTGTAGCGCCTGTGAAGCAGTCGCATTGTTCGCATTGAACGCTTGCAGGTCTTGGACGAACTTTTGACCCGCAGCCGCATTATTAAGCTGCGCATTTGAATAGTTCTGGCTGAATGCTTGACTTTGTGCCGCGTTGCCTGCTTGATAACCCGACAATGCCGACGCGTAGTTGGCATTGGCAAGCTGGTTGCCAGTCATGACAGCTTGGTTTGCAAGCTGGTCTTTCTGCTGACCTTGAACGCGCAGTTGGTTCTGCATCGCGTTGTTGTATGCTTCTGTGCCGGGTGTCAGGCCTTGCAAGCGCAGCTGGGCATCCAAGTTCTTGTTGTCCTGATCCCACTGGTCTTTCAACAGGCCTGTAGATGCCTTATAGGCTGCCTGTGTTCCTGCATCTGCTGTTGATTGATCGAATTGGGGTGCATGTAGGTTAGTACCGCCCGCTAAACCTGCCGCACCTTGAAGTGTCGATGCATCGCTTGAGAAGTTCTGGTTTAAGCCGTGATACGCGCTGGTGTAGTCAGAAGGGTTGATTTTGCTTTGATCAACGCCACCAACTCCGTTTGCGTTGAAGCCCGTAAAGTTTGTGTTGAGCGATGGAACGCCGTTCATGTACGAATTCATGTCCGGTGCTGTAAAGCCGTTCTTCATCGAATCCGCAACCTGGCCTTGCATTGACTGTGCAAGTGCGGATTGATTCTGTTGAATCTGCTGCTGCGAGTTCAATGCAGCCTGTTCAGATGGTGACAGCGTTACATTGTTTGTCCAGGTCGTGTACGAGTTGGCATCAGGACGAGTCTTTGGGTCTGCGCCGCTTGCTTGCCAGCTTTGTACGGCTTGGTTGTATGCAGCCTTATCGGGTGTGCTTGTCCAAGTTGACGAGCCCCAAGGCGTGTATTGGTTTGGACGGTTTGCCCAAGTTTGTTGATTAAGATTTTGCAGGTTACCTTGTGCTGTAGCCTGCGCCGCACCTGTGTAATCTGGTGCTGGTGGAGCTGATCCTTTGGACATCTGCGCGTCCTTCCTCAATAATTGTTTCGTCTACTTAGCGAGCTTTAAGCTCCTTTCATCAAGTGAAAGTTGGGTTACTGCCTGTTTGGATTGAAGTACGAACCGCCTTGAATCGTCTGTGTTGGCAGTAGCTGCTGTGTTGGTGCTGCCATGCCTGATTCAATCTGCGGACGCTTGCCCATTTGACTTAGCAGCATCGCGATTGCCTGCGTTTGCTGCGGCGACATGCCGCCTGCTGGCGACGTGCCTGCTGCTGGTGCTTGCGGTGCAGTAGGTGTGGTTGGTGGTGGCGTGGTGCCTTGTCCCATCTTATTTCTCCTGTTGTTTGGAAGGTGCTGCCCATTTACCGCCAAGCCATTGCTTGCGCGTTAGTCCGTAAATGAACGCGTCTTTGTTTTCGCCAAATGCATCGGAAAGCCTTGCCACGTATTCGTGACCTAAGCTCTCGTGCATGGCTATGGCATCTTTGTTGTCTACAGATACTGTGAAGTTGAGGCGCGTCTTACCTGCATGGTTGAAGACGAAGTCATAGACCGTGTATGCAAAGTCGCGGCTAAACCAGTTGCGCTTACCATCGCTTGCTATGTTCCCCTCACATGCAAAGGGCGACCAACGGTTGATTGCCACCACTGCCAGAATCTCAGGCGGTTTTTCGTCATGCAAAAGGACATGCGCAATGGTGCGGCAGACATTGGCGTCAAAATCTCCAATGTCGCCACCTATGCGCAAACGCATCCATTGCAAGAATGCAGGTGCATGCGTCTGGTCGGTTACTATTACGCGCCTGGTCATGCGAATGGCCCACCCGGTGTGAGCAATAGATCGGTAGCAGTCCAGGTTGTATCTGCGGTTGCGCTAATGGAGACGACGACAGCCGTGTATGAACCGGGCCAGGCTGCAACGCTGTTCCACTTGTTGTAAGTGGCGAGGTTACCAACCCATGTGGCGCTCGGATCATCCCACTTGGCGCTGTCCCATACCGCACCAGATGTAGGCGACATGGTTGCACTGCCCACGATTGGCGTTAAGTTGAAGTCTGTATTGACGCCTACCTTTACTGCTGGTTGCGCGCTGCCTGAGTTGATGAATGGCTTAACCATCTTCACGTGCTTTACTACGCCTGTTCCGAATGCGTCATCGAATGTCGCAAACGCTGACATAGCAGTTGCAACGATGTTGTTGCCACCTTGCCCGTAAATGTCTGCTCCGTCTTGGTAGCCAATGAAGGCCAGGGCTACAAAGTTTGTCCCGCCGAAGTAGAACGCATCGTTGTACAGTCCAAAGCACTGTGCAGGCCAGCCGGTAAATTGCGTCCAGCCTTTGGTAATCGTGTTAAAGCAGAACTGGAAGTTATTGCTTTGCTGTGACTGCGGAACATTCATAAGCATGACGTTAGCGCCTGGGTACACGGTCGCTTCAAAGCCCGGTGTGTTGGACAAGGATGCAACTAGGTTGCTGATGACGTTCGAGATTTTGTAAGTCAACGAATCTGTGTTTTCGACCCGTGCGCTTTGCAGGTATCGGCTCATTGGATACAGACCGTCTTGTGTCAGAACCAGTAAGTCGCCTTCATACTGCGTAGTGCAACGGCGACCAACTGGCGAGCCGATTTTGTACTGGCCGACCATTGACCAAGTGGCCGCTGAACTAGGGTTGGTGCCTTGGAATACAGCTACGTCACCTTTGTCGCTCATCGCAACAAGCATGGCTTGAGTACCGCTTGATCCGCCACTATCCATAGTCCATGTTGCGAGCTTGAATAGCTTGCCGCCTGTTGGGAAGAACGAACCGAAGTCGAAGGCGTATAGTGTGCCGCCTGCTTGTGCGATGTCGCAGTAGTAGGCTTTAGTCGAGTTGGTTGATGTGAACCAAAGGCGCTGCTGGTGCAGCAGTACGTCAACGAAGTTGTTGATGTTGACCGGGTTGCCGTTGTTATCGTTCTGTGCAAACTGGCCGATTCCAGAAGGGCTAGCAACCTGAGTACAAGTACCCCAGCTAGTCCCGTTGTAAGTGCGTGGTGCGTCGTAACCATTGACCGCAATCATGGTGCTGGTCGAAGCATTCGTGGCTGACTGCGCAACTGACTGCCAGTAGCCATTCGATGCGTTTAATCCGGTTACGACAGCTGCGCCAACCGCGCCGCCATTGGTGACATCGTAAATGCTGCCGTTTGACACGGCAAACAACTTGCTTTGTGCGGAAATGCGAGCGTGGTACGGAATCAGGCTAGTGACCGAACCCGGCAAACCAGTTGCCCACTTGCGGTAGCCTTGGCGCACTGCCAAACCTTGGTTGGTTGCGACGAAGTTCTGGATGCTTAAGCCGTAACGCGGGTCCATCTGATCCAGATTGTCGAGTGTGTTCAGGCCAAGCGATAAGCCAGGAATACGTACAGTGCCAGCACTTCGCTGTTGAGGGACGTAGGAGCGCACCATTACATACCTCCAAAGCCAGTATCAGGTACGTTCAACG
>Ga0102592_1003475_pt1 | contig 11891 bp, 17 predicted proteins | sample AraplaCol_mMF_r2_FD_76861 | JGI IMG/M metagenome (GOLD analysis project Ga0102592, IMG submission 76861) | Arabidopsis root microbial communities from North Carolina, USA - plate scrape MF_Col_mMF_r2 (SPADES assembly) (version 2) | ecosystem: Host-associated > Plants > Roots > Endosphere... | reverse complement strand
CGGTCCGCCGATCGGTTCCGGTGCGCACCTTCGGCGATTGGAACGATCCTCTGCCCGGCTTTGTCGAAGTCGACTTTGTAGCGCATTCCGGCACGTCTTCGTCGGGAAGCTTTGCGCAGACAATGGTGCTGACCGATATATCTACGGGCTGGACCGAATGCGTTCCGGTCCGCACACGTGACAGCGGCAATGTGATCGTGGCGATCAAGCAGGCCCGTTCGCAGTTTCCCTTCCCGTTACTGGGCGTCGACTTCGATAACGACAGTGCCTTCATGAACGAATTCGTCGTCTCCTGGTGTCGTAGCGAGAATTTGGAAGTAACGCGCTCTCGCGCCTATCGTAAGAACGATCAAGCGCATGTCGAGCAAAAGAACGGCGCCATCGTGCGTCGTCTAGTGGGCTATGGTCGGTTCGTCGGTACCGAAGCAACGATCGCGCTCCGTCAACTCTATGCGGTAGTCCGCCTTCACGGCAACCTGTTTCAGCCGTCATTTAAGCTGCGGGAGAAGACGCGGATCGGGGCGCGCGTAATCAAACGCTATCACCCGCCCGTCCCGCCCGTAGCGCGCGTCCTCGCGCATCCTGCTGTGACGGAGGCCGACAAGGATCGTTTACGTGCATTGCTAGTGACGGCTGACCCCGTTCTGTTGTTTGCAGGCCTGCGCGCTGCACAAGAAGAGCTTGGAAAACGAGTTGACCGTCGTGGCATTAGTCAGACGCTTGAGGAGCCCGTTGTCGTTGATTTCCGGCGCTTCGCCGCAAATCTAGGTGGCCTGGAAAAATGGCGAGACAAGACCAACGCATCGGCGACCGTATCGACGAACCAAACCCCGGCCCAAAAGACCTAGTATGTACGAGCCTTTCGAGGCGCAGATCAAAGAATGGCTGAAGGACGAGCCAGCTCTCTCGGCTGCTAGTGTGCTGCAACGCTTGATCGATATCGAACCGACTCGCTTCCAAGCAAAGAATCTCCGAATGGTGCAGCTGCTGGTAAAGACCTGGCGAATGGAAATGGCTGGCTTGTTCATCGTCGATGGTGGCTGGTTCAGGAGCGTACCTGCATCACCCGCCACCGCGGCGGCAGGTGATGCAGGTACGCTCGCCGCGGTCGGTAACACCAGCCCATGAGGCAATATGCGGGGTCAAATCTTCACTTCGCTTGACACGTCAATCCGCCCGGTCTCGGCGTTTCGGGTGAGAGGCCTAGTACGCATGTACCAACACCGTAGTTGTTTTTCGCACCGATGCACGGGACCGTTGGGATAGTTGCACGTTCTTCCAGCGTCTAGAATTTACCCGCTTTCGAGGGGCAGGGGTCGTGAGCGAGACCAATGTGCATCAGCGGATCTTTACGTTGAGCGCTGCGCGAGAGATGGCGTCGCGGGAAACTCCAGACTACGACCTCGTTCTGCTTCTCATCCAAAAAAAGCCCTCGACGTGGCCACGGAAGAGGCGTCTCGTCATTGCGGTATGGTCGATGCGTTGCAGTCGATTTCGATGACATTTCAGAGCAAGAGCATTGAGAGCGTACGGTCGCGGCCATTCGCCTTGAGCCCCGGGACCGTACGTCGTTGACCCAAGAGGGTCTGGGAAGGCTCCGAGGTCAACCTATTGAAAATAAGGAGGCCTGGGGTCGATGGGAACTGCAGCTTTTGACGACGTTTCGTCGTTTTTTTCCTACTACTGAATAGCGATGACCAAAAGTCGCAGATGCCTGCCTAGCCACACGCTCTCGTGCGCCTACTGACGGGCGTCGTACGAGCCACCATTGGGTGTTGCTGTAGCCTCTGCGAGCTTTTTACGAGCAAGGCGCTGGAGTTCTTCTCCGTCGTGTGTGCCTTGTTGCCACAGCGTCGAGTAGGATCGCGATTGCAGCGACTGCTCTTCGGTCTCGCTCGACACCGTTCTCACGGCACAAAGTTTTCAGTGCGAGTTTGATGGTGGAGGAATTAGGAACCATTTGCAGGTCTATGCCCATCAGTTACTTACCTTCCGAGTGCTCAAGCCTCGCGATAGTTCCATGGACATCGCCTCACGATTAGACCTGCTTATTTTTCTCGGCCCAAACTCTGTGCTCGCAAAAGGACTTTCCTGGTCGGCGGGACCGGGAAGTCCTTGATCTGTCGCCGCGCGGGTCTTGGGCTGTGCGACTCGCATCAACCAAGATTGCCTGTCATTGTTCGCTGAAGAAATCGGACTGGAGCCTGAATCTCGTTTGGACTTTAGTCTGACGGGCGCTCCCGCAGTCATCCATAGTCAAGCGTCTCAAACAACGGGGCTTGGTGTTTGCTCGGCGTGGACAGAAAAGTACCCCGTCGGCGTGGAGGGCCAAGGGGGGCTCTTAGGCATTGCAGTGTGAGAAGGAACGGCGGAGTTGGAAGATTGCCGTTCCATCCGCTCAAACATATGAAACTGCGTTTGGTTCCGACTGGCGAACTACGCATCCGCATTCACGCGGATGTTGGATTTTTCCGCCGCCGTGATGAAAGTGGCTCGCGCTCCCTCGGCGTTGGACCATGTCTCTAGCGCTCTTGCGCATGCGGCGCGAGCCGCTTCCCAACCATCGTTCCGCTTATCGTCAGGCCATCTGTTGGCAAGTATCTCGGCCATCTGCTGAACATTCGTCACGACGCGGTAGCCGCCTGGCTTTACGTCGATCGCTACTCCGAGCGGGCGGATATCCATTGGCTTCGACATCTCATCCTCCAATTACCCAAGACGATACAACCTAAAAGCCTTTCCCGGTGGTGGCTCTAGCGCCGACGACTAGCTTGAGACTTTACGCTAGAAAAGCTTGAACGTGTTTAAGTCGATCGGCAGCTCGTCGCTTGCTGTCATAGAGTCTCGCCAACAGCGCAATTTCCTGGTCCGTTGGCAAACCGTTTGCCCGTGTTCGTTTGAAAACGGCTACCTGTCTGCACAGCCGCCGGTCGATCATTGCAACGACGCGTTCGGCAAACCTCAGATCCCTGTCGCGAGAATGTGTGTTTTTCATTGGGTAACACCAGTTCATGTTCAAATGCCAGCGGGACACCCGCCTGCGGCGCTCAGTAGGAGCGGAACTGTGGAGACTTTCAGGTCTGATCGCGAGCGTTAAAAACATCCGGCCGATTGAGGAGGTGCCGCGCTTCCGCCCTCGTTTGTCCAGCGATCAAGAGAATGGTCCGCCGTCGCCTCAAACATTTCCTCGCCATCGGCGACGCCCCTGTCTCTAGCAATTAAAGCGAGCCCCAGCTCCTCTTCACTGACTATCCCCTTCCGGACCAGGCGCAGAAGGAACCTCGCCGCCTCAAGTGTTTCGCTGTCCATCTCAGTCCCCGAGCAGCGATATCCCGCTTGTTCAAGCACGCCTTCCAGCATCGTCATGTCTGTTGCATCAAGATATTCGTGGGGGTGTTTGGAAGACATATGGTCCTCCTTTGGTTGGGGCGAAGGTATTCAACCTTTACGCAACGGCGCCCGCTTCAAATGCCATTGACAAAGGAATCCTACGCGCTCGCTGGCGACATAGCAACGAGTTTCATTCTGGGGCTTCGAACTAGAGGTCCTGTTGCTCGACCTCAAGACGGAACCGGATCGAACCCTCTAGTTCTTCGGCAAAACCGAGTGCGGACTGAAGAACGGTTCTTTCATTCAAGGCGATTGATCCTTGATCCATAACTAAGATCGGCAATTCTATCTTGGCCGCGGTCGCGGTCATGCGAACATTAAATAGAAGTTGTCCACCGGGCCGCTCCTCAACCTTCGCCAATTCGAGACTTGCCATTGTCACGCTCCATGCTGGCAACCACTCGTCGCCAGATCACATGAGATCCGATATAGATGCCTCACCGCTCCCGGCCAGCCTACCATAGAGGATTTTCGCACTGAAAGCGGGTCGGCTGTCTCTCGCCGCGAGCTGCTGCTGGGTCTGCACTGCAGTCAACCGCCCAAAGCGCTCTTCCTCAAGGAGACCCAAAGACGACGAATTTCTCGATTTGCGCTCGCTGAAAATAGGCGTGATCCATATTGCGAGTGCAACACCGCTGAATGTTGTTCCCAGGAAGGAAATTCCCGGCCAGCCGGACCGCGCGTAGATTTGCAGTGGCGGCGATCGCCTCGATGGCGCTGCCGACCGAGTAAAAGATCATCCACCAATCAAGCGGCCGCTTTTTTGGCCCGCGGATTCCCTCCCTCGGGGACTTTCGTACGCCTGCCGGCGCCCGAAACTCTTCACGATGGCCGACCGTCCGCTGCGAGGACACCCACGAAGAACGGACATTAGAGTTCTTGCCGCGCGCCCCATGCCAATTGTCGCCAGCTCAGCCCAAAAATCCAGAAAACCATCCCGCAAGGAGCGCCAAGGCTGCGACCATAACGACCAGTATGAAAACTCCGCGACCGTGCTTCGGCGGTCTCCCGGAATAGCGATCAGGGTCAGCCATCGTACTCGTCTCCAAAAATGCGCCTTCGCTGAGGTCTGGGATGTCGACCCAAACCGGACATAGAGGCGCGATTTTTCTAGGCAGCGTTGCGCCAATTGGTGTTTGCATCATCAGGCCGAGCCGGTGCGAAGCATCGGAAGCGCCTCTGAGAATTAGCGTTGGCAGCAAAGCCCTTATGTCGGGCTCCACCCACTACGCTCGGCAATGCTTGAGCACGACCGTGTGACGCGTTACGCGACGCGAGAAGTCAAATCGCAGATCCGGGATTGCGACGAATTGTCTGAGGTGGTTGTCCTAGCGTCCGGCGAGAAGCGTGGGCCGCCCTCCGCGCGGCACGGTTAGGGTTTCAACCTAAACGCGGGTTGAACTATCGCCGATCGGCGTCTTTGGCGCCAACCTTTTGTTGTCCCGCGCCGGTTCAAGCTCCTTCATCGTGGGAGCTTTTCGAGAAGTTAGGTCTTGCTTTCCACCTCAAAGCCACCAAGCTCTTCGATTGGCAATTGAACCTCCGAAGCGACATTGCCTGGTGCGCCGTGTCCGCTGCGCAGCTTAGCGCGAGCGTCTGAAGCCTTAACGATCAATTCCTCAGCCGATGGGCTCGCTACCGGTTTGGTAATTTTATCCCTGAGCATCGGTTATCCGTCGATCTCTGTTTAACTGATCGCTACTGGATGGCTTTGCACTCATGGCATGGCTCCTTCCATTCAGGCTCCGCGACCCAGGCTTTGAACTTAGCCCGCGCTTCCAAGCGCAATCTGGCAGGCCTGTGCAAGGTCTACATTAGGCTCGGTGCTGCCAAGTGGCGTTGCCCATCCGGCCTTCTTGATAACGTCGCTACGCCCGTAGGTGCCGGCTGCTTTGAGTGCGGCCAAGATCTCTGCCGAAGCTGGATCCGATTTGGCCCTCTCGAGGCAATAGGGCGTCAGCGCAGCCGCGATGGCCGAGGTTCGCTCGATCCCGGCGGCTTTTTGAGCACTGCCATTGGTCACCCAACCTCCCCATGTGAAGCCGACGATGGCAAGTGCGGCCGCGCCGCATGCCGCTCCCCATAGGCCGGGGCGAAGCCAGGTCATGTCTAGCATGTCCATATCCAATCTGAATGAAAACGCGCAATATTGCGCAGAACTACAATAACCCAAAAAGTAATTAATGACTAATATATTATTTTTCCATCCATTTTATTTAGAATTCTTGAAATACGTTTTTGATGGCGCGCAATAAGTTCGGTTTTTATATTTCATTTTCTTTGTTTCAGGCCTCTTAATCCTGGCAGATCTTTAAGCCGCCGGTCGCATTCTGGACGAGATAGAGCTTCGAGCCCATATGGCGAGGCTGATGGCTCGTGAAACAGGCGCCGACGCGCAGCCCTTGAATGTCCGCTTCAATAGAGTACGCGACGAAACGTTTCGAGGGCATACCTTCCCAATAGCACCTTGGTAAAGGTGCGACTGTCTTCGGGGAGCTGAGCTTTCATAGGTATGTGAGACGACGTGCGTTAATAAGCTTGCTTCGTATCTTTCGAAGGCGCATCTTCTCAACTTCGGCAGCAATTATCAGGGCGCTGCCGTTTTGGGTCCTCAACCCCTTGCCCCGACCGAAAGGAGGACATCATGTCTTCCGACCTCCCGGCACCTACTTTCCATGTTAATGATTTGCGCCGCGAGGCACAGTGTTCTCGTGTATTTGACAAGATCGCCCGGAACACTGTGATCTCAGCGATAAATGCCGGCTGGCGGGAGTCGGAGGCTGCCTTGGCACTGGCGGACGCAGCCGAGCGCTATGTCCTCTATCTGGCCTCGCCCGCTCGACTGCACCTCTTACCGGCGAATTCAAACTCAATCTTGGGCGTTACCAGTCAAGACTGAGATGCGACTTTTGGGCGGCGATTACGTCCTGAACTTGGGTCACGACCAGCGGAATGATGGTGAAGGGCTTCCCGATGCACGTGGCTTCGGCAATCATGCCCGGATTCATCACCTGCGCCTCGAATCTGGTCGACTGCGCCGTCGATCGAGATATCCCCACAGGTCTGCTCCAGCAACTCGTCTAAGGAGGCCGAACGTTATTTCTCGGCCTGAAAATAGACGCTCCCAAGTATTTTGTCGCAATCCCGCTGTAGAGTCCTAGTTTCTTCTTCAAGGAAGGAGTTTCAACTTGGAAAATCTAAGAGAATTTGCCTCGAGCGCGAATGGCGATCGGTGGTTTTTGGGGATCGATGACGTGACTAATACAGAGGTCGTGGTTCATCGTGGGAACCCCTCGTCGGGCGGTCACGAAACGAAAACCCTTGTCACTTCATTTTTGAACCAGCGCCCGTTTGGGCCCGAGCATAGGGCTTTAGATCGGCTGCTTGCGGATCGCAGGGCAAACGAAAGCGAAGAGACGCCCACCGATCTTCACTAACTACGCAGGGAATCCGCTTATTGCCCGGTAGCCCGGCATCAAATCGAAATCGGGAAAGCCGTGCGGCTCGCCGATGTGCGAAGGAAGAGCTGTGCTCGATAGGCTAAATACCCCCGACCACCTCATCCCGTCTCCTTCACACCGGTGGCGAGTTTTCCGCATATAGCTGGTGCTGTCATCGGCCGCGTCACCGGTTGAATTCGCCTTTTCCTGCGTCATCAACGTTGAAGAGACCAACGTAGGAAAACGAGGATGAAGTCGACCATCGCTAAAGCAACGATGTCGGTAGTGCTGGCAGCAAAGCTGCCAGTACATTTCCGCATAGATGGATGCCAGAGAGTTCCACCACCGATATCGACCCACTTCGAGGAGGAGCGCGAGAAGCACTGGCGGCAGGTGGAGACGCGAGGTCGGTCGAATCCTGAGTTAGAGCATCGACGCGGCCGGTATCCAGCGCCTTTGTGAATTCGCTTGTCTCCTCGATTGTTACCGGCGTGAATTTCTTGCCGGTTTTGCGGAAGAAATCGGCGACGTTGAGTTCGCCAGTGGTGCCGCTCTGGACGCCGATGGTGGCGCCATCGAGGTCCTCGCCCTTGGCTACGCCAGATCCTTGCGCACCAGCAGCCCCTGTCCGTCGTAGAAGACGACCGGACCGAAATGGAAACCAAGTTTGAAGGCGCGGGTGATGGTCTCGGTGACACCGGAGAGAAGGATGTCAAACTCGCCGGACTGCAATGCCGGCAGGCGCTGCTGCGGCGAGGAGTTGGTGAACTCGACTTTGTCCGGATCGTTGAAGAGGGTCACGGCGAGCGCCCGACCAAAATCCACGAAGAAGCCTTGCCAGCGGCCATTGCTGTCGGGCGTGAAGAAGCCAGGCGTCGTGCCGACGCCGACCTTGATGACACCGCGTTCCTTGATCTTATCGAGTGTTGGGCCAGCGTGCGCCGCCATCGGCAATATCGCCGCGGCGATGAGTGCTGCGGCCGCGGCGCCCTTGAGGTGTCGCCGCATAAGGGAAATTGCGTTCATAATATTCTCTCCTGGAAGTTTCGTCCCCATGCAGGCGCGTCGAGCTTGGGAGGATCGAAGGCGCCTGCTACGAAGAAGCTTTGCCGGTCGGGGGCCGCCTTGTTCCGATCCTGCGAATGTACCACTCTGCCTTAAGCTTCGGCGAGGACATCCGTCTACACCCAGGAGATGAGCGTGAGCACGACCGTAGTCAACACCCAAGCGAGCGAGCTTGGCATATTGCACCGGCAAACGATCGAGCGGCCATCTACGAGGAGATGGTGGCCGCCTACGGCGAAGATGCCGCTGTCAGCATTATTGACAGGGCAATTCGAAAGGCTTGCGATGCCGTCGGGAGGGGCATCCACTCCATCACTTCTCAGTGGAAATCAACAGCCAGTGGTTTTCCGAGAGCATCAACACGCGCTGGAGGGAACGCCTGAACCGACTTCAAACCGATCCGCGGGTTCGAAGTCACCGCCTTGCAGCGCCTTACGGGGTTGCTTTTGGGCTGCAAGTCGACGGGTTCAATATTTGATATCTCTGCCCGTCTGGCGCCCCGTCTGCTTGGTGTTCCGCTTATCCTGCCGGCACGCGGCGTTACTTTTGTCGTTAGCCGAGCGGCATGCCTGCTTCGTAGCTCGAGCGCCCTGTCGTGTGTCTTGGCGGACATCGCGGGCAGCCTTGCGCTGTTGTCCCTGCTCTGTTGCCAAGGATATGGATGGCAGTCCCGCAAGGAATATACCCGCCACCAGGCCTGCGAATAGAGGCTTAAATCCAACCATTGTCCATCTCCCGTTTGAAGAGGCTCGTGGTCTCTCTGCCCAAGATGGCGGCATTTGTGCCGCCACACTGTCCCAGCTACGACTTGGAGACCGCTTCGATCGCGTCCACTAGCGTGGAACTGCTGTTTTTCTTGCAGTAGGCGGCGACCTTCTCCGCATTGGCGTGGGCTTTGTCGCCGTCGATCATGGCGTTCCCAGCTTTGCCGTGGACGTATCCGTTTACCCACATCGCCACGCCAATAGTTTTTGCGGCGGGCATGGCACCCACTTCCTTGCAGGTGAGTTTCGACATGTCCACCTCCGCGGAGAATACCTGACTTGCAAAACCAATGCAGGCAAGTGCTATTGCGATTGAAACACAGCGTGTCATGACTTCCTCCCGAAGCCCCGCCCATCAGAACGAGTGCTTGTTGCTTGCGGATGGCGCTAAGTTCACCAACCCCACCAAACCACGATCAGGACGACCTTGGCAAAGTGAAGATTAGGAACTACTAATAATAGCATGAGAAGGTAAGGGATACACGTATTTTTATAAAATTGACGCGAGAACAATGAACCCGCACGAGACGTAAGTCAGGTTGCGCGAAGCAAGGAGATGTAAATCGGATTGACGGACGCAGCGTTGATGATGACCGTCCCAATGAAACCAGGTCACATTGGGTGGCAAAAGCTCGGAAGGACATCATCGTGGCAGGACCAACATTCGAAACCGTCGGCGTATCGAGCTCCTTTCTCGATTAACAATCGTTTTGCGAGATCCGGCGGTGTAAGGCTAGATAAAAGAGAGGAAAGGAGCTTCAATCAAGCGCTGCAAACCGGATTAGTTCCATCCAAGCGACGTGAGTTCTGCTTAATCCACCCCGGAATCACGGATTGAGTGTGTGGCGCTTTGACTTGCTTTTTACCCTGTATGTTGGATGGCAGCTGTAACTTCTATCGAGCGCGCGGGGTATATCGAGGGCGCGCCGGTACGCGTACGCTAATTGTGCTCCTGAAACGGGGGGAGAACGTGATAAAAAGGGCCATCAGGTGTGGGGACAAAAATGATTCCAGATCGTCGAGATGACCTTACTCGCAGGACGCTAGCGGTGCTGTTCATCGGCAGTCTCCTTGTCGCAAGTTTCTGGGTGATGCAGCCGTTTCTTCCGGCAATCGTCTGGGCCATGACGTTGGTCATCGCCACTTGGCCACTGATGCTTTGGGTGCAACGCCATGTTGGCGGTAGCCGAGGCTTCGCCACGTGCATCATGACACTGGTCTTGCTGCTCGTGCTGATCGTGCCATTTTGGCTGGCCGTCGGCATTGTCGTCACCAATATCGATGAATTCGGCGGCTTCGTTCGCACTCTCCTCTCCATGCAGCTGCCGCAGCCGCCCCTTTGGCTAGCCGATGTGCCGTTGGTTGGCGCACGCGCCACCGAGGCCTGGGCAAAACTGGCGTCGACGCGGCTGCAGGAGTTCGCCCCCATGCTTGCGCCCTATGCTGGAGCGCTGACGCAATGGTTTGCTTCAGCTGCGGGCAGTTTGGGCACGATGCTTCTACATTTCCTGCTGACGACTGTCATAGCAGCCATCATGTATACAGGCGGCGAAAAAGCGGCGGCCACAGCGGTTCGATTCGGTGGTCGCCTCGGCGGCGATCGGGGCGAAATGGCTATACGTTTAGCCGGACAAGCGATCCGGAGTGTCGCTCTCGGTGTTGTGGTGACTGCAGTGGCTCAGACCGCGGTCGGAGGAATCGGTCTCCTGGTGGTCGGCGTACCCTTCGCGGGGTTGCTGACCGCAGCGATTTTCATCCTCTGTCTAATTCAGATCGGCCCTGGCCTGGTAATGGTGCCGGTGGTGGTTTGGATGTATTATTCGGGCGATGCGGTGTTGGCGACCGTAATGCTAGTATTCACCGTTGTGGCTGGAACGATGGATCAGTTCATCCGTCCAGTCTTGATACGCAGAGGCGCCGATCTGCCAATACTGCTTATCCTTGCGGGCGTCATCGGCGGTCTGATTGCCTTTGGGGTGCTGGGAATTTTTATCGGACCCACCGTTCTCGCTATTGCTTACACTTTGCTGAGTGCATGGATAGCAGATAACGACCAGGACGTCGTGCGAGGGATACCGGGCGAGGAGATGCCAGCCGCGCGGTAGGCGACCCATGGCATAGAGCGCAGCCGTTTCTTTATCGATGCCTACATGAATCGCAATCACGTAGGTGTAGCGATCGGAAAGTCACGTTACCAGCACTCAAGCCGATCGCTGTTGGGAGGGCACTCCAGCATGACAAGCAAACTGCCTGAAACCCCTTCGGCGGGAGATCCAAGCTGGTTGGCCGAGGTGATTTACCGCTTTTCCTTTGCCGCAGCTCATAGGCCGCTCCCGTCGGATGCAAACGCTGCCCGGCTACGACTAGAGGGCGGAAACCGCGCCTCGCTGAACTCCTTGATCGGGCGGCCCACTCCAAACCGGCAAAATTGAGCATTCGTGTCGATCCGCATGATGTCGGCCTTCTTCATCGACACAGCGCAGCACCCAAGCTTCCTGGCGGCCACTTCCTCAATGCACGCGCAAATTAGGCGGGAACTGGAATACGGTGGGTGATGGCCAATCTCTGACAACCAGGCAATTCGCTCAAGCTGTCCTATACCGCAACTGAGATTCAAGCTCGGATGGCGAGCGGGCTCAACCGACGAGATCCTTGATCGTTGCAATAGGCAGGAACATCCGCATCGGCAAAGAGGGAAAAGGCTGAAACCCGTATCCGATGTAGAGGTCCTTGCGCTGCTGCGTTTTTCCGGGGTCTCCGCAATCGAGTACATCCACGACGATGACGGCCGTGCCGATCTGCTCCGCAATCCGGACAATCCGTTGGAGGCAATCGGCAAGAAGAATGCCGCCGTATCCACCGCCTCTGAATCGTTCGTCGCGACCGACCATGGAGATGTACGCGGCAGGTATCGCGCCGTGCCCCGGACGATTGCGGGCGAATTTCTCCGGTAGTTCGTCGTAATAGATCGAATGAGCGTTGATCGCGTAGAAGCCGATGATCGACTTCTCGTCCTCCGCCGTCAGCACCCAAACACGAAGATTATCTGCTTTCGTGAGCTTGTTGGCCGTCTTCTTGATAAAGTTATCGACTTGGCTAACGCCACACGAAAAAGCCGCCCGATCGTGTTTGGAAGGATCGAGCGGCTCGATGAGGAGTTTCGGCTTTTCGTCTTCTGCCATTACTTGGAAACGACGGTCTCGCGATGACGCTTGAAAGCGTCCTTCAGGCT
>Ga0102592_1003469_pt1 | contig 11907 bp, 6 predicted proteins | sample AraplaCol_mMF_r2_FD_76861 | JGI IMG/M metagenome (GOLD analysis project Ga0102592, IMG submission 76861) | Arabidopsis root microbial communities from North Carolina, USA - plate scrape MF_Col_mMF_r2 (SPADES assembly) (version 2) | ecosystem: Host-associated > Plants > Roots > Endosphere | place... | reverse complement strand
CGCCGTAAAGGTTTTTCGCTTCCTCCCCTGCGTGCAGGGAGGCAGACATCCAACATCCATCTGGAGAAATGAAGTGGGCCTGCTCGAATCCGTACTGCACGTCGCACCGGTGATGCCGGTGGTGGTGATCGAAGACGCCCGACACGCGGTGTCGCTGGCGCGTGCGCTGGTGGCCGGCGGCATCCCCGCCATCGAGATCACGCTGCGCACGCGCGCCGCGCTCGATGCGGTGCGTGCGATCGCGAACGAGGTCGACGGCGCGATCGTCGGCGTCGGCACCGTGCGCAAACCGCAGGACCTGAAGGACGCCGAAGCCGCTGGTGCGCGCTTCGCCGTGTCGCCGGGCGCGACGCCGGACCTGATCGCCGCGGCGAAGGATTCCGCGCTGCCGTGGCTGCCGGGCGCCGGCACCGCGAGCGAGGCGATGACGTTGTCCGAGCACGGTTTCATCTTCCAGAAGTTCTTCCCGGCCGAAGCCGCCGGCGGTGCGCCCGCGCTGCGTTCGCTGCACGGCCCGCTGCCGGAGATCCGCTTCTGCGCGACCGGCGGCATCGGCGCGCACAACGCGCGCGATTACCTGGCCACGCCGAACGTCGCATGCGTGGGCGGTTCGTGGCTGACGCCTTCGCGCCTGGTGGCGGCGGGGGAATGGGGCGCGATCGAGGCGCTGGCGCGGGCAGCTACGTTGTTGCGCGGGTAAGCCGGGCCGCTTACGCGGATGGCTGAGGTGAGTGGATCAACGCAGAAGCGATTCGCGGCGTTGTCACGGCACTGATCGTTCAACGTTGACGTTCCGTTGCCCCTCACCCCAACCCCTCTCCCGAAGGGAGAGGGGCCTCAAGGCTTCCAACGCCTCTACTTCTTCAACTCGATGACAAGCGTCCGCACGGCCGCCTTGCTCTCGTTCTTCGTGTCGTGCGTCACCGGCTCGCTCCATGCGACGTCGCCGGCCTTGCGCGTGAGTTCCTTCGACTTTCCGTCCGCCATCGTCTGCTTGGCGGTGCCGCCGGTGAGGAAGACCACCAGCTGATCGGTCTTGTGCTCGTGCATGCCCGTGCTCGCGCCGGGCGGCATGTTCAACTCGATGACGCGCACGTCGGCGTTGTCCAGCACGACCTTCGCGTTCTTGCCGGCGGTCTGGACCAGGTCCTGCGCCGGGGCGAGCGCGGGCACGAGCAGCGCGCATGCGGCGACGCACATCAGGGTGAGGCGTTTCATGGATGGAACCTCCCTGCTCATGGCGAGCGGGGGCGTCCGGCTTCAAGGGTGTCGGGGGATGGCCGTCGGGCGCTCGCCAGAAGGCCCGACGTAAGGATCCCCGCGCGGGTCGGGTGGCCGTGCGGGCTTGGATGCAAACGCAGGCGGCACCGGCTACCGGCCGCCCCTTGTGGGCGCCGTTGCATCGGCTTCGATGGTGCCACTGGCGCGCAAGCGCTTACGCCAGCCCAGACTCTTCAATCAGCTCGTCCTCGAACTCCACGAACCGCTGCAGATCCAGCCGGTCCAGGCGCAGCCGCTGCATCGCGGTGGAGAAGGCCATCGTCGCGAGGATGCGCTGCGGATCGCGCGCCCACGGCGGCACGTACAGCGGCGGCGCGATGAGGCCGCTTGCCCGGTAGGGTGCCAGCTCGATCACGTCGGCCGTCGTCAGCCGCCCGGCGAACAGCATCGGCAACAGGTCGCCGCGTCCTTCCTGCAGGGCCTTGCGTACGAAGACGTGCACCAGCATCACGCCTTCCAGGTAGGCACCGTCCTTGGTGAAGGCGACGCTGCCCCGCACGTCGCCGCCGCGGAACACGCGCGCGGCGCTGCAGAAGCTTTCCTTCTCGCTCTGGCCGGCGTCGAGGAAGCCCTTGAACACCTCGATGAAATCCGCCCCGTCCAGCGCCTGCTTCACCATCACCACGCGCAGCGCGATGCGCCGCAGGCGTGCGATGTCGAGTGCGCCGGTGACGATTTCGGAGAACGTCGCCAGCCCTTCCTGCACACGCGTGGTGCGCGGCGCGCCGACGCCCAGCGAATGCAGGTGCGGCTGGTGGATGCCGTTGAGCAGCGTCGCGGTGTGGATGAAGGCTTCGTGCTCGACCAGCTGGTGCAGGTCGCGTTCGGAGAACATCGCGGTGGAACGCAGCTTGATGCGGCGGCTGCCGGCGGTCGCCTTGGACGGCAGTTCCGGATCGAGCACGACCTCGACCTTGTCGTGGTGGAAGAACGGATTGATGTGTTCGCGCAGCATCCGCGCGAATTCGTCGGCGGGAATGTCGGCCGGCACGTCGGGCAGCAGGCGGCTGTCGATCAGCTCGTCGGTGATCTGCAGCACTTCGCGTGCGCTGTCGACGTTGGTGATTTCCTGGCTGCGATAGCGGAAATCGGGACGGCCGTAGAGCAGCGCCGAGCAGCGCGTGAACTCAGGCGTGCCGATCCCGCCCAGCATCAGCGCGGCGACGTTGTAGCTCCACGCCGTCTTGTAGAGCCAGCGGCCGACGGGATGGCGGCGGTCGATATCCCGCATCAGCGTGCGCAGGCCGTCGATGGTGTCCGACAGATCGACCGGCTTCGTGGGCGGCTGGGGCAGTTCGGGTTTTCCCTGGCGCCACTGCTCGAGGAATTTCGCCTCCATCCAGGCCGGCCATCCGATCGCCTTGAGCACGCAGACCTTGCGCCCCAGCGCGACCAGCGCCTGGTCCTGTTCCAGCAACCGGGGGATCCCCGGCTCGTCCAGCACGGAAGCGAACTGCGGACTCGCGTTCATGATCGGCCCCAATCGGATGCGCCCGGCTGGGTAGCAGAGCACCCGGATCGTTTCGCGGCCGTGAGATTTGGCCGTGGTTTGCCTAGGGCTTTGGGGAAACGACGCTCTCATCCCCTCTCCCTTGAGGGAGAGGCTTGAATCTCACGTCTTCGGCCGAGGCGGCGCCGTGGAGCCCCGCACCACCAGTTCCGGACTGAAGCCTTCGTTCGGTGCCGCCCTGGGTGCGTGCTCGCGGATTTCCTGCAACAGGCGGTGCGCGGCGTGGCGCGCGATTTCCTGCGTCGCCTGCTTCGCGGTGGTCAACGCCGGCCAGCTCTGCTTGGAGAACGGGCTGTCCTCGAAGCCGGCGATGGACAGGTCGTAGGGCACGTTCATGCCGCTGGATTTGGCCGCCGCCAGCACGCCGGCGGCGATTTCGTCGTTGCTGCCGAAGATCGCGGTCGGGCGGTCGGTCAGCGCGAACAGGCGCCGCGCGCCGCGGAAACCGTCGTCGAAGGAGTAATCGCCTTCGACCACCAGTTCCGCATCGAGCGGGATGCCGTACTCGCGCAACGCGTCCTCGTAGCCCTTGTAGCGCTCCCACGAGGACCCGTGCGACTTGCCGCCCCACAGGAAGCCGATGCGGCTGTGGCCCAGCTGGATCAGGTGTTCGGTGATGTCGTAGGCCGCGTCGCGGTCGTCCACGTAGACGCAGGCGCTGCCGTCCTGCGGATCGGCCGCGGCGGACACGATGCGCACCAGGTTCACGCCGTGCGCGACCAGCTCGGTCACCAGCTCGTTGCGCTCGGACATCGGCGGCGCCAGCACCAGGCCGGCCAGGCGCGAATGCTGGACCAGCTCGATGAGCTCGCCGGCCAGGTTCTTGGACGACGAGTCGCAGGGATGGATCTGCAGGCCGTAGCCCATCTCCCGACACACCGACAGCACGCCGTTCTGCACGGCGATGACGTAGTACGGATTCGGGTTGTCGTACACCAGCCCCAGCGCATACGGCTGCGCGCTGCGCAGGCTGCGCGCCGACGGATCGGGCTGGTAACCAAGCTCGGCGATGGCCTGGCGCACGCGTTCGCGCGTTCTCGCCTGGACACTGGGTTCGTCGTTGATGACGCGCGATACGGTCTTGAGCGACACCTCGGCGCGCTCGGCTACGTCTTTGATCGTGGGTCTGCGCACCGTTCCCTCGCGTGGCCCCGCCATCATGGCGGTCCAATGAGAACGACTAGCCTAACCAGCGCCACCGGCGATGTGAATCACGTCCGGTGGCGCATGGTGCGGGGTCGTCGCCCGTTGTCGAACGAATGAGTCGCGATCAGCCGTGCTGCGAGGCCGTCGCGCCGTTCACCACGTCGTGCCGCTGCCCGGCTTTGTGGCCGCGCAGCGCGAAGTACAGGATGTACAGGTAGCACGGCACCATCAGCACGACGAACACCAGCTGGAAGTCGTAGTCCTGCTTCAGGTGCACGAACAGCTGCGGGATCACCGCACCGCCCGCGATGCCCATCACCAGCAGCGCCGAGCCGTATTCCGTGAAGCGGCCCAGGCCCTGGATCGCCAGCGGGAAGATCGCCGGCCACATCATCGCGTGCGCAAAACCCAGCGCCGCGACGAAGCCGACCGACACGTAGCCCTTCGTCAGGAACGCGCCGATCGCCAGCAGCGCGGCGAGCACGGCGGAGAAGGTCAGGTAGCGTTCCTGCGAGATGAAGCGCGGGATCGCGATCAGGCCCACCAGGTAGCCCAGCAACATGCCGGCCAGCGTGAACGACGTGAAGAACTTGGTGTCGTCCACCGGCAGGCCGAAGCCCTGGCCGTAGGTGCCGATGGCGTCGCCGGCCATCACTTCCACGCCCACGTACACGAAGATGCACAGCGCACCCAGCCACACGTGCGGGAACTGGAACAGGCTGGTCTTGCGCGTGCTGCCCGTGTCGCCGTCGGCGTTGACGTCTTCGGCGCGGATTTCAGGCAGCGGCGAGAACACGATGCCCACCGCCAGCAGCGCCAGCAGGCCGGCCATGAACATGTACGGGTCGTGGATGCGCGATGCGAACTCGTTGAGCAGCTGCTCCTTCGTCGCGGCGTCCGCATTGGCCACCTGCGTCGTCAGGTCGCCCATGCCGTGCATCACCAGCGTGCCGATCACCAGCGGCGCGAGGATGCCCGCGACCTTGTTGCAGATGCCCATCACCGCGATGCGCTGCGCCGCGCCTTCGATCGGCCCAAGGATGCTGATGTAGGGATTGGACGCCGTCTGCAGGATCGCCAGGCCCGCGCCGATCACGAAGATGCCGGTGATCGCGCCGCCGTAGATGCGCGCGGTGGTGTACTGGCCGAATACCGCCGCGCCCACCGCCATCAGGAACAGGCCCAGCGCCATGCCCTTCTTCATGCCGGTGAATTTCAGGATCACCGACGAAGGCAGCGCGAGCACGAAGTACGAGATGTAGAACGCGAACGGAATCAGGAACGCCGCCGATTCGCTCACGTTGAAGGCGAGCTTGGCGAACGCGATCAGCGGGCCGTTGAGCCAGGTGACGAAGCCGAAGATGAAGAACAGCGCGCCGATGATCGCGATGGATCCGTAGTGACTGCGCGACGCGGTGGGCGTGGACGTGGACATGCGGATTCCCCTCCCAAGGAATGCGGTTTGGATGGCGCCGGTTGACCTTGACGACATCCGGTGGCGCAACGTTGTCACAAGTTCTGTCCGCAAGCCAGAGAAGGGCTACAAAGCCCGTCTGACGCGGTGCACAAGGCTTTTTCTCTTGTTGCGGCGCAGCAGAAACTGCCGTTCGTCGGACCTGACACCGGTGTTTCTGACAATTTCGTAACTTCTGGTTGACAACGTTGTCAGAGCCGCGCCAATCTCGGCCGCGCCGGTTCGGAGCCGGTGCGAGCGGAGGAACCATGCGGTGGGATACGAAGGAAGCACGAGCCCGGTCATGCCACGCGAACGCGCTGTGCCAGCGCGCGTTGCGCGGGTGAGCGCCGTGCCGCCGCTGACGCAGGTCGAACCCCGCTTCCTGGCCGCCGACGTGGGCGGCACGCATACCCGTGTCGGCCTGGTCCGTCCTGGCGGCGCGGGTGAATCCGACGTCGTCGTCCTCGCGCACCACAAGTACGTGTGCGCCGAATACCCGAGCCTGGGTGCGATCCTGGCCGAATTCATCGCCAGCCACAGCGCGTGCGCCGGCATCGACCGCGTCACCATCGCCTCCGCCGGCGTCGTGCTGGACGACGTGGTCATCAATGCGAACCTGCCCTGGCGCATCTCGCTGTCGGAGCTGCGCAGCCAGCTGCGCCTGAGCGAACTCCACTACATCAATGATTTCCAGGCCGCCGCGCACGCCGCGCAGTGCATGGATCCGGCCGATTCGCTGCTGCTCACGCCCGGCGTGAGCGCGGCCGCCGCCGGCCCCGTGCTGGTGGTCGGCCCGGGCACCGGCCTGGGCGCCGCGGTGCGCGTCCCGCATCGCAGCGGTACCGTCGTGCTGCCGACCGAAGCCGGCCACATCGCCTTCGCCCCGGGCAACGCGCGGGAGACCGCGATGCTCGAGTGGACGCGCCAGCGCGGCTTCACGCATGTGCCGACCGAGCGTTTCGTCTCGGGCCCGGGCCTTGTGAACCTGTACGACGCGATCTGCGCGCTCGACGGCATCGAGCCGCAGCTGCGCGCGCCGGCCGCGATCACCGAAGCCGCCCGCAATCTCGACGCGCCTGCGCGCGAAGCGGTGCTGACCTTCTGCGCCCTGCTGGGCAGCACGATCGGCGACCTGATCACCGTCAGCAGCGCCAAGTCCGTGTTCATCGCCGGCGGCATCCTGCCGCAGCTCAAGGATTTCCTGCCGCACAGCCAGTTCCATGCGCGTCTTCTGGACAAGGGCGTGATGCACGCCGCGCTGGAACGCGTGCCCGTGCGGCTGATCGAGAACGACCGCCTGGGCGTCATCGGCGCCGCCAGCTGGTACCTGGAATTTCTTTCGCAAGGCAGCTTTTCGCAAAGCAGTTCGCCGTAACGCGATTCGTCCAAGTGCGGCGGCGCGAAAGCGCCACCGCGAAGCAGGCAAGGAATACGGTCGTGCGCGCCATCGCGCACACCAGGAAACGGGCTTTGCTACGCCGGCAGGAAAGAACCGGCATTGCGAAGTCGTATATCAACCCGTGGGAGGGAGAGCAATGAAGCTTCGCAAATCAGCACTATCGGCCAGCATCGTTTTCGCGCTGACCATCGCCGGCAACGTCGCCGCGCAGGAACAGGCCACCACGGCGCAGAGCAGCGCCGCATCCTCGCAGGAAGCCACCGACCTCGACACCGTCACGGTCACCGGCATCCGCGCGAGCCTGATGAAGTCGCTCGATACCAAGCGCAATGCCGATGCGGTCGTCGAGGCCCTGACGGCCGAGGACATCGGTGATTTCCCCAACACCAACGTCGCCGAAGCGATGATGCAGATCCCGGGCGTCACCATCGACCGCCGTTTCGGCCAGGGTGAGCGCGTCAGCATCGACGGTACCGATCCCAGCCTCAACCTGACCTTCCTGGACGGCCATCCGGTCGCGCAATCGATCTGGCTGTTCGGCGAGCAGCCGAACCGCGGCTTCGACCAGACGCAGATCGCCTCGGAAATCATCGGCCGACTCGAAGTGTTCAAGTCGCCTGAAGCCCGACTGCCGGAAGGCAGCCTCGGCGGCACGGTGATGATGCATACCCGCAAGCCGTTCGACATGGAATCCAACAGCTTTAGTGGTAGCGTCGGCTACAACTACAGCGACCAGGCCAGCGAAGGCAGCCCGTCCGCGTCGCTGCTGTACAGCTGGAAGAACGACGCCGAAACGATCGGCTTCAACATCGCAGCCCAGCACTACGAAGAGCACGTCGATCGCCAGGGCATCGAGATCTTCGGCTACGTCGATGCCTCGACGTTTGAGAACGTGGCCGGTATCGATCCGAACGCGCAGGTTCCGAACTTCATCAATGCCGCGTGGTTCCAGCAGGAACGCAAGCGCGACAGCTTCGCCGCCAACCTGCAGTTCCAGGCGACCGAAGACCTGCAGTTCAACCTGAGCGGGTTGTACATCAAGGAAAAGTTCGATAACTACAACCAGTCGATGTACAACTTCCTGACGCTTACGGCAGATCAGGTCGACCAGCTCACGGCCGGCTCCAACGGCATCGTCACCGGTGGCCACTCCGGCCCCGAGAGCTTCGTGTTCTACGACAACAACGCGCGCGTCTCCGAGCCCACCACCAAGGGCCTGGACCTGACGTTCGACTACAAGGGCGACGGCTGGGGCCTGACCGGCCAGATCGGCCAGAGCAAGGCCGACAACGACCTGATCCAGTACTTCATCGAACCGGCCTTCACCGGCGGTTACAGCTGGGATATCAACAAGGGCATCACCTTCGACGATCCGGCGGCCGCACGCGATCCGGCCAATTGGCGCGCCGAAGGCTTCTTCGGCAATAACGGCATCTTCCAGACCGAATCGGAAGACAACTACGGCCAGCTCGATTTCAGCAAGAAGTTCACTGGTCCGGTCTATGAAGTGCTCGCCGGCGTGCGTCGTCACGAGCACAAGGAAGACTTCACTCTCAACGTCTACGGCATCCCGCCGGTTGGCGACCTGTCGCAGGTCGGCACGCTCGGCTTTGCCGACACGATGGGCGGCTTCTCGGGCTTCTCGCGCGATCACGGCAACCACATCTACGCCGGTCGCGACAACGTGATCAACTGGGTGCGCAACGCTCCGCCGAATTTCGCCAATCCGGATGCGGCCAGCTTCATCAACAACACCTACTCGCTCGAGCAGACGAACACCTCGTTCTACGCCCAGGCGAACTTCGGTATCGACGCGCTGCGCGGCAACTTCGGCCTGCGTTACGTGAAGGCCGAGATCGAAAGCACCGCGTTCAACCCGGGTGGCGACCCGATCGCGCTGCCGCCGCAGCCCGATTGGCTGCAGACCAGCAAGAACGACAACGACTACTGGCTGCCGTCGGTCAACATCATCTACGACATGGGCAACGACTGGATGCTGCGCTTCGCGGTCGCCAAGGTCGTGGCGTGGGCGCCGTACAACCAGATGGCCAACAACCTGTTCCTCAACGACACCACGTTGACCGGTTCGGGTGGTAATGCTGACCTCGATGCGTACCAGTCGACGAACTTCAATGCGTCGCTTGAGTACTACTTCGATGAAGGCGCGCTGGCAGCGTTGACGATCTTCCACAAGGACATCGCCAACTTCATCGAAACCGACGCCCTGGTCGAGCGCCAGTTCAACTCGATCAGCGACGATGCGGATCCGACGCAGTTCCAGAACCTGGTTGCGGCTGGCCTGTGCTCGTCCGATGGCTTCTGCGATTACAGCATCCAGCGTCCGCGTAACGCCGGCAGCGGCAGCGTGGAAGGCTTCACGCTGAGCTACCAGCAGCCGTACGCCGACACCGGCTTCGGCCTGGTCGCCAACTACACCTATGCCAACGGTGAGACGGCGAACGGCAACGACCTGCCGTACCAGTCGGAGAACCAGATCACCATCAGTCCGTACTACGAGAAGGGTTCGCTGTCGGCTCGCCTGTCCTACGACTGGCGCAGCAGCTACCTGGCGGGTGGTTTCGTCGCAGGCGCACCGCCGGTCAGCGTCGATGCCTACGGCTCGCTGGGCGCAAGCCTGGGCTGGAAGTTCAACGACAACTGGCAGCTCAGCTTCGATGCGCAAAACCTGCTCGATGAGGAGTACTTCCAGTACTTCGGTACCAAGAGCCAACCGGCCAACCGTTACCTGACGGGCCGCCGCTACGCGATGACGCTGCGCTTCAACTACTGATCGCAGTCGTGGTAAGTGCATCGGATGGCATCCGGTGCGAACACAGCGGGCCCGGTCATGCCGGGCCCGCTTGTTTCCGGCGCCCGGTGCGGCGCACGCGACAGGAGAGTGAGAGGACGATGAAACGGCAACTCGTACTGGGCATCGCCAGCGTGGCGATCGCGATGGGACTGTCGGCCTGCAAGCGCGACGAAGCGCCGAAGGCGGACGCAAAGGTCATGGATGCAACCGATGCCGCCGCGAAGCCCGCGGAACAGGCGAAGGCGATTTCGGCCAGCGCCGCCGCCACGCCGGTGATTCCGCGTCCGGCGAAGGTCGAACTGCGCGACGGCCGCTTCCCGTTCGGCCCGCAGTCGCGCGTCGCGGTGGTCGGCGAAGACGCCGAGGCCGCGCGCATCGCACAGGATTTCGCATCGCGCGTGCAGAAGGCGCGCGGTTTCACGCCGCAGGTCGGCGGTGCAGCCGAAGGCGCGGCGGTCGTGTTCGCGATCGATGCGAACATCGCGCCCGCTGGCGATGAGGCCTACGTACTCGACATCACGCCGCAGGGCACGAAGATCACCGCGCGCAAGCCGGCTGGCCTGTTCTACGGCGCGGTGACGCTGTGGCAGATGCTCGCCGACGGTGCGCAGGGCGAGGCGTCGATCGCCGCGCAGCGCATCGAGGACGCCCCGCGTTTCGGCTGGCGCGGACTGATGCTCGACGTCGCGCGCCATTTCCGCACGCCCGACGAAGTGAAGGCGCTGCTGGACCAGATGGCGCTGCACAAGCTCAACACGTTCCACTGGCATCTGACCGACGACCAGGGCTGGCGCGTTGAGATCAAGCAGTATCCGAAACTCACGGAGATCGGCAGCTGCCGCATTCCCGCCGGCGCCGCCGGTCGCGATGCGAAGGGCAAGCCGAAGCCGTACTGCGGTTTCTACACGCAGGACGAAATCCGCGACATCGTGAAGTACGCGTCCGAGCGTTACATCACCGTCGTGCCCGAGTTCGACCTGCCCGGCCATGCGCAGGCGGCGATCGCCTCGTATCCCGAATTCGGTGTGCCCGGCACCAGGCCGCCGGTATCGCCGGACTGGGGCGTGAACACCTGGCTGTTCAACGTCGACGACAACACATTCAAGTTCCTGGAGAACGTGCTCGACGAGATGATGCCGCTGTTTCCCGGCAAGTACTTCCACCTCGGCGGCGACGAAGCGGCGAAGGACCAGTGGGAGCAGTCGGCCACGGTCCAGGCGAAGAAGAAGGAACTCGGCCTCAAGGACGAAATGCAGCTGCAGAGCTGGTTCATGGGCCGGCTGGGCAAGTACATCGAAGGCCACGGCAAGCGGCTGATCGGCTGGGACGAGATCCTGGAAGGCGGTCCGCCGGCCGACGCGACGGTGATGTCGTGGCGCGGCACCGATGGCGCGATCGAAGCCGCGCGTGCGGGCCACGATGTGGTGATGGCGCCCTCGCCCGACCTGTACCTGGACCACGTGCAGAGCGACGGTCCGGATGAAACGCCGGGACGGCTGGACGTGATCTCGCTGAAGAACGTGTACGACTTCAAGGCCGTGCCGGTTCAGCTGAGCGCCGACCAGGCCAGGCACGTGCTCGGCGTGCAGGGCAACCTGTGGACCGAACACCAGCGCACGTTCCAGCGCGTGCAGCGTCAGCTGTTCCCGCGCGGCGCGGCGCTGGCCGAAGTGACTTGGTCGCCGGAGTCGCGCCTGGACTGGAACGATTTCCTGCAGCGCATGGCGTTCCAGATGACGCGTTACCGCCTGACCGGTTTCGATGCGGCCGACAGCGCGTTCGCGGTGCGGTTCACGCCGCAGCCCATTGAAGGCGGCAAGGGCTCGCTCGCGCTGTCGAACCAGAGCAACTTCGGCACGATCCGCTACACGCTCGACGGCAGCGAGCCGACGCCGACGTCGCAGGCGTACACGCATCCGCTGGAACTGCCGCTGCCGACAACGGTGAAGGCCAACGTGTTCGCCTACGAGCATGTGCTCGCCTCGCCGCGCAGCTTCGCGCTGGACCTCCGCAGCCTGCGCGCACGCAGCAGCAACGCGCTGCGTTCGTGCAAGAAGGACCTGATGCTGCGCATGGAGGACGACGCGCCTTCCGACGGCAAGGACGGCGATCGCCGGCTGCTGCTGGCCGACGTGTTCGATCCGTGCTGGATCTACGACGCGGCACAGCTGGACGGCATCGCCACCGTGGAGGTCCGCGTGGGCCAGCTGCCGCACAACTACGCGCTGTGGAAGGACGCCAGCAAGGTCGTGACGCGTCCGGCGAAGATCCCGGGCGGCGCGCTGGAAGTGCGGCTGGACGGC
>Ga0102592_1003466_pt1 | contig 11913 bp, 11 predicted proteins | sample AraplaCol_mMF_r2_FD_76861 | JGI IMG/M metagenome (GOLD analysis project Ga0102592, IMG submission 76861) | Arabidopsis root microbial communities from North Carolina, USA - plate scrape MF_Col_mMF_r2 (SPADES assembly) (version 2) | ecosystem: Host-associated > Plants > Roots > Endosphere... | reverse complement strand
TCGCCCGATTTGAAGCTCGCGACCGTTTACGTGATGCCGCTCGGTGGACGCGACACCGAGATCGTCATTGCTGCGCTCGAGCGCAACAAGAAATTCCTGCGCGGCGAAGTCGCGCGGCGCGTTAACCTGAAATTTGCACCTGACATTCGTTTCCGCGTCGACGAACGATTCGACGAAGCGGAACGGATCGAGAAGCTTTTGCGAACACCTGCGGTGCAAAAGGACTTGGAACAGGATCCGGATTCGGATCGGGAAGAAGAGCAATGACGATGGACCCGGCTCACAGCACGATCGAGGGCAACGACGCCGATCAGCGCGATGTGCAGAAAAATAATTTTGCGGACATGGGCGGCAATCCTCAGCCGCATCAGGAGCCGCGCCGCGTCAACAACGATCCGCGCGCCAAGCAGCAGAAGGGCAACCAGGTTCGCCGCGACCGCCGCGACGTCCATGGCTGGGTCGTGCTCGACAAGCCTATCGGCATGACCTCGACGCAGGCGGTTGCCGTGCTCAAGCGCCTGTTCAACGCCAAGCGCGCCGGCCACGCCGGCACGCTCGACCCGCTCGCTTCCGGCGGCCTGCCCATTGCACTCGGAGAAGCCACCAAGACGGTTCCCTTCGTGATGGACGGCCGCAAGCGCTACCAGTTTACCGTGTGCTGGGGCGAGGAGCGCGACACCGACGATATCGAGGGCAGCGTCACCGCGACGTCCGACCAGCGCCCGACCCGGGAGGCCATCCTGGCCCTCCTGCCCCGCTTCACGGGGGTCATCGAGCAGGTCCCGCCGCGCTATTCGGCGATCAAGGTCCAGGGCGAACGCGCCTATGACCTTGCCCGCGACGGCGAGGTCGTGGAGCTGGCCCCCCGTCCGGTCGAGATTCACCATTTAACCCTTGTAGATCAACCGGATAACGACCGGGCCGTATTCGAGGCCGAGTGCGGCAAGGGCACCTATGTCCGGGCCTTGGCCCGCGATATGGGCCGGATTCTCGGCACTTACGGCCATATCTGCGCGCTGCGGCGGACCCTGGTCGGCCCATTTGGCGAAAACGACATGATTCCGCTGGATCAGTTGGAGGCTTTGTGCGATAGAGCCGCGTCCGGCGAGGGTAGCCTCGCGGACGCGCTTATGCCCGTTGAGACCGCGCTGGACGACATCCCGGCACTGGCCGTCACTCGGGCTGATGCGGCAAGGCTCCATCGGGGTCAGGCCGTTTTGTTGCGCGGACGGGATGCGCCCACTTGTAGCGGCACAGTCTATGTCACGGTGGCAGGCCGTCTTTTGGCGCTTGCTGAAGTTGGCAATGGCGAAATCATCCCCAAGCGTGTGTTCAACCTGACCGGCTTGACTGCCTCAACCGGTCGCAACGAGAGAAATTGACGATGTCGATTGCCGCAGAACGCAAAGCGGAAGTCATCAAGACGAATGCCACCAAGGCCGGCGACACCGGCTCGCCCGAGGTTCAGGTCGCGATCCTGTCGGAACGCATCAACAACCTCACCAACCATTTCAAGACCCACGTGAAGGACAACCATTCGCGTCGTGGCCTCTTGAAGCTGGTCTCGACCCGCCGCTCGCTGCTCGACTACCTCAAGAAGCGGGACGAAGCGCGGTACAAGGCGCTGCTCGAGAAGCACAACATTCGTCGTTAACAGTTCTTGCGCGCGCCAACGGCGCGCGTTTTCGCACGTCGCTTCGAACGAAAGCGCCTATTTTAAGCTTTTTGATCGAGGCTGCGCGCACGTCGGATGCGAGCCGTTGACGGCTGGCATCCGGGGCACGATCGGCGAAGACCGCGGTTCGGTATTCGCATTCGTGCCGACTGAAAGTCCAGCAGCAATCCGGCGGCTGGGCACAACGGGCAAGGCGCCCGTATGACCCGAAAGGATGGACGCCATCCGAAATCCAAAAACCATGGCAGGATCGCAGGACGCTGATCACCCGCTTCGATCAGCGCCCCGCAATCTTGCGCATGGTTTTTGTTTTTCGAGAGCCGTCTCCTCTTTCGAGAACCCATGAAAGAAGACATCTATGTTCAATAAGCATTCAGTCGAGATCGACTGGGGCGGACGCCCTCTCAAGCTGGAAACTGGCAAGATCGCCCGCCAGGCCGACGGCGCCGTCGTCGCCACCTATGGCGAGACCGTGGTGCTTGCCACCGTCGTCGCGGCGAAGGCGCCGCGTGAAGGCGTCGACTTCCTGCCGCTGACCGTCGACTACCAGGAAAAAACCTACGCTGCGGGCCGCATTCCCGGCGGCTATTTCAAGCGCGAGGGCCGTCCGACCGAGAAGGAGACGCTGGTCTCCCGCCTGATCGACCGTCCGATCCGTCCGCTGTTCGTCGACGGCTGGCGCAACGAGACCCAGGTGATCGCCACCGTGCTGTCGCACGACATGGAGAACGATCCCGATATCGTCGCGCTGGTGGCTTCGTCGGCCGCGCTGACCCTGTCGGGCGCGCCGTTCAAGGGCCCGATCGGCGCCGCACGCGTCGGCTTCGCCAATGACGAGTTCATCCTCAACCCGACGCTCGACGAGATGGTCGACACCCAGCTCGACCTGGTCGTCGCCGGCACCGCCGACGCCGTGCTGATGGTGGAATCGGAAGCCAAGGAGCTGAACGAGGACATCATGCTCGGCGCCGTGATGTTCGGTCACCGCCACTTCCAGCCGGTCATCAACGCGATCATCGAGCTCGCCGAGAAGGCCGCCAAGGAGCCGCGCGAAGTCACCGTGATCGACAACGCCGAGCTCGAGAAGGAAATGCTCGGCCTCGTCGAGCAGGAGCTGCGCGCCGCCTACGCCATTCCGGTCAAGCAGGAGCGCTACGCCGCCGTCGGCAAGGTCAAGGAAAAGGTGATCGCCCACTACTTCCCTGAAGGGCAGGAGCCGAAATACGACAAGCTCCGCGTCGCCGCCGTGTTCAAGGAGCTGGAAGCCAAGATCGTTCGCTGGAACATCCTGGACACCGGCAAGCGCATCGACGGCCGCGATTCCAAGACCGTCCGCAACATCGTCGCCGAAGTCGGCGTGCTGCCCCGCGCCCATGGCTCGGCGCTGTTCACCCGCGGCGAGACCCAGGCGATGGTCGTGACCACGCTCGGCACCGGCGAGGACGAGCAGTACATCGACGCGCTGTCGGGGACGTACAAGGAAACGTTCCTGCTGCACTACAACTTCCCGCCCTACTCGGTCGGTGAGACCGGCCGCCTCGGCGGCACCAAGCGCCGCGAGATCGGCCACGGCAAGCTGGCCTGGCGCGCGATCCACCCGGTGCTGCCGCCGCACCACGAGTTCCCCTACACCACGCGCGTGGTGTCGGAGATCACCGAGTCCAACGGCTCGTCCTCGATGGCTTCGGTCTGCGGCGCCTCGCTCGCGCTGATGGATGCCGGCGTTCCCTTGAAGCGGCCGACCGCGGGTATCGCGATGGGCCTGATCCTGGAAGGTTCGCGCTTTGCAGTCCTGTCCGACATTCTCGGCGACGAGGATCATCTCGGCGATATGGACTTCAAGGTTGCCGGCACCGACCACGGCATCACCTCGCTCCAGATGGACATCAAGATCGAGGGCATCACCGAAGAGATCATGAAGGTGGCGCTGGCCCAGGCCAAGGACGGCCGCATCCATATCCTGGGTGAGATGTCCAAGGCCCTGACCGCTGCCCGCGCCGAGCTCGGCGAATACGCGCCGCGCATCGAGACCTTCAAGATCGCCACCGACAAGATCCGCGAAGTGATCGGCACCGGCGGCAAGGTGATCCGCGAGATCGTCGAGAAGACCGGCGCCAAGGTCAACATCGAGGACGACGGCACCGTGAAGGTCGCATCCAGCGACGGCGAGGCGATGAAGGCCGCGATCAAGTGGATCAAGTCGATCGCGTCCGATCCGGAAGTCGGCCAGATCTACGACGGCACCGTCGTCAAGGTCATGGAGTTCGGCGCTTTCGTGAACTTCTTCGGCTCCAAGGACGGCCTCGTCCACATCAGCCAGCTCGCCTCGGCGCGCGTGCAGAAGACCTCCGACGTCGTCAAGGAAGGCGACAAGGTCAAGGTCAAGCTGCTCGGCTTCGACGATCGCGGCAAGACCCGCCTGTCGATGAAGGTGGTGGACCAGACCACCGGCGAAGACCTCGAAGGCAAGGACAAGGGCGGCGAGGGCGAGAAGGCCCCGCGCGAAGCCGCCGGCGAGTAAGCCTCACGGCATCCAGACAAACGAAGGGCGGCCGAAAGGCCGCCCTTTTTGTTTGCCGCCAGCGACCTGCATTACCGCATTGGCCATGCGCGATTCCGCCGCAGCGTCACAATGACTGCGCTCGAAACCGGCGATGGCGACTGCCGCGTACCTGTTCTCACCCTTCACAAGGAGAGCAACATGTCATCCCTATCCCGGCGCCGTCTCATGTTCGCTGCAACCGGCCTCGTCGCCGCTGCCGCTGCCCCGCGCCTCGTGTTCGCACAAGCCGCCACGGCGCCCGCAGGGCCGTTCAAGCTCGAACCGCTCACCTATCCGGCGAATGCGCTGGAACCTCACATCGATGCCAAAACGATGGAGATCCATCACGACAGGCATCACCAGGCGTTCATCACCAACCTGAACAACTTTGCCAAGGACAATCCGCAGATCGCGGGAAAACCGGTCGGCGAGGTCCTGGGCAATCTCGGCGCCGTGCCGGAAGCGATCCGCACCGGTGTCCGCAATAGCTTGGGCGGCCACGCCAACCACACCATGTTCTGGCAGATCATGGGACCGAACGGCGGTAAACCGGAAGGAGCTGTGCTCGCTGCAATCGACAGCGATCTCGGTGGCATGGAGAAATTCCAGACCGACTTCAACGCTGCGGGCGGACGCGTCTTCGGCTCGGGCTGGGTGTTCGTGACCGTCAGCAAGGATGGCAAGCTCGCGATCGAAACACGTCCCAACCAGGACAATCCGATGATGGACGGGAAGCGCGCGCTGCTCGGTAACGACGTCTGGGAGCACGCCTATTACCTGAACTACCAGAACCGCCGTGCCGATTATCTCAAGGCATGGTGGAACACGGTCAACTGGAAGATCGTCGGCGAGCGCTACGCTGCCGCGAAGGCCGGCACACTCGACGTGTGACGGCGTCCGAGGGCCAACGAAAAAGGGCGGCCTCGCGGCCGCCCTTTTGTTGGTTGCTTGCTGAACTCCGAGATCAGGCCACGATGTCGAACCGGTCGAGGTTCATCACCTTGGTCCAGGCCTTGGCGAAGTCCTTGACGAACTTCTGCTTGGAGTCCGAGGTGGCATAGACCTCGGCGAAGGCGCGGAGCTGCGAGTGCGCGCCGAAGATCAGATCGGCGCGCGTGCCGGTCCACTTCACCGCGTTGGTCTTGCGGTCGCGAGCCTCGTAGCTGCCGTCAGCAACCGGCGTCCACTGCGCGCTCATGTCGAGCAGGTTGACGAAGAAGTCGTTGCTCAGCGTTCCCACCTTGGCGGTGAACACGCCGTGCTTCGAGCCCGCATTGGCGCCGAGCACACGCAGGCCGCCTACCAGCACGGTCAGCTCGGGGCCGGTGAGCTTCAGCAGCTGCGCGCGATCGACGAGGGCTTCTTCCTCCTGCAGGAACTGATGCCGCTTGGAGACATAGTTGCGGAAGCCATCGGCACGCGGCTCGAGCGGCGCGAACGAGGCCACATCCGTCTGCTCCTGCGAGGCATCCATGCGGCCCGGCGTGAACGCAACCTTGACGTCGACGCCGGCATCCTTGGCGGCCTTCTCGACCGCGGCAGTGCCGCCGAGCACGATCAGGTCCGCAAGCGAGACCTTCTTCGCGCCGACGCTGAACTCCTTCTGGATGGCTTCAAGCTTGCCGAGCACCTTGGAGAGCTGGGCCGGCTGGTTCACCTCCCAATCCTTCTGCGGAGCAAGGCGGATGCGCGCGCCATTGGCGCCGCCGCGCTTGTCCGAGCCGCGGAACGTCGAGGCCGACGCCCAGGCGGTCGAGACCAGCTCGGAGACCGACAGACCCGAAGCCAGGATCTTGCTCTTCAGCGCGGCGATGTCCTGCTCGCTGGCCACCTCGTGGTTCACGGCCGGAATCGGATCCTGCCAGATCAGCGTCTCCTTCGGCACCAGCGGGCCGAGATAGCGCTGGATCGGGCCCATGTCGCGATGGGTGAGCTTGTACCAGGCGCGGGCGAAGGCGTCCGCAAACTGATCCGGATGCTCCAGGAAGCGACGCGAGATCTTCTCGTAGGCGGGATCGAAGCGCAGCGACAGGTCCGTCGTCAGCATGGTCGGCCGATGCTTCTTCGACTTGTCGAAGGCATCCGGGATGACCGCGTCGGCGCCCTTGGCGGTCCACTGGTTCGCACCGCCCGGGCTCTTCGTCAGCTCCCATTCGTAGTTGAACAGGTTCTCGAAGAAGTAGTTGCTCCACTTCGTCGGGGTCTGCGTCCATGTCACCTCGAGACCGCTGGTGATGGAATCACCTGCGAGGCCCGATGCGTGCTTGCTCTTCCAGCCGAGGCCCTGCTCTTCCAGTGCGCCCGCTTCCGGCTCGGGTCCCACCAGCGACGGATCGCCCGCGCCATGGGTCTTGCCGAAGGTGTGGCCGCCGGCGATCAGCGCGACGGTTTCCTCGTCGTTCATCGCCATGCGGAAGAAGGTCTCGCGGATGTCCTTGGCCGCGGCGACCGGATCCGGCTTGCCGTTCGGGCCTTCCGGATTGACGTAGATGAGGCCCATCTGCACGGCGCCGAGCGGCTCGGCGAGCTGGCGCTCACCGCTGTAGCGCTCATCGCCCAGCCAGGTGCCTTCCGGACCCCAATAGAGCTCTTCCGGCTCCCAGACGTCGGCGCGGCCGCCGGCGAAGCCGAAGGTCTTGAAGCCCATCGATTCCAGCGCGACGTTGCCGGCGAGCACCATCAGATCGGCCCAGGAGATCTTGCGGCCGTATTTCTGCTTGATCGGCCATAGCAGACGGCGCGCCTTGTCGAGGTTGGCGTTGTCGGGCCAGCTGTTGAGCGGCGCGAAACGCTGCTGACCGGCACCGGCGCCACCGCGCCCGTCGGTGATGCGGTAGGTGCCCGCGCTGTGCCAGGCCATGCGGATCATGAGACCGCCATAGTGACCGAAGTCGGCCGGCCACCATTCCTGCGAATCCGTCATCACGGCGGTCAGGTCCTTGATGACCGCGTTCAGGTCGAGCGACTTGAATTCCTTGGCGTAGTCGAAATCCTTGTCCATCGGGTCGGACAAGTCGGAATTCTTGTGCAGCATCTCGATGCTGAGCTGGGTGGGCCACCAGTCGCGGTTCGCGCGCGTGGGTTTTCCGCCCGAAAACGGGCACTTCGAAGTGTCGTCCATGATTACCTCCTCTGGTGGCGTCCGACGGCGCCTTTGACCAGGTAGAACCACTCTAAGCGCCGCCTCCTATCAGGTGAAGTTGACTTTAGTGATCGCTGCGATAGGATTTTCTTATGATCAATCTGACGCTGCGCCAGCTCCGATATTTCGATGCGCTGGCACGTCACGGCCATTTCGGCCGTGCGGCTGAATCCTGTTCCATCTCGCAGCCGGCCCTGTCGATGCAGATCAAGGAACTGGAGGAGACCCTCGGCGGCCTGCTGCTGGAGCGCAGCGCGCGGCAGGTCGCGCTGACCCGGTTCGGCGAGGAACTGGCCCTGCGCGTTCGCGACATCCTGCGCTCGGTCGACGAGCTCGGCGATTTCGCGCGCGCCTCACAGGATCGTTTCGCCGGACGCCTGCGCATCGGCATGATCCCGACGATCGCGCCCTATCTGCTGCCCAAGATCACCAAGAACCTCACCCGCATGCATCCGGAACTCGACATCCGCGTGCGCGAGACGATGACGCCGCGGCTGATCCAGGAGCTGGTCGAAGGACGGCTCGACACGGCCATCGTCGCACTGCCGGTATCGGAGCCCTCGCTGACCGAGGTCGCCCTGTTCGAGGAAAAATTCCTGCTGGTGCGGCCGGGCGCGGACGAGGGAACGCCGGCCCCCTCGCGCGAGATGATGCGGGAGATGCGGCTGCTGCTGCTCGAGGAAGGGCATTGTTTCCGCGATCAGGCGCTGTCGTTCTGCAACATGCAATCGGCGCCGCCGCGCGAGATGCTGGACGCCAATTCGCTGTCGACGCTGGTGCAGATGGTCAGCGCCGGCATCGGCGTGACCCTGATTCCGGAGATGGCGGTGCCGGTCGAGACGCGATCGGCGTCGGTTTCGCTGACGCGCTTCCGCGCCCCCGAGCCCTCGCGCACCATCGGCATGGTCTGGCGCAAGACCAGCCCGCTGGCGCGGCAGCTGCTGCAGATTTCCGAGGTCGTGTGCCTGTCGGCCGGCAAGGCGCGCCCGAAGCAAGCTGCGCGCAGCCAGCGGGCCTAGGCTGGAAGAGCATCGATGCCTGAATTCATCATCCGCCCCGCCCGCGCTGAGGAATATGACGAGATCGGCCGGGTCTGGATGGAGAGCTGGGTTTCGACCGGGCTCGGCGAGACGAGCGATTTCCTGTTGGCGAATCTTCGCGCACGCATCAGGCGGGAGATAGAGAACGGCTGGAGCCTGTTCGTCGCCGACGACAACGGCGCCATCGCCGCGATGCTGGCGCTGCATCTGCCGAAGCATTATCTCGACATGCTGTTCGTCGGTCCCGACTATCAGGGCCAATCGCTCGGGCGAAAGCTGCTCGCCTTCACCCGCACGCAAATGCCCGACGAGATGTACCTGCGCTGCGTCCGCGAGAACGAAAAGGCCTGGCGCTGGTACGAGCGCGAAGGTTTCGTGTTCGAGAAGCAAGAGATCGAGCCGTCGAACGGGTTCATGATGAAGTATTACCGGTGGACGCGGCGGCCTACCGGATAGGCGGCGGCCTCCAGATGCAGCTTGCGGTTGTCACCATCCCCACCTAGGGTGGCGAGACCGATGACCTTCTGCCTCTGATCTTCCGGAATCCATGCTCCGCATTGCTGTCTCGCTGATCGCGCTGCTGTCCCTTCTGACCTCCGCAGTCGCGCAAACTCCTCCTACACCGGCCGCGCCTTCCGCTCAGACTGCGGCGCCGGGCAAGCCGGCAGCCAAGAAGGCAGCGGCGAAGGCCAAACCGGCTGCACAACAGCCGGTCGCGCCGGAGAGCGGCCCCTGTCGGATCGGCGTCATTTCCGCGATCGGAGACCAGTTCTCGGTGCAACATGTCGGCCTCACGATGTTCGGCAACGAGTATATGGAGGCGCCGATCGAGACGTGGGGTATCGATGATCTGTTCGTTGCGAGGGTTCGCGCCGCGGCTCCCGGCACGGCTGTCCGAAAGATCGCTTACGCAAGCGGAGCCTTCAAGCCGTACTATCATCCGGAAGCGAAACTGTTCCGCAATGACCGCGACGACCTGACGGCCCTGGTGCGGCAGATCGCGGGAACTGCAAATTGCGAACGCTACGTCGTAGCCACGAAGGCCCGCATTTCGGTTGATGGCACCAATCAATCAATCGAGGGCCTCGGGGTCTACAAGAATTGGGCGAGCCCTTCCGGACGCGGCGTCGTGGTTGCCTATTTCCGTATCAACGTTTTTGACGGACGAACTTTCGACATCCATCGAGCGCCTACCCGGAGCTTCGGAGATGTGATTGCTTCGAGTTTTTCCAACAAGAATGACAATACGCAGATCCTCAACAATCTCGAGTTTCCCAAGACTCCTGAACAGGTGACCAGCAGTGCATTGCTGCGTGACAGCACACGCAGCCTGCTCACGGCCCAGCTGGACAAATATCTACCCGCGTACATCAAGGGCGAGTAGGCGCATTTGCCGACGGGACGCGACAAAGGCGACCGCTCGACCGCTTGCTGCGGCTGGGCTGCATTCGGCGTTATGGCCCGGCTGGTCGTCGTTGCGGCTATCGTGTCGTCCTTTTCGATATCTGCTTGGGCGCAGACCAAATCAGGACCGCCAGGGACGGAGACGGCACCACCAGCCGTCAAGCAAGCCAACGGCAAGACGACTGCGCGGACGGCCAAGCCCGCTTCCGCGGGCGGCGGCCCGTGCGACTTCGGTGTCGTCGTCACCGCCGGCGACGAGTTCACCGTGCTGACGACCGGCCTGACCGTATTTCAGCACAAGAAGACGGTGGTCCCGATTCCAGGCTGGGGACTCCAGGATCTGATCTTCGCGCGGGCTCGCGCCGCGATCCCTGCCGGCGTGTCCGTCCTGAGAATCCCCTACAACCCGGCGAAATTTCCTCCCCGGGATGAGTCCAAGGACACATTGAAGGACAGGTTGTTCCGCGATCTCAACGCGGAGCTGGCCGCATACATGCGCGAAGCCGTGAAAGGAACGAATTGCCGGCACTACATCCAGGTCCTCAATTCAGTCAGTCCTATCGGGTCATCCAACTACACGGTCCGCGGCTTCGGCATCCTCAACCAGGATGTCGTGCTCGGGCGTCGCATCTATCTCTACGCCCTGGCGTTTATCCGCATCTTTGACGGGCGCGACTTCTCCGTTGTCAGACAGAGCTCCGCGCTGATCAACCTGCATCATTCGCTGGCGGTGCAGAGGCTTCTGGGCAAACAAATCGGCGGCCCCTATCGCGAATTACCCGCCGAATCGTTTCCAACGCGCCCTGAAGATGCCGCCGCGGATCCCACACTACGCGACGGCGTACGCGCCATGCTGACGGAAAGCCTCGATAAGACGCTGCCGCTCTTGCTTGGACGTCGACCAGCAGCACGCCAAGGCGACACCGGAGAACGTTGACCCACATATCGTTCACGCCGCTTGGCTTCTGCCTAGGCGTGGTGCGTTGCGGATGCACGGCGAACACGCCATGAATCGCGCGCTACAGGCCTTCCGCCGCTGAAAGGATCCGGTCATGATCAAGCTCTATTGGTCGCCCCGCTCGCGCTCGTTCACGACGCTCTGGCTGATGGAGGAGAGCGGCCTGCCCTATGAGCGCGTGCTGACCGACATCTCGACCGGTGCGCAGAAGGCGCCGGATTTCCTCAAGATCAATCCGATGGGCAAGGTGCCGGCGCTCTCCGACGGCGATGCCGCGCTCGGCGAAGCCGCCGCGATCTGCGCCTACGTCGCGGACCGCTATCCCGAGACGAAGCTCGCGCCTGCCGTGACCGATCCGCGCCGCGCGCGCTATCTGCAATGGCTGTTCTTCTCGCCGAGCTGCATCGAGCCCGCCATCATCCAGATCTTCACCAAGATCGAGATCCCGACCTCGACCGCGGCCTGGGGCAGCGCGACGCAGGTGTTCGACGTGCTGGAGGCCGCGCTGGCCGAAGGACCGTGGATTCTCGGCGAGGAATTCTCCGCCGCCGACCTCACGGTCGGCTCGGGCCTGAATTTCGCGGTGCGCCTGTTCAAGATGGTGCCGTCGCGCCCGGCCTTCGATGACTATCTCGCGCGCTGCATGGCACGGCCGGCATTCCAGCGCGCCGAGAAGATCGCAGCGGGCTAATGATCCGTCACGATCGCCAGGAGATCGTGGGCACGCCGCTTGCACGCCTTTGCCGCCCTACGACGTTCTTTGCGGAGCTTCCCCAACTTGTAGCCCGGATGGAGCGCAGCGAAATCCGGGACGGGCCCATCCGCTGATGCGATCGCCGGGATTGCGCTGCGCTCCATCCGGGCTACGAAGCTAGTCCGGCGTCTTCAAATCGTCCGGCCGCGGCATCAGCACGATGTTGTAGCCGGAATCGACATAATGGATTTCGCCGGTGACGCCGCCGGAAAGGTCCGACAGCAGATACAGCGCCGAGCCGCCGAGCTCGTCGAGCGTGACGCCACGGCGGAGCGGCGAGTGCTTCTGCATGAAGGCGAACATCGCGCGCGCCTCGCCGATGCCGGAGCCGGCGAGCGTGCGGATCGGCCCAGCCGAAATCGCGTTGACGCGAATGCCGCGCGGCCCGAAATCGGAAG
>Ga0102592_1003457_pt1 | contig 11941 bp, 9 predicted proteins | sample AraplaCol_mMF_r2_FD_76861 | JGI IMG/M metagenome (GOLD analysis project Ga0102592, IMG submission 76861) | Arabidopsis root microbial communities from North Carolina, USA - plate scrape MF_Col_mMF_r2 (SPADES assembly) (version 2) | ecosystem: Host-associated > Plants > Roots > Endosphere | place... | reverse complement strand
CAAGTTCAAGCTGGGCGAACCGGTGTACGACCAGTTCACGGTGGTGATCATCCTCAACATCAATGGCCGCGTAGTCGGCATGGTGGTGGACTCGGTCTCCGACGTGACCACGCTGACGCCCGAGCAGATCAAGCCGGCGCCGGACATGGGCACGGCCTTTAGCTCCGAGTACATGATCGGCCTCGGCACGATCGACGAGCGCATGCTGATCCTGGTGGACATCTACCGCCTGATGGCCAGCCCAGAGATGGGACTGAGCGAAACGCTGGCAGCCGGCGCGGCTTAACCGTTCTTGTGCGTGCAGCCGTTCTGGCCGGCGCCGAGGTTCAGGTTCTGGTAGCGGATTTCGTATTTGCCGTTCGATAGCTGGTCGACCACCAGCTTGTCGTGCGGCTGCACGTAGGCGTAGCGCACATTCGAGCGGCGCTCGAGGTCGTACACCTTGATGAAGACCGGGGCGGCGTTGGCGCTATTGTCCAGCGTGAGCTGCATGTCTTCGCCCTTGTTCCCGACCGGGAAACCTTCCACGTAGCCGGACTGGACCGGCCACGGTTCGCCGTTCGGTGCGACCGAGGGAGCAACCTCGGCTTCGCAATCGACGGCGGCGCCGGGCAGCACCACCTGCGACAGGGCCAGCACCTTGATCGGCGGCGCCGCGGCGGCAGAGACCGACGGTTCCGGCGAATAGGGCTTGGCCACGGCCCAGCCATCGTCCGGGGTGACTTTTTCCACCCGCGGCGGGTGGATTTTCGGGGTGGCGGCGGCAGTGGCCGTCAATTCGGCAGGAGGCTTGCCGCCCCAGGCGCCAGCCAGCACGCTGGACATGGCGCGCGGTTCGGTCACCGTCAGCACCCCGCCCAGCCAGCCGGCAGCGGCGGCGCCGCCAACCGTGCCCCAGAAGCGCCAGGACTTCAGCGCCCGGCGCCGGCGCGGCAGGTCGAGCTGGTCGGACCAGCCCGGCTCATGCGCCGGCTCGTGCTTGGTACTCTCCAGCCATTCGATTTCCCATTCTTCCTGGGTGATCCACTCATCGTGCTCCTTGCGGCGTTGCGGATCGGACAACGTGCCATAGGCCGTGTTGACGATCGCCATGATGCGGGCCGCCTTCTCATCCCCGGGATTCTTGTCAGGATGATATTTCTGGCTCAGCGCCTTGTAAGCAGCACGTATGACTTCCTGTGGCGCGCCACGCGCTACCTTGAGGTTGTCATAGTGAGTATGTATCTTTCCCATCTCTCAATCATATTACAAACGGTGGCTGCGGTCGCTACGCAGCAATTGGCCCGGCAATTCAATGCCATGGCCAATCACCAGCACCTTGAACAATTCTCCCATTTCGGCTGGAGAAAGCAATTTCTGCAGTGCGTTGGCGTGCGGCAGGTAATTCAGGGCATCGGCCGGGTCGAAACGCTGCATCAGCTCGCCGATCCCGGCGCCGATCAGGAAACCGGCCTGGCTGTTGTAAGCCATGACTTCGGCGCCTGCATCCTGGGCCGCCAGCGCCATCGCCGTAAAGTCGACGTGGGCGGTAATGTCCTGCAACCCGGGCAGGTAGAACGGTTCGGCGTGGGCGTGGTGGCGGTAGTGGCACATCAGGGTGCCGGTGGCGCGGTCGCCCAGGTAGTATTCACGCGCCGGGAAGCCGTAGTCGAACAGGAAGGCGGCGCCCTTGCCATTCGCCAGCATGGCAGCCAGGGTGGCCATGAAGCCGCAGCCGGCGCCGTGCACTTCGGTCACATAGCCGACCGGCAGCGCTTGCGCGTCAGGAACCTGGCGCTCGATCTGCGACAGCAGCGCGGCCTCGGCTGCCACCGGGTGCCAGGCGAAGCGTGCGCCGCCTGTGTCGTCGGCCTCGGCGGCGACGTGCAGCGACTGCCAGCCGCTGTCGGCCAGGGTGACCACGTCGACCGGCATCGCATCCAGCACTTCATTGCCGAATACCGCGCCTTCGAACGATTCCGGCAGGGCGTCGAGCCAGCGCACCTGGGGGAAGCCGCGCAGCAGCTCCTGCTGTCGGGCGCGCAGTTCGCCGGACAGTTCGACGATCGAATAGCTTTCGACCACGATGCCGGCTTGCGCCGCCTCGGTCAGGATATCCCTGGCCAGCTTGCCCGTGCCGGCGCCGAATTCAAGGATATGCGGCGCGCTTTGGTCCATAATAGCGGCTGCAACATGCGCCAGCGACTGCCCGAACAGGGCGCTCAGCTCGGGCGCAGTTGTAAAATCGCCATCCTTGCCCAGCTTGGCGGCGCCGCCGCTGTAATAGCCCAGGCCGGGCGCATACAGCGCCAGCTCCATGAAGCGGGAGAACGGGATGGCGCCACCTTGCCGCGCAATGTCGTCGGCAATCAGGCGCTGCAGGGCTTGGGACGCGGCCAGCGCGTCGGGAGAAGGTGCTGGTAAAGACATGCCGGCATTGTAGCGGTTCAGCGCTGCCCGGCGCCATTTTGCTCAATTTGACTATGACTACTTCAACTTCGACGCCCGAACAGCCGCGCGTGGCCCTGGTGACCGGCGCCGGCCGCCGCCTGGGGCGCGAAATCGCGCTGGGCCTGGCGCGCGCCGGCTGGGACATCGCCGTCCACTATCGCAACTCCCACGATGAAGCGCGCGAAGTGGCACAAGCCATTGCCGCCCTGGGCCGCCGCGCCATCACGCTGCAGTGCGACCTGTCCGATGAGGAGGCCGTGCGCGGCCTGCTGCCGGCGGCGGCAAAGGCGCTGGAGCGGGTCGACTGCGTGGTGAACAACGCTTCCCTGTTCGATTACGACAGCGACCTGAATTTCAGCCATGCCCGCCTGGACGCGCACATGCACGCCAACGTGGCGGCGCCGATCCAGCTGGCGCGCGCCCTGTACGACGCCACGCCGGAGGGCGGCCATGCCGTGGTTGTGAACCTGCTGGACCAGAAGCTTTATAATCTCAACCCTGATTTCCTGTCCTACACCCTGTCCAAGGCGGCGCTGCAGGCGGCCAACACCATGCTGGCCCAGTCGCTGGCGCCCAAGGTCCGGGTGGTGGGCGTGGCGCCCGGCATCACCATGGTGTCGGGCGACCAGAGCGAGGAAGGCTTCGCCAAGGCGCACACCCAGACGCCGCTGGGCCGTTCCAGTACTCCCGAGGACATTGCAGCCGCCGTGGTCTATGCGGCAGGCGCGCGTGCGATGACCGGCACTACCCTGCTGGTCGATGGCGGCCAGCATTTGCTGCCATCGCCGCGCGATGTGATGTTCCTTACTAAATAACTTCATTGAAGGTTTAAGCACCATGCTGTCCGCCCTGATTCACCCGCAACTGCAAGACTGCCGCCGGCTGTTCCTGCGCAACTATGAAGTGCTGATCAACATCGGCGTGCACGATTTCGAAAAGAAAGGCGAGCAGCGCGTATTGATCAACGTCGACCTGTACATCCCGCTGGCCGTATCGACGCCGAAGGCCGACGAGCTGCACGAAGTGGTCGACTACGACTTCATGCGCGAGACCATTGCGCGCCGCATGGCCGAGGGCCACGTGCACCTGCAGGAAACCCTGGTGGACGACGTGGTGCAGGCAATGCTGGCCCACCCGAGCGTGCGCGCGGCCCGCGTGTCGACCATGAAGCCTGACGTGTACCCGGATTGCGAAGGCGTGGGCGTGGAAGTATTCAAGATCAAGGACGCAGCATGAACGCAGTAGTGGACACCAAGGCGGAAGACAAGATCGCCTACGAGAACAACAAGCTGCACAAGCGCCTGTGCCGCCTGGTCGGCCAGGCCATCGGCGACTTCAACATGATTGAAGACGGCGACAAGGTGATGGTGTGCCTGTCCGGCGGCAAGGACTCCTACGCCCTGCTGGACATCCTGATGACGCTGCGCGAACGCGCGCCGATCAACTTCGAGATCGTGGCCGTCAACCTGGACCAGAAGCAGCCGAACTTCCCGGCCGACGTGCTGCCGGCCTACCTGGAAAAACTGGGCGTGCCGTTCCACATCGAGAACCAGGACACCTACTCGATCGTGAAGCGCCTGATCCCGGAAGGCAAAACCACCTGCTCGCTCTGTTCCAGGCTGCGGCGCGGCATCCTGTACCGCGTGGCCGATGAACTGGGCTGCAACAAGATCGCCCTGGGCCATCACCGCGACGACATCCTCGAGACCTTCTTCCTGAACATGTTCTTCGGCGGGAAGATCAAGGGCATGCCGGCCAAGCTGGTATCGGACGACGGCAAGCACATGGTGATCCGTCCGCTGGCCTACGTGAAGGAAGAAGACACCGAGCGTTACGCCGCGGTGAAAAATTTCCCGATCATTCCGTGCGACCTGTGCGGCTCGCAGGAAAACCTGCAGCGCAAGCAGATCAAGGCCATGCTGCGGGAATGGGAGAAGAAGAATCCGGGCCGCGTGGAGAACACCTTCTCCGCCCTGTCCACCGTGGTTCCTTCGCACCTGATGGACCGCGAGCTGTTCGGCTTCAAGGATCTCAAGACCGACGGCATTGCCAACCCGCTGGGCGATATCGCTTTCGACGAGGAGCCATGCTCCACGCCTGCGACCGTGCCGGGCGTGATTCCGCTGCAGGCCGGCTAACGCTGCTGGCGAGAGGCGCGCCGCTTGCGCGCCTTTTCAAGCACATCGCGCAGGTTCATCCGCAGGTAGTCCAGGTTTCCGACATAGCCGGACATCGCTTGCAAGGCTCGCGCCTCGATAAGCTCCGCCGGTATGTCGAGACGTTCAATCAGCGCTTCGATGTCTTCCCGATCGGGACCGTTATAGCGCGCTAATTTGCTGACGACAAGATCGACCGGGCTGAGTACAAAAACGTCGATGTACTGCGTCCCGAATGGGACGCGTACTGCATCTTTCAGGTAATCTTCATGCATTAGCGCGAAAGTGCTGTTAAACGTAGGATCGAGATACAGCATGTTGCCTTCGCGCGTCTCAACCAGAAGGTCGCGCGGCAGCATGATCCGCTTTGAAAATTCGGCGTCAACATCACTCGTCACGCGCCCACCCGTATAAAGGTGGGTTGCCATGCCACCGGCAATGACCATCCTGATTGGCTCGCGCAGGCCGGCACGCTCTTCCAGCTGCTGCAGCAACTCCTTGAGCCCAAGCGACAAATCGGTATCAACAGCAAACTGAACCTGACTCACCATACCTTGACTCCTTCAAGGCGGTTTTCGATCAGGTGACGGAAACGCGGCACGTCGGCAACCAATCCATCACTCACCATCTGAGGAAAGGACCGGGACTTGACCCTGTGCACATCAAAATAGGACCGCGCGGCGCTGTCGAGCATTCTTGCCTGCACTGGATAGCGCGTCTTCAGTAACTGGGCAGTAAAGCGGAACAGGTCAGCCTGGCCGTGTGACGACGGGTTGCGACCTGCCTTGATTGCTTCGACCAGGTCGCCCAGCAGCGAATCTTCGGTCTCGCGTGCCGGGACCGCATTGACATTCAAAGCCGCCAAGACAGCATCGCGGTTCAACACGCCCCAATCGTCGATCCTGAAAGAAGATCCAATTTTGACAATTTGTATGCGCAGCTGTTCGCGCGCCACATCAATTGCGCGCAACACTTCCGCCCGGGTGCATTCGAGCTCAAGGGAAATGTAATGCGCCGTAGCCTTTTCGCCCAGACGCTCAATCGTGAGCAGCACGGTAAAGCAGCGCCTTAGGTCATGTTTGGGAAATTCCTTGTATTTCATATTTGCCCCCTGCAAATTCATTTTAGTCCGTTATTTGATACATCACAATTGCTTTATTTGCATTAAAGAAAGTAGAATCTTTCCTTTTCTTTAACTACGAGGACTTGCTGATGCATCGCTTCCTTGGCCTCTGCGCCGCTTTCCTGACGTTGTGTGCTGCTCCGCTCCTGCATGCCGAGGAGGAGCCTAAGCTCGCCGTGGCGGTGGACGTGCGCCATGTGGCGAAAGACTTGTGGCGCGTGGATTACCGTTTCGCGCAGGCCGTTACGGCGGTAAAGCTCAAATCCATCGGCGAGTTCCGGCAGCAGGAGTGGAAAGTGCTCACGCCCGGCCTGGGCCTGAAGTCCGATGCGGACTTCGACGTCATTGCGTCGAAGGGCAAGCCGTTCAAGGCCGCCAGCGTGGAGATCAGGACTTTCGACGGCTGGTCGCCCAAGGACTATGTCTCGTTCAACCGCTTCGGCGATGGCGGGAGGACGATCTACCTCGGCCACCTGCAAGGCGAAGTCGAGCAGGGCAAAAACACGCTCTCGATGAGCACCGATTTCAAGCTGTCTGGCCTGGCGCAGGAAAACGTGATCGCGCCGCCGCCTAACCGCTTGCACCCGGGCGCCGAACGTGGCTATGCCTACTTTGGCCCGGCGCAGGCTGTTCCTGCCGGCGCAGTGAAAGTCCTGATCGATCAACGAACCCCGCAGTGGCTGCGCGAAACGATCCTCGACGTTGGTGCAAAAACTTCCGCATACTATGAGAAGGCCTACCAGCGGGGCCTGAAGGACGAGCTGCTGATCATGATCTCGGTGGACAATTTTGAATCGTCGGGCTTTTCGATCAAGGGTGGCGCCATCATGGGTGCGGGACAGGTTTCCTACCGGCTGGAGGGCAAGCAGGTACTGCTCGACCATCCGCAGCTGCGCCAGGGTGTGGCCCGCAACGTTGCACACGAGATGGCGCACATCTGGCAACTGGCGGTCGCCCAAGGCGGCATCGGTGACCAGGGCGCGTGGATCCACGAGGGCGGTGCGGAAGCGATGGCCATCGATGCCTTGCTCCAGACGGGCATGTGGAGTGAAGAATCGGCGAAGGCCTATCGCGCGAAGCAAGCCGCCACCTGCGAGAAACTGGGCGGCGCTGTCGAAACCTACGACGGCATTTATGCCTGCGGCCTGGTGCGCTTCGATGCGCTGGGCGTCGGCATCGTCCCGCTTTGGCGCTCCATGATGCTGGCGGCAGAAGTAAAGGGCGATCCCTATTCCCAGCAGATGATCGACACTATCGTTTCGGCGAAATAGCCGCCGCTTCAGCACGAGAGAAGGAATACGGCGCATAGGCGGGCGCGGTGCCGCGCTGCTGGTTCGGTTGCACCGACATCTCCACGTCGAAGGTGGCGCCTCGCAGCAATTCATCGTGGCCCAGCCAGTTGCGCTGGATCGCGCGGCCATTCAGTTTGGCGGAGCGGATGTAGCGCTTTTCGGCGCCATTGCCCGGTGCGTTGATGCGAATCTGCTTGCCGTTTTCGAGATGCACGGTGGCGTGCTGGAACAGCGGCGCACCCACCACGTATTGGCCAACTGCCGGCGTCACGGGATAGAAGCCCAGCGCAGAGAACACATACCAGGCCGACGTCTGGCCGTTATCTTCGTCGCCGCAGTAGCCGTCCGGCGTCGGCTTGTACATGCGGTTCAACGTTTCGCGGATCCAGTACTGCGATTTCCACGGCGCGCCCGCATAGTTGTACAGGTAGAGCATGTGCTGGATTGGCTGGTTGCCATGCGCGTACTGGCCCATGTTCGCCACCTGCATTTCGCGGATCTCATGGATCACCGAGCCGTAATAGCTTTCGTCGAACACGGGCGGCATGCTCATCACGGTATCCAGCTTGTTGACGAAAGCGGTGCGCCCGCCCATCAGGTTCACCAGCCCGTCGATGTCGTGGAAGACCGACCAGGTGTAATGCCAGCTATTCCCTTCGGTGAAGGCATCGCCCCATTTGACCGGGTTGAATGGCGACTGGAAGCTGCCATCCTTGTTACGGCCGCGCATCAGGCCCGTCTCCGGATCGAACAGCTTCTTGTAATTCATGGCGCGCTGGGCGTAGATGCCGATTTCCGACTCCGGCTTGCCGAGCGCCTTGCCCAACTGGTAGATCGCGAAATCGTCGTAGGCATATTCCAGCGTGCGTGCGGCGTTCTCGTTGATCTTGACGTCGTACGGAACGTAGCCAAGCTCGTTGTAGTACTTCACGCCGGCGCGGCCCACGGCGCTAACCGGCCCTTCGTTGTCGGCGCCGTGCTTGAGCGCTTGCCACAAGGTTTCGATGTCGGAGCTGCGGCTACCCTTGATCCAGGCATCCGCCACTACCGAGGCGGAGTTGTTGCCGACCATGATGTCGGCATAGCCCGGGCTCGACCACTCCGGCAGCCAGCCGCCTTCGCGGTAGGCGTTGGCCAGGCCGGCCTGCATCTCGCGGTTGATCGATGGGTAGACCAGGTTCAGGAATGGATACAAGGCGCGGAAGGTATCCCAGAACCCGGTGCCGGCGAACAGGTAGCCGGGCAGCACCTTGCCGTTGTAGGGGCTCCAGTGCACCGGCTGACCGGCAGCATCGATTTCATACATCTTGTTCGGGAACTGCACCATGCGGTACAGGCTTGAATAGAAGGTGCGCATCTGGTCGATGCTGCCGCCCTCCACTTCCACCTTCGACAGCACGCGATTCCAGGCTGCCTTGGCGCGGGCGCGCGTGGTGTCAAAATCGTCGTTCGCCAGTTCGCGCTGCAAATTCAACTCGGCCTGCTCGGGGCTGATGAAGGAAGACGCGACCTTCATGTGCACCTGCTCGCCGCGTCTGGTCCTGAAACCCACAATGGCGCCGCTATGCTGGCTTTCCATTTCGAGCGCGCCTTCCACCAGTTCCTTGCCGCGCCACACGTCGGTGGAGGCAAAGGGCTTGTCGAACACCATCACGAAATAGAGACGGAAATTGGAAGGCAGCGGGCCGCGCGCATAACGCGTGCTGTAGCCGATCACCTTGCGCTGATCGGGAAGGATCTTGACGTAGGACCCTTTGTCGAAAGCGTCCACCACCACGTAGCTTTTGTCCGATTCAGGGAAAGTGAAGCGGAACTGGGCGGCCCGCTCGGTAGGAGTCAGTTCCGCGGTGACATTGGCGTCCGCCAGGTAGACGCTGTAGTAGTACGGCTTGGACGTTTCTGCCTTGTGCGAAAACGCGCTGGCGCGCTCGTCTTCCATGAAGCGCTTGGCCCCGACCACCGGCATGACGGAGAACTGGCCGTAGTCGTTCATCCAAGGCGATGGCTGGTGTGTCTGTTTCAGGCCCCGCAGCTTGTCGGCATCATATTGGTAGGTCCAGCCGTTGCCCATCTTGCCGGTTTGCGGAGTCCACAGGTTCATGCCCCACGGGACGGCGATGGCGGGATAGGTATTCCCGTTCGACATTTCCGGCTTGCTGGAAGTGCCCATCAACGGATTGACCCACTCGACCGGGTCGCTGATCTTACCGACGAATTGTGCTGCTGCAGGAGCCGTCGCGCATGCGAGGACCAGGGTCAATGCGAATGTCTTCATTGCAGGTATCCAGTCTGGCTGTATGGGCGGGCGCTGCGTTCGCGGCCCCAGTCTTTGTTCGGCGCCCCCTGCATGCGGAATACGAGCTCTCCGCCGGCAGTGATGTCCTCATGGCGCAAGAAGGTGCGCGACAGCGCCCTGCCGTTCAGGGTCACGCTGCCGACGTAGGCGTTGGCAGCGCTCAGGCCCTCGGCACGGATCGTGAAGCGCTTCCCGTTCGGCAGGTTCAGTACTGCTTTGTCCACGAACGGACGGCCGATCACGTATTCATTGCTGCCCGGCGCCACCGGGTAGAAGCCCAGCGCAGTGAACGTCAGCCAGGCCGACATCTGCCCCAGGTCGTCATTGCCGGCCAGGCCGTCCGGCTTGTTGTGGTACTGGCTGGCGACGATCTGCGTCAACCGCGCCTGGGTCTTCCAGGGAGCGCCCGCGAAGTTGTACAGGTAGGCCACGTGGTGCGACGGCTCGTTGCCGTGCGCGTAATGCCCGATCAGGCCGGAAATGTCTTCCATGTGGGCGTAGACGTTGTCGTCGACCTTGGCGTCGAACACCTGGTCAATCTTCGACTGCAGCCCGGCGTCGCCGCCCAGCATGCCGACCAGGCCCGCGTTATCGTGCGGCATATACCAGGAGTATTGCCAGGCGCTGCCCTCGGTGTAATCGCTGCCGAAATTCGATTGCACCGGATTGAATGGTTCCCGGAATTCGCCGGTCGACTTGCGGGCGCGGACAAAGCCTGTTTTGGTGTCGAACACATTGCGGTAGTTCTGCGCACGCTGGTAGAAACGCGCAGCCACGTCCTTCTTGCCCATCTTCTCGGCCATACGCGCGATGGTCCAGTCGTCGAAAGCGTATTCGACCGTTTTGGAGGCAGCTTCCGGTTCCAGGTCGATCGGCACGTAACCCAGCTTCTTGTAGTGCTCAAGGCCGCCGTAGGGGCCATAGTCGGCGCTGGCGACCATGGCGGCCAGCGCTTCTTCGGCATTAATGCCCTTGATGCCCTTCATGTAGGCATCGGCAATTACCGGCACTGCGTGGTAGCCGATCATGCACCAGGTCTCCAGACCATGGAAAGCCCATACCGGCAGGATGCCGTGCGGACTATGCTGGCGCGATGCCACCAGCGAGTTCACGAAGTCGGCATTGCGCTGTTCCGGCTGCACCAGCGTGAGCAAGGGGTGCAGGGCACGGTAGGTGTCCCACAGCGAGAACGTCGAGTGGTAGCGGAAGCCTTTGGCCTGGTGCACCTGGTTGTCCGGGCCGCGATACTTGCCGTCGCGGTCCATGAACAAGCCTGGCGCCAGCATGGCGCGATACAGGCTCGTATAGACCATGCTGCGCATCTCGGCCGGCGCTTCGATGGCGACGGCGGACAGCGCCTCGTTCCAGGCGGTGCTTGCACGCTGGCGCTCCGCATCGAAGTCCCAGCCCGGCATTTCCTCCAGGTTGGCCAGCGCTCCGTCTTCGCTGACGCCGGACAGCGCGACCTTCACCAGCAGCGTGCCGTCATCCGGCGCGCCGAAATCGAGGGCGGCCACCAGCGCCTTGCCTTCCACCTGCACCTTGTCGGCCGGGGTCTTGCCAGGGCCTGCAAAGCCCTTGTATTCAACGCCCTCCTCGCGGTTGATGAGGGTGTGGCCGGCGATGGGGTGCGATAGCTTCATGGCGAAGTAAACCTGGCGTCCCGGGGCCCAGCCGCGCGTAATGCGCATGCCGGTAATGGTGGTGCTGTCGCGCAGGCGCAGCGATGACCACAGGTTCTTGCCGGCGTAATCGTAAATGCTCTGGCGCAGGTCGAGGATCAGCTTCGCCTGCGCGCCCTTGGCGTAGCGGTAGCGGTGCAGGCCAACCCGCTCGCTGGCGGTCAGTTCGACGTTGACGTCGTGATCCTGCAGGCGCACCGCATAGTAGCCTGGTTCCGCGCGCTCGTCTTCGTGGCGGAAGCGGGAACGGTAGCCGCTGAACGGGCGCTCCGGATAACCCGGTTCGAGCTTGGTGTCGCCGCTGTAGGGCATCAGCAGGATGTCGCCCAGGTCCGAGTGCCCGCTGCCCGAGAAATGGGTGTGGGAGAAGCCGAGGATGGAATTGTCCTCGTAGCGGTAGCCGGCCGCCCATGGATAGCTTTGGCGGAAATGCCGCACCTGGGTATCCGGGCTCAGTTGCACCATGCCGAAGGGTCGGCTGGCGCCGGGGAAGGTGTGGCCGTCGCCGCCTGTGCCGATAAACACGTTGACGGCGGCAGCCGGACTGCCCGCCGGCGCCGCTTGGGCAGCAGCGGCCAGCAGTGTTGCAGTAAACAGCGCCACGAAAGGTCGGATACCCATGGTGTCTCCTTTTATGATGCTGCTTTTATACCTTTACCCGATCTTTCCTCGCAATCGAAAGTGACAGAAACGGCGAAGTTTCAGGAAGTTTAGTAAACAAGGCCCGTGCGGTACACCGGATACAGATTGTGGCGCTCATCCCAGGTGGCGTGGCGGCGGGCGAAGAAGTCCAGGCGGGCACGCGGGTTCTTGGCGAAGGCCGGGTCGCTTTCCAGTTTTGACTTGAAGGCGGCTGCCAGCACCGGATCGGCCGCCAGCATCTCGCGCGCCGCTTCTTCCGCCACGTACTCCTCCATGTACTCCTTGCGCTCCAGGTAATTGTTGAAGAAGCCCCAGGCCGC
>Ga0102592_1003446_pt1 | contig 11964 bp, 7 predicted proteins | sample AraplaCol_mMF_r2_FD_76861 | JGI IMG/M metagenome (GOLD analysis project Ga0102592, IMG submission 76861) | Arabidopsis root microbial communities from North Carolina, USA - plate scrape MF_Col_mMF_r2 (SPADES assembly) (version 2) | ecosystem: Host-associated > Plants > Roots > Endosphere | place... | reverse complement strand
TTATATATAAGTCTGGCTTTTCCCATAGGGTGGCGCCAATCCGGCCTTGTCCGGTCTCCGTGTAATAATGAGTGGTCAAGCCGAGACCTGGTCGGATATTATTTGCATAGCTAACTAGATTTGATGCTCCCGCACATGATATTGCTGCAGCAAATAAATCTGTACGAGTAATAATATAGTTAACTTCAAATCCTCCAAAACTGTGACCCTGAAGGCCCATTTTGGTTGAATCTACCCAGGAAAATTTCGAAAGATATTTGGCGGCGGATGCTACATAATTGTATGCGCTTTCGCCTGGCTCTCCAACTTGATAATGGATGTCTGGAACAAAAACTAAGTAATCTCTGCTCACGAAATAGGGGATGTCAAGCCTGCCACTGCTTAGTTCGGGATGTGGGAACCTATTAAGCCCATCAGATTCTTTCTCATAAAAATAGAAAATGACGGGGTATTTTTTTTGGGGATTAAAGTCTTCGGGTTTATACAAAATTCCGCTTGCCATATTTTCATTCAAAGCAGGCCATTTAATTAGTTCTGCTGTCAGCCAGTTGTATTCTTCCTGTGGTTTTAGATGTGTAACGCTGTATAGTTTTTTGAAGTCACTTGTGTAGTAAATGTTTGGATACTCACTGGCATTCATTCTTCTTAGCAGGTATGTATTCTTGTTTTTTGCCTTTAGAGGCACATTTGTAGAATAAGGCGGCCAGTAATACAGATTAGCGTCCATCAATAATTTTTGGGGTGCGCTTGGATTAGATAGTTTGAGGCTGTAGAAGCCGTTATTTTTATTTTCATTATCTAAAGCTGTGAGAATAATACTTTCAGCAGTATTAAATGGAGCGGAAGCGCCAGACGTTTCTGTTGTAAGTAGAAGTCGGAAGGTAATGTTATTTGTTCTCCCCACTCCAGCCGTGGTATTAACGGGTGGAGTGATGCCAGTAGGATCAACCTGCCAAATGTCATACTGATCATAAATAAATACTAGTGAATCATCCTTTGACCATCCGGCAATGCCATAGTTTTCGGCTGACGCATTGGAGGAGTTTTCTGTCTGGTACAGAGGGACGGGTATCTTCTTTGATATATTTTGTACTACTGCATCGGTAATCCTATAAGAGAAGTACTGTTGTACTTCTCTGTCGTACCAAATAACATATTTTCCGTCTCTTGAGAAACTAGCCTCTCCCAAGAGATGCTCTTTTACTTGTTTTCGGGAGCCATCTGATAGAGAAACTATGTAAATCGATTGACGTGAGCTGGGATGCCAGATTTCTTCAGCCCAGTTGCTTTCGGTCTTCACTAAAGCATATTCATTACAGGTTATTTTAGGCAGATCTATCCAGGGCAGATCATTTGTATCAGTTAACTGCACAACTTTATGCTGACTAGTGTCGATAACTGCAATAAAACTTCTATTTTGATCATTTTCTACTTCTCCCGCCTGCTGGGGCTGTAATTTACTATCCATGTAGTGCCAAACATTAACTGAAGCCATTGGGCTTTTTGGTGGTGATTTTACTGGAGAAGCGGGCTTTATGGAGAAAAAAAGATGTGCCCCATCCTGGCTGAAATACGGAATGTCATACTGATTATTAATAGTGTATGAATTCCTCATTCCTAGCGTATTATTGTTCACACAGATAATTGCGCTATCCATACCCAATGTATAATAATTAAGAACATAATATTGGGTTTTATCTATTGGATTTTTCGTCAGAAATGCAAGCTGTTTTGCATTGGTATCAAATGAAAAGTTAGTCGAAATGCCTGTAGACCGCTTAATGACTGATTCTTTTCCAGTGGATAGGTTGATCCATTTTATCTCATACATTTCCTCACCCGCTGTTTTAATGACGGTTTGAAGTAATAAGACCTGGCCATTCTTACTGAAAATGTAGTCACTTACCGTGGTGTATATCCTCTGTTCTTTAGTGTGCATATTTTTGACTACAAGCTTGTTGGAAGGTGTTTTTACTTGGTAGGCAAACCAAGAGTTGTCATCGCCTTGTGATGTTTTATAGGAATCTGCTTTCTCAATAATGTCAACCTTTTTCTTTCCAAGTTCCAGAATTCCGAGGCTATCTTTACCGATATTAAAAATTACGAAATTGCTATTGCCTATGAAAGTAGCATTAGCTGCAGCCGATATTTTTTCTTCGTAGTGGCCATTAAGAGACTTTGCTACCAGAGTTGAACCTCTTTTTGGGGATTGCACGATATAGGTTATATACTTTCCGTCGTCACTTATTTTCTCATCATTTACACTTTCCCAGCTGTCATAAATAGAGGGATCCAAGACTTTTTTTTGACCTACTGAAGGGGTGGGTCTGATGATGAGGAAAGTAATTATTATAAGCGATTCTACAGGTAATATCCTCATAAGTGGTAAAGGTGTATTAGTAAAAATATTAGAGTTAAGATATGTCTGGATACTGTTATCAAATTGCAGTCTGTAAAAAATCTATTCCTTTGTTGCAGGCGCTGCTGTTTGCATAACCACGCTGAGAAAGAGGGAAAGTTAAAGGTGTTTCGCGGTCTGAGCAGATACTACGAGATCTTTAAAGCTTCTTTAATTAACTCAATAAGCCTCTCAATATTCGGATCATCATGTTCTAACGGCGTGGGAACTCTGGATGAGAAAATTTTATTGTTTTTCCCAATTAATAATATTGTTGGGTAAACGCTTAGGTTATATGCTTTCTCTATTTCTCTCCCCATTGAAATATCTCGTCCACCAAACAGGTTTATATAGTCAGGGAAAGTATAATGAACATTTCCTTCTGCTCTCAATCGTCGCATATAGGATTCTTTTGTACTGCCATCTATCATCATACTGACAACGACGAAGTTTGAATCGGTTTTGAATAAAGGCCAGATTTTAGCGTGAAATGTTTGTGCGAACTTATAACACCCTGTGCATTGGTACGACCAGATATCGAGCAGAATGACTTTTCCCTTGAAATCAGACAGTTGAATTTTTTTGTTGGATGAGTCGGCTGGCAGTAGGAAATTAAAAGCCTTGCCCCCTTTCGCTCGCGCGTTATATTGTCTATTGACGTAACTTTTGAGCCACGGCGTTTTTACAGCAGTTAGCCCATCTTTAAGGCATTTTGTGTATTCTTCATCAGTGACTTTACTAAAGACGCCAGTGAGATCGAGATCATATAGCAAAAAGTATGAGAGCAGTTTATCCCTTAATGATCCACTATATTGTTGTTTTATCTTATTGTAAAATAATACGTAATTTACGGATCCGGTCTTGTTGGAGAGTACCATTTCTACTTTTAGCTTATTATATAAGTAGGGGATGTAATCTTTGGACAGAGACGCAACATCATTAGAAACTGGTTGTTTTCTTGAGCTTATTTTGTTAAGTATACTTTTATTTGTGTCTGAGATATCACCGTTTTTAACGATTCCCCAGTCAATAATCTGCCCAAATTGAGAGAATAAAATATCATTGTTTATTTTTCCTGTTATATCAGCTTTCAATATGCTGTAGATCAAGGGAGACAATTTTGATTTGTATCTTTCCATGATCTCAAACTTAATTGATGAAATTGAATCGGCTAATTGAATTTTTTGTTCAACCTGCTTTCTTGTATATATATCAAACGGTATTTGACTTAGGGCCCAACCGCAATTGTATTTGCCGGATCCCTTTCCTGAAAATTGCAAATCAACGTTTTCACCACCATTTTTTATATCGGCGAAGATAGAAATGCTGTCCCCAGGTTCCATTAATTGGTAGTCGCAAATAATAGTATTGGTTACATACTCTGCAATTAATATTCGCCCTGGCCTATCAATTGCTGGAAGTGAGAACTTAAACTTGCCCGCTTTGTCCAAGGTCACATACCTGAGTTGATACTCGGCATCCTGCATGGTACCCATAATATAATTTGGGTACCATGCAGCAAATAACTTTATACTGTCCTGATCGGACTTGATTTGCCCTGAATATTTTATACGGGAAATCTTTCCTCTAGCCTGACCATTGGTAATTAATAAAACGAACTGTAAAACAATTAAAAGTATATTTTTCATTTATTGAAGATTTATCACATTTAATAGCCCGAGTTTTGCGGCCGCAAATTAGGAGCCTGATCAAGCTCAGTTTGGGGAATTGGATAAAGTTCCCAGTTGGGAAGCCAGCTTCCACCTTTATGTTCCATTACATTGGCCATGGTGCCATCTATACTTCCTGTTCTTTTGAGATCAAACCAGCGATGCGCCCATTCCATGAATAGTTCTATCTGTCGCTCGTGGATAATTGATTTTAATAGATTATCAACTGGCATCGTGGATATCTTATTGAGTCCAGCTCTGCTCCTAATCATGTTTAGGTCAGTAACCGCGCCAGCAGTGTTGCCTAAATGTGCTCTTGCCTCTGCCCTTATCAAGTATTGCTCAGCCAATCTGAGAACCATTAGAAATTCTGATAAGGGAGCTCCTGTCCCTCTTATTTTATATTTGTAAGGATAGTGAAACCCGTTGAATGTTCCGACCCAGTTTGCCAGGCGATTGTCACCCGGCTCAAATGCGTCTAATAGAAATGGGCTGATGGCTACCTTTTGAGCAACACCTGGGATCGCAGTTAAAATATAGGTATCCCCTTCAAATGTATTTCTGTCAGGAGCTACCGGTTGCAATTGCCATATTGCTTCGGTACTGCTATTTAGAAAAACCTGATTAAGGTCCGGAACAAGGCTAAATAGGGATCGTTTTTCGATTATACTGGTAGATTGTATTTCTGCATTTGTCCAATCTTTTGAGTATAAGTAAACTCTCGCAAGTAGAGCTTTGGCTGCCCACTTGTTGGGGCGAACCCGCTCGCCTGTTGCCTTGTTATCTGGTGTCATGTATTCGTCGCTTAACAGTGTCTGAGCATCCAGGAGATCAGTAACGATTTGCTCATAAATTTGTTTAACAGAATTTCTTTCAAAAAGTCGATTTTTTTGGTAATCCGTCGTGAGTATTAACGGGGTGTTCCCCCATAAATTAGTAGCGTAGAAGTATAAGAACGCCCGCATAAACTTCGCTTCACCAACCAATTGTTGCTTTAGGGAGGGACTTACACTGCTTGAATTATTTAAGCCTTCTATCGCTGCATTGCAGGAGTATATTAATTCAAAAAATTGTTCCCATTTGTTTGATACGGCTCGGTTATTGGATCGTAAAGCGTTATGATAAAATTCTAACTGAGGAGAACCTGCTGTATGATATGCATCAAGTTCATCTGCTGATAGTGCACCCAGTAAACTTATGCTTTCATCTCCACTTGATAATCCATTGCTGCCCCATATCATACGGATATAGACTGATGTTACCGCTGCACTTGCCTGGGCGCCATTTTCGTAAACTGTTTTACTCACATAGCCTGTTATAGGGGGATCAACTTCAATGAATTTTTTACAACCAACAAGAAGCGAAATGGACAAGATGTATAGGAGCGCGAATCTTGGCTTGTATGAGTATTTATTCCAGGTGCAACGTTGCGACATATGATGAGCAGGTTTTAAGTACTTCTGATACATAAAGTAAGTTTTCGTTTAAATAAACATTCTTACGATGGCCTGTTTATAGCGTAATTTGGATGCCGGCCGTGATAACCCTTAACGGAGGTAAAGTATTACTGCTTCTCGTTTCTGGATCCCAACCTTTGTATTTGGTAAAAGTTAGAAGGTTCTGCCCTTGGAGGTAGACGCGGCCTGATTCTAGATGAATTTTTTGTAAAAAATTAGCTGACAGCTGATAAGAAAGAGATACGTTTTTCAGACGGATAAATGAAGCATCTCCATAAGCAAAATCGCTATTACTTGCAGTTTCATACCCACCGTACACGGAGAAGTCTTGATTATACCTTTGAATATTTGAAATGTCTCCTGGCTTTCGCCAACGATCCAAAACGGCAATAGGTTGATTGAATCCCAGGTATCCCGGCATTAAGTTGTATAGAAATACTATCCCTGGTTGTTTAACAAACTGAAAGAGAAAGTCTAATTGAAAATTTTTAAAAAAAAAGGAATTCTGAAACCCGCCAAAGAATTTTTGGTCGGATATATTAACTAATGATATTCTATCCGTTTCGAATGATGGTGTATAAGTTCGTTCCCCTTTAATATCGGCAAACTGATAAAGACCTGTTTCGGGATCAACACCTAAAAAATGAAACATTTTTCTTTCGTTTAAAGAATGCCCAATGGTATAGATATTGGAATATGAGGAGGTTTCGAAGCCAGGGAATGACACTAGCTTGTTTGCCGGTACTGTTAGGTTTATCGAACTTTTCCATGTGAATTTTTGCCCTTTTAGGATTTGGGCATTAATGGAAAATTCCCATCCGGTATTTTGTACGGTTGCAGCCAGATTTCCTTTGATGGTCCCGAATCCGGTTATACGCGGTAAGGAATAGCCTACTAGTTGATTAGATGATCTGTTTCGGAAATGACTTATTGTGGTGAAAATTCGATCTTTGAGAAAACCCAGTTCTATTGCGCCTTCAATTTTTTTATTAGTTTCCCAGCCATAGGTGGGATTAAATAAGGTCCCGGCATAGAGACCTTGTATACCTTGATAATTGTAAGGCGATGTTCCTCTGTACAAATCCCAATACCCATAATCCTCAATTTGGTCATTGCCAGTGGTACCAAAACTACCGCGGACCTTGCCATAGCTTAAAAAAGGAAGGTTTTTTGATATAAATGATTCGTTGCTGAATATCCAGCCCACTCCAATGGCTCCGAAATTTGCAAATTGTCTTCCTGGACCAAATCTTGAAGATCCGTCTCGTCTGCAGGTTAGGTTCAAAAGGTATTTATCCTCCAGATTATAAGTAAGACGGCCAAATACGGCGCTATATCGATACTGACTTTTTGTAAAAGTAATTGGTGTGGAACTTGCGAAGCTGGGATTCTCTAGCAGCGCATCACTGGTGTAACCAGTAGCCCATATGCTTTGAAAGAAGTTGGTAGTTTGCTGAAATGTGGCACCAGCCAGGAAATTAAGTTTACCTTTTCCAATCTGTGCTCCATATGCCAATTGTGGTTCTATAAGCCAGGTACGTATATTGGTGTTTCCGAATGTCGATTCTCCTGTTGTTATGCCAAATGCCGGATCATAGGATTTAATGGGAGTATTGATCATCTGGTCTTGGGTTAAGTCGTTATAACCTAGGCTAGTCTTTAATTCTAATCCGTTTATTATAGTATAACTTAATGTGGCATTGCCAATAAGGTTTCTTGTCTGATTTTTATATTTTAAGATTGTGTATACTAAGGGGTTAGTCCACGTTGAATTTTCCCAGTTTAGTTCGCCATTTTCTTTATATAGTTTTGGAGCGTTTGGAGGGAGGTTAATTGCATCAGCACTTAAATCATTAGGCGGGAGACGGTTGATATCAGTATAGTAGCTCCCGGAAAACACTGTTTTAAATTTTTGAGAAGAAGAAGTGCTTGTTAAATTAAAATGTACAGAGCCTTTTTGTATTGAAAATTTTCCTGGAAACACAGTTGTCTCTCTGTGATACCCTCCACCGATTAAATACTGGATAATAGTAGTGCCGCCGGATAATGTTGCTTGTACATCTGTTAGGTGTGCTGTTCCGCCGATTAATTTTTTCTGCCAGTCCGTGTATCTGGTTGTGTCCCAGGTTCCATTGACATCCCAGTCGGTCGGTTGGGGGGCCACGCCATCATTGCTAAGTGCTTCTCTTCTCATTTGGAGGTATTGTTCAGTATTTAGCAACTTCATAAACCTGTTGACCTTTCCTATACCGGTATATACATTTAAATCAAGTTTCGATTTTCCAACTTTTCCTTTTTTAGTTGTAATCAGGACGACACCATTGGCGCCTCTGCTGCCATAAATCGCTGTTGCATCTGCATCTTTTAGAATATCGATGCTTTCAATATCTGCTGGGTTAATATGATTTAATGGATTTCCTGTGTTTGTAATAATAGCTAATACAGGAGTATTGAAGCTAGATTGATATGGAACTCCATCAACAATATAAAGTGGATCATTACCATTCTGCATGCTATTTTGACCCCTTAATCTGACAACAAAACCACCTCCCGATGTTCCTGTAGTTTGCGTGATCATCATACCAGGTACCCTTCCCTGAAGCGCCTGCAATGGGTTCGATACAGGTTGTTTGCTAATTTCTTCTGCTTTTACAGTGCTCACAGATCCAGTGTTATATCGCTGCGTCGTTGTCCCATACGCTATCACAACTGTCTCATCCAACTTACTCACCAATAAATTCAACTGCGCTAATATCGTATTCCCTCTCACCGCCAATTCTCTCGTCTCATATCCAATAGAACTAATTGTCAACACATCATTCTTCCTGATCTTCGGCAATGCAAACTTCCCATCCGCATCCGTCGTCACCCCATCCTTTGTCCGCTTCACCAACACTGTTGCTCCCGGTATCGCCTCTCCATTCGCATCAGTTACCTTCCCACTCACCGCCAACATCGTTATACTCGAATCACCATCGCTTTCCATATACCTTCCCTGCTCCTTTTTTTTTCTCACCGTTATCACATTATCTGTATACACCCACTCCAATCCAGTTCCATTTAATATCAATTCCATCACCTCATCTAATGGCTTCTCCACTGCTTTGACTGTCACCTTTGCCGGTAAGCTAATGTCACTCGTCGAATAAAAGAAACTCATCTTCGTTTGCTTCTCAATCTGCTTAAACACTCTCACACAATTCTCATTCACAACATTCAACGTCACTTTCTTTCCTCCCTGATCGGCATAACAATTAAAGTATAAGGATAAGTGTACGGCGCACAGTAACATCATCCTGTGCACCCTGTTGGTCCATGATTGTCCCATAGCGATGCTGATTTTTAAATGTAAGCGTATAAATTTTCGTTTATGCATGGTTAGTATCTGATCATGCGGGTAGAAATACCCGCTCGGATCACAGGCAACTCATACAATCATTCTATTTCGGTTGATTTGTGAACACTCAATGACAAAAAGAAGTACTACTTGCTATGTATTTAAACTTCCCATGACTATTTTTGACCCCGCCTCTGGTAAATCACCAAAGGCCCCTAGTACATATAATACGGACAACATCCAATTTCATACTGTCGAAAATGAATTTTTTTTTAACTTTTTTGCGCACAGAAAATGCCACAAAGGAGGGATACATTTCCGTTTACAACGGATTAACGCTAACCAAGCGGAAACTCTGGCTGCTGCCGCCGTTCCCGGTACCTAATATTTTGATTTCCCGCCTAATTACGTTATATTTACTATGTAGAATGTTTATAACAAATTATTATACATTTTGTTTCGAGAATAGCAATTTCTTATTACCGGTTCACGACAAACTACAAGCTAGTTACCGTCCCCATTTTCCCTCGTCACAATCTTATAAGGTAGAGTACAGGTAACATGCAGAATGTACGGGATGACATATTTTTGGTTAAAGACCTTATAAAAGGTGACGAGTCCGCCTTTAATGAACTGTTCCACAAATACAGCCGATGGATATTCCTCACAGCTATATCCAGGTGCAACGGCAACGCACAGGAAGCGCAGGATGTCGTGCAGGAAGTGTTTTTCAAACTCTGGAATATACGCCAGACCCTCAAGCCAGAGCTCTCCGTCAAGTACCTCCTCTTTACCATCATGAGCAATGCCTGTAAAGACAGGAACGAAAAAAGACAAACATCCCTCAAACTCAACGTCAGATACTTAGAAAAAGAAGAACTTATCTCTCCCCAGGATAATAACGGAAACAGAGAGCTCGCCGAAAAGATCCACAAAGCCATCGAACAAATATCTGCCCCCAAGACCCGTCAGGTCATTAAAATGTATTATATGGACGGCCTCAGCTATGAGGAGATCATCCGGATTACCGGCATGAAACTTCAGACCGTCCGGAACTATGTCAGCGAAGGACTGGCCATTTTGAGGAAAAAAGTAAAAAATCAATTTTAACGGCAGTATGTTTTAGATTCTCGCCCGTATTATAATATTAGTCGTGTTCAATGAAGTTCGATCCAGTTATAATTGACCAATTAACAAGTCAGCAGGTTGCTGGCATTATTACCCGCGAAGACGAGGACTATCTCAATGAACTCCTTTCGCGGGACGAGGACGCATTGGAGTACTGGAAGTCGATGCAACAGTACTACCAAACCATGAATGCTCCCGGGGTACAGGAAGCATTTGATGAAAGTGTAGCCCTGATGAACGTCTGGGATCGCATAGAAAAGGCACAACGTACCCACAAGCTTCGCAGAACATTAAGCATAGCCGCCATTGGCCTCCTGGTGGCAAGTACGCTCACATATTTATTGGTTCCTTCCGCCAGAATGAAACCTGAAACAATAGCCGTCAACGCGCCCGCAAACGGCATCCAGCTTACCCTGCCCGGTGGAAACACAATAGACCTTTCTACCACACAGGGACAAGTGGCTGTTGCTGGCGCCACCCTTCAGAACGCAAATAAACTGTTGCGATATACCCCTGAAGAAGGTGAAAGCACAGGCGCCATGGCTACCCTCACCGTACCTATCGGAAAAGATTATAGACTGCAGCTCGCCGACGGCTCTGAAATATGGCTTAATTCGGCGACAACCGTTCGGTTTCCCTTCGCTTTTGGCGATAACAGGGAAATTACCATTGATGGCGAAGCTTATGTGAAAGTCGTAGCCCATGCCGACAAACCCTTCCTGGTTAATGTGGGTAAAACCCGCATCCAGGTGCTGGGTACAGAATTTAATGTAAATACCTATGATTCCGGTTTAGTAAAGGTTGCCCTCGTAGCAGGCTCCATTAAATTGCAGGCCCCTGAGCAGTCAAGTGTCATTAAGCCCGGTTACGAAGCCATCTATTCCGGGGACGCCACCATAAAAACCAGTCCCTTTGATGAAGATTATATCCTGTCCTGGAAAAAAGGCATTTTCAAATTCCAGGATATTTCATTGGACGAGATCTGTAAAGTACTTCCGAGGTGGTTTGGTATCAGCGTGGTAATGGATAGCAGGCAAACTGCAGGCAAACGTTTCTCTGGGGAGCTGGACAGAAATAAATCACTCGAGAAGCAATTGGAGCTCTTTAAGAATGCAACGGAGCTCGATTACTATTTTAAGGACGGAGTGCTCCATTTCCGCTAAGTATGGTTTAAAAATTCAACCTATAATCTATTTAACTAACGCAAAAAACAGATCGTCATGCAGAAAGTCTTGAATGGTATCTTAACGCTCAGCATCCTCCTTGTAACAACTATTGTAAATGCCCAGGTCGATAACCCTGTACAATGGAAGATCAGTAGTCAAAAGATCGATGACCGGACCTTCGAGATTCGCGCTTCAGCTATCATCAACTATCCTTACCATATCTATTCCCAGGAAGTGAACGAAGATCTCGGCCTTCCCACAAAAATTACTTTAAACAAGAATCCGCTCGTAGAAGTGGTAGGAACTCCTAAAGAGATTGGCAAACCCGAAGAAGCCAAAATCGAAGGCGTAGCCATGAAATACTACCCCGGCAAAGTAGAATTTGTTCAGGTAGTTAAACTGAAAGAAGGAATAAAAGCAAAGACCAATATTTCCGGTGCCATAGAATATATGGCCTGCACAAGCATAAATTGTTTGCCCCCCGCTACCCGCCGTTTCAATGTTTCATTAGACGGTGGCGGAGCGCAATAAGAGATTTATTGCCAACCAATCCATAATAGGTTTAGATTTTGTTTGAAAACTCCTTTCGCAGGTTTCTCTTCAGTTACCTGCTTTTTTTGTTTCATCCACATCATCTTCTTATCATTGTGGTATGACGCTCACTGATTACGAAATCTTCTTCACTACCCATAAACGCCCAGGCGGCTGGAATGCCCAGGCTGATCACCTGTTATACCACTTCTTCAGCAGCTATAACTCCCCCGGCGATATGGGCCGCGAGATCCTCGATAAACTCTCCGCGCTAACA
>Ga0102592_1003439_pt1 | contig 11978 bp, 10 predicted proteins | sample AraplaCol_mMF_r2_FD_76861 | JGI IMG/M metagenome (GOLD analysis project Ga0102592, IMG submission 76861) | Arabidopsis root microbial communities from North Carolina, USA - plate scrape MF_Col_mMF_r2 (SPADES assembly) (version 2) | ecosystem: Host-associated > Plants > Roots > Endosphere... | reverse complement strand
GAAGCTTGTCGTCGATGCCCTTGACGTAGAAAGTCATGCCGAGGATCTGCCCGTCGTCGAGGTGATCGCCGCCCTTGCACTCCACCGGCTTGCCGTCCTGCCCAACGATCGGGCACTTGAACGGATGCAGCTTGCCCGCGGTGATCGCCGCCTGGGCATCCTCCGCCATTTTCTTCACCTCGTCGGGCATGTTGGTATAGGGCGCCATCGCGAACATGTGGCTGTCGAGGCCGCCCCAGCTGTCCTCGGACTTCCAGGTTCCCGCGAGCTCGGCCTTGACGCGCTCGATGTAGTAGGGGCCCCAGGTGTCGAGGATCGAGGTGAGCTGGGTCTTGGGTCCGAACTTGATCATCTCGGAATCCTGGCCGAAAGCCAGCTTGCCGCGTTCGCTGGCGATCTGCATCGCGGCAGGCGAATCCGTGTGCTGCATGATGACGTCGGCGCCCTGGTCGATCAGCGCCTTGGCGGCGTCGGCTTCCTTGCCGGGATCGAACCAGGTGTTGGCCCAGATGATCTTGACCTTGATATTCGGGTTGATGGTCTGCGCCGCCAGCATCGTCGCATTGATGCCGGAGACGACCTCCGGAATCGGAAACGAGCCGATATAGCCGAGCACGCCTGACTTCGACATCTTGGCCGCGATCAAGCCTTGAATGTAGCGGCCCTGATACCATCTGGCCGAATAGGTCGACATGTTCGGGTTGCGCTTGTAGCCGGTGGCGTGCTCGAAATGTACGTTCGGATATTTCTTGGCGACCTTCAGCGTCGGGTCCATGTAGCCGAACGACGTCGTGAAGATCAGCTTGTTGCCCGCGCGGACCAGCTGCTCGATGGAACGCTCGGCGTCGGGGCCTTCGGGCACGTTCTCGAGATAAGTGGTCTCGATCTTGTCGCCCAATTCCTTCACCAGCGCCTGGCGCGCCAGATCGTGTTGATAGGTCCACCCCAAGTCGCCGATCGGACCCAGATAGATGAAGCCGACCTTGAGCTTGTCGGCGGCGGAGGCCGCATCGACGCTTCCGGCAAGCAAGAGTCCGGCGGCCAGCGCAAGAAACGATTTCCTCATCATCGATCTCCAAACATCAGGGGAAAGCCACGATCCGCAACGCGTGCGCCCCATCGCGCGCGTCGCGAGAATGAAATTCAGCGGTCGGGAACGAACACGGTGCCGAGCGCGGCCGGTGCGGTCGAGCCGCCGCTGCGCGCGCGGGAAAGCAGAACCAGAACGATGATGGTCGCGAGATAAGGCAGCGCCGACATGAATTGCGAGGGAATGCCGACGCCCCAACCTTGCGCGTGCAGCTGTAGGATCGTCACTGCGCCGAACAGATAGGCGCCGACCACGAGCCGGCCCGGCCGCCAGGACGAGAACACCACCAGTGCCAGCGCGATCCAGCCGCGGCCCGCGGTCATGCCGGGGATGAAGAACGGCGTATAGGCGAGCGGCAAATAGGCCCCGGCAAGTCCGGCGCAGGCGCCGCCGAACATTACGGCGAAGGTGCGGATACGCAGCACGGGATAGCCGAGCGCGTGCGCGGAAACATGGTTGTCGCCGCAGGCGCGCAGGATCAGTCCCGCCCGCGTGCGGTACAGGAACCACCAGACGCTGAGGACGAGGGCAATGGAGAGATAGACGAAGCCGTCCTCGCCGAACAGCACGCGTCCGACCAGCGGAATGTCGGTGAGGCCCGGAATGAAGAGATGAACCGCAGGCGTGATGCGTTCGCCGACGAAGCCCGCTCCGATCAGGCCGGACAGTCCGACGCCGAGAATGGTCAGCGCGAGACCGGTCGCGACCTGGTTGACCGCGAGTCCGAGCGCCATCAATGCAAAGATCAGCGACATCATCGTGCCTGCGACGATGCCGAACAGCGCGCCGATGAAAATCGAGCCGGTGAGCCAGGCGCCGGCAAAGCCGCAGGCCGCGCCGACGATCATCATGCCCTCGACGCCGAGGTTGAGTACGCCGGAGCGTTCGGTGACGAGCTCGCCGGTCGCGGCGATCAGCAGCGGCGTCGAGGCGGCGAGCACCGAAAGGATGATGGCCTCAACCAGCTCCACGGGTCACCTGTCGGTTCGGGAAGACCAGCTTGAAGCGGTAGAGGATCAGGGAATCGCAGGCGAGCACGTAGAACAGCAAAATGCCCTGAAACACCTTGGTGACGTCCAACGGGATCTTCATCGCGATCTGGGCCTGCTCGCCGCCGATAAAGGTCAGTGCGAGAAAAAGGCCTGCAATTAATATTCCAAGCGGGTTCAGCCGGCCAAGGAAGGCAACGATGATCGCCGTAAAACCGTAGCCAGGTGAGATGCCGGGCTGGAGGTGTCCGACCGGACCCGCGACCTCGATGACGCCGGCAAGGCCCGCGAGCGCCCCCGAGACCGCGAAGGTCAGGATGACCAGCTGGTTGGCGTTGAAGCCGCCGAACCGGGCCGCACGGGGCGCGGCGCCGACGACGCGGATCTCGAACCCCTTGATGGTGCGAGCGAGCAGGATGGCGGCCGCGGCGACGACGAGCAGCGCGATGATGGAGCCGAGATGCAGCCGGCCGCCTTCGATCAGCAGCGGCACTGTCGCCACCGGGTCGAACTCCGCCGTGGTCGGGAAGTTGAAGCCGTGCGGATCGCGCCATGGCCCGCGCACGAGATAATCGAGGAAGAGGTCGGCGACATAGACCAGCATCAGGCTGGTCAGGATCTCGCTGGCGCCGAACTTCACCTTGCAGATCGCGGGGATCAAGGCATAGAGCGCGCCTGCTGCTGCGGCGAGCACGAGCATGGCAGGCAGCACCCAGGCGCCGGCGTCGGTGCCTTGCGTCCTCACCGCGATCCAGCTTCCGGCCACCGCGCCGATCAGGAATTGACCTTCGGCGCCGATATTCCAGGCGTTGGCGAGGTAGCACAGCGACAGTCCGATCGCGATCATCACCAACGGCGTCGCCTTCACCGCGATCTCCTGCAGTGAATAGCCGTCGGTCAAGGGCGCGATGAAATAGGCGTGCAGCGCGAGCAGCGGATTCTTGCCGAGGATCGCGAACAGGATGACCATGGTCAGAATCGTGAGGCCGATCGCGATCAGCGGGGAGACCAGCGCGATCGTGCCAGAGCGCTCGGCGCGCTTCTCAAGCACCAACTGCATGCGCGGCCTCCTTCGGCTCCAGGCTGCTGCCGCCCATCAGCAGGCCGAGCCTTTCGCGGGTCGCCTCGCTGGTGGCGAGCGGCGCCGATAGTTTGCCGTGGAACATCACCGCGATGCGGTCGGCGATCTCGGTGAGTTCGTCCAGATCCTGGCTGGTCACGAGCACGGCGGCGCCCGCGGCTGCGAGATCGAGCAGCGCCTGGCGAATGACGGCGGCGGCACCGGCATCGACGCCCCAGGTCGGCTGGTTCACCACCAGCACCGCGGGATTGCGCAGGATTTCGCGTCCGACGATGAATTTTTGCAGATTGCCGCCGGACAGCGATGCGGCCTCCGGATCGCGCTTGGCCTTGCGCACGTCGAACGTCTCAGTCGCCCGGTCGACGGTATCAAGCGTGGCGGCGGCATTGATGAAGCCGCGATGGACCATGCCGCTCGCGGCGTGTCCGGTGAGCAGCGCGTTCTCCGACAGCTTCATGCGCGGCGCGGTGCCATGGCCGAGCCGCTCCTCCGGCACGAAGGCGGCACCCAGCTTGCGCCGTTGCGTGATCGAGAGATGGCCGGCGGCGATGCCTTCGATCACCACCGTGCCCGGGTCCTTCGACAACCGCTCACCGGATAGCGCAGCGAACAATTCGTCCTGGCCGTTGCCGGCAACTCCGGCGATGCCCAGGATCTCGCCGCCCTTCAGCTCGAACGAGATGTGCTCTAGCCGTACGCCGTGTGCTGCGCCCGGCGCGAGTGAGAGATCGTTGACGACGAGCCGCGGCACGGTGGTCTTCCGGCCGGATGCCGCCTTCACTTCCTTGATCTCGCCGCCGACCATCATGCGCGCGAGCGAGGCGGCGGTCTCGAGCCCCGGATTGCAGGTCGCGACCTTCCTGCCGCCGCGCAGGATCGTGGCGGTATCGCAAAGCCGCTTCACCTCTTCGAGCTTGTGGCTGATGTAGAGGACGGCGCGGCCTTCTGCCTTGAGGCGCTCCAGCACGACGAAGAGTTGATCGGCCTCCTGCGGCGTCAACACCGCGGTCGGCTCGTCGAGGATCAGGAATTTCGGCTCCTGCATCAGTGCGCGGACGATCTCGATGCGCTGGCGCTCGCCGACCGATAGTTGCCAGACCTCGCGCCGGGGGTCGAGAGGAAGGCCGTAAGTCTTCGATACCCGCTCCAATCGCGCCGACATGTCCTTGAAGGACTCCTTGCCGTCGAGGCCGAGCGCGACGTTCTCGGCGACGGTGAGGTTGTCGAACAGCGAGAAATGCTGGAACACCATGCCGATGCCGCGGCGGCGCGCGTCCGAGGGACCGGACAGAGTGATTCGTTCGCCCCGCCAGCGAATCTCGCCAGCGCTGGGTTGGATCAGGCCGTAGATCGCCTTCACGAGCGTCGACTTGCCGGCGCCGTTCTCGCCGAGCAATGCGTGGATTTCGCCGGACCGGATATCGATGTCGATGGAATCGTTGGCGAGGAAATCGCCATAGCGTTTGGTGAGTCCGATCGTCCGCAGCAGCGGGGACTCGCCGGAATTCAGGCTGTCAATTGTCGAATCCAACATTCGCTGATGCGCTTGCATGGTGAAGTGCCCCAATAGTGAGCCAGTTTGAACCGCGGCGTAAGGTGTGAAAATGCGTCATCCCTTGCTCAACGCGTTGGCACGCACCGGGTGGTGGGTGCAGCGCGCGGCTTCCGTGGACGCCTGTTGCAGATTTGTGACGGTCCAAGCCAAATCGGAACCCGCTAAGCAGACTTGACGTCGCAGTGAGCAGAATAGCGCCACCGCGCCCATGCACTGCGGCTCGCCCCACCACCGGCTGCCGACCCATCGCTCTCGCAAGCTCCGTTCGGCAAAAAAGAAAAGGGAAATCAAGCAGAAATGTCCGGCAATGGACGGCCTCGCCCGGCCCTATGTCCCGCGGTGGTGGCGCGCAAGAACCTTCCGGATTCCGCGATGAAGCGTCGCCTCGTGCCGAAACAAGCGGCATGGCCTGAAAAAAGTTGAGGCTTCTCACTCCCGGTGATCGGCGCAACTGTCGCACCCAAGGGCGTTCATTGACGTGTGCAAACTCGGGGGTATTCAGGATGTCGTTTCGTTACACGGCAATGGCAGCAGCGGCGCTGTCACTTGCTACGCTGGCCACCGGTGGCCAGGCTTACGCGGCGGACTTGCCGGTCAAAGCTGCCAAGAAAGCGTCGGAGCTTCCGTTCTTCCTGGTGATCGATAACCGCGTCACCTTCTCGTACATCTTCAACGCCTCTCAACCCGGTGCGTGGTCGTTCCGGCCGGATGGGTCGATCGACAGCAAGACCACCAAGCAGGTGTACTCATTCACCCATTTCGACGCCTGGGCGTATGGCACGAACTTCTTCACCATCTCCATGTTCAAGTCCGACCACAATGACCCGGCCGGGCCGTGCACGAATGCGGGGACGATCTTTGGTGCGCCGGCGACGTGCGCGGGTGCGACCGAAATCTACGGGCTGTTCCGCTCGACCTTCGGCTGGAATGAGCTCTTCAACACCAAGGCGTTCAGTGCGGGACCCCTGCACAATATCTCGTTCGAGGTCGGCATGGATGCCAATACCGAGAACAGGTATTTCGGCGCCGCCAAGCGTGACGTCGTCGGCGGCCTGCAGTTTGCGTTTGATCTGCCTTACAAGGGTTACATCAACGTCGCGCCGCTGGTGTATTGGGAGTTCGCCAATCACAACGCGTTCAGCCAGTGCGGATTGTTCGGTCCGGGCGTTCCCGGCGTGACCTGCATCGCGGATGGCAACACCTCGTTCAAGCCGACCTGGGCCGTCGAGATCAACTACTACATGGACCTCGGTTTCCTGCCGCCGAACATGCAATATTTCTCGATCAGCGGCCGCGCCGGCTGGTACGGCAAGAAGGGCACCGACACCGAACCGCTTCCCTACAGCCCGGCGAACGGCGTCTACAATACGGCAGTGGAGCTGAATTCTGAGCCGATCCGCTTGACCTTCGATGCTTCGAAGGCCGTCTGGGGTGACAAATACTCGCACTTCGTGGACGTCTGGGTGGCTTACCGCTACTGGCAGAACAAGTTCGGACTCGATCACAACCTCGCCGTCGGCTGCACCACGGCCGTCGGTGGCCGGACGGTGAGCACGGGGTCGTGCACCGAGTCCTCGCTCTACTCCGGTATCACCGTGAAGTTCTGATCGCCGCCGCTCGGCAGCCATAGGGTGGATTAGCTGCAGGCGTAATCCACCAACTTCGGCTGGCGAGCCTGGAAGCCTAGTGGGTTACGCCGGCGGACTGCGCTTCGCGCAGCCGCCAGCTAACCTGTTATTGATCGGAGTTGGTGTTTACCTTGTCCACGCGCCGTCGTGCAGCGCTTCGGCTTCGTCCTCGAGCAGCGGGCCAACGACCTCGGTCGGTCGCTGGCCGCTGGCAAAGACCTCGCGGCACGGCAGGTCGAGCGTGGGATTCTCCGGATGGTTGCCGGTGATGCCGCGCAAGCGATGCTCGCTGAGACCGTAGACGACGCGGCCGATGCCGGCCCAGTAGATCGCACCGGCGCACATCGCGCAGGGCTCCGCGGAGGAATACAGCGTCGCTGTTGCCAACACATCGCGGCTGAATGTGCGGCAGGCCTGGGTGGCCGCGAGACGTTCGGCATGCGCGGTGCCGTCGTGATCCGGCATGTAGCCGTTCTCGGCCTCGACCAGCACCTTGTCGCCCGCGACGACGATGCAGCCGAACGGATGATTGCCATGGGTGATGGAGCGCCGGGCAACCGCGAAGGAGAGTCGCAGAAAGCGCTCGTCGCGTTCGGATGCGCCACTCATCGCCGCTCCCTGGTCAGTACCCCGCCACGCGCCAGCCGACCGCAGCGTCGCCTGTCGTGTTTTATAGACGAATTCGGGTGAACTCACTACCGGCCGATCGAAGATTGTCGTCGTCGCCGGGGCTGGTTGAAGACGCCTCGCCGGAGGCCGACACGTCATCTGGACGAAACACGAATCAGCCATGCTTTGGATGGTGGCCGCACCATCGGAGTTGGCCTGGCCCACATATGAATAGCGATATCTCGTTGCCCTCACATCGCGGAAACCGGTTCTATCAAGGCGTGGCTGCGACGTTTTTCGCCAACGCGCTCCAGGCGGTCAATTTTCTTGGGGATCGATTCCTGAGAAAATCGCATCATTCGTTGTCGGCCATCGAGGATCTTTACCGGCACTCGATGGACAGCGCCTTTTCGGTCACCGAGGCTTTCCTCGTCACGGGCGCACCACACGCATCGGCCTATTATCCCCGCGACTTCGCCTGGTTTTATCCTGATGTCCTCGACCCCGAAACCATAATGGATGCACAAGACGCGGTGCGGCGGGCCCGGCTGCTCGACAAGAGCATCCGTTTGCTGCTGGAGGCTGTTCGCGCCGGCGTCGTCACGACGACCATCGTCCCGGCGGGGCGAGGCCGATATCTCGGCGTGAATTATTTCTCGCGTCCGTCGGACACGCTGCTCGGCATTTTGGCCGGCCTGCAGCAGATGATCTCCGCCGACCAGAGGGCGCCGTCCTATCTGGCAATGTCGCAATGCGCGCATGCCGGCCGCCTGCTGCTGGCCGAATATGGCGGTGACCTGAAGCGTGCGATCCTGCAGCTTGCAAGCGAGCTCGAGCCGCTCGACGACGGCGGCAGCAGGTATCTGCTGTGTGACGCGCATGCACCTCGCTCCGCCGCGACGGATACTCGTGCCGAGCGCCGGCGTTTCGTGACCAATGCCTGTGTCCATACGACCTTCGCGTGGAGCGTACAGCTCGGACTCGTCGACGAGAATGAGCTGAAGCGGTTGCTGGGGCGCGACCTTGCGCAGTACAAGAAGGACCTGCTCCGCCTGTTCGGCAGGGACGGATATGTCAGGCATTCCCTGGATGGCCCGGTGAGCTCGCCGGCGTCTTCGGTTGCGCTGGATTTCGTCAGCGTGCATCGCGGCTTCTGGGACCTGAACGATGCGAGCGAGCGGGCATTGTTCGCCGCCACGGCGGATCTGATCATAGCGGAGCCGCGCTTTCGCATCCCCCGCACGTTCCACTTCCTGGTGTCCGCGGATAATCCGCGCAACAAGGTGATCCACAAGATTGCGGCTCCCGCCTATCAGGGGCGTTCCTCCTGGCCGACGTTCAACGTCGAATTTGCGGATCGCATGTTGGATTATGACGAACTCTCGGGGAGCGATACCTACCGGTCCTGCGCGCAAGGGATATTGAAGGACATTCGTACCGCGACCGAGCTCCACGGCGGATATCAGGAGCTGATCTCCGAGCAGGGTCTGAAATATCGCACCTGGGCCTACAAGGGCGCGGTGGCTCACTCCTGGTTTCCGCGCTTCCTGTCAGTCTGGAGAAGGGCGTATGGATCGCCGCTTCTCCAGTGGAATGACTGACTCGCGCGGTGACGTGGCGCCGAGGGAAGGGCGCCGATGATCGGCGCGAACTTCACGCCACGAGATCCAGCAGCCGGCACGATCCGCGCACGAGCACCTTGCGCCCGGCCGGCGTCATCGCGGGTACGCCGTCATTGACGACGACGAGGCCGAGTTCGACGAGGCCTTCGATGAGATAGGACTTCGAGAGGCGACCGTTCGACGGCGGGTTGCGAAGTGTGCGCAGAGCTTCCCATTGGTCTGGCGCAAGTTCGAAGTCGAAATCGTTGCTCATGTTGCCTCAAGTGGTCTTACCGTTGGCGCCTCTGTTAGCGACGCCGCATGAACACCGTGCGACGACAATGAGTCGGGAATTCGGTGAGCTGTTTAGAACATCTCTTCACAAATTGCGGCACTTCGTTGCGACGCGAGACATAGATCGTTCAATCGCGAAGATCGTCCCGCGCAGCGATCACTAATTCATGATCGGCAGTTGATGTTGCGCTGCAAGCTACTGCAGTGCACGGGAAGTATCGCTGTCCCATTCTGCGACGCGATAGGCACAGAAACCATGAGACGAAATGTTCGTGACTCTGCTACGTTGATTCGCGGGGAATGACTTCACACGGCAGGAGTGGAGTGCATGAACAGGCTGGTTGAAATTCGCAGTCAGGAATCCCTGTGCCGGGAGCGCGCGGCGCTCGATTTTAATCGCCGGCTGTTCTGGCTTGCGCAAGCCGAGGAATGGGAGCAGCGCGCGCTCGACGAAATCGCCTATCACTTCCGGGAGTGTAACGTCGGTCAGGCGGAGCTTGCGCGAAACTGACGTTTCGCTCGGCTGAGGATGGCCGCGAGCGAGACCTACTGATAAGTCGCCACGATGTCGGACACGGCGCGCTCGAGCTGTTGCGCGGTGGCGCATTGACGCACGACCGTGCAAAAGGTCGCGTAGCGCGGCATCTCGGAATCGCCAAAGCCCCAGGCGAGCCGTCCTTCGGGATTGAGCCAGACCAGCCGCTTCGAGCGCTCGGAGATGCGGCGCAGGATGTCGGCGCGCGGGTCGAGATTGTTGCTGCGGGCGTCTCCGAGTACGATCACCGTGGTCTGCGGCGTCAGCGTACTCATGAACTCCTTCTCGAAATCGACCAGCGAGGAACCGTAGTCGGACGAGCCGAAGCCGACCTTGGACATGATCTCGGCCATCGCCTCTTCCGGCGAGTTTTTCTCCAGGATCTCGCTGACCTCGATCAGGTGCGAGGAGAAGGCAAAGGAGCGGACGTCGTCGACCACCTCGTGCAGCGAGTGGATCAGCAGCAGGAAGAAATCGGAGACCTGGGCGACCGAGCCCGAAACGTCGCAGAGTGCTACGATCTTCGGCCGGTCACGATGCTTGCGCTTCCATGCGGTCAGGAACGGCACGCCGCCCCAGGCCGCATTGCGGCGGAGCGTGCGGCGGACGTCGAGATGGCCGCGGCGCTGACGCTTGCGCGGCTTGGAGTAGCGCTCGCGCAGGCGGCGCGCAATCTGGCGGATCAGCGCGCGCATCTCGGCGACCTGGCGACGCTCGATGCGGGCGAGCGGGGCGTTGCGCAAGATCTCGTTGCGGAGATTTTCGGCCTCCTCGCGGGCGTAGAGCGCGAGGCCTTGCGAGACGGTGTCGCGCACCGCCTCGCGCAAGGCGTCGAGCGCGGCGCGCAGTCGCTCGGCAAGGGCAGGATTGGTCGCGGTCAGCTGGTCGAGATCGTCGCGCAGGCGCTGGAGGCCCATGGCGTCGAGGATGCGGCTGGAGAAGATGCCGCGCTGGGTGGAGTAGCGGATATCCGACAGTGAGGCGGCCCCGGAGGCACTGGCAATGGCGGCTGCGATCGCATTACGGTCCTGCGACAGCAGCATCTGCGCAAGCGGACCCAACTCCTGGGGAGGTTGGCCTTCACCCGTTTCGGCGGCCGCCTCAGACGAGGGCGGCGGATCCGCATCCTGCGAAGCGTTCTCGCTGCTGGCCTCGGCCTGGTCTTGCGGCGGCTCGGGCTGGCTGAAGAACAGGTCGAAACAGTCGCCGAGTGCGAGCTTCTCGTCCTGGGATTTGGCGAGCGTCAGCAGCAGTGAATCGCGCAGGATGGCCCGGTCGGAAAAGCCGACCTGCTTGACCGCGCGCATCGCATCGATGCTCTCCGCAGGCGAGACGTGGACGCCCACACCGCGCGCCGCCCGAAAGAAACGATGGAGATTCTCGCGCATCGGCGTCAACCGAAGACGTTGGACCGTGCCGCCTTGGCAATGAAGGTCGTCACCTGCGGCGATGCGGCCTCGATATCGGCTTCGTATTTCAGGAGCACGTTGAGCGTGTCCTTGACGATGTCAGTGTCGAGCTCGGAAGCCTGGAGCAGCACCAGGACGCGCGCCCAGTCGATGGTCTCGCTGACCGAGGGCAGCTTCTTCAGATCGAGCGAGCGGATCTCGTGGATGAATCCGACCATCTGCCGGCGCAGCGTCTGCGAGATACCGGGCACGCGGCTTTCGACGATGCGCTCTTCGAGCCGCTGCTCGGGGAAGCCGATATGCAGATGCAGGCAACGGCGCTTCAGGGCGTCGCCGAGGTCGCGTTCGCTGTTGGAGGTGAGGATCACCGTCGGCGGCGTGATGGCAGAGACGGTGCCGAGCTCGGGGATCGTGACCTGGAAGTCGGACAGGATCTCCAGCAGCAGCGACTCGAACTCGGCGTCCGACTTGTCGATCTCGTCGATCAGCAGCACGCAGCCGCCGGGCTGCTCCAGCGCCTGGAGCAGGGGACGCGGCTCGACGAATTCCTTGGAGAAGAACACGTCGCCGAAATCGTGCAACTGGTTAAGTGCGGCATGCAGCGTCTGCGCGCCGCCAAGGACTTCGCCGAGCTTGTCCTTGAGGATCTGCGTATAGAGGAGCTGCTTGGCATATTTCCACTCGTACAGCGCCTTGGCCTCGTCGAGGCCCTCGTAGCATTGCAGGCGGATCATCTTCATACCGCGCCAGGCGGCGATCGCCTTGGCAAGCTCGGTCTTGCCGACGCCCGCAGGGCCCTCGACCAGGATCGGCTTCTCGATCTGCTGCGACAAATAGACGGCGGTCGCGATCTGCCGGCTCGCGATATAGCCCTGCGCGGCGAGGCCGCTCTGCACTGCCTCGATCGAGGTCGAGGCCTTCTGATCAGCCACGAAAGGGCGCTCCCAAAGGTCTTGCTTGAGGCTTGTTCTGCCTGCGTTCCCGGCAAAGAACAAGCCTCGTTTGGGAGGCATCAGACCCGCGAGAACGGCGTTTTTTCCGCTGAACGCAAATAGTTGAGCGGTTCGCCGCTCGCGCAATCAGTGCCGCAGCAGCTCCGGCTTGCGGATGGTTTGTCTGACTTCGGCGCCGCAATCGGCGCATTCATAGACGAAGTCGATCTTGGCAAGGCTCCAATGCGGTTCGAC
>Ga0102592_1003434_pt1 | contig 12002 bp, 9 predicted proteins | sample AraplaCol_mMF_r2_FD_76861 | JGI IMG/M metagenome (GOLD analysis project Ga0102592, IMG submission 76861) | Arabidopsis root microbial communities from North Carolina, USA - plate scrape MF_Col_mMF_r2 (SPADES assembly) (version 2) | ecosystem: Host-associated > Plants > Roots > Endosphere | place... | reverse complement strand
CGGTGCCGGGCAAGGACCTGAAAGGCGTGATCGCCTACCGCGACATCGCCGACACCAACGCGATGATCGAAGCCTCCGAGAAATACAAGAAGGCGGTCGTCATCGGCGGCGGCCTGCTGGGCCTGGAGGCGGCCAACGGCCTGATGCTGCGCGGCATGGAAGTCACCGTGGTGCACGTGATGCCCTGGCTGATGGAGCGCCAGCTCGACGACGTCGCGGGCAAGCTGCTGCAGAAATCGCTGGAAGACCGCGGCCTCAGGTTCCTGATAGGCGCGCAGACCCAGGAGCTCACCGGCAATGAGGAAGGCCGCGTGAAGTCCATCAAGTTCAAGGACGGCAGCGAAGTGGAAACCGACCTGGTGGTCATGGCGGTGGGCATACGGCCCAACACCCAGCTGGCCGAATCCATGCGCCTGCATTGCAACAAGGGCATCGTCGTCAACGACACCATGCAGACCGTCACCGACGCGCGCATTTACTCGGTGGGCGAATGCGCGGCCCACCGCGGCATCGCCTACGGCCTGGTCGCGCCGCTGTTCGAGCAGGCCAAGGTCGCGGCCAACCACCTGGCACAGTTCGGCATAGGCCGCTATTCGGGCTCGCTGACCTCCACCAAGCTCAAGGTCACAGGCATAGACCTGTTCAGCGCCGGCGAGTTCATGGGCAGCGAAGGCGCCGAGGAAATCGTGATGAGCGATCCCTTCGGCGGCGTCTACAAAAAGCTGGTGATCAAGGACGACAAGCTGGTCGGCGCCTGCCTTTACGGCGACACGGTGGACGGCAGCTACTATTTCAAGCTGCTGCGCGACGGCCGCAGCGTGGCCGACATCCGCGACAAGCTGATCTTCGGCGAATCCAATCTCGGCGACACCGGCCACGAAGGCCACAACAAAGCCGCCGCCATGCCCGACGACGCCGAAGTCTGCGGCTGCAACGGTGTCAGCAAGGGCACCATCTGCAAGGCCATCAAGGAAAAAGGCCTGTTCACGCTGGACGAAGTGAAGAAGCACACCAAGGCCAGCGCCTCCTGCGGCTCCTGCACCGGCCTGGTCGAGCAGATCCTGATGTTCACGGCCGGCGGCGACTACTCGGCCACGCCCAAGCTCAAGGCCATGTGCGGCTGCACCGACCACGGCCACCAGGCCGTGCGCGACGCGATCCGCACCAACAAGCTGCTGAGCATTTCCGAGGTCTACAAGTTCATGGAATGGAAGACGCCCAACGGCTGCGCCAGCTGCCGTCCGGCCGTCAACTACTACCTGATCAGTACCTGGCCCAAGGAGGCCAAGGACGATCCGCAAAGCCGCTTCATCAACGAACGCAGCCACGCCAACATCCAGAAGGACGGCACCTATTCCGTCATCCCCCGCATGTGGGGCGGCGAAACCACGGCCGACGAGCTGCGTCGCATCGCCGACGCGGTGGACAAATACAAGATTCCGACCGTCAAGGTCACCGGCGGCCAGCGTATCGACCTGCTGGGCGTGAAGAAGGAAGACCTGCAGAACGTCTGGAAGGACATCGGCATGCCCTCCGGCCACGCCTACGCCAAGGCCCTGCGCACGGTGAAGACCTGCGTGGGCAGCGAATGGTGCCGCATGGGTACCCAGGACAGCACGCAGATGGGCAAGGACCTGGAGCGCGCGATGTGGCGCATGTACGCGCCGCACAAGGTGAAGTTCGCCGTCAGCGGCTGCCCGCGCAACTGCGCCGAGGCCGGCATCAAGGACGTCGGCATCATCGGCGTCGATTCGGGCTGGGAGATGTACATCGCCGGCAACGGAGGCATCAAAACCGAAGTGGCCCACTTCTTCACCAAGCTCAAGACCGCCGCCGAGGTGCTCGAATACACGGGCGCCTTCTGCGAGCTCTACCGCCAGGAAGGCTGGTACCTGGAGCGCACGGTGCACTATGTGAACCGCGTGGGTCTGGACTATGTCAAAAAGCGCATCCTGGAAGACCACGAAGGCCGCAAGGCGCTGTGGGAGCGCCTGCAGTTCGCACTCGACGGCGAACCCGATCCCTGGTTCGACTTCAAGGAAGCCGCGGTCGACACCCGGCAGTTTGAAAAACTCACGCCCGCCTGAGCGCCCCACCCGCTGAATTGAGAGATCACTATGTCTGAATGGAAAAAAATCTGCCTTGTGACCGACATCCCGGTGCTCGGTTCGCGCCGCGTGGCGCGCGAGCGCGGCATCGACGTCGCGGTGTTCCGCAACGATGAAGACGGCGTGTTCGCGCTGCTGGACCGCTGCCCGCACAAGGGCGGCCCGCTGAGTCAGGGCATTGTGTTCGGCACCAGCGTGGCCTGCCCGCTGCACAACTGGACCATAGACCTGGAAGGCGGCTGCGCCAAGGCGCCCGACGAAGGCTGCACGCAGAAGTTCAGCGTGCGCGTCGAGGACGGTGCCGTGCACCTCGATGCCGCCGAACTGGCCACGCTGGCACTGGACTTGCAACCCGTGGTGGCAGGCCCCGCGGCCAAAGAACTGAGCAACGCCTGAACCTACCGACCCAATGACCCTTGTTGATGCAGCACTGAAAGAAACCCGTTCGACCTGCCCGTATTGCGGCGTTGGATGTGGGGTGGTGATTGAATCACAGGGCGAGCAGATCACCGCCGTGCGCGGTGACCCGGACCACCCGGCCAACTTCGGCCGGCTCTGCACCAAAGGGTCCACGCTGGCGCTCACGGCCTCGGCCGCCGTCACGCGGCAGACCCGCCTGCTGCAACCCATGCGGCGCGAGCACCGCCATGAAGCGCCCAAACCGGTGTCCTGGGACAGCGCGCTGGGCTTTGCCAGCGAAAGTTTTGCGCAGATCATCCGCGACCACGGGCCTGATGCGGTGGGCTTTTATATTTCGGGCCAGTTGCTGACCGAAGACTATTACGTCTTCAACAAGCTGGCCAAGGGCCTGATAGGCACCAACAACGTCGACACCAATTCGCGCCTGTGCATGAGCAGTGCCGTGGCCGGCTACAAGCAGACCCTGGGCGCCGATGCGCCGCCCGCCTGCTACGACGACGTGAACCACGCGCAGTGCATTTTCATCGTCGGCAGCAACACGGCCTACGCCCACCCCATCCTGTTCCGCCGCATCGAGGACGCCAAGGCCGCCAACCCGGCGCTCAAGATTATTTTTTGCGACCCGCGCCGCACCGACACCGCCGAGATCGCCGACCTTTACCTCCCGATACAGCCGGGCACCGACGTGTCGCTCTTCAACGGCATGCTGCACATCATGCTGTGGGAAGGCTGGACGGATGCGGGGTACATCGCGGCGCACACCACGGGCTTTGACGCACTCAAGGCCACTGTGCGCGACTACACGCCGGACCTGGTGGCCGAGACCTGTGGCATCAAAAAGGAAGACCTGCTGGCCGCGGCCAGGCTCTTCGCCACCTCGGCCGCCACGCTGAGCCTGTATTGCCAGGGCCTGAACCAGTCCAGCAGCGGCACCGCCAAGAACGCCGCCCTTATCAACCTGCACCTGGCCACCGGCCATATCGGCAAGCCGGGCGCCGGGCCGTTTTCGCTGACGGGCCAGCCCAATGCCATGGGCGGGCGCGAGGTGGGCGGCCTGGCCAACCTGCTGAGCGCGCACCGCGACCTGGCCAACCCCGAACACCGCGCGGAAATTGCGGCCTTGTGGGGCGTGCCCTTCGTGCCGGAGAAGCCCGGCAAGACGGCCGTAGAAATGTTCCAGGCCGCCGCCGACGGCGAGATCAAGGCCTTGTGGATTGCCTGCACCAACCCGGCCCAGTCCATGCCCGACCAGGCAACGGTGCGCCGCGCGCTGGAGCGTGCCGAACTGGTGGTCGTGCAGGAAGCCTTTTCCACCACCTCCAGCTGCGACTATGCCGACCTGCTGCTGCCCGCCACCACCTGGGGCGAAAAAACCGGCACGGTGACCAACAGCGAGCGCCGTATCAGCCGCGTGCGCCCGGCCGTGGCGGCGCCGGGCGAGACACGCCATGACTGGGCGATCGTGGTGGACTTCGCGCAGCGGCTTGAGAAGCTGCTGAAAGCGGGGAGCCCTCACTCCACCCTCTTCCCCTACCCCCCGCAGGACCCAGCCCTCGCCGTTGAAACCATCTGGAACGAACACCGCGAATCCACCCGTGGCCGCGACCTGGACATCACCGGCCTGAGCTATGCACTGCTTGATGAGGCGCCGCAGCAGTGGCCCTTCAAGCCGGGCGACAGCGCGGGCAAGGCACGGCTCTACGAAGACGGCGTGTTTCCCACCGCCGACGGCAAGGCCCGCTTTGCCAACACCGTCTACAAGCCGGTGGCCGAACCGCGCGAATCGCGCTTTCCGTTCTCGCTGACCACCGGCCGCCTGCGCGACCAGTGGCACGGCATGAGCCGCACCGGCACGCTGGGCCGGCTGTTCGGCCATGTGGCTGAACCGTCTGTACAGATGAACGCCCAGGACATGGCGCGCCGCCTGCTGAAAGATGGCGACCTGGTGTACGTGACTTCCAAGCGCGGCTCCATCATCGTCCCGCTGCAGGCTTCACCCGAGGTGGCGGTGAGCCAGGCCTTTATCGCCATGCATTGGGGCGAGGAATGCCTGAGCGGGCAATCGGCCAGCGGCGGCAGGCTGGCCGGCGTGAACGCGATCACCACTTCGGCCTACTGCCCGACTTCCAGGCAGCCCGAACTCAAGCACGCCGCGGTCAAGATCCTGAAGGCCGAAATGCCCTGGACCCTGCTGGCCATGGCCTGGTTGCCGAACGGCGACGTGCTGGCCGCGCGGGAACAGCTCAAGCCCTTGATGGCGGCCTTCCCTTTCACGAGCTGCGTGCCTTTTTCCAACAACACGGCGCTGGCCGACCACGGACGTGAGCGCTCCGGCCTGCTGTTTCGCGCGGCCAGCCATGAAGCCCCGCCCGATGAGCTGCTGGCCAGGCTGGAAGCCATACTCGGTCTGGCCAGCGCCGACGTGCTGCGCTATGCCGACCGCAAGAAGGGCCAGCGGCGCACCATGCGCCTGGTACGAAACGGCGATGCGGCCGAGCTTGCCGGTTTTGTGCTGGCCGGCGACACCAGCGCCCAGGCCTGGATCAGAACCCTGCTGCAGGACGAGCTGCCGGCGCAAGCCTATGGCCGGCTGCTGTTGGCGCCCGGGGCCAAGCCGCCGGTGGCGGTGCAGTCGCGCGGCAAGCTGGTCTGCACCTGCCTGAACGTCAGCGATACGGCGATTGACGAACACCTGGCGCTCGTGGCCGGCGGCGGTGGCGGTGGCGGCCATCTCCATACCGATGAAGAGCGGCTGGCTTCGCTGCAGGCCACGCTGAAGTGCGGCACCAATTGCGGCTCCTGCGTGCCTGAACTCAAGCGCCGCGTGCGGGCGGCGCGCACGGAAGCGCAAACCGTTGCATCACGCACCGTGATCCCCATCAGGCAAGTGGCTTAAGCTCATAACAAGTAGTTATCTGCATTCGCGGACAATCAGGTTCATGGGCATTAGCCAATACATCAAGGAAATCGGCCGCGGCAAGGACGGCGCGCGCGCACTCACGCGCGAACAGGCGGCCGACCTGCTGGGCCAGGTGCTGGACGGCACGGTGACTGACCTGGAAATCGGCGGCTTCTGCCTGGCCATGCGCATCAAGGGAGAAACCCCCGAAGAAATGGCGGGCTTCCTCGATGCGCTGCAACAGCGCCTGGCGCATTTCCCCGCCGGCGAGACCCCCACGGTGGTGCTGCCCAGCTACAACGGGGCGCGCAAGCTGCCGGTGCTCACGCCTCTGCTGGCCCTGCTGCTGGCGCGCGAAGGCGTGCCTGTCCTGGTGCACGGCACGCCCACCGAATCAAGCCGGGTGTTCGCTTCCGAAGTGCTGCAGGCTCTGGGCATCCAGGCACTGCCTGCCGTGCGCAAGATCGGCCAGGGCGAAGCCGTGTTCGTGCCCACCGAATTGCTGCTGCCGTCGCTCAAGCGCCTGCTGGACGTGCGCCGCGCCGTGGGTCTGCGCAACCCTGCGCACAGCCTGGTCAAGATCATGAGCCCCTGCCTGGGCAAAAGCCTGGTGGTGAGCAGTTACACGCACCCTGAATACGCCATTTCCATGGCGCAGACCTTCGAGCTGACCGGCGCCAACGCCATGCTGCTGCGCGGCACCGAGGGCGAAGCGGTGGCCGATGCGCGCCGCATGCCGCAGATGGAAGCCTTCATGGGGGGCAAACGCTCGCTGCTGCAGGAAACCCAGGCCGGCACGCTGGCCTCCCTGCCCGAGCTGCCCAAGACAGTGGACGCCGCCGCCACCGCGGCCTATATTCAATCGGTGCTGGCCGGCGACAAACCCGTGCCCGCATCGATTGCACGGCAGGTGGAACATATCTTGCAGTTGTTGCCCCAAATCAAATAAGCCCCATGAACCACGGAAAAGTTACCCTCGTAGGCGCCGGCCCCGGCGACCCGGAACTGCTGACCCTCAAGGCCATGAAGGCCATCCAGCGCGCAACCGTGCTGCTGGTGGACGACCTCGTGAGCGACGAGATCGTGGCCTTCGCGCGGCCCGAGGCGCGCATCGTCTACGTGGGCAAACGCGGCGGCTGCAAATCCACGCCCCAGGCCTTTATTGAAAAACTCATGCTGATGGCAGCCCGTGAAGGCGAGGACGTGGTGCGGCTCAAAGGCGGTGATCCCTTCATCTTCGGCCGCGGCGGCGAAGAGGTTGAACACCTGCGCGAAGCCGGTATCGAAGTGGAGGTCGTCAACGGCATCACCTCCGGCCTGGCCGCGGTGACCTCGCTGGGCGTGCCGCTCACGCACCGCGAGCATGCGCACGGCGTGGTCTTCGTTACCGGCCATGCCAAGCCCGGCGACAGCGGAACCGACTGGAAGGCCCTGGCCGCCACCGCGCACAGCGCGCGCCTCACGCTGGTGATCTACATGGGTGTCAGCGGCGTCGAGCGCATCCAGGAAGAGCTGCTGTCCGGCCTGCCAGCCGCCACATCGGTGGCCGTGGTCCAGAATGCCTCGCTGCCCACCCAGCGCCACATCACCACCACGCTCGGCGCGCTGGCCGGCCACATCCGCGAAAACGGCATGGCCAGCCCCTCGGTCATCGTCGTGGGCGACGTGATCAGCGGCGTGGCACTGGCGGCAGAGCACCCTGCCGCGGTCCGCGCGGCCTGACGGGGCCGCATCCGGCACCGGGGCATGGCGGCCCCGGGTCGCGGCTACACTCCCGAAGTCAAAACAACAGCAGAGGGAAAGACGCGATGCTCGACAAACTGAATGAATTGACGGAAAGCCACGGCGAACTGCGGCCGGGCAGTGGCATCATGAGCGGCGTGATCGCGCTGAGCCTGGGCGTGCTGTGCTTCCTGGGCGTGCTGGCCTTTCACTTTCCCGAATACCTGACCACGCCCGAGCTGCGCAAGAGCTACAACGTCGACGTCATCCGCATCGTGATGTTCATATCGCTGGTGATTGCCGGCGGCATCTCGCTGGTCAACATCATCTTCAACCGTTCGCGCTGGCTGGCCGGCGCCGCCTTTCTCCTGGTTGCATCCACTGCGCTGCTGGGCGGCCACAAGGTGCCGGTGAACGATTTCGCCGACCACACGCCCTACATCGGCCTGGACTGGTTCATCCTGGACCTGCTGGGCTCCTCGCTGATCTTCATCTTCATTGAAAAGCTGTTCGCGCTGCGCAAGGACCAGCCGGTGTTCCGCGCCGAATGGCAGACCGACCTGCACCATTTCATCGTCAACCACATGATCGTGGGCTTCGTGCTGCTCGCCACCAACCTGCTAGTGCACAAATTCTTCGGCTGGGCCGCCAATGACGGCATTCGCGGCTGGGTGCAGGGCCTGCCTTTCTGGGTTGGCGTGCTGCTGATCGTGCTGGTGGCCGACCTGGTGCAGTACTGGACGCACCGCGCCTACCACGAGGTGCCCCTGCTCTGGCGCCTGCACGCCGTACACCACAGCGCCAAGAGCATGGACTGGCTGGCCGGCTCGCGCCAGCACATCCTGGAGCTGCTGATCACCCGCACGCTGATCCTGGCGCCCATCTACGTGCTGGGTTTTTCCAAGGAAGTGATCGACGCCTACATCGTGATCGTCGGCTTCCAGGCGGTGTTCAACCACGCCAATGTGAGCGTGCGCCTGGGCCCGCTGCGCTACGTCATCGTCACGCCCAATTTCCACCACTGGCACCACAGCCAGGACCAGGAAGCGCTGGACCGCAACTACGCGGCGCACTACGCCTTCATCGACTACCTGTTCGGCACCGCCGTCAAGAGCACCAAGCTCTGGCCGGAGCGCTACGGCGTGCTGGGCGACTATGTGCCCAACGGCTTCCTGAAACAGTTCAAGTTCCCGTTCACCTGGAAAGGCTGACCGCTCCCGCGGAGCAGAGGGCTGATTTGACACATCAATTCGACGTCGTTGTCATAGGCGCGGGGGCTGCGGGCCTCTTCTGCGCCGCCCAGGCGGGCCAGCGCGGCCTCAAGGTGCTGCTGCTGGACCACAGCGAGAAAGTCGCCGAGAAGATACGCATCTCGGGCGGCGGCCGCTGCAACTTCACCAACCGCGACGCTACGCCCGCCAATTTCCTGAGCGAGAACCCGCACTTTTGCCGCTCGGCGCTGTCGCGCTACACACCGCAGGATTTCATCGCCCTGCTGCAACGCTACAGCATCCCTTTCCACGAGAAGCACAAGGGCCAGCTATTTTGCGACCGCTCCGCCGAGGACGTGATCAACATGCTGCTGGCCGAATGCGAGGCCGGTGGGGTCACGCGCTGGCAGCCTTGCGGCATCCGGAACATCCAAGGCCCTGCCGAAGCAAGCGGGAATTACGAGCTTCACAGCGACCGCGGCCTCATCACGGCACAGCAGGTGGTGATTGCCACCGGTGGCTTGTCGATTCCCAAGATTGGTGCCACCGATTTCGGCTATCGCATCGCCAAACAATTCGGCCTGCGCCTGGTGGAGCCGCGTGCCGCGCTGGTGCCGCTGACCTTTGACGGCGAAGGCTGGACGCCCTATGCCCAGCTGTCCGGTTTGGCGCTGCCGGTGTTGATCGAAACCAGCCCCGCTGATGCCACGCCCAAGCAACGCAAGAAAGCCGTGGTTTTTTCGGAAGACCTGCTCTTCACCCACCGCGGCCTCAGCGGCCCAGCCGTGCTGCAGATTTCCAGCTTCTGGCGCGAAGGCCAGCCCATCCGCATCAACCTCGCACCCGGTGTGGACCTGCCAGCCCTGCTGCTGCGCGCCAAGGCCACCTCCAGAAAGTTGATCGCCAACGAACTCGCCTCCCTGGTGCCCAGCCGCCTGGCCGACGCCTGGGTCAGCCAGGACCCGGCCCTGCAGCGGCCCATCAGCGAAGCCACCGACAAGGCCCTGCAGGCCCTGGCGCAGCGTCTGGCGGACTGGGAACTCACGCCCAACGGCTCTGAAGGTTACAAAAAGGCCGAAGTCACCCTGGGCGGCGTCGACACCCGCGACCTGTCCTCCCAGACGATGGAATCGAAACAGCCCGGCCTTTATTTCATAGGCGAAGTCGTTGACGTCACCGGCTGGCTAGGCGGTTACAACTTCCAGTGGGCCTGGGCCAGCGCCCACGCCTGCGCGGAAGCCCTGGCCACCAAAGCGGCTGCCTGAGTGGGGCAAAAACCACAGATCCAGGCCCAAGGGAAAAGCCCGGTTTTGCAAGCCAGCAGGCGGGCCAAGCCTGTAGTCCCCCACTGGTTACGCCCTGAATTCTTAAGGCCAGCATGAGCCAAGGAACCGGCTTTGCCGGGCAGAACAGACCCACCCCCGCCCAGGCTCACTGCGTGTAGCCTGCCCCACCCTCAAGGGGCGGCGCCTGCGGTCTGGCAAAGCCAGTCCCGCGGCCCCCACTCACTGATAGGAGCCCAAGAACTCTTTAGCCCAGCATGAGCCGCGGAACCGGCTTTGCCGGGCCGCAGGCGGGCGGCCCCCTCGGGGGGCAGGGAGCTACACGCAGTGAGCGACCGTGGGGGCCACGTCCAGTGCTATAATCTCAGGCTTTGCTAGCAAACCCGCGCCAGGCCTGATCCTGATCAGATCAATGAAGGCGCACCTTTTGGATCAACTGAACAATGACCACCATCCGTGTAAAAGACAATGAGCCCTTCGACGTGGCTCTGCGCCGCTTCAAGCGCACCATTGAAAAACTCGGCCTGCTGACCGACCTGCGCGCCCGCGAGTTTTACGAAAAGCCAACGGCAGAGCGCAAGCGCAAGAAGGCAGCCGCCGTCAAGCGCAACTACAAGCGTATCCGCTCGATGCAATTGCCCAAGAAGCTGTACTGATCCTTTAGTACCGCCTCACGGCAACAAAAAGCCCGCACGAGGACGCTCTGCGGGCTTTTGTGCTTTTGGCGTCCGCCGCGCCTTCCTCATTCCCATCCCCTCCCCTCAGGAGCCCTGAATGTCAGCCCTCAAAGACAAGATCACCGAAGACATGAAGACCGCCATGCGCGCCAAGGACAGCGAGCGCCTGGGCACCATACGCCTGCTGCTGGCGGCCCTCAAGCAAAAAGAGGTCGATGAGCGCGTGGTCCTGGACGACGCGGCCGTGGTCGCCATCGTCGACAAGCTGATCAAGCAGCGCAAGGACTCGCTGGAAGCCTTCCAGAAGGCCGAGCGCAAGGACCTGGCCGACAAGGAAGCCGCCGAACTGGCGGTGCTGCAGGCCTACCTGCCGGCGCGCCTGAGCGCGGACGAAGTGACCGCCGCGGTCAAGGCCATCGTAGCCGAGCTGGGCGCCAGCGGCCCCGGCGACATGGGCAAGATCATGGGTGCGGCCAAGGCCAAACTGGCCGGCAAGGCCGACATGGGCCAGGTCTCGGCTGCCGTCAAGGCCGCGCTGGCAAACTGAGCTGCCGCGCCTTCAATGGCGCAGCAGGATCAGCGCACAGCCCGCGACGGTCAGCACGGCGCCGCACCAGCCGCCCAGGGCCGGCCTGCGGCGATACACCCACCACAGCAGCGGCAGCAGCATCACGGGCGTCACCGACGACAGCATGCCCACCATGCCGGCGCTGCCGTTGTGCAAGGCCTTGAGGATCAGCGTCATGCCCAAGGTCATGCCGAGCGCCGCGCTGGCGAAGGTATAGCCCAGGTCCACCCAGCGCGGCGACTGCGTGGCCTGCGCCACGCGCCAACCTGAAAGCAGCAGCACCGCGTGCGCCGCCAGGCCGCTGCTCATGCGCACCGCCGAGGCCGCCACCGGGTCCATGCCGCCCTGCATCAGGGGCTTGAGCATGAGCGTGGCGACCGACTGGCCCAGCGCCGCCACCAGCCCCAGGGCGATGCCGACGGCCAGCCGCCCCTTGGTGGATTCCCAGTGATGGGATTCAGTTTCGCGCCGGCCGAAGGCAATCGCCGTCATCACGCCGGCCACGAGCAAGGCGCTGCCCAGCAAACCCCAGCCCGACAGGCTTTCGCCCAGGAACAGCCAGGCCAGCATCGCAGAAAACAGCGCATGTGTGGCGAACAGGATGCCCGAGCGCCGCGGCCCCAGACGGCCCATGCAGGCAAACAGCGCGGTGTCGCCAATAAAAATGCCGATCACACCCGACAGGGCCAGCACACCCGCGCCGTCCCATTGCAGGCTGCGCCAGCTGCCGGTGGCAAAGGCCAGGGCCCACAGCATCGCGCAGGCAAACGCCAGGCGCCAGCGGCTGAAGGCAAAAGCCCCCATGCGGGCGACAGCGGAGGCCGACAGCAGGCTGGAGCAGGCCCAGGTGGCCGCGGCACCCAGGGCCAGCGTCTCGGCGGGGAAAATCATCAAGGCACTGAAAGCACGGCCGGGGCTCAGCTCCCCGCCACCTTCATGCGATTGACCAGGATGGACCCCACGGTCTTGGCGCCATAGTTGTAGGCGTCCGCACCCACAGCCTCAATGCCCATGAGCATGTCCCTGAGGTTGCCGGCAATCGTGATTTCCTCGACCGGAAAGGCGATGCGGCCGTCTTCGACCCAATAACCCGAAGCACCGCGCGAGTAGTCGC
>Ga0102592_1003420_pt1 | contig 12062 bp, 13 predicted proteins | sample AraplaCol_mMF_r2_FD_76861 | JGI IMG/M metagenome (GOLD analysis project Ga0102592, IMG submission 76861) | Arabidopsis root microbial communities from North Carolina, USA - plate scrape MF_Col_mMF_r2 (SPADES assembly) (version 2) | ecosystem: Host-associated > Plants > Roots > Endosphere... | reverse complement strand
GAAATGGCGTGGGTGAACACGCCAGCCTGGCACGACGGCCGGGTAGAGCCATACCTGTTTCTGGATGCAGGAAAGGCGAGTCTGATCGCGATCCCGGGTTTTCCGTCACTGGTCGGCACGGGCGGCGGGTTGCGCGCGCAATGGCAGTGGCATCGACAACAACTATCTGGCGAACTGCTGGTTGGACGCGCGCTGACTCAGCCCGCCGCGCTTGGGCCCAAGTCCACCCTTATTCTTGGAACAATGAACTGGAGCTACTGATGAAGTTTCCGAACCGAAGAAGATTCGTCGCCGTGTCGACGCTTTGCATGTGCCTCACGGCGCCGGCGTTCGCGCAGTCGGCATCGGCCACCGTCGCTTCCCTGCCGACGGGCACGGTCGCGACCGTGAATGGCGTGGCGATTCCCCAGACGCAGTTCGATGAAGCGGTGCGCGTTGCAGTGCAGACAACCCATCAGCCCGACACGCCGCAACTGCGACAGGCGGTCAAAGGACAGCTGATCGCGCGTGAACTGTTCCGGCAGAGCGCCGAAAAAGCGGGCTACGGAAACAAGCCGGAAGTGCAGCAGGTCGTCAACGCGGCAAAGGCCAATGCGGAATCCGAGTTGTATCTGAAGGACAATATTCATCCCGAGCTCGTGACCGATGCCCAGGTGAAAGCGCGCTACGACGAGATCGTCGGATCGCTCGGCAAGGATGAGTTCCGGCCACGCATCATCGCCGTCGCGGACGCGATGACGGCCGCGACGGTACTCAGCGAGCTGAAAGCGGGTAAGTCCTTCGACGTGCTAGCGCGCCAATACAGCACTGCGCCCAGCAAGGCTGCTGGGGGAGAGCTGCCTTGGGTGAGTTTCAAAACGCCGGCTATGGAAGGTAAGACGAGTGGATTGCCGTTGCCGATAGCGCAGGCGCTTTCAAATCTCCCTGTGGGTGGTGTGACGCCAGAACCGGTTTCCGTTGGCAACACCCGGGCGATCGTGAAACTCGACGCGAAACGCCCGACACAGGTGCCCACGTTTGATCAGGCCAAGGAGACGATCCGCCAGCAGTTGCAGGTCCTGGCGTTGCAAAAAGCCAGTGCGCAGTTCACGACTGATCTGTTCAAGAATGCCGCGATCCAGCAATAAGTCCGCTGCCCCCAGACCCTCGGGCGGCGCATCATTTGAACGGTTGAAGGAACGGGCTAAAGAACTCGGCTGGCGCTGCCTGGCGGACCGCTGGGCCGGATATCAGATTCCTTACCCCTTCGAGTGCGAAAGCGGTCACCGCTTCGAACGGCGCCCCACACAGATGCTGTACAGACGCCTCGAGTGCACCGAGTGCCAAGGAAACGCGCTGCGAGAACGGTGGCTGGCCAATGTTAAGGAAAAGGGCGGCGAGCTTGTTGCGGGGGCGTTCACGGGGTTACTCGAACGCTATCGTCTGCGTTGCCCCGCCGGGCATGAATGGGAGGCGCAGGGTCGCAAGATCAGCGAGGGGAGCTGGTGCCCTACGTGTGCACATGAAGCGTCGGCAAGGCGTAACCGCCGGTCGGATGGGCTGGCCCTGTTGCAGGCTACCGCGCATGCACGCGGCGGGAAGTGCCATGCGGATGGCTACGTCGACGGCAGGCAGCGCTATCTGTTCGAATGCGAGCGGGGGCACCGCTGGCAGGCGCAAGGCAGCGAAATATTGCGGGGGCGATGGTGTGCCCGGTGCGCCCAGAAGGCGAAGGGGGCAGTGGTGGCGGCATCCCACTTCTATCAGGACGGCCTGAAGAAGCTGCAGGACGCGGCGCGAGTGCATGGCGGGCAGTGTCTGGCCGATGTGTACGTAGGCGCACCGGAGAAATACCGGTTCCGCTGCGCAGATGGTCACGAATGGAATGCGATCGCGAGCCAGATATGGCTTGGACACTGGTGCCCACGCTGCGCGAAGATAAAGCAGCGATTGACCATCGAACAGATGCAGGCGATCGCTGCTGAACGCGGTGGAATGTGCCTGTCAACCGAATACGAGGGCAGGCATGTCAAGTTGAGATGGCAATGTCATCTTGGACATGTATGGCAAACACGGCCCGCGGTCGTCAAAAGTGGGAGTTGGTGCCCCTCGTGCGCAAACCTTGCACGGATCGAGAAGCGAAATCGGTGGAAAAGGCTGCGCTACGACGCTGTCGGCAAGCTGACGGAGCCCTGAGACAGGCTTCGCACTGCGAATTATGAGATTTGGCATTCCAAACTGCCTGGAATCGCCTTGAAACGACCATTTTGCTTATTTTTTAAGCAAAATGGTCAAATTTTTAGCTCCGAGACGACCACGGACGCTTCGTTTTAGCTGCGACAAAACATTACAAAGCTTTCGGTCGCGAATGCGGAGCGCAGGAGCGGTTGCGGCTCCGCACCCAAGTCTTGCCCTTTCCGGCGTCGTCGGACGGCGCTGACGGGCCGGAAAACGGGTCGGAGGGGAATTTTCGGGTCTCGCGCTTCCTCCCTTTTTTGGACTTTCAGATAGATCGGTAAAGAATACCGATTCCATACCCTCGCGACACGCTACTTTTGTGGGGAAAAGTGTATTCGTGCTACGATTTGGCCAAGAAGCGGATTTTTTGACGGTTTTTTGCAAAAAACGAGTGATTTGTGGCTGTCCGCTTCCAATTTTCGCCATCGCCTGCGCGTCCTGACAGGGCTGCGTGATCTATTGCGTCGAGCACCGGCTAATACCTCGCCGATCCTGAACTGCGACGCTGCAACCTTGCGTTTCTGCGTGCCTTTTCTTCCCTGAGTGCCCACTGGATCAGTGTCCGGGACGACACTCGCCTAAAAAACTAAGGACTACCTATGAATAAGGATGTTTTGCATACGCCGCTTTTTCCGCTCGGACGGACATTCGCCACGCCAGGCGCGCTTGAGCTTATGCAACGCACGGGTACAACTCCGTGGGTGTTGCTTGGGCGACATCGATCCGGCGATTTTGGCTGTCTGGATGCATACGATTGCGCTGCCAATCACCGGGCGGTGCTCGATGGCACGCGCATCTTGAGCGCTTACGAGCTTGGCCCTGCTAACGAAAAAATCTGGGTAATCACGGAAGCCGACCGTAGTTCGACGACAATTCTGCTGCCCAGCGATTACTAGAATGGGCGAGCTCATCGTGCAGAAACTGCTGTTTGCCGATCCAAAACTCTTCGTTCCTCAAGGCGCGATCGCGGGTGGGTGCGCAACTCACGCAGCGGCTGCGGCGCTCACCGTGCTGGGGCTGATCTCCGATCCTGGGCGCATCATGGCAAAACGGGCCGAGCCGAATTCCAGACGCCTATGGATAGCACTGAGGGATACATACGCACAGGGCATCAGCTTCGTTGAGTTGCTGCGGCGCATGGAAGAGCTGCAATTTCCGGTCGGGATCGAACGCACCGAGGGCAAGCATCACGACGTGCTGCGGTTTGCGATTGACGCCCTGCGACGGCAGCGACCGGTCATACTAAGTTTCGCGCCAGTCAACGGTCCGCGAAGTCTTCACGCTGTTCTTGCAGTTGGCTTGTCCGGACAGATGGAAAGTCGCCGCTTTGAACCCTCGTCACTGCTTGTCACAGACTCGTGCGAACAGCATCCGGGGCTTGGGCCGATTAATGCCCGGATTGAGTTTTCGCCCGCCGCAAAGCGAGAGACTGACGGCACATACGTGACCGCGTGGGATCGTTACCGGGTTTCGCTTGACGCGGCAATATCGCTACGTCGAACCGCAAGGGCGCAGAAGACCCGCAAGCCACTATAGCGATGCAAGGGTGTCACCGGCGCGATGTTTTCTTCGCGGCCGGCGTCGCCCGGTCTAGAAGCCAGTCGATGAACGTGTGCGGATCAGCCTCAAGGACATGCAGGATGTCTAGCAGTTCGATGACATCAAGCCGCCGCTCACCGGACTCGTATTTCGATACGAAGGTTTGCGTGCGCGCGAGCCGGTCAGCCATGTCCTGCTGCAGCCAGCCGCGCTCCTTGCGAAGACGTTTAAGTTCCGGGCCGACGGGTTGATAGCGGTGATCGTGGATGGGATGGACCATGCCGCGATTCTAGATTTGTATATTCCATATCCGAAATGCGCATATAGGGTAAAATTTGGCCCACGGTGAACCATGAAAACACTGACAACGCTCTGGGTGTTGGCCGCAGCGCTTGCGGCATTAGGCATCGCGCTGGACATGCATCGGCTGAAAGTCAACCGCATCGGTCTGTCCGCGCCGGGCTGGGTCCTGGTCTGCATGGTGGGCACTCTGCCCGCAGTCGGACTGTATCTGCTCTTGCGGGCGCGTGTCTGGCGAACGCTGCTCGATGCCGCGTGGCGGTTCGCCGGTGACGGGACGCACTCACCCGATGTCCGGCGCAAACGGCTCGACGTACTACGCGATACCGGCGTGATCGGTGAACCCGTTTACCGGGCATGCGTAAAGACGATGAATACGCGGCAGCCGGGCAGCGCCTGACCTCCTGGCTTATTAACAGTCCATTTCTCCCGATCACGTTGATCGGACCGTTCAAGAAGGATGTGAAATGTCAAATGCGAACACATCGGAATCAACTAAAACGGAGCGGAGCACCCTCGAAACGGAATACGCGTTGCCGTCGCCGGAGCCAGAGTGCCCAGCGATCCGCATCATCGGTGTGGGTACGACCGGCGTGGGGTTAGTGATCGCCCTGCAACCCACGAGAACTGGCAGCAACGTCGACTTCATGTGTGCATGGTCGGCGGGGGACGCGGAGGCACTGAGTTGCAGCGAGGTGTCAAAGACATCTCATCGCCCGGGGAGCACGGACCTCGTAGTCATCCTTGCTGATGCGAGCGATGCAGATGCCCTGCGTACATCCGGAATTATTGGTCGGACGGCACATGCAGCGGGCGCATTCGTTCTCGCGATGTTCGCGCAGCCGCTTTTTCCGCCCGGGGCGGCTGTCAAGACGGTGACGGCGGACATCGCTGATTGCATCGATGCACTCGTATTCATACCGCTTGCTCCGAACGTATCGATGCTGCATCACTTGCTGAATGTATATATCGACGCATTCAGCGCCGGACCGTCCGGGCCGTTTTGTGTGCCAGTCGGCGCTGAATTCCTCGATGTTCGCGGTGCGTTTGCAGACACGGGGGAAGCGTTCACCGGCATCGGGCGGGCAACCGGATCAGACCGGGCACGGCGTGCCGCAGAAATGGCGATTGCTGACGTCGGACACCCGCGCCTCGTCATAGCAAATGGTCTTCTGACCGTGGTGACGGGCGCGAGTTCGCTGAGACTGCAGGAGATCGCAGCCGCGGCATACGCGATACACGAGGCCACGGCCGGCGATGCAGTTGGAGCACTGGTCGCGCACTACGACGATCGGCTCGGAGACGAAGTACGCGTAACCGTGATCGCCGCCGAGAGTGGCGACTGAGATAGCGTATTCGGAAATCAACAGGGGCGTGCTTTGTCACAGCCCATCAAAAAACTCAAGGAACAAAAAATGTACGTCACGAACTACCTGACGCATCACCGCGTAACAAAAGCGTCCGTCATCGCGTTACTCCTGATGCTTTCCGCCTGCTCGCCGCATTCATCCCAGACGCAGTCATCGGCCGCGTCCGCAGCTCCCGCGACGAGCGCATCTCCTGCTGCGCCAGCCTCTTCAACAACAGCGGACAGCGAAGAGCGCGACGAAGCGGGTGGGAATAGCGGAACCCCCGTATCAGCGTCAAAAGCCCAGCCATCCGACGGGAGTCATCGTGGCCCTCGTGTCAAGGGCATCCAGCTTGGCGATTCCCTCGATGACGTGAAGAAAGAAGTCGCGGGACTCTTGCCTGGCGCACGGTGTGAGTTACGCGCCGTCAACGCGACCACGTATCCGCTCTATTGCGACGGTGCCGTTCTGGCCGGACTGGAATTCGAGTCAGCACGACTGTCAAGCATTTCGATGACTTCGCTTCTTACGGCCAACGTGTTCGGCACCATGCCCCTCAAGGACTTTGTTCAAAACTTTGTGTCCGCGTATGGCATACCGCGCATGGAGCCGCAAACTGGCGCTACCGGTCGCGAATATCTCGCTTATCGCGATGAGAGTGGCTGGGAGGTGGACCTCTTCGCCGACAGGACGTTTTTGCTAAAAGTCATCTCGACCCCAGCGCAGCAGACGAGCAAGTTCAATTGACGCGGACGGCTGGCTGTTCGTCCATGTGGGCATGACTCACATGGACGAACCGTGGCGCGCCATGCTGCCCTTATACCTTAAACCCGGACCCTGAAGGGGAACGGCGAGCCAACTGCCTGCCACTTGCCGACTGCTTCAATGACACGCATCCCGGTAACGGAAGTCTCGAAGCTCTCGACCTCGGTGTTGATCAAATAGTGACGCCAGACGAGATCATTGCCCTCAACGGACAGGGGTAGAACATCGTCGTGCATACGGTCTATGACTGCCGACGCGATCTTCGAGAAATTCGGGCGCGTGGTTTCAACAACAACTACGCCGTCGTTGGCGAGATCGGTACAGATCGCGTCGAAGTCAACCGGGTCGGTGTGAAAATTAACGATCATGGATTTGCGGCGATTGCCGTTGGCGAGAAATTTCGAAGAGCACGGCGACGGAGGAGGTGATGCGTCTCCCGATTGTGCACAATCATAGTTGCGATAGGAAGGCTGCCGCCGATGCTGATGAGGGTCCGGCATCCTTCGGCAGCGGCGAACCAGATTGCCGTGGGACCAGACGTGCTTACAGACGACCCGCGAATGCGCTTCTTCGCGGCCATCATCCAGGACATTTACGACAACAACGTCAAGGACATCAAGAAGGGGAATGCGATCGCCGACTACGACATCCGATGCACCGCGCAGAATAACTGCCAGCGCATCGCATGGTGACGGTAGACAAGGGGAGCTATCGGTGCGACAAGCGGCATAGCTTGTCGCACCGCTTATGGAGCAACATGTCATAGAAGCGTTGCGATTCCGATCCGGCTAGGCAAGTTATTTGAATCACTCGCACCACGAAACGAAGATCGCCCAGTCCAACTTACTGTCACATCTGTCGTCGCAAGCTCATTGTTCAGTATGTGTTTTGCTCGTCCGACTGCCATGCCGAATTTCCGTAGCCGACCCACTCCGGTCAGACAACTTTCTTCAAACCGGTCAGTCGGCCAAATCCAGATTTGGCTGACTGGAGTGCCACTAAGCAGCCGTTGGCGACCTCACCCAACCGGCCAGTTTCTGCCGCTCACCCCTCACATGGAGCGGTCATCCGAACGGCCGGTCCGCTCCGAAACCTGCCCGCCGCTGAGCGCGAGAATTTCGGCCAACATTTATGCGCCGCACTTCGTGAGGCAGCTTCAGGTTCCGTTCCTTCGCTGTCAGCGGATGCGTACTCTGACTCCCACTTGCCGTCGTCACCTTGCAGTTCGACGCCCCAGGCTCTCCTCTAGATTGAATCCCACAAGAGGGGACGCGCGCATGGCTCGCCATGCAAGGCATCAGGCGTCGTCTTCCTCCCACTGCAAACCTACCTTCTTCCACTTCGGCAACTTGTCATCCGGCCGCAGCTTCACGAGCGTCGTGGGCAGTGCGAACGTCCATGGCTCACCCACTGGGACTTCACTCCCGGGCGATCCCTGAGACTGCTTGACTTCCTCGACGATGGGCAAATACATACTACTGTGGATGTCGATCAAGTCGCCGCCGGACCAGATCTCGCCGGTCTCCGAGTAATGAATCACTGCCTCTTCGAAACCGGGGCGCACCGGAAACACCACACGCGCGGCGCCTGCGCGCAAGTACTCCCCGAAGATTGGGTCCACATCGTCCAGCAGAGCGCGATCGATCCAATGCTTCTTCAGACCCCAGAAGTAGGGGTAGAAGAAGTACGTCATCCTTTCCCACTCGAATGCTTGCTCGAAGAAGCGAATGTAGGCACCCTGCGTCGCCGCCGCTGGAATATCGATTTCTGGATATTTCTCGGCGGGGCTCAGGTTCACGGCACCGAAGGAATCAAAGAACTGAGCCGTTACCGTCGAAATGCACGACTTCTTGAGTTCGGTCGCAATCAGATCCGCGTTGAAGCCCGGGTTCCGGCCGCTAATCGCCACCCCTTCGGTGGCTCTCGCGGCAGCAAGCGCGCGCTCATATTCCGTCATTTTAACGACGTATGCTTGGGTAATTGCCGCGTGCATTTTCTGCTGCCATACCTGCATGGCCCGGTCGGTACACTTGCATAGGACCTCAAGATTCACGGCGTAAGCGCGGACCCTCATGCCTTCGAAGGACACTGCAATCGCGCCAGTTCGTTCCTGCATGTCTACCTCATGATATGCGGGACCCTCGATATCGAGCACCGCCGTACCCAGCACCATGCGGAAAAAGGCCGGTTCTGATCCTGGCGTTGTACGCTGCCTACCCACGTACGCCATGAGGGCCTTGTACCCATCATCGATGGTAATCGTTTCCGATTTGCTCAGGTACTCCGCAGTCGTCCCCGGAGCACCGTCCCATGGCTTGGCCACAGTCTTGTAGAGGGGAGGCGGTGGCTCCATACCTGTCGCGCCATACTCGTGTGCCAAGTCAAGATAGTTGTTCTCATCGATCTGGTCGGCTGAAAGCGTAAATTCAACGGGCTTGTCGATCTTCTCGCCTTCGGCCTTCTGGCGCTGCGTTAGATCGATGAAGAATGACGCTGGCTCCGGCACGACAACATCGAACATGAGACGCTTGCCGTAGTTATAAACCTGTCCCTCCATGACTTTGTCGACCCACTGGTACACGCCGCTGATGTGTCCATTGCCATCCGTGTTGTCGAAGCCGTGCCCCACCTTCTCCTCGAATTCCGTAATCGTCGTGACGCTGCGTTGGCTTCGGACCTTTTCTGTCAGTTTGCTGACCGAGCGCGTGACCACATCCTTGGAAAACTCGGAAGATTGTTTGGTAGAGCTTTCTGTGGATGTGCTCGACGCGACATCCAGGGTGGCCTTCACTTCCACCATGGGACCGTAGCGCGCATCGACGGCGAGGCCCGCCTTCACTTCGAAATCGCTCTTGATCGTATCGGATGTCTCCCGCTTGAGGGAAAAGCGCTCCGTGCTTTGCGTGTCGCGTTCCTCCTCCTTGGTCGTCTCCGTCTCGGTGATGAAGGTCGTCTCGTTACGCTCCAGGCGCCGCGTCTCGCGTGACATCTTCTCGCTCTTCAACACATTCTCGATATGCGCCACATCGCCCGCCGCATACGCTTTGGTGTGCAGCCTGACAACGAGTAGATCGCCAATCCCAATCGGAGATAGGTGCCCAGACCCAGTTGGCATAGGTTTGCGTGGCTCGCCACCAACTAAACTCCCATCTTCAACATAGCGCTTGCCCAGTGCGTGTACCTGTTTCGGGACAGTCTTGACGAAATCCCTCTTTGTCCGAAGCAACGACGCTTTCTTTTGTTCAAGTCGCAACGTCATCGTCGGCAACGCATCGCGATTCACGTCGATTCCGTAGGTCGTAAGTGTCTTTGTCACGCTGATAGGTACCTGTCCGATGGCAGTCGGGTTCAGCCGGAATCCGCCGGCTCGCTGCGCCACCTGCAGTCCGCCACTGTTCGCCAGGCCGGCTGCATCATGGGCTGGCTCTTCTTGGGCTGCCAGCGGCCCAAGTGACAATAGATCGGTCGCTCGCAATTCAGCGAGGTGCGCCAGTGCGACGTCGATCTGCTTAAGTTGGGCGTCAAGCTGATCAACAGTATTGCGTAGATTGTCTGGTGCGGCGGGCTTTTCTCTCGATAGTGACGAGGAGGGCCGAGGGAGTGGCAGCGCATCGTACAGAATGGGTAACCAGTCAAGCGCGTGGTCGGTGTCCAGGCTACGCCCAATAAGGCTGTACCCCCGCCGCACAGCGACAAGTTCGCTGCAGTCCACGCCTTCACCCGAAGAGGTCACTTTTATCGCCAGCAAGGTGTCGTTAAGACGAGCCACATCGTTCTTGAACTCATTGCTCGCGACAACGGCGGCGGCGGGCCGACCAAAGATGGCTTCGACGGCTTCTCGCACCTTGTCTCCACGCACGGGGGGACGTCCGAGCTCTTCCACCACCGCTAGCACCCGCTCACCGAGCATGAGCGCCGCGGGCGAAGCGATGAACCGTTGGCTGCCTCTTACCATAGCGCCAATGCGCGCGAGGGGCTGGTTGTCTTCTCCACCCGCAAGCCGCCTCGCCGCATCGGAGAAGGCGAGCTTATCAGTGCCCGCGTCGGCAGCGGGCTTCGCCGCGCGCAGCATCAGAAACCGGAACAAGTCGTTCATGGCAAGGGCTACCGCCGTGATTGTAGTGGCAAACCAGGTAACTTCTCATTGGCCAAATGCATAGCCAAATCGTGGACCGAAATTGGTGGCAGACTGCACCGCTGTGCGCGCGAAGTTCATTATCTGTGGCACGTTTGCCGAGATCATCGCGATCAATGCTGCGGCGTTCACAGCCAAGAAGTCGAGTGCTGCGCCAGCACCTAGCTGCGCAAGCGCTGCACTGGCCGCACTTGCGACAACTGGTGCCAAATAGATCGCGATCACGACAATGGCAACCGCGGCAGTTGCCAGCGCCACGTAACCCAGTAGCTGTTTCAAATCGTCGTTGTTGTCCTGCCAGTAGCGCGACACTTCGGGTGTGGGTAGAAGTTCCAGGCGCTGATAGCGACGCTGTTGCTGCCGGGCCCATTCGCGAAAACGAACTAAAACCTCCAGGGGAACTCCTTGCGGCTGATGCGCTTCGTGATAACTGTATAGGATCAGGCCACGCGCCGGCGCCGATTCTGGCTCCGGAACGGCGAATCCGCCAAAGAATGGACGATAGCGATAGGTCGGACCAAAACAGATCCACCGAAAGCGCGCGGGGGGCCCCGCTTCGCGCGCGGTGTCATGGAAGATCGGCACGATCGCCAGCGGTGGGGGAATCACAAACGGGGTGCCGCTGGCGTTGAATACTTCCGGAAGCATCGAACTGACGCCCGTCCTTGCCTCGGCAAGTTCGTGCTCAAGAAGTGTCTTGATCGGGCCGCGCAGCAAGGCTAGCTTTGGCTGCAAATCCTCGACAATGGTCGCTTCCGCTTCGTTCGCCGTTGTGACTTCGATGAGTTCGGCCACGATCGCCCGATGAATTGGGTCCAGTGCGATGCCCAAGCCGTCGGCGCGGACGCTGCGCCCCTCGATGAGCCCGGACGCAGGCGTACCTTCCCGGATGCGCATGCGGTTGCGCTGACTCCTGGAATAGTAGTTGCGGAAGTCGGACTTGATGATTCTCAAGGCCATGTCGATGGCGGTGCGGCCCATGCCCAAAGTTACCTTCCCGACTAGGTCCCATTCGCTGATGACCTCGCCTGCGGGATAAACGCCACGAAACCAAGTCCGATACAGGCCGAGCGCATACAGCTGTGCAAGTTCCGGAACCGACGAACCCCGCGGCACTGCCGTCGCGCCTGTCCCGCAGATCCAGTCGATAACGTGTATGTCGTCTGCCATGGCTGGAATCGAACTCGAGGGTTGGAAAGAGGCGCGCGTCCAGGTGGGGCGTATCAAGTGTCTCTATACGGTGTAGCGTCTCTGTACAGTAATCAAAAGCTAAGCGGAAGCAAGATGTAATTGAAGCGCACATGGTGGGTTAGCGCACAGACATCAAGACTTGGAAGGTGGAGGCGGCGCCTCAGGACTTGGCAACGCAAAACCCGCTAGTACCGTTCCGCCTTGGCTTAGTCGGGGCTTTACGCAATCCTAGGGCGCCACCGTTATTGCGACGGCGGACATTAATAAATCAAGCGCTTATGTGTAGCCACGAGTGCCTGGACGGGTACGTCAAAGTTCTTGCGACTCGCCTACGTCCGCGCCAAAGCTATAGGTTTTTCCTGATGCAATCGACCGTAGCCGATACGAGCCCCCGGGACGCCGTAGCTCGTATGTTCCAGTGGGCCCGGGTAAGGTGTTGGCCAGCGTCCGTAAGTCCGCGGAAGCGGACGGTGACGTGACGACGGCGTGAACGGCGGCTCAGGGTCGGGCTGCGTCAGCCCGCTCTTCAAATTCATCGCCGGAAAGCGGCCAGTGGAATTCTGCTT
>Ga0102592_1003419_pt1 | contig 12069 bp, 6 predicted proteins | sample AraplaCol_mMF_r2_FD_76861 | JGI IMG/M metagenome (GOLD analysis project Ga0102592, IMG submission 76861) | Arabidopsis root microbial communities from North Carolina, USA - plate scrape MF_Col_mMF_r2 (SPADES assembly) (version 2) | ecosystem: Host-associated > Plants > Roots > Endosphere | place... | reverse complement strand
CCGACGCGCATGTCCAGCTCGCGCTGCGTGATCACGCCGTTGTTGACGACAGCCGCGATCGTATCGACCGTTTGAGCATTGCCGTTGCCGCTCAGCGCCTGCGCGTGCGCAGGCGCTGCCAGCAGAATGGAAGCGGCCGCAGCGAAGCCGGTCGCGAACGTTGCCAGGCGAAGCTTTTTCATGATTGCCACAGATACTCCAGTGATGTCGGGCACGCTCGGCCCGTCTTGTCTGTTCTGCGAACGACGCGGCATCGATCTGTCACCCGCGATCTGGTCACTCGCGACCCGCTGATTCGTGACCCGCTCATTCGTAATTGTTGAACTGCGATTCGGGCGGCGGCGGCGGCGGCGGCGGCTGATAGCCCGCCACGCTGGCGCGGAACGCGGACATCAGCCCGTTGTCGACGCTCGACAGCCCCTTGAATGTCAGCTGCGCGAGCACCCGCGTACCGGACGACGTACCACCCGTCGAATTCACCCCGTTTGCATAACGCTGAAAACCTACGCCGAGCGTCCAGCAATCCGCGTCGTATTGCATGCCGAGAAGCGCGTCGACAACGCGTTGTGCTTTCAGGTCGTAGTTGATACGCCCTACGCCGAACACTCGGTGCATCAACGGCCACTGGCCCGAGATCAGCAACTGGTTGATCGGCTGGTTGTCCAGCGTCGTGTTGGCGCGCGTGTACCGGTAGGCGATATTGAGCACATGTGCCGTCGCCGGCGACCACGCAAGGCCGATCGATCCTTGCGTCAGATAGTTGTTCGCCTGGCTGTACTGCAACGCGTTCTCTACATTGATACCCGCGCCGACCTTGATTGAACTGCCGGCGATCAAGCTGGTCCGCGCGACATTCGCCGTGTCTTCCGTGTCGTAGAGCGTCACGCGTGGTTGCCTGAAATCGTAACGCTGCGCGATCACGAAGCGCGCGCGTTCGTCGCCCGTTGCCGCGTCGATCAGGCGCGACGTCAGCGCGGCCGTCAGGCGGCTTTCGTCGGACACGCGGTCGTTGCCGGCAAATGCGTTGTCGCTGAAAAGTTCGCCCAGACCGAAGTCCGCTTCCGTCGTGTCGAAGAGTGGCGCATAAGTCTGGTTGCGATAAGGCGTATACACGTAAAAGAGCCGGGGCTCCAGCGTCTGGATGTACGAGCTTCCCCAGATGCGCACCGCGCGCTCGAACGTCATGCCCGAGTCCAGACTCAAGGTCGGGATGTTCACGTTCACGTTGCGCGGCTGTCCTGCGGGTGCGTCGGACGCAATCGAAGTCAGATTGTACGAAGCGAAGTGCCATTTGATCTTCGGCGTGAAGAACCAGCCTGGCCGGACGATCGGATAGCTGACGAAAGGATTGAACACGAAGCGCGTGCCTTGCGTTGCATCGTCCGATGAAAGCGTGAAGCGCGTTGCGTCTGCCTCGAAGCCATAATCGAAGCCACCGGCGTCGTATCGGTTGTAGCGCACGTTGAGCTGCGGCTCGCGGTTATAGGTCGTGTCGCTGGAAAAGGACTGCCAGTGCTGCTCGCGCGCGAGCACGGACCAGGGTCCGCTGTTGTATGTGAGACCCGCTTCCTGCTGATACAGCGTAGTCGAAGTGGTCGGAAACGCGCTGCCCGAGCCGAGATCGGTCGACACGTTGGCATCCGAGACACGGTTGTAATTGACGTACGCACCGAAGCCGGAGCCGATATTCCACACGTGATCCAGATCGATCGAATAGCGGCGCTCGTGAGTCGTGATGTCGTTGGGCAAGTAGGCAATCGACAGCGAACCGGACGACGCGCTCGTCAGATACCGGTAGTCCGCGCTCAGCATTGCGCCGCGCTTCGACATGTAGCGCGGCGCAATGGTCAGGTCGTAGTTCGGCGCGATGTTGAAGTAGTAAGGAACGGTGATGTCCACGCCGTTCTTCGAACTCATCGACCATGTCGGCGACAGCAGGCCGCTGCGGCGCGCGCCGTCTAGCGGGAACGATAGCCACGGACTCGCAAGCAATGGAATGTTCTGAAAGAACAGCACGCCATTGCGCGCGACGCCTTCATCGGCGCCACGGTCCATCGTGAATTGAGACGCGCGGATGTACCACGCCGGATTCGTCTCGCACGCACAGGTGCTGTACGTGCCGTCTTCGATCTTCGAACGCTCGTTGTCGAGCAGGTCGGCGCGCTTGCCGCTGCCCCATCCGCCGTTCAGGTAGAAGTGGTATCTGGGTTGTGCAATGAAACCTGCGCTAGCGTTCACGCGCAACTGGCTGAACGGTCCGTCGAACACGTCGCCCTTCGAAACAATGCGTACGCTGCCATACGCATCAGCGACGTCGTGGTCGGGATCGTAGTGCAGCGCATCGCCTTGCACGACGAAACCATAGCGGCGCAGCTCGGCTGCGCCCTTGAGCGACAGGTCGCTATCGACGGTGCCGGTGACGGACTCGCCCAATGCGATCGTCGCCGGTTTTGCATCGGGCGGATTGGGTGTTTCGGTGAGCTGCGGTGCGATGCGCAAGCTCCATGCATCGGAGAGGCGTTCGGCATCGGCCGCGTCGCCGGCGAGTTGCGCGTTAACCTGCAGCGGCGCCAGCAGGCAGAGCACCAATGCGGCAATGGGCCTGATAGCGAGGCCCTGGACTTCTCGGCGAAATATCAAAGCGGAATCGTGGCGTCTGATTGACGGGCGGACGCCGGCCCGAATGAAGATGCGTCCAGAGCGTCTTACTGCAACGTCACGGCGTCGCTGTTGACCTGAGCGACGGCAGCGCCTGCCGACGCAGCGACACCGCTCAGCGCCTCGATCAACGGCGCAATCTGCTCGCACGGCAAGGAAAACGAAATGCCCATGTTGCCCGCGAGCCTGAAGCGAATGACGGCTGTCTGCGTGCCGTTCAGGCGCCCGATCTCCCAGCCGTAACTCTGAAACGCAAAGGCCATGTGCCCGTTCTGGTTGATGATCCGGTCCGAATGCTCGATCGCATTCGGCAAGGCGACCAGCAACTGGTCGAGCACGGAACGGTGGATTGCCGTGGTCGCATGATTGCCGCGAATCAGCAGGTGTAGACCGTCTTCCGTCATCTGCAGATCGCCAATCGAATCGACAACATGCGTCTCGCGCTCAGCCATGGCGCACCTCGCTCGCGCCTGTTTGCATGCCTGATTGCATGCCTGATTGCACGTCGGCTGTGCGCTCGCGATGTGTGCGCGTGGCTTCGACCCACGGTTCATAAGACGAGGCCCGCGCCATCCAGGCGGAGAAAAGCGGCGTGGAGCTGACGCATAACACAGCAACCAGTACGACGGGATCGATATGTTCGAGCATGGCGAAGAACCAGAGGTGGGTGGAGTCGGCACGATAACGCCACCTTCGCTCTCATCGCGTTACCACGACCCTACCGATTCTTAGCTGCATCTTTCCGCCTTTGCACGACGTCGCCAGTGAAACAGGCGCCGTTGTTCATCTCCGCCCTATTCCTTACCCGAGGCAACAAATATTCAGAAAGTTTGGCGTAACCCTGCACAAGAAGCCCATTCCTATACTCGCGGCTTTCCATAGTGAGTCGCGTCCCGCTCTCAACAAGACCTTCGATGAAACAAAGAGCATCAACTATCTGTCTCGCCAGTGCGATCACGATGTGCGCCACGACACTGACGCCATCGATCGCGCTTGCCGGCGACTCCGTGGTCGTCACTGACATCCGGCTCGACGGCTTGAAGCGCATTGAAGCGGGAACGCTGCTCGCCAACCTGCCCATCAAACGCGGCGAGGTTTTCACGGAGGACAAGGCCTCGCAGGCCGTGCGCGCAATCTATGACACGGGCCTCTTCAGCGACGTCAACGTGTCGCTCGAAGGCGATGTCGTGGTGGTTCACGTCGTCGAGCGCCCCGCCATTGCGGAGATCGATTTCTCCGGCATTCACGAGTTCGAGAAGGACAATCTGACGAAGGCGCTGCGTGCCGTGGGCCTGTCGCGCGGCCGCCCTTTCGACAAGGCGCTCATCGACAAGGCGGAACAGGAACTGAAACGCCAATACCTCACGCGCGGCTACTATGCCGCGGAAGTGGAAACCACGACGACGCCCGTCGATAGCGGACGCGTGTCGGTTCTGTTCTCCGTCATCGAAGGTCCGAATGCGAAGATCAGGCAGATCAATTTCATCGGTAACCAGGTGTTTTCGGAAAGCACGCTGCGCGACGAAATGGAACTGTCGACGCCGAACTGGTTTTCCTGGTACACGAAGAACGATCTCTATTCGAAAGAGAAGCTCGGCGCCGATCTGGATCGACTGCGCTCGTATTACCTGAATCGCGGCTATCTGGAGTTCAGGATCGACTCGACTCAGGTTTCGCTGACGCCCGACAAGAAGGAGATGTATCTGACGCTCAACCTGCACGAAGGCGAGCCCTATACGATCACAGGCATCCGGCTCGCGGGTAATCTGCTCGATCGCGAAGCGGAATTGAAGCCGCTCATCGGCATCAAGCCCGGTGAAACGTTCTCCGAAGAGAAGCTCAAGGCAACGACGAAAGCCCTCGTGGACCGGCTCGGCGAATACGGCTACGCGTTTGCTGCTGTCAATGCGGTGCCGCAGATCGATCAGGACAAGCACACTGTCGATCTCACGCTGCAAATCGATCCGGGACGACGCGTGTACGTGCGCCAGGTGAATGTGGAAGGCAACACCCGTACGCGCGACGAAGTGATACGGCGAGAAATGCGCCAACTCGAAAGCGCGTGGTTCGATTCGAACCGGCTTGCGCTTTCGAAGGAACGTGTGAATCGCCTCGGCTATTTCACCGACGTCGACGTGACGACCGTGCCCGTTCCCGGTTCGAACGATCAGGTCGATGTCGACGTCAAGGTGTCGGAAAAGCCGACGGGCGCGATCACGCTCGGCGCAGGCTTTTCTTCGTCGGACAAGGTGGTTCTGTCGGCGGGCGTCACGCAGGACAATGTGTTCGGCTCGGGCACGAGTCTTGGCGTCAATGTGAATACGGCGAAGACGTATCGCACGTTGTCGGTCACGCAGACCGATCCGTATTTCACCGTCGACGGCATCAAGCGCATTTCAGATGTCTACTATCGCACCAGCTATCCGCTGTACTACAGCAACGACGAGAGCTTTCGTATCGTCTCGCTTGGTGCAGACCTGAAGTTCGGCATTCCGTTCTCGGAAGTCGATACCGTCTACTTCGGCCTCGGCATCGAGCAGGACCGCTTCAACACCGACTCGTCGACGCCGCAAGCCTATCTCGACTATGTGAAAGAATTCGGCCGCGTGGTCAACAACGTGCCGCTGACGGCAGCCTGGTCACGCGATGCGCGCGATAGTGCGCTCGTGCCGAGCCGCGGCTATATGCTGCAGATCAACGGCGAGGTCGGCACGCCCGCGGGCGAAACCGAGTACTACAAGACGGACGTGCAGAGCCAGTATTACTACTCGTTCGCGCGTGGCTTCATTCTGGGCATGAATTTCCAGGCGGGCTATGGCAATGGCTTCGCGGGCAAGGCGTATCCGATCTTCAAGAACTACTACGCGGGCGGTATCGGCTCGGTGCGTGGGTATGAATCGAGTTCGCTTGGGCCGCGCGATTCGTCGACGGGCGATTCGATCGGCGGCTCGAAGATGGTGGTCGCGAACATTGAGATGACATTCCCGCTTCCGGGCAGCGGATGGGATCGCACGTTGCGCGTCTTTACTTTCGTCGACGCGGGTAACGTGTGGGGCAACGAAGGCAACAGCACGGGCGCGAACGGCTTGAGATACAGCTATGGCGCGGGCCTCGAGTGGATTTCGCCGATTGGCCCGCTGAAGCTCTCGGTCGGATTTCCTATCGTCAGGCATGCAGACGATAAGTATCAGGTGTTTCAGTTTCAGATCGGGACTTCGTTCTGAATGCGCTGGGAAAAGATCATGCTTTGCTTCACTGCGGTCTTTTTATGGTCCGGTCACTTGCTCTCTCTTTCGCGATGTGACGCACCCCCACGCGTGGGCGTATGGTCACGCTGCAACCAGACCTTCTGGAATCTTGCGAGGCACATGCCAAACGGACATAGCGGCGAGAGGCAACCTGCGTGCCGGTCAACACCCGCTATCGTGTTGCGAGGCGATCAGCGTGGGCGAAGGATCACACTTGCACACACACCAGTCGCCACTTAGCGCTACCTGCTTACCATTCGGACCTGTATCGTTCTGACTGTCGGTGCACATGATCCGACCTGTCGAGTTGCACTTTGGACACCACACGGAATCGCCTTCATAGGCTACGGCGCGACCATGAATAGTTTCTCCGCGTTCAGGCGCAATTACGTGACCTCCTGCTGTTGTGGTGTCGCCGTTGCATACGTCATAACGTCTCATAAAGCTCCCGATTTTTTAATGCCAGAGGTCCGCAAACGTGAGGAAGTACTACTGCCAGAACTTGGGGTTGAGCAGCACCGCCTTCTTACAATCCTTTTAGTCCGCAACAACCCTGGTTTAAGGCATTCCGGACTTCGTACTGCTTTCCTCGATATGACCAGTACGTCGCTTCGATCAACGTGTGAAGCGGAAATAGCAAACAAGACACCACCGGTGCGCGTTTATCACGCTCGCGGCTATCTTGAACTGGTCACTATCAGGTTCTGCCAGCACATACGCAGCGATTTTGGAGAAAGAGTGCATCGCTCTACTTTTTAAAATACTCCGGTTTGGTTGGAAAAGTAGCGAATCATTGATATGAGCCGGCGTTACTGACCAAGTTGAATTGCGCGAAGCCTCTTTCTTATCGAAGCGGCATCTTTAAACGCGTACATCACCGGAGTGCCATCTCTCTTAACGCCGTCCCAGCCCTCAGGAAAGGCCTTCATAGCCGTGCTATCACGGACGATATTTGCCCCCTTCGATGAGCGAACATATTTGTATATAAATACTTGGTAGTAGTCTCCTACATAATCCGCTGCTTCCGAATTTACACTCCATCTGACCAGCGTTACGATCTCCCGGTTTTGCCAATAAAAAACCGTCACGACCTTTGGGCTGGATCCGTTTACTTCATAGCTGTCAATTGACAATATTTCTCCATCACGACAATGCCAAGTAGCTTTCACATTGAAAAGCGGCCCACTCGATGGATTGTGCAAGTCCTGCAGAGGCTCTTCAAAAAATGATACGGAACAACCTGCACGAACTGCGTCTGCGGCAATCTTATCTGGTGATTTGTTAGCAGCGTGCGCCCACCCAGCCAAACTCGATATGCCCAATAGCAAAGCCAAAGAGGCAAGTTTCTTTATCACCATCCGTTTTCTCCCGTAAGAGTTGATTCCCAATCGTGCTTGCAGGGTTGCTGGCCTTTGTTCAAATGTTCGAAAGCGCGCTTTGTCGCGTCTTTACGGAGAGCAAAGTCTTTCATTGCTGGATTTATCACCTTGGTCACACCTCGGACGTTGTTTGCGTCGGCTGATGTACTGATAGCGTGGCTATTCCAGAACCACGCAGACGAATCGGCCGCGACAAATGAATCATTTTCAACTTTACTTGGGTCATCCGCGACGTCAATCCCACTGGCCATTTTGTATTGCTTGTATGTGCCCAGCCACGTCATGTGGAGAAGCCCTCGCCCACGGTAGTCGCGCCCTGGATATTCCTCGTCGCCGAACAACACTTCGCCCAGCTCTGCATCGTTACGAATCAAGTTTCGCTTTGAATAGTCTTCGATTTGCGCAAGGGACCATGTCGGATGCAGTCTGTGAAGACCGGCCTTCAATGCAGTTGGGTAGGTCGCCCATAAACGATCGCCGTTCGTGTAATACAAGCTTTCCCGAAAAGCAGTGAACCCACCGCACTCAACTGCACATTGACCGAGAAAGTGCGAAGCACGGTTACATGTATTGATGCCGTACTTCACGAAAGCGTCTGTTGCTGTCACGGAGTAGTGCTTCGCATCGTCGCCGCTTATATTCAGAAATATGGACTTAAGTGTGCTCGCCGTGAGCGTAAGATCGCTACCGCAGTGCGGACATGTCAGTCGTTCGCTAGTCGAGAAATTGCCAACAAGCGCTATTGGATGTATATGATTCACGACCGGACTAGCTGGGAAGCCTTCGACCGCACCCTTAACGTCATCCCACCATTGCAACTTCTTGATCCGCTGCAACTCGCACTGCCAGTTCTCACGCGCATTTCGCATCAAGGGCGTCAGTGCCTCCCACCGGCTCATCCCGCCACCCCATTCGCTCTCATAGCGCAGGATCACATGTGCCAGTTCGCTGGCAAGCCAGGACGTGTTCATGGCCCGCTGGAGTTTTCTCGCTGTGACCACTTCCTGGCCGTCCTTGCCGCTCTTCTTTTCACCGTATTGCAAAGGGATTCGGCTCACGGTCCGCTCAAGCCGCTGAAGCAACACACTCCCGTTCACCGCCGCCGTGGATGGCTCGAATTCCGTCTGCTCCCTCCAGTCGGCTGAGCCAGTCACAGAAAGGTTACGGCGAAACGCATCGGTCAGCGCGACGCCCGTCGCGTCGACGATCTCGAAACCGGGCCAGGCCCACGGGCTTTCCCAAGTCGTGCCCGGATGCGCTTTTTCGCAGACCCAGCCTCGCTGATCCGTGCCGTCTGCGGCAACAAGGCTGATTCGCCACCAATGTATGTTCTCGTCATCAACGGCAACGTTACCGTCGCCCATACCATCAAGCTGCGCGCGCGGGAACGCAATCGTCTGTGCGTTCGCCGGATCGGCAACAGCCCGAACCTGCAATGGAAAACGCATCCAGGCCGACAGGCCGTTCGGCCCACGGTTCAGATCATCCCGTCGGATCCACACGGGTCCGCCATCCAGAGCGGCGATACTGCCGATGGTCAGGTATCTCGGCTGCACCTGCACCCACGGTCCGGATTTCGGGCTGCGAGCGGTCTCCTTCGCGTCGTATAGCGGGTGACGTGTGCCCAACTTGTGGTCCGGCTCAGCCGGGTGTATGACCAGCTTTGCGCCCGCCTGAACGACCAGAACGGTGCGATCGCTTGCAGGCAGTTGCGCCGCCCGCGCGCGACACTTCCCGATGAACTCTTTCAGTTCGTCGCCGGCAAACACTTCAAGATGCAACAACTGACGTGCGGGGACGGGAGGTAGGGGTGTCGAGCGCTCATAGTCATGGTATTCGCCGACCTGTCCCATCAGCGTGCCAGCCTTGACGGGAATCGGCTGCGGCGGAACGACCACGCTTCCCACTCCCCGCGGCTCCCTTACGGGTTGCTGGTCGTGTAGATACAGCCAACCCCAATCGCCCTCGGACGTTACGGATGCCGTTCCCGACTCGTCGCCGTCAGGTTGCACCCACGGCACGTCTTTATCCTCCCAACCGAAATAGCCGCCGCTCTTTGCACTGACCAAATGCCCGGCTGAAATGGAACGAATGTGTCCCCATTCGCCGCGTCTCTCGCCGATGATTACCTCGCTTCCTTCCGGCAAGAACGCAACGTGATGGCCCGCGATGAACTGGTTTCTCATCTTTCCGGGTTTCGGCTCCGACCAGACGAATGCGCCCGCTGCCTCACCACCGTTCTCCTGTCTATTCTTATTGCCGATGCGGTAGGCGTCCACGCCGGGCCACCAGCCAGGACGTACCATGCTTCCATCAGCAAGGTAGGTGGACCAGTCGGCCACGTGCATATAGAGGCTAAAGAACGTCAGCGTTTCGTCGGCAGGTTGCCCATTGGCGGTATTGCCTGGCGCAGGTGGCATCGTCATATGATGGCGCACCAGCACGAACCCGGTTGAGTACATCGCCCAGCGACGGTCCTGTGTGAAGTGAAGTTGCGGGTACGCGTCATCGAGCCTGAACGCAACAACCTCGCCATTGGCGATGACCCGCACGCCGCCAGTCTGGTCAACGCGGCTGGATGAGCCTTTGCCAAAATGCACACCGCCGTGCGGGAACCCGTTTACGCCGAGCGGAAAGAAGCCATCTTCCATACCCGCGAGTGCGTGATAGAAGATATCCGGGTCGGTTATTTCCTTGTGATCCCTTCCAGGAAACGGATAGCGCCACGTCTGGGGCGAGGACACTGCCGGCGCTGCGGCCCGTTGATTATTCTGTTGTGCACTCATGTCGTGAAGTCGTTTAACACTGTTAGCCTGAAAACTTCGAGCCGTGACGCGCGAGGTCAGCAATATCGTTTGCATACGGCAACGCCGTTTTCTGCATCGTCCCGTCCGGGCTCTTTTTCTGCCACGTGATGGCTTTTTCGATGTAGTCGCCGTTGGTGGCATTGGTGATGTTTTCTGGCGTCATGCGGAAATACGAGTTACCGCATTTGAGCAGGATCTCTCTTTTCGCCTCGATGATCACAGACCCGTCAACACTGCGAATAGCAGTATCGTGCAGCGATGCAAGGTCGATAGCGTCGCTTTGTGCCTGAATCCGAACCGGGCCTTTCGCCGCAAAAATCGTTATGCCGAGCTTCTGCACGAACAGCGAAATCTTCTCGCCCGCAGCAACTGTGAATCGCTTCAGCACGCTCCAGTCAGCACTGTTCCCGGCGGTCGTCTGGACGCTATCGTTTGCCACGAATTGCATCGATTTGCCGGACACCATGCCCACCGTGCCAGGTGCGCCCGCCAGAATGCCCGGCTGCTTCAGTTGGTCCAGTTCATCATTGGCCGCTTTCTGTTCATCCGTGTCAGCAGGGTCGGCCTTCGACGCGCTAGCCAAGTCCGCGAGTGAACGCGCGAGCACCAAAGCCCGCTCCAGTTCCGCGACGGTCTCCTGCATGTCCAACTGCTGGCCGCTCGCGCCGGGCCTGTCGTAGGCACTCAGATACAGGCCACTGCCGCCACGTAGCGCGTTATATCCCGATGTGCGCAGTTCGACGCCTTCGCCACGCTTTTGCTTCTTCGAGTCGACCAGGAAGCCGAGATTCAGCTGCGTCTTGCCCGAATGATCAGTCGAGAGCTTGATGCCTTCCTGACCTTCCCAGTCCTCCATACGCAGCTTGTTATTGCTCTGCGTGCGAATGACATTGCGCGAGAGCCAGCGGTTGTCGCTGGTGATGTGATCGACGGCCTGGCTGTTGTGCATCGCGTGCGCGATGTATGGGCGGTTCGGATTGCCGTCGTGGAAGGCGATGGCGACCTCGGTGCCGTCGAGCAACGGGAAGTGAAACCCCGTTTGCAACGCACCCGCAAACGGCTTTGCAAGACGTAGCGGCACACTCTCGCCGCCCGGATTCCACTCATCGAAATCCAGATCGAAGCGCACGACGTAGTATCCGGCTGCCGTCAAATACGCATACTTGTACTGGTCGGGCGACGTCACGCGGGCACTGAGTGTGCCCGCAATCCTCGGCCACGCCGCCTCCTCCAGCGCCAGCCGGAAACGCCGGTCAGACGGAATCGCCTTGTACGTGTTCGAGTAGGCATCGTCCCGCGCGCCACGATGGACCACTTCGACAACGACCTGGCCGTTTGGCGCGTCGGGCAGCGCTTTATCAATGTGGAGGATGCGCGCGGGCATCAATGCAAGAATATTGCTCTCGCCTTCATACACGACCTGCGACGCAACTGCCGCCTCGTGCCTGAGTTGCGCTTCCCACTTCGCGGCCTGGGCGTCAGAGTGATGCGTGCCCCACACATAGGGCTGGCCGTAGGTGGTCTTGTCTTCGGCTGCTACGTTGGCGTCGTCCCTGTACCGCTCCCATGCGCTGTCGTGGTTATAGTCGGCGACCAGGAACGATTGCGCTACGGTCTGCGTCCGCGTAACGAGCGAACTGACCGCCTCGCTACCCGACTCCAGACCAGCCTGCTCCCGATACGGCACATCTAGCGACGGCTGATAGACGTAATGGTCGATGTCGTCGCAGACGTTCAGAACATCGCCATGCTCACCCGCTGTGATATAGCTGTAGAGCCCTTCCTGCTTCATCAGAAGCTGGACCCACGCAAGGTCATCCATCTGGTACTGCATGCGGAACGCATGCTGCGGATACGTGCGGCGCAGCCGGAACCTGTACTGATAGCCGCGCACGCCATGTCGTTTCAGCACCTGCTCGATGATTTCCGGCGCTGTGAGGTGCTGGTAGATACGACTGGCATGTGCGCGCGCCAGCT
>Ga0102592_1003418_pt1 | contig 12070 bp, 10 predicted proteins | sample AraplaCol_mMF_r2_FD_76861 | JGI IMG/M metagenome (GOLD analysis project Ga0102592, IMG submission 76861) | Arabidopsis root microbial communities from North Carolina, USA - plate scrape MF_Col_mMF_r2 (SPADES assembly) (version 2) | ecosystem: Host-associated > Plants > Roots > Endosphere... | reverse complement strand
GTCAATTAGTCTTCATTTTCATTGCCTGGTCGATAGCTTTCGCTGCGAGAGCGGCCATCCAGGGACGCAAGTCGTGTATAGCGAAAACCTCCGCTCGACGGCGTTCAATTGCACCGGGAACTTTGGTCGCATATCCCTTGAACAATGATTTTCTCGATTTAACAGTGCTCACGGGCGCGGTAATGCTCACGCGGTATCTTCGTGTACTTTTCCATACGATCTTCGATACAGCTTCCATCGCACGGGGGTGTTGAGCTGCCATCAGTATTCCCGTCGCCTGCTGGCTCATCCTGTTAACGCCCGTTCCACCTTCAAAGGAAACAAACTCCGGCCAAACAGCATCCCGGATCGTATCTCTAGGGTTTACCGTTGCCTTATCCTCGAAAATGACGGTCGCGATGACGCTTTTGTCGGAATCCAGAATCAGCTCAAGCCCATCTAGGCCCTTCTCGGCGTGAATCATATGCGGAGCCGCGATTAGCGCATTTGGCGTACGCCGATGCGCCGCTAACCACGACATAACCTGGAACATCCAGCCGTCACGATGATCCTGAGATGTGACGCCAGCCGTCAGGAGCTTGACCGCGTCTTTGATAGCATCATCGTTGGTGGGGAGCGGGCCTGCACCCACGGCATGCAGGATATTTGCGACGTGATAGCTTTGTCCCACGGCTACCCATGCTATCCAGGCAGCCAGCTCATCAACGTTTGCAACGCTCCATGTACATCCTTCCCAATCGGAGTCGGATGTGAACGGAGTAAGCGTAATCGGCATGACATTCCTCGGGACACCATTTTTGTTTGTCGTGAAGTGTAACCTGACTTGATCGCATCGCACGATGACCAGCGGGCGTTACCCGGCTGGATGTGAGCGTCCGGCCTGCAAGCGCTGACCAAACGCGCACGGTGCAAGTCATCTTCTACCGCTTGGCCTGCGATGCGGCGGCTTCGCATCGGTACACATCTCAAATCGGCGTGTCTGCTTGGACCCGAAGGACGCGACGACTGCCCGGGGAGCGATTATATCTGCGCGTTATCCGCTGGCATCGCCGACCGAGGAGCATCTTGAGACAATTGAGCGCAAGCAGCGACGCGGTGTCAGCTGCGTCCACGGCCCGACCGAACAGAAATCCCTGCCCCTGCTGACAACCAAGGGAACGGAGATGTGCCTCTTCGCCGGCATTTTCGATGCCTTCCGCGGTGACCGTTAAGCCAAGCCCTTTTCCCAGTCCCACGACTGCAGCGACAATTTCAGCGCTCTCACGCTCCTTGCCCATACCATTGACGAAACCTCGATCAATCTTGATTTTGTCAAGCTTGAGGTTACGAAGGTGGTAGAGGCTCGAATAACCCGTGCCAAAATCGTCCAGCGCAACTGATACACCTGCCTGTCGAAGCGTGCTGAGGACGACTCGCGCTGCATCCATGTCGCGAACGAGCGCGCTTTCGGTGATTTCAATCTCAAGTCGCCGCGGAGATACTTCTGTCTGGTCCAGGATCCGAAGAATTCGTTCACCGCGCTGGCGATTACGCAGCTCGATGGCTGAAAGGTTGAAAGAGAGAAACGTTTGGTCCGGCCAATCCTTTGCCGTGCTGCAGGCCGACAGCAACAACTGGTCGGTCAGCGTCGCAATTAGTCCAAGGTCCTCGGCGATGGCTATGAAGCGTTCAGGCGGTACTTCCCCGAGTGTTTCCATGAGTCCAGCGTGCCAACGCTTCAAATCCAACAATCGTGTTGCCACTCAGATCGACAAGGGGCTGGAAATATGGCCTGATTTTTCCTTGTGAAAGTGCTTTCGAGAATTCCCGCTCCAGGTAGTCCCTCTCGCGCACCTGCTGGTCCATTGACTCATCGAAAAAGGGCAGTGCCGATTTACCCTCCGCTTTCGCCTTGTACAGCGCGACGTCGGCTCGCCGTAACACTTCGTCCGAGGTGGCACAGAAAAACGGGAGCATGCACAGACCGATGCCTGCGCTCACCTGATCCTCCACCTTGCCAACGACGAATGGTTCTGCAAGTTTTTCGAGAATACGTAAAGCGAGACCGGTCGCCGTTTCGCTGCTTGGAAGCTGCGTCGCAACGATGGCAAATTCGTCTCCCCCCAACCTTGCCACCAGGTCTCCTTCGCGGACTGTCCCCAAAAGACGCTGTGCAACGATGATAAGCGCTTGGTCACCGGCATTGTGACCGTAGACGTCGTTGATCCTTTTGAATCCGTTGAGGTCAAGCAACATGACAGCGTGCGTGGCGCCTTTAGCGGGCGGTGATCCAACAGCAACCGCCAAACGCTGCATCAGGCTGCGTCGGTTAGGCAGACCCGTAAGCGCATCTTGGAACGCCAGGTCGCGAAGTCGAGATTGCATTTCAAGCCGGGCAATGCCGTCTCGTTTTTCTGCTCGCATGCGACGCCAGGCAAAAATGAGTAATCCGCTAGTAAGCACAATGCCAAGTAGCGGGAGCTCATCAGGTTCGATTGTGTTATCAACTGGCCCTCTTCCTGGCCCGACGAAAACGTCCACCTGGAGAAGTACGAACGCCGCAACCAAGACACTTACGATGAGCAGTGCAAGGTCCTGGAGCGTTGCCCTATGGCGAATCATGAATCGCATTACTGAAGTCACGACAGCGGATCGACTTCGCTGCACTCAATCGTCTTAAGAATATGAACGTCGTGCTCGTGCGCGTTGCATCGAACTGCCGCATAACCTTACGATCATTGTTTATGGTTTCGCTTCAGAGAGCTGAACCGTCGGCGCAGCATCTTGCGAGCCCATACTTCCCGCAAACGGGACCGAATGGTACCAGAGCGAAAACAAGTCTTTTTGATAATGTACGTAAGCCTCGCCTAGTGTTTCGTAGGACGGCCCGAGACTTCCGTCAACTCTGGATGGATCGGATGGATGCGCGAGAGGTCGCGACGCATAACCGATGATGCCCAAGGACACCCCATAACGCACTGCCGTCCGATATTCGATCCCGCCGCCATAATTTATCGTATTCTGATTCTGGCCTTTCGAATAAAACGCGTTATGTGCGGCAAATCAATTGCGAGTCGGTATACGCAATGGCGAATCGTCGATTTATGACTTGTTTTCATAGAGGTCACACCGACGCATCACAGGTCAGCTCCGCTGAACAGGCGCACAATCGTTTCCGTAGACTTTGACGCGCGACCGGCTGTTTATGCAGCTCAAGCCGGATCGTCGATGGTCTTAAACGGTACTGACGCAGCACGGACTTTCCTCCGCGCGGCTTTAGTCGTCTTGTACAGACTGGAGACGCCGCTGACAGGTGTACAGGGACATCGTTGACACTTTCGGGTAATCAAACGCCCGGATTTCAACCATGCCCTGGGATGTAAAAGACATCATGAATCGCCGCGAAGATTTCATCCGTGAGGCCGCCACACAGGCGCTCCCGTTCAGTGAGCTGTGCCGCAAATACGCGATCACCCGCCAGACCGGCTACAAGTGGCTGGCCCGTCACAGGGCTGAAGGCATCAAGGGCCTGGCCGAGCGCTCCCGCCGCCCGCATCACAGCCCCAGGCGTTCAGCGCAGAACATCGAGGCGCAGGTGCTCGAACTGCGCCAGGAGCACGGCTGGGGCGGGCGCAAGATCGCCCAGCGCCTGCGCGATCTGGGCGAAACACAGATTCCCGCGCCCGCCACGATTACCGAGATCCTGCGGCGCCACGGGATGATTGACGAACAGGCGTCGCGCCAGCGTCAGCACTGGCAGCGCTTCGAGCACGAGTATCCGAACTCGCTGTGGCAGATGGACTTCAAGGGCGACTTCCCGACCCTGGAGAGCGGACGCTGCGCGCCGCTGACGGTCATCGATGACCACTCGCGCTACAACATCGTGTTGAGCGCCTGCTCGCGCACCACCACGCAGGTCGTGCAGGAAGCGCTGGAGCGGGCGTTCCGCTGCTACGGGCTGCCTTCGTGCATCAACACCGACAACGGCACGCCATGGGGCTCGCCCAGTGCGCCGGGGCAACTCACCGAACTCGCGGTCTGGCTGATCCGGCTGGGCATCCATGTGAGCTACAGCCGGCCGTATCACCCGCAGACCAATGGCAAGGATGAACGGTTTCACCGCTCGCTGAAGGCCGAAGTGCTGCAGCGGCATGCGTTCACCACGCACGCGCACGTGCAGCGGGAACTGGATCGCTGGCGGCAGGTGTACAACACCGAGCGTCCGCACGAGGCACTGGGGATGGCGGTGCCGGTCACACGCTACGCCTGCAGCCTGCGCAGGATGCCTGAGCGGCTGCCAGAGCCCGAATACGGTCCCGGCGACGAGGTCTTACTGGTCAATGCAAGCGGCGTGGTGCGCGTTCGCGGCGAGAAACTGAAGCTCTCGATCGCACTCAAGGGACTGCAGGTGGCCGCCCGCCCGAGCAAGGACGAAGACGGAGTGATCGACATCTGGTTCGCCCATCAGCGGGTCGCAAAACTTGACCTGAAGGCAGCAAAACCCTGACCATCATGTGTCAGCGATGTCTCTGTACATGTGTCAACCATGTCTCCAGTCTGTACATCGTCTGAAACGTCGATATCCTCCGCGTGGACAGATACTGCAGTGTGGGCGCGAATCTCGTGTGCGACCCCAATCTCACACGCCAGCGCATTGATTCCTTCGCGGTTCTTTCGTCGAATACCCAGAACACAGCCAAGGACGAACCAAGCGAAGTTATGTGCTTCCTCAGCATATACGACGACTCGTCAAGAAAATGTCAAGACGTCGATATTTCTTCAACCCCAACTTCGAACGAGAATTCACGTGAGAGAATGATCTCGAATCGTTCGGTGCTCATAGACTGCAGCAGTCTTTCGCACGGATCCGGTCGATTGCAACCCGGCGGAGCTCGCCCTGACTCCGCACCCTCTCGCCATCACAATCCGCTTTTCCATGTCGATTTACTTTCTGCGCTTTTCTCGAACTTTACTTTTTCTGGGAATTCTGACTTCGGTTCCTGCGGCAATGGCCGAAAACGTTGTCGTGCTCGATTCCGGAGAGGCAAAAATCAATCTCATCGATGAAGCTGCCAGAAAGGTGGTTGCGACCATGCCAGCCGGAAAGGAACCGCATCACCTGATGGTCACACCCGATGGCAAAACACTGATCGTCGCAAACTCCATCTCGGATAACTTCATGTTCCTCGACCCGAATACAGGCGCTGTGCGCGGCTGGCTACAGGACATGGAAGACCCCTATCAGCTTGGTTTCTCCCCTGATGGCAAGTGGTTCGTCACAAATGGGCTACGCCTCGACCGCATCGATATCTACCATTACGACGGCATGCATTTCACCCTGGCAAAGCGCTTACCGCTGCGCAAAATGCCTAGCCATATGACATTCTCTCTCGACAATAGAACGGTTTTCGTGTCGCTGCAGGAGTCTGGTGAAGTGGCAGCTGTCGACCTTCCAACCCAAACGGTACTCTGGAAGCTTCATGTCGGCGACGATCCTGCAGGGCTATGGATGGTTCCCGGCAATCGCTATCTACTCGTTGGCATGACCGGCGAGGACGATGTCACCGTTGTGGACACACAAACCCGAAGCGTTGTGAAGAAGATCCATACAGGACGCGGTGCCCATAATTTTCGGTCACTTGACGATGGTAGGCATGTCGCAGTCACTAATCGCGTCGATAGCACCATCAGCATTCTGGATTACAAGACGTTGACAAACACGGGAGACATCACCGGCCTGATGCCCGGACCGGATGACATGGAATTGCAGTCCGACCGGCGCCATCTCTGGGTGACGTTCCGCTTCTCCCGTCATGTGGGCGTGATTGATTTAAGCACGCGCAAGCTCGTCACCGCAATCGAGGTCGGACGGTCTCCGCATGGAATCTATATGGGCGACAGGGCGCCCGTCTATGCGCCGAATCCTGATTGAGCGAGGACTTCTACGTGGTTCATGACATTGGCGTTCATTTTCTGCGGTTCGTTGGCCTCGTGCAGACGGACGTCTACGTCTACCTGGTGCAGCCACTGCTGTATCGCCTTCATTTGATGGATTACGACGAAGACACGTACGACGCGCTGTACTGGTCCGTTGTAGGTGTGCTTGAACTCACACTAACCTATGTCATCTTGCGTCCTTTGGAAGCGTGGCGTCCGATCGAGCATTGGCGCGATCGCAAGCCGCTTATTGCTGACGTGTGGTACACGTGGATCGCCAAAATCGGCGTCGTTAATGCGCTATTTTTTGTATGGATGCAGCCGGTCATCAACCATCTGGAGACGTGGATGACCGTCCATAACATCGCGACGGTGAACATCGACGAGATCTTGCCCGGTGTCACCGACAAACCGATCGTCTCGTTCCTTATCTATCTCGTGGCACTCGACTTCCTCGGCTATTGGTATCACCGATGGCAGCACCGATTTGGAATCTGGTGGGAACTCCATGCCGTCCATCACAGCCAAAGACAGATGTCGCTCTGGAACGACGACCGCAACCATTTTCTTGACGAAATTGTTCAAACTGCATTGTTCACGTTCGTTGGCCTATTCATCGGTGCCCAGCCTGGTCAGTTTGTCGTTCTTGTCGCACTGGGTAATACATTACAAGCAATTCAGCACGTCAACGCCCGGCTTCCGTATGGCTCATTGCTTGAACGCATTCTCGTAAGTCCATCCTTCCATCGACGGCATCACGCAATAGAGTATGGCCATACCGGAGTTGCATACGGATGCAACTTTGGCGTGCTCTTCCCCTGGTGGGATATGCTTTTTCGCACGGCATCGTGGGAAACTACCTTGGAGCCAACTGGCATTTCCGATCAGATCGGAACCCACATACGAACGGGCAGAGATTATGGCAAGGGCGTCTGGATGCAACAATGGCTCGCCCTCTCCCGCATTGGGGCCCGAGTCGGCCTTTCGGTCGAGAAACATCTCAATTCGAAATTGACGCGCAGCAACTAAGAAGGAAGCCATGAAGCCCATGCGTTCAGCGGGTGCGCCCGCTAGCAGCCGTTCGCTCACCGCGAGACGCCGGTGGTTAAAGCTGAGTGCATCACTCTTGCTGGGAAGTATGACTCCAGGCTTTTCGCGCGCCAGTAGCGCGCCGGTAATACTGGGCGTGCGAGTGTGGCCAGCCAGTGACTACACGCGTGTGACGATTGAGTCCACCCGACCGTTGGACATCGCAGAACATCAGTTGCAGGCGCCCGATCGAGTCGTTTTAGATCTTCGAGGCTTGGCACTCGACCCGCAGTTGCGCGCATTGATCTCACGCGTTCGACCGAACGATCCACACATCCGCGAAGTCCGGGTAGGCCAATTCACACCCGACGTCGTACGCGTCGTGCTCGATTTGAAAGGCGCCGTCAAGCCGAAGGTATTCTCAACCGCACCAACGGGCAAGTACGGGTACCGCCTCATGCTCGACCTTTACCCGGAATCAACGCCGAGCGCACCTTCTATAACGACAATCTCGGATCAACCGGCTACCAGCCGATACGACCTACAGACGCGCAAGCTCATCGTTGCGATTGACCCAGGGCACGGTGGCGAGGATCCCGGTGCGATTGGCGGGGAAGGTACCTACGAGAAACATGTCGTGCTGGACATTGCGCGCCGTCTGCGTGACAAGATTGCGGCGTCACCACACATGGACGCGATGATGACCCGGGACGATGATTTCTTCGTGCCACTCGGCACGCGAGTAGAAAAGGCCCGTAGCGCCCGCGCCGATATATTCGTTTCCATCCATGCCGACGCCTTTACTACGCCCACAGCGCATGGTTCATCCGTGTTCGCGCTATCTGAGCATGGTGCTTCGAGTGAAGCTGCACGCTGGATCGCGAAAAGTGAGAATGCTGCGGATTCACTCGGCGGTTTAGATTTGAAAGGGGCCAATGCCAGCATTGCACCGGTACTGTACGACATGTCTACGACGCAGCAGATTGACGACTCGCTAAAATACGGCTCGCTCGTCCGCGACGCTCTGGGAAAGGTAAATCATCTTCACGGGGTCGGCGTGGAGCAGGCGGGGTTCGCCGTACTGAAAGCGCCCGATATACCTTCAATCCTTGTGGAGACCGCTTTCATTAGCAACCCGGACGAGGAGGCTAAGCTGAAGAGCGAGAGCTATCGGCAAAGCATGGCAGACGCCATTTACGATGGTATCGCGAAGTATTTTTCAACGAAACCACCAATCAAACGGTCATTGGTCTGACTGACCGTGCGCCTCGCGGACCGAAGTTCGTATCAGTATCTGACATGGGACGATGAGCTGGGCGCACGTCGCTTCATGGGCCGCAAGAGAAACGAGACGTCAGAACGTCGGTATGCTGAGCCGGGGGGCAAGAGAAGACTCGGCGCTCTGGCATCCTTTCGAATGCGTCGCCCTCGTCGCCCGACCCAGGCTACAGGTTCTACTGTCTGCGGACCCGAGCCGATATCTGATTTGCTGCCGTGCACCGGGTTTTCCACTTCGCGTGCGTGTCGTCATTACCTTCATCGTTCGCGCTCTGTTACCGACCGGTCCACCGGTTGGACTCGTAGCTCAACGACGCGATCAATCGTCTAGCCGCACAATGCCTGAACAGCTCTTCGTTACCAGTTTCTGGTTCTACATCGTCAGTGTTCCTGCGCTGCTTCTGACAAGTATTTCGAAAGGCGGCTTCGGGCTAGGTCTAGGTATTGTGGCGGTACCGTTGATGTCGTTGTGTCTACCCGTGACACAGGTAGTGATCATTCTGCTGCCCATCCTGTGTGTGACGGACCTGGTAGCAGTGTGGCAGTACCGCGGCGAATGGGACTGGTCACTGTTACGCATTGTGGTACCGTCTGCGCTTGTTGGAGTTTTCATCGGTATGCTCATGGTTCACCGCGTCGATGAACGATGGCTCCGACTAAGCGTAGGTTTAACTTCCGTCGTATACGCGATGCGACGTGGGACCGCGCGCGGACGGGAAAAATTCTCGAATGATGACAAGCCACCTACTTTCGGGCGGAGACCTCTGCGTGCAGTTCTATGGGGAATGATTTCCGGCTTCACGAGTTTCCTGGCCAATGCAGGCGAACCGGCATTGACGATGTTTCTCCTACCTCATCGACTAGGCAACCGTACTTTTGCCGCAACGACTGCGGCATTCTTTGCGATCGTCAATCTGTGCAAGCTGGCAAGCTTCTTCGCCTTGGGCGAATTCAACGCAACCGCGCTTCATACGAGTGCCCTTTTGGCACCGGTCGCTTTCATTGGTATTTATGTCGGGATACACCTTAACGCCCGACTCAACGCCCGACTATTTTCCCGTTGTTCGCGCATGATTCTGTTGACGATCGGTGTGCGTCTGGTCTACACCGCTATAAAGAAGTTCCTCTAGGTGTACCGGCCTCGATAACGATTGTGGCTATACCGCAACGATCGCAGCGGACGCTGTAAAAATTCGCCACCCGGCAGCTACCACCGCCAGCCCGCATATCGAGGCCGCAGCTTGGCCCTCGTCGCACGGTCACGGCACTTGCCTGTCACCCACCAAAAATGGACTCGACTCGCAATCTGGCTGCAGACTAAGAAGCTCCACGCCGTGATTTTATACGTGCAAACGTCAACAAAACGTTACCAACCCGCAAATCGACTCGCGTCATAAGCAATCCACATATTCCGATTTGAGAGTGCCAACGCGTCGCTATAAGCTCAGCCCTCGCTTTTCTGACCCTCGCACTTACCACTCTCTTTCCACATGAAACTCGCCGCGTTACTTAGCTCTGCAGCCTCTGTTTCACGGGGCGCTCTCCTCCTCGGCGGCCTGCTCGCATCTCTGCATGCCGCCGCCGCGGACACCACACTGCTGAATGTGTCATACGATCCGACCCGCGAACTGTACACGGCGTACGACAAGCTGTTTTCTGCCTGGTACAGGCAAACAGGCGGTGAGACGCTCACGGTGCGCACCACCAACGGTGGCTCAGGGGCTCAGGCGCGCCAAGTGCTGGCTGGCCAACAAGCCGATGTTGTAACGCTCGGCATCGCTTCAGATATAGATGCGCTCGCCGCACGCGGCCTGCTGCGAAAGGACTGGCAACGTCAACTTCCCTACAACAGCACGCCTTACACGTCGACCATTGTTTTTCTCGTGCGCGCAGGCAATCCAAAAGGAATCCACGACTGGAACGACCTGGTGAAGCCAGGCGTCGGCGTGGTCACGCCGAATCCGAAAACGTCGAGCGGCGCACGGTGGAATTATCTTGCCGCCTGGGCGTACGCAATGCGTCAGCCTGAAGGAAACGAGGTGAGTGCCAAAGCCTTTGAGAAAAAACTCTATCGCAACGTCAAGGTCCTTGACTCTGGGGCGCGCGGCGCGACAAATTCATTTGTCGAGCGCGGAATCGGAGACGTCCTTGTAGCGTGGGAAGACGACGCTCTACTCGCTGTGAACAAGCTTGCTCCAGGTAAATATCAGGTGGTGGTACCGTCTATCAGCATCCGCTGTGAACCGCCCGTAGCAGTGATTGACTCGGTCGTCGATCAGCGCGGAACCCGTAAAATTGCACAAGCTTATCTTGAGCATATGTATTCGCCTGAGGCTCAAGCGCTAATCGCTGAGAACTATTATCGGCCTGCGGAACCGAGCATTGCAGCGAAATATGCCAGATTGTTCCCAGCTGTCAAGCTCGTTGGAATCGACGATCCGATGTTCGGCGGGTGGCACGTTGCGCAGGCGAAACATTTCGCGGACGGTGGCGTGTTCGACCAGATTTTCCAGCCAAACTAAGCGACGAATCATGTTCAGCACTGGTCGTCGTAAGAGGCGCAAATCAAGTCCGCTGCCGGGATTTGACCTTACCTTAGGCTATGCGATAACCTGGCTGAGTGTTGTCGTCCTATTACCGTTTTCCGTCTTGTTTCTGCGAGCTGGATCGGAGGGGTGGGCAGGCTTCATTCACGCTGTCTGGACCCCGCGGCTCGTCGCCTCCTACCGCTTGACTTTAGGTACAGCACTTGTTGCCGCACTAATCAATGCGGTGCTCGGCCTGCTCTGCGCGTGGATGCTGGTCCGATACCGTTTCGCGGGTCGACGTCTTCTCGATTCGCTGATCGACCTTCCATTTGCCCTGCCAACTTCAGTGGCCGGCATCACGCTAGCATTTATTTTCGGGCCCAACGGTTGGGTCGGAGGGTGGTTTTCTAACCGTGGGCTACCGCTGGCATTCAACTCGACCGGCATTGTTATCGCTCTCACATTCGTCGGGTTACCCTTTGTCGTGCGAACTCTTCAACCTGTAATTGAAGAGCTCGGTTCAGAGGAAGAGGAAGCAGCGGTACTCCTTGGTGCGTCTCGTTGTGCCACTCTTCGCCACGTAGTCTGGCCTGCACTACGGCCGGCGCTCTTGACTGGTTTTGGCCTTGCTTTCGCGCGAGGTGTAGGCGAATATGGCTCGGTCATTTTCATCGCCGGCAATCGCCCTTTCGTTTCAGAGATCACCTCGCTGCTCGTCGTAACAAAGCTGGAACAGTTCGACTTCGACGGCGCTGCCTCTATCGGCGTGGTTATGCTCGCAGCATCGTTTTTCATCCTGTTTGCGTTGAACCTGCTGCAACGGATCTATGAACCACGGTCATCGACTAATAAAAGGCGCGCTACATGAGTACGCAGCATTCAAAAACATCGAACGAACCAAATTTGCGTCAGGTGCGCCCCATGTCGAGCGCTCGCAAGCATGCGCATTGGTCGCTAACAAGCGAACCACCACTAGCTCGCCGCGTCGTCGTTGCCACTGGCAGCGCATTCTTGGTCATATTTCTTGTACTTCCACTGATCGCCATTTTTTCCACTGCACTCGGTTCAGGGTTGTCGGCATTCGTCGACGCGTTCAGCGATTCTGACGCGCTTTCGGCGATTCGACTCACAATCGTCGTTTCGCTGATATCAGTGCCGCTCAACACCGTGTTTGGGATAGCCGTTGCATGGCTCATCACACGGTTTGATTTTTCCGGCAAAACGCTGCTAAAGACGGTAATCGACTTACCGTTCTCTGTATCGCCTGTCGTCGCTGGATTGCTGTTTATGCTTTTGTTCGGTGCTCAAGGGCCCCTTTG
>Ga0102592_1003416_pt1 | contig 12077 bp, 11 predicted proteins | sample AraplaCol_mMF_r2_FD_76861 | JGI IMG/M metagenome (GOLD analysis project Ga0102592, IMG submission 76861) | Arabidopsis root microbial communities from North Carolina, USA - plate scrape MF_Col_mMF_r2 (SPADES assembly) (version 2) | ecosystem: Host-associated > Plants > Roots > Endosphere... | reverse complement strand
GGCTGAGAACAAGAGGTGGTACGCAGTGAGCATCGCCGACGGGAACAATGCCGAAGTCAATGGCTGGGTTTGCGATCACGGGCATCCTCTCGTTGAGCTGAAAAGTCCCTGGGACTGGCCGGGATTCGATGTCCTGAATCTGCAAGCGTCGGTTTCCGACATGTTTGCACGCGCGCTCTATATCGCAGACAGCGGCACGCCGGACGAGATCGCGCAATTCGAGGGCTCATTCGCGAATGCGCGCTCCGACGAAACCATTCGCAAGCTTGAAGACGCGATCGACGCTCAGGGGCAGCGCGATGGCAAGATCACCGCACACGAACTACAGACGGCGCTCGGCAAACCGTGGCTCGCAGATCGGATCGATCATCTGATCGTGCGATACGAGAGTGAATGGGGCGGGGAGATGAGCAAGTGGGATGCGCTCGATTCGCATATGCATGCAGGGCTGCCTGTGTGGCAAGGGGAGAAGACGCGGATTGATGTGCTGCGATTTTGGAGTGGGATCAGCGGTGTGAGTGGATGGCCAACGAGCTCTAACGTTTATCATTTTCATCCTCTTGGTCTCGTGGGGAATTTCCGCCGTACCGACTTCCAGTTTACGCTCGCGATGATGCAGCACATTTTCCCGAGTGCAAGTGTTGCGACGCTGCAAGCAGCTATGACGGAATTGAATACGAATATCGATTTGTTTAAACTCGACAAGCCACTCAGACGCGAGCACTTCTTCGCACAAATTCGACGTGAGGCAGGACCGTCGTTGGCTGTTCACGATGGTGAAAGCCTTAATTATCCGCCTGACCGTTTGAAACTGAAATTTAGCTATTTCCAGGCACATCCTGACGAGGCTGATTTGTACGGACGTACGGCTGAGCATCCCGCCGATGAGCAAGCAATTGCGAACCGCGCATATGAGCGCAGAAATGGTAATGGAGACATCGCAAGCGGTGACGGGTGGAAGTACCGAGGCAGAGGCTTGATCCAGATTACGGGTCAAACTCAATATCGATTGTTTACCGAATGGCACCGACAGAATTCAAGTGGCTGGGCCGGCGAGGCCAATCTGAACTTTCTGGTAGATTACGCGCTGGTCGGCGAGGTCAAATACGCCGTGAGATCGGCCGCGGCGTATTGGATCAATAACAGAATGTACGAAACGGCCGATCATGGCGCAGCCGAAGACGATGTCGATAACATCACGCGAGCGATCAATCCCGGACTTTTCAAGCATCAGCCTGGTCACCCGATCAATCCGGAGAATATGAACGACATCGTGGATCGGCGAAATAATTTCGCGTCGATTCACAATTGGGGAGGACTGAAGTAATGTGGATAGCACGAATTCTAACGATTATTCTGCTCTCGTTCGTTAAATATGACGTGGCGAATGGGCAGGATCAGACTTCTCAGAATGAACAGACACTTTGCAACGACGGGGAAGAGATTTATTTCAGTTGTCCGCTAGAAAATCAAAAGACTGTCTCCGTATGCGCAAAGGACAACACTGCCCCTAATCGGGGCTACGTGCAATATCGATACGGTACCAAGGACAATGCTTTCGCATTTCCTGGTCAGAATGTTCCTCCCGCAAGCACAGTCAAGATTACCGACGTCTCTGAAGGTAGTATTCGTGGGCTGCATTTGAAATTCTCGAAAGGAGCTTACACGTATGTCGTTTCGTCTGTTTCGCCAGGCGAGGTCTACGTATCGAAGAATGGAAAAGTAATATTTGATCAGGAATGTACGGCTTCGGGATACAAGAGTTTTTCGAACAAAATTTTCGATGGAGTCAATGAAGTACCTGTGTCGAAGGTTGATATTCACTGAATGATGTTTCTGCACGAAGTAGCGGCAGCGGGTCCTACAGTCATGTGGACCGTTTCGATGCTTCCTGCAGGCGTCTGCTTCGATCGTCCGAATCGGATCAACTGGCGATCGGCACGCGCTGTACGATGTGCGCTATCAGATATGAGCCACCCAGCACGAATCACTTTGCTGTTTTCAGCTTTTCTGGTTTCCCAACAGGCATGGTGTGCGCAGGATAACCAGCGGGAGATCGATTTCCCCAATCACGCGCAACTGGTTTATTCCGCACCCGTATCGCCGGAACTGAGCCGCACGTTCGGGCCTGGTTGGACGCGTCTCACCATCACGCGCCCAGACGGTACCGCACTTGCGATTGTCCCGGACGAAGCGCTCATTTCTCAGGGCGGCGTCATCTTTTCGACGGTTGGCGCGAGAGCGCGCTCGCACGATGGACGCTATGTCGTACTCGATCTCACGCGTAACGGAGTGACGGAAACCGAAGATGGTAAGCCTACTGTGGTAAGTCGTGAATTCTGTCCGATCCTGGACACCGTGACTGGGTGTGTCGCGCGTGACTATTCTGGCGTTGTTTGCGGTGGCGCATGGGATGACAAAGAGACGAGATGGCGCAGCCAGCTCGACTCAGGCAAAACGGACTCGCAATCGATGAAAGCGCTGGAAAAGCCGACGGCGCGAGCCGTATGGACTCAATTCAGCCAGGCCAAAGCAACGAATATCAAGCCATTCTTGCGCGTCGCGTTGGGTCTGGACAATCTTCGAGCATGTGATCCGCCGAGCGCAGCAAACGCACGGTATTACGCGCAAATACAGGCCGCGCTGGGCGACGCATCCTCTGCCGGGAACCACTCGACGCCCGCCTCCACCAGAGCTATGCCAGCCGATGCTGATGCGTTGAGGGTATCGACGGTGCAGGTCGACCGAGCATGGCTCTACGAGCGGCCTTCAGTAGGAAGCAACCGTCGCGGCTATCTCATCCGCGGCGATCGCGTTGTCATTATTGGCGAACAGAAGCCGGATTGGGTGAGAGTTCGCTATAACCGCGCGGGGAAGGAACCTATCGAAGCATGGCTGGAGCGACCGAACATCGACCGATAACTAACTTCGTGGAGGTGCCCTTGATTGCAACGTTTGTGCTTATCGGAGTGCGCCTCAAGAAGATTGAGCATAGGAAAAGCGATTGAAACAGTTCATAGACACTCATGTTCTGCTACTTCGCATCCGCTCTTTTAGCATGCACACTGTATCTACCGGCGCGGCGTTTGCCATAGCCTTGATGCTAATCGGCGGTACTGCCGAATCAGCGCTTGCCGCCGCTCCGTCGTCCACATTCCGTTTCGCGTTGCCGGGCGGAGGGGCAATTGTGTATGGCAAGGCGACGAATCCTCAAGCCCCGTTAGCCCGGCGTGCATGGCAGCAGGCCATCTTCTATTTCCCGAACGGCACGACGTTCAGCGTCTTGCCAAAAGCCGGCGATTCGACCGCGCCCGGTGCGTTAATGCAACCTCCGCATGACAGCAATATTTCTCCTTCTGGCCAATATGTCGTCATAGAACGAATCGAGTCGGGATCGGTTTCGTCGGGGCCTGCAGAAACGGAGTCTGGTGCGAGCCGGGAATACTGTTCTGCCATCGAGATTCGCACGGGCTGTATTACAGCGGATCAAATTGGCGAGATATGCGGGGCGGGCTGGCGTGCGGGCCAGCCCGCGCAGTGGGGAAACGACGACCAGACGAACCTGATGTTGAAGGAAGACCGTCCATCGGCCAGCCGGCTGATGCGGTTTATCCGTGCTGGTCAGCCACCAAGGTTACTCGTTAGCAACGACTCGGGCGCCGGAAATCTCCTGCGTTGCGATCCGCCGTCGGCGGCCAATCGTGGGGCGTATCAGGGGATTACGGCCGCTTTGCATGCAGCAGGCGCGCGAAACGATGCTCGACTGATAGACGACGGGCTTTCAAAAGCGGACATTGATATCGTCGGCACGCCACTTTCATCTGCCGCGAAAATCGGGAATCCTGCCGCGACCATATCGGTGCAAAGAGCGACACTTTATAAGGCCCCGGATGATGCCAGCGCGGGACGCGCCTATCTGGTCAAAAACGATAGAGTATCGGTATTGAAGCAGTCGCCGTCCGGTTGGGCCTATGTGGACTACGGCAACGCTTCTGGCAAGCATCTGCTTCGTTGGATCAAATCCGAACAACTGACGATCGAGCCGTAAAGTGCTCCGTAATCTGAGCGAGATATACGGCACGACTCGTATTGCTAGCGTCCGAATGGCAGACATCCAGGCAAACATGTTGCGCAACGATTCGGCCCGATATGGGATCAAAACGCTATTCAAGCGTCCGCCGATTGAGTGTCCGCTGTCGAGCAATCTCGTTGTCCGTTTCGGGCCGAGGGCGTGTGAAAACTCGAAAGTACTCGGTTTTCAGGTGTCGCTTTACCCTTCCCAAGGCACTGCGAAGCCAACACAGCACGATCTGGAGGGTCGATTTTTTCGAGCGTCGCGTTTAGGGTGCGTTTTCACACGCCCTCGGCCAGTTGCGGTCATTCGACGAGCGGTACAGAATCGTCGACAACTTCGTCGCCGCCACATGCGGGGAGCCGTCCTGGATGCTGAGTATATGAGAGTTACGCTTCGTAGGCCGTTTCGCGTTGACATCGATGTCGCAGAAACTGATGACCAACTCCCGTCGATGTGTTGCAACTTGACAGTCGAAGCTGACCAATTCGGTCAAAAACTGCTGTTCGTCGGCCGTGTCTGGATATCCTGCTCTACGTGGGATTTGTTCGTGAATGGACTAGTGGTCGATGAGTGTCCGAATCTGGAATTGTTCGATATCGATCGCAGGGTGGCGTTGCGCATATTAAAGTCAACGGCCGGCGATCGGTTGTCCTTCGAGGGTGCCAGAACCGATCTCAACGGGATGGATGGCAAGGTAACGATTAGTGCGCCGCTCCATCGTGACGAGTTTGCGGTGATCGCTCGAGAGTTCGCGGATGTTGACCGCTGGTGGTAAGCGGTCCGATAGTGCTTCGCAAGGGAGCATACGATGGACGTCGAGCACACAGTGGGCCGTGCGTTAAGCGTTGTTGCCTTGTCTCACAGTCGATAGCCCTCTGAGCGTCGGTTAGTGGGAGATTCGACTGTCCCTTGTGGGTCGGGAGTACGCACTGCCGACTGGCCGCTTCCAGGAAGCAGACTCCCACTGGCCGCTTTCCCGCGAATAGATTTTACGAGCGGGCTGACACAATCGGACCCTGAGCGGACCTCGAGATTTTCCGGAAACAGCCGTTCATGCTAGGGTAACGCCACTTATCGACGGGGCGATGTAAATGAACGTCATCGAAATTAAATCTTGCGACTCCCAGACAGTGCTGACGTTGTCACCGCATAGCCGGAACCCCGACGAGGTTCTGTTTCTGGCCAAGATTTCGGCGGCCCCGTTTTCAGGCGAAGTTCTTGCGTCCACTTACGTTAACGGTCCGCCGACAACGCTGTTTGATGACATGGCAACGTCGTGGACTGGCTGGAGCGGCTCGAAGGATTGGCATGCGATCGACGGTGACCTGTCATTTGGAGCAACAATCACTTCTCTAGGGAATGTGACGTTAGTCGTAGAGATGAGCGCAAATTCTGGCGACGACACTCTCAAAGCAACATTGAAACTTGAGGCTGGCAGCCTTGATCGCATTGCCCACGACGTGCGTTCTATTTTTCGATCTGCATGAGAGCCTTCTACAGAAGTTGTGTCGGGTGTGCGTATCATGTAAGAAGCATATCCCGACCCATAGCGGACCTCCGGCTTTCTCGTTTGCGGACGGTCGTAGTTCCTCTGTTCGGGCCGGCAGAGTTCCAGACCAGGCAGAGGTTTTGGCATTGAAGTTTCATGGAGCACCTCGGCAGGCCAGTTCAGACTGCCCTGCACCGACCACTGAGCAGTTATCTAAGACGGTCGCGTCGCGGGAGAACCCTCGATGTCACCTCACAAAATCACGAGCTATTTCGGCGCACCGTTCAAGGCATGAGCACGCACCTCTTTTTCCCAGGCTGAAGAAGAATTCTCGTCGCGATAGGACCGCTGCAGTATTTCACCTGGTCCAGCTTCGACATATCAAACAGGAAGCCACGCGCCGTCTTTGTGACCGTCACGACATCATCGTCCAGCATCGGATATCTAGTCGTAGTACCGGAGACGATGGGTGTACCCTTGACCAGGCCGGAATCTATGGTGCAATTTGTCGCGAGACCTTGGGTGGGAACGCTAGACAGATACGAAAAGCTGACGATGACACCATTGGACTGCTTCACCTCGAGATCGTGAGACACCTCTTTCTGGTCAACAGAGCATTCGAGACTGTTCGGGTCTTTGACTGCCGCTTGCGCATTGCCAGCAAGCACAATTGCTACATAAAGCACAGTTCCGGTTCTCCGCACAATCATGTTCCTTTCACATCATTGACGATATCTGCGATGCTCTTCGCCGCCGCTCGCTTTGAAGGGTCACAGGTGAGTCCAGTCGGCAGCGGAGAGACCAGCCATGAAGTAGAAGCATCAGTGCATCTCTCCCGCCATGGTCTTCCACCGCGATTTGAGAAACGTCGGATGCCACCAATGCTTAGGTATTTTGATTCATGAACGGGAGAAGTTTGCCTGCCGGGATTGTCGCCATTCTAGCCCTCAGCGTCCAATGTCCCATTATGGCCGGCAGTCCTCCATGGGGTCCAGGCAAATGACGATTCTCTGGACGCCTTACAGGGCGATAGAATATCGCAGCATCAGGTCGCTCAGTTCAAAAACCGTAACTCACCGTAACCGCGAGATGACAACTGATCCCACCGAACCGCTTCGCTTGTCGGCGCGGCGCAGCGATCTGCGCATGCCGGTCGAAAAACTTCCCTACCCGATCGGCGAGGGAGACTCTCGTGAGTCACCTGGCGAGAATCGTCTATGGGGATTAGTCGGCGACCAGGCCGTCTTTCAGCATATCGAGTTGTGGCCACATACCGAGAACAGTAACCACAACGAGGAGGCAGCCAGAAACGGACGCATGAACGGTGAGCTATACGCTGGGTTGAAAGATGCCTTCGGCAGGATTAGCGCGATCGAGGTTGGCGCCTTGGGATCGGATGCATCAATGACGACCGCCGCGGAACTCTCGAGCTTTCACACTTTGCAGAGGTGGGTGCCAAGCGTTGCGGATGGTCGCCATCTGTTCGTGTTCCGCTCCCGTGACGGAGAATGGGCCGGCTTTCGCTGGCGCGAAGAAAGTTTCCGGTTTCGAAGGGCTTCGCTGGTAGGGTTCTCTTTAACCTCCCTAATGCCTGCAAGAAGCTCTGGAGGATTTCAAGTCTGGGTCGGCTGCGTGCCGCGTTCGGAGCCGGGACCTCATGCAAAAGATAAATTCGTGGAGGCAAGCTCCTGTTATCTGTATGACCGCTGGACGGCGGAAGTAGGGTTTGCGCTGCTATCCGTCATGATCTGCGCGGCGAACTTCCTCGGCACAGCCTTGACCAGTCGTCAGTTTGCGGACGTTTGACAGCTTGAGACGGCGGCGCCAGGCATTGGCGACGTTGTAAGGCAGTTTTGCTCGCAGCAACCCGACTAGCGCGCAACGCGCTTGTCGCCTCACTTCGGCCAGACAACTTTCTTCAAACCGGTCAGTCAGCCAAATCCAGATTTTGCAGACCGGAGTGCCAATAAGCGGCCATTGGCGGCCTCACCCGATCGGCCAGAAGCGGCCGGTCGACAGGGATATTTGGATCGTCAACAAACGAAGCTCACCCGTGGCGCACGCTTTCCGTTGCTTCCGTATGAATTTGACCCAGCATTTCTGCAATGAACCATCGGCGCTACGCTCAAGTTTCTCTCTGACGAGCCGTTAGATTTGATACGACAGTCTTTCACATGTGCCTTGAAAAAAGTTATGTGCGACGCTGTGTGGATCCGTCTGAGCGAAGTTCATTTCGACAACAATTATCCCTGCAATTGAGAAGCATGAAGGCGATTGTCGCGGTTCTCATCTTAAGCGTTGTTCTATGCGGATGCGCTTCGGCAGTCAGCGAACGGGTGGCCACCAATTACACTAGGGTCGGTGCGGCAGCCGAGCGTCGAGGCGATTGGGACACCGCACGTCGAGCTTTTGCCCGTGCAACCCTAAACGCTGATCAAGCGGGCTTGCCTCCAGCGAGCAGGGCTATCGCACATTACGAATACGGGCGTTCGTTGGGCGTCACCTGTTTCTTTGACGAATCCGAACGCGAACTTACCGCGGCTTACGAGTTTGACAAGCAAGCAGGTCAACCTCTTTTTCTGTCATTGATCGAACTGGCTCGGTTGAATCTGGACCAGAAGAAGTTTTCGCAATCCGCCGCATACTTCGAACGCGCAATGCCGTTCTTGGACGGAGCGAATGTCGCGGACAAAGCACCTGTTGCGTATTCCGATATTCTGAACGAGTACGCACGCGCCCTTGCTGGAGCAGGACGCTCCGCGGAAGCCAAACCGCTGACCGACCGCGCGACGGCGCTTCGAGACGCCGCGCTCAACAAGCGCTCGATTACCGATCGGACGCCGTACGGCAAATTCTGCAGCAAATCCTAACCGCTGGCACCTCTGCGCCTTCGCGGACACTTGCGAACGTCCGCTTCGGAAAGTGATGAACGGCTCCTGTGGGTCGCGTTATGCCTTTTGCATGGGGCGGCGCCCGAGGCGATCGCCGCGCCCGGTCGTGGGGCACCGGTCGGCCATGAACGGCCGTTCGAGGCCGTAGCCCAGTCTCTATGCGCGAGGCCTCATGGGCCCATGCTCAACGACCGCTTTGCGGCGAGCAAGTCTCGGGTGACACTGCCTTGATCCGGCCATAAACGGACACTCGACATACGAGGCGGGATTGCTGACAATTGCGCCGGGTCCGAACTACCGAGCTTTCCGAATGCCACAGTTGCAAATGCTCCCACTCCAAATTGCTCAGCATTCGATATCACGTCGGGAGATCGTCCTTCCACTGGAAGCCGCGATTGCAGCGATCGACTACTGTGCGGACAATCAAATCCAGATACTGGGGTGGGAAGGATGGATTCAGTCTTCCGATGGGCGTGTCGGTCACGGCAATGCGCCGCAGGGGACGACAAGTCTTGCCCATCTTTCAATACGCGACGCTGCGCACTTCTGTCGTCGGACAATCCGGGAGGCTGCCTTGGAGTGGACGGAAGCAAATCCGGGAACGACAGACCGACTGCACTTCTGCATCACAGTTGAAATGGCATAGCCGTCTAGCTTCGGCCAGTTTCAGCCGTTCGGGGTTGACCCTCATATTGCTGATAGTCGCACGGTTGTGTAATGCCAAGGCCACGACTGCGGTCCGCGGCGCTTCCTAGAGCTGCAGAGTGTCATTTAGCGCCGTCGTTAGGCGAGGGTACTCGGCGCTACCGACTTCACTTTCATTCGCGGGTGAATCTACGGAGGTCCAAAACGCGCACGTTTTTGTTGCGACCCCATCCGAAGACCGCCGCAATCATGAGCATCATGAACCCGCTCATATTGGTCCAAAGGTTGGGCGACAAAGATCCCACCTTGATGAGCACCATCAGGTACACGCTAGCGCAAAGTGCAAGGCATGCCACGTAACGGTAAACGCGCTTTTCCAGCTTTGTGAGATTGTCTTGTTCCTGGCTATTCAGCACACGGTCTCCAGATATTCGCCGTTGGATTTACTTGGCTTTTTCGCTTCATCTCAACGGTGAACGGCCGTTTTCGAGAGATTTGAAGTTCCCCTTACGGTCGCGTGCTGTCAGCCGCCGTCGTACAAGCTCGAACCACAAGGTGCGGGCTGCTTCGGACTGCACGCGGCCACTTCCTGCCGTTCGCCGCATTCGTCATGCAGTTATTCGAACGGCCGCACCGCACCGTGCTGGACCTTCGGACCGTATGATCGACTCCTGCCGCCGGACGGCGTCGCCTTTCCCGAGTGCTCATCGGCCACGGCCGAGCACAAGCTTCTCCAGCAGAATCTCGGCGTTCACCGGCTTGGGCAGGTGATCGTCGAAGCCGGCGGCAATTGCCGCGTCCCGGTCCTGCAGCGACGCCAGACCGCTGAGTGCAAGTGCATAGACCCGCCGACGGCCGCCTTCGCGTTCACGAACGCTGCGCAGTAGCGCGTAGCCGTCGGTGCCGGGCATAGCCAGATCGCTCACCAGGATATCGAATGAGCCGGCCGCGAGACAGGCGATTGCCTCGTTCGTCCGGGATGCCGTCTGTACCTGTGCTCCCTGGCTGCGCAGAAGATGAGCCAATGCTTCCAGCGCCTGCTCGTCGTCGTCAACGAGCAGTATCGACAGGCCATCCAGTGTGGCCGACCAGTTCGAAACAGGTCCTACAGGATCCGCCACTGTCATTACTGCGCATTGCACCAAAGGCAGTCGTACGGTCAGCCGCGTGCCACGGCCTTCGCCTTCGCTGCTCGCCGCCACCGTACCCCCGTGTGCCGCGACCAGGTGCTTGACAATCGATAGCCCCAATCCCAGTCCACCGTACTGGCGCGTGCGGCTCATGTCGGATTGCATGAAGCGGTCGAACAGATGCGGCAGGAGATCGGGGTTCACGCCGATGCCGGTGTCGGCGACCGACAGTTCGATCAGCGCGCCCAGCCGCGTAAGTGCGACTTCGACACGACCGCTATTCGGAGTGAACTTCAAGGCGTTGCCAATCAGGTTGGACACCACCTGCTGAAGGCGACGCGCGTCGCCGCTAACGACGGCTTCGTCGTGCAGCCCGGAGCTGATCAGTGTTATTTCCTTCGTCGTCGCCGCCGGCCGATGACCTTCTACAACGGTGCGCACGGTCGCGGCGAAGTCAACTGGCTGCGCGTCAAGCGCGAAACGGCCAGAGGTAATGCGCGAAACATCCAGCAGGTCATCGATTAGCGCTGCCTGCGACTGGCATTGACGCAAGATCGTCTCCACCGCGCGCCGGGCCGTCTTGTCGTCAGTCTGCAGCCCGCGCTCGCTGGCGGTCTTGAGAACCGCCGCCCAGCTGGCGATCACGTTAAGCGGTGCGCGCAGTTCGTGCGAGACGATGCCGAGGAAATTGTCCTTGGCATTGTTGGCTGTCTCAGCGTCACGCTGGGCGGTCTGCGCCCTGTCGACGGCGCGCTTGAGTTCATCGATGTCCTGCACGGCGAGCACAGCGCCGTCGATCCGGTCATCAGTCGTCCGGTAGGCGCGCACGTTGACCAGCCACCAATGGCCTTCGACGTCCTGGTATTCGTGCTCGACTTCCGCCAACCCCTGTACGGCGGACAGCACCATGTGCTCCAGGTCACCGGTTGAAAACATCTGGCTTAGCTGCGCCATCGGCTGCCCGACGCTATCGGGCGGGAAGCCGAACAGCTGCTGGGCCTGCGGCGAGAAATGACGCAACCGCAACTGTTTGTCGAGCAGCACCACCGGCAGCGGAATGCCTTCGACCAGGTTACTCAGGTCGTCGTTAGCGCGGTCGAGTTGCTGGTTCCGCGTCCTGAGCTCATCATTGAGCGAGCCCAGTTCCTGGTTTGCGGACTCCAGTTCCTGCTTGGCCAGTAGCAGCTCCTCGTTGGCGCTTTGCAGTTCCTCGTTGGTACTGAGCATCTCCTCATTCGCGGTCCGCAACTCCTCATTCGCGGATTCGAACTCAGCAACTACAGCTTTCAACTGTTTCTGCGTCGCCTCAAGTTCGTCAGACAGCGTCGTCACTGTGCGCTCCAGTTCCTGAAGACGACCGTGTCCCGAATGCAGGTCGGGATTCATGGTGGGCTCGGCGGACGTTTCCAGGGGCAACGGATGTAGCGTCACCAGAAAATGTGGCACCAGGTCTTCGGCGCCCACTGGCAGCACCTCGAGTGCATATCGCCTGTCGCCGAGCGGCACGCGTTCACGCCGCACTGGCTGGCCCGTCCGCCTGGCTTCAATCAGCGCAGTACGCACCGGCACGTTCAGCTCAGGATTCAGCAGGCGCGGCAGGGCTAGCGAGGCTTCGCCGCTGGCCGGCGCCACGAACTCCGAAACATCGCCGCGGAACTGCACCACGTCGCCCCGCTCGTCGACGACGAAGCCGGGCGGCGCATAGCGCTCCAACGCCGTGCGGGTGGCTGCTTCGATAACCGGGTCCACTGGCTGAGCGCGTCGGGCGGGTGGTGCGCCACCTTCGCTGGACCATGGTCGCAATGCATCAATCGGGAATAGCGCCTGCTGCCGTCTGGCCACCGGAA
>Ga0102592_1003415_pt1 | contig 12079 bp, 11 predicted proteins | sample AraplaCol_mMF_r2_FD_76861 | JGI IMG/M metagenome (GOLD analysis project Ga0102592, IMG submission 76861) | Arabidopsis root microbial communities from North Carolina, USA - plate scrape MF_Col_mMF_r2 (SPADES assembly) (version 2) | ecosystem: Host-associated > Plants > Roots > Endosphere... | reverse complement strand
GTCGAATTCCTTGGCGGCGGCCGCGCGCATCTGCGCTTTCGCGGCAAGAGCGGGCTGGAGCACGACGTCGTCCTCGACGATGCACGACTGACGAGGCTGATGCGGCGTTGCCAGCAATTGCCTGGGCAGATGCTGTTCCAGTACCTCGACGATGACGGCCAGCAGCAGCCGGTCGACTCGGGCATGGTCAACGACTACCTGCGCGAAGCGATGGGTGCGGACTTCACCGCGAAGGACTTCCGCACCTGGGGCGGCACGCTGGTCGCCATCCGCCAGCTGGCGCAGCGTGAGGTGCCGCTGCGCGAGGATGGCGAGGTCAAGGTCACCGCCGTTCCGGCGGTGCGCAACGAGGTCATCAGGGACGTCGCGCAACTGCTGGGCAACACGCCTGCGGTGTGCCGCAAGTCGTATATCGATCCGACGGTGTTCGAATGCTGGGAAGACGGCCGCCTGCAGCGGGCGGTCGCCAATGCGCGCGGCGAGCGTCAGTGGGAACAGGCCGCGTTGCGATTGCTGAGGCGGAGTCGGCGGGAGGGAAAGCGATAGGGCGGTATCGTCGATCAGACCGGGGTGTCGTCCGGCGCGGCGGCGACTTCGGGCATCGCGATGGAACTCAGGTCGTGCCCGGTCAGGCGCGCGATCAGCTCGATGCCTTTCTGCGTCGGCTCCCAGCGCCCGCCCTCGAACGCCGCCATGCCATGGCTGGCCAGGCGCTGCATCGTCGGCGATTCCATCAGCGCGCGTTCCCACTGGAACAACTGCGTGCGATTGCGCAGCGCGAGCAGCGCGAAACGTTCGGTCTGGGTGAGCTCGATGCCGGTGAGTCGACAGGCCTGGCGCATGGGCGTAACGGAGGCGAAGTGGCGTCCAGCATCTGCAACCCGGATTTGCGGGCCCATCAGACGAGTCCGAATTGGGGGCGGCGGCCGGGTCAGAAGAACCGGACGCGAAAAAAACGAAAGGCCCGCCGGAGCGGGCCTTTCGAGGCAGATGGTGGAGGTGGGGGGAATTGAACATCACAAAAACCGCCGTGAAATATGGCGGGTAAGCGGATGTTGTCCATCACATATACGCACACGTATACGCTTTTCTTGCGCGCGGAGGGCTGAACTTAAGCAGTGGACTTAGGGCGCCTTTCAGGGGCTTTCACCCCGGGCCGGACGTTCGCGGAGAAGAGCATCCAAAAGCCATGGGCGTCCGTTGCAACAGGAGGTAATACGCGGTGGGACGGTGGGGCGCAGCGATGGGGGGCGGGGATGCCAGCCGCATACCATCTCGGCGCCATCTGGGCTTGATAAGCCCCTACTCGGGCATGAATAGTACTCCGACGGGCAATGCTGCCCGAACTACGGGGGCGAGAGAGGCGTGCATCTTCATTCATGCAGGATAAGGAACTATCGGCGTCTGCAAGACGTTCATATCGAGCTAGCTTCTGACATCTCGATATTCGTCGGATCAAACAACAGCGGCAAAACTTCGGCCACGCAGGCGCTGCACGCCTTCACAACCGGATCCAAGGACAAGTTCTCCCTCTACGACTTCAGTTCAACGTGTTGGAAGGAGTTCGACCGCATTGGAAATCTTGCCGAGGAAGACGATACGCCGCCCCTTCCGTCGGTAAGTCTGGACCTGTGGTTCGAAGTAACTTCCGACGATCTCTACCTGGTTATCCCGCTCCTCCCAAGCAGCGCGTGGAATGGGACTCAGGTTGGCATCCGGGTGGAGTTCTCTGCCCAAAACCCCGGCGAGCTTCTCCGAAAATTTCGCGTTGCGCGCGCGGAAGCGAAAGAGAAGGCGGAAGCACTTGAGAAGCGCGAGAACGAAAAGTACGTCCCATGGCCTAAGAGCCTGACGGATTACTTGAAGAATGAACTTTCACATGAGTTTGAGTTCAAGTACTACGTGCTCGACCGAAGCAAGTTCGACGCTGCTCACCAGCCGGATGCGGGCTACGAGCCGCGCCTGATCGAACGGGAGCCCGGTGGCGCGTCGATCCTCCGCGGCATCATCAAAGTTGACAACCTGAATGCACAGCGGCACCTGGCCGACCCAACGGCAGGAACCACATCCACAAGTGGCCGTTCCGAAGACCTTTCAAAGCGCCTTAGCCGGTTCTACAAGCGGAACCTAGATCAGCGAAAAGAGGATCATCGTGCCCTGCGCGCACTGTTCGACTCAGAAACAGGGCTGAACGAGCACCTCGCCGACGTATTCCGGGCAACGCTTGAGCGAATCTCTAAGCTTGGCTACCCGGGCCTTCACAACCCGCGACTTGAAATCAAATCCGCGTTGAATCCGGCAACCATCATGGGCAGCCAAGACGCTCGGGTTCATTACGTGCTCGCTGACGGCGACGAGTCCCTGCGTCTTCCGGACACCTATAACGGCTTGGGCTTCAAGAATCTGATCTACATGGTTGTGGAGATCCTCGATTTGCATGCGAGGTGGATCGCCGACGGCGAGCAACGAGCCCAACTGCATCTGGTATTCATCGAGGAACCAGAGGCGCACCTTCACGCTCAGCTTCAACAGGTCTTCATCCGGAACGTCCTCGAGCTCGTGAAGGAGGAGGATGCAAGCGGGGCGACCGTTTTCAAGAGTCAAACCGTAGTGACGACGCACTCCCCCCACATTCTTTATGAGCGCGGCTTCAAGCCCATACGGTACTTCCGAAGGCAGAGTGTGTCCGGCGATCCTGCGACCGACGTCCTCAACCTCTCGGCCTTCTACAACGCGAACGCGGACGATCGGGATTTCCTCGAGCGGTACCTAAAGCTGACGCATTGCGATCTCTTCTTCGCGGACGCGGCCATCCTCGTGGAGGGCAATGTCGAGAGGCTCTTGCTTCCGGTCATGATCGAGAAGGAAGCCGCATCACTTCGCTCGGCCTGCTTGTCCATCCTGGAGGTCGGCGGCGCCTTTGGGCATCGCTTTAAATCCCTGATCGAGTTCCTCGGACTCATAACGCTTGTAGTCACCGACCTCGACAGCGTGAAGGCGCTGCCTGCCGCTGACAACCAAAACGACGGGGACGATGAGGATGATGGAGTTGAGTTCGAGGTCCCAGACCCCGCCGACAGTGCTGTCAAGATCCGGAAGTCGGGCAAGGCGTGCCTGCCGTCAGAACCAGAGGCGTTGACCTCGAACCAAACTCTTATCCAGTGGCTTCCGCGTAAACAATCTGTATCGGAGCTCATGATCGCCTCCGACGAGGACAAAACGGTGGAGGCCGCCGGCGGCAACGGGTTCAAGGTGCGCGTTACGTATCAAACCCGTACAACGGTCACATGGAAGGGCAGCTCGGAGGACCTTTGCGGGCGCACGCTCGAAGAAGCGTTTGCGCTGGAGAATGCTGAGTGGTGTCAAGCAGGAAGCCAGAAGCATCTCGGTCTGAAACTACGCGGTGACGTAGCGACGGCGACAGAGTTGGCGGCGGGCCTGCACAAGCGCGTTGGAGGAAAGTCGTTTGACAAGACCAAATTTGCGCTAGGCGTCCTGACTGAGCCGCCGACAACGTGGGTCGTCCCGGCGTATATCAAGAGTGGATTGGATTGGCTCTCCACTCTGGTCAGTCTCGAGCAACCGCCAACGCTCCCACCGGCGACCGAACCTGCGGCGGCCGCGGCCGCCTCTGCACCGGATGCGGGCACGGCCCCTTCACCAGCCGTGGAGGTCGCATGACGACGCGGGCGACACAAAAGGACACCGCTGCCGATCTGGAGTTGTATGGTTGCCTGACCTCGGCTCCTCCTCGCAGCTTTTTGATGGTCGCAGGAGCAGGATCGGGGAAGACAACCTCGCTCATTAAGGGTTTGACGAAGGTCCTCAAGGAGCACGGTGAAAACCTAAAGCTTCGCCGCCAGAGGGTCGCGTGCATCACATACACCGATATCGCTGCCGGGGAAATATGGGCTGACGTCGGGAACAATCCCCTGGTCAACGTTTCGACGATTCATAGCTTCCTATGGTCGATCGCCAAGCCATTCCAGACGGATATTGCACATTGGGTATCCGGTCGGATCGACGAGAAGATCGCCGATCTCCGCCGAGACTCCGAACGCCCAAGGATCCAGAAGCGAACGCTGGAGAAGAACGCTGCCGACATCCGGCGGCTAGAACAACAGCGCCAGAAGATCGAGCGAGTACGCTCGTTTACGTATGGAACGGGAAGCGACTACGCGAACGGCATCCTCGGTCATGATGACGTCATTAAACTGGCATCGCACCTCATCACCGACAGGCCACTGATGCGGACGTTGCTTTCCCAGCAATATCCGTTTCTCTTTGTCGACGAAAGCCAGGACACGATGGAAGGTGTCGTCCTGGCCCTTAAGGCGGTTGCGGATGAAGGTGACGGAAAGTTCTGCCTCGGCTTCTTCGGAGACCCGATGCAGCAAATCTACGCGACGGGAATCGGCCCGATACCGAAGGGCGACACTTGGGCTGAAATTGCAAAACCCGAAAATTTTCGTTGCTCGGCAGCCGTACTTCGCGTCGCGAACGCGATTCGACGCGATGGGGACGGTCTTGTCCAGACTCGAGGGCGGATGGAAGGGCCTGCGGACGCGCAGGTTAGCGTTCCGGGCAGTGCTAACCTTTTCATCCTCCCGAGCGATGACCGTCGCGACCAGCACCTCGCGAAGATACGGTCGTGGGTGGCGAACAAGACCGGCGATCGCGCGTGGGACAACAACGGTGACGTAAAAGTTCTTGTAATTGTGCACCGAATGGCAGCAAACAGACTCGGATTTGGCGATCTGTATTCTGCAATGAACAACAAGGCTCCGGAGAAGTTCAAGAACGGCTTCCTTGACGGAACCGCGTGGCCAATCCGTCCCTTTACGAACTTTATCCTTCCGCTTGTTAGCGCTGTCAGCGACGACAACGAGTTTGAGGCAATGCAGATTCTTCGGAGCGACTCCCCGCTCTTGCACCCGGAAAGATTGACCAAGACGAACGTCGCGGAGCGACTCGCGACCCTGCGCCAGTTCACGCTGGACCTTCACGCCATGTTGGCGATCGGATCCGTGTCGACAGTTGCCGACGTCCTCACCCACGTTCACAACTCGAAGGTGATCGATCTCGACGAGCGGCTGGTGTCGTACCTCAGGCTTCCTGCTCCCGAGGAAACCGCGAAGGCGAACGTAGGAGAGGTTCCGGAGGACGAGCCTCGAGAAGAGACAGAGAAGGAACTGGCGGCCATGGATGCTTTCCTGGCATGCCGCGCCTCTCAGTTCTGGGGGTACTACAGGTACGTGAATGATCAGTCGCCTTTCTCAACTCACCAAGGGATCAAGGGGGCGGAGTTCGACCGCGTCCTGGTCATCCTCGACGACGACGAAGGTACCCACGTTCAGTTCTCCTATGAGAAGTATTTCGGGATAAAGGAACTTTCGGAACGTGACGAGGAGAACTTGCGGGAGGGGAAAGACTCGACCGTCGACAGGACCAGGCGCCTTTTCTACGTTTGTTGCACTCGTGCGCTGAAGGACCTGACCGTCGCTCTGTTCACTGCCAACGTCGAGCTGGCCCGGGAGAAAGTTCTAGCGCTCGGCCTTTTCGACCCGGAGATGATTCACCTCCAATCGGATCTGGAAGATCGCGACCAGGGCGCACAACCCCTCTGACGACGTGCGCGACTTGGCCATCCGCTACGATTAGTAGCGGGTGGACGGCGCCCTTCGGTGATTCGGTTCTCGCAGCGGCTATGCCGCAGTGTATTTTTTACTTAACCGACTCACTCTTCCGGCTTTAGTGGTTGAGCGAGTAGAGGGTTCTGTCGGGCGGTCGCCCGGAGCTGATTTCGAAGAGCATCCGCGCGGCGGCCAGCGTTCTGCAAAACGGCAGCGCGAGTGGATCCTGCGGGCACCGTCAGTGCGAGCTGGCGGCAGAGGCGGCTGATTGTGCCTTCCAGGCCGCGTACTACAGGGACTATCGGGTTGGTTTGCGCGCCCCACCGTCCCGGTACGGTGAAACCTTCTCGCAGGAGCTGGTCGCGTGCCATTCGCAACTCCCTTTCGGCCATACAGAGAATCCACAACAGACGTAGTTCCGGAGCGGTCCAGTCGGAATAGGAACGGCCGCTCGCGTAATCGTTCCAGATCCGCTCGTGTTCCGCGTCGACGAACGCGCAGTCGGCTGGAGGGACGGGGGCCGACTTCTGGGCCGCGATGAGGTCCTGACGGACACCTTGCAGAGAAGTGCTGCGAACTCGATGTGCCTGGTTCATCGTGACCTCGGTAAGGGGGGCGAATTTGCGGTTTGCGTTAAACCGAAGGTTCGACGAGTGGCTGCGTAAGCCCCGTTCTACTTGGAGATATGCCCCCCTCCCCGGGGGCGTCGGAGGTAGCGCCCTCGTGCAGCTCCGCGCGTCGTAGAGAGAACCGTCGACGAAGCGGCGGCAACAGTGAAGAGGGAAGCATCTGGAGGCTTGGGATGAGTTCGTCTAAGCGCGCAACGTTGGGGGCGTCATCAATGGCGTCAGCCAGTTCGGTCGCCAGCGCATCGAGATCGAGGTTCGTCAACTCGCGCGGAATCTTGGCTCGGGGCTGATAGTTGCCTCGAGCTTTCCGTCGCGGTGCTTCGGTCGGGCGGAAGCTGGCAAGGTTCCCGTCGTCGTCTTCGGGTGCTATTCCGACCAGCGCCATCAGGGCGTAGCGTCTCGCGTAAGTCAAAGCTGAGCCATACCCCTGCGGATCCGGCTTCGTGGGCTGAATTGGATACTCGGACGCTATCCATTCGCCGCTGGCATGCAACAGCGTAGTTCGAAGCATCATTACACCGGTATCGCTCAGGTGGGTTTGCTGGGCGACTGCCAGCCCATGCCCGTTCAGCGCAGGAAGGACGGCTTCCAGCGCGCTGGCCAACGAAGTGTATGCCGACCCGAAATGGTCATTGCGGGCATCTTTCACCGCTCTCCCAAACGCGGTCTGCGCCGCCACCATGGCCGGGATCAGGGTCGACAGGTTCGGGCTGCACAAGTCCATCACGGCGCACCGTCTTTGTGGGCGCGGTACTGGGAGGTCGCTTGCGATGTGACGCCTGATAGCTCGTCATCGATCGTATGTGACTCGTGAGACGTGTGAGAATCCCTATAAAGGGGATTCTCACGCCCCTCACGCAGAGCGATGTGAGAAGGGGCGGGATTCTCACCGTTCTCACGGTTCTCACGCATTCGGACATGATCACCTTCGATGGAGATCAGCCCGGCCTTCAAAAGTCCCTCCCGCGCGTCGCGAAACTGAAAGCGATTTAGAAATGCATTGCAGGCCGAGCGCCACTCGCCGATGGTTACGCGCGCCATGTCGGGATCGCGACCGGATGCCGCGACGTTGTTGCGATGGTGCGTGCACAGGTCTCGCAGGGTTCCCAGCGCGCGTTGCTGATTGTTGCCCATTCCAGAGGTGCGGCTTTTTTTGGGAGGTGCGTATTCAGCCTCCGTCAGCACGAGAGACGTTTGCGCGTCACCGTCGTCGTCCAGGAGGCCGAGGTCGATTACGATCGGCTTGAAGGAAACCGGTTGCGGTCGAGGGCCGTCCTTCGTCTTCCGCGCCGTCAGCGTGGCGATGCCAGCAACTTCATCTTTGACCAGAAGATACTCGGCGTCGGAGTTACCCCAGAGCACGCTCGACCCTCTTCCGCGCGTTTTGTCGGCGTGGCCGCTGTGATGAACGACGAGGACCGTCCCGCCTTGCGTCGCATGCCTGACAGCGTCAAGTGTCATGCCAGCGCGCTGCATATCGGCGGTGGAGTTTTCATCCCCGGGACCGAAGTTTCGTGACAGCGTATCGGCCACTACTAATGCGGGCGAGGCGCCGAGATATTCGGTGGCACGCTCGATTTCCGTCAGCAATATGGCCCTGGCCACCGGGTCGGTAAGTGCCGTTGGCATCGTGGAGAACATGATCGGATGCGCCGTGAGATCCAACTTGTGGTGGAGCTCCCACGCCGATATGCGCTTGGCTAATCCCGTCTGGCCTTCCCCGGCGATATACAGCACCGGGCCTTGCCTGACCTTGCGGCCATGCCACGACGTTCCGGACGCGATGCACATGGCGATGTCCAGGGCCAGGAAGCTCTTGTAGGTTTCCGGTTCGCCGATCAGCACGGCAACGCAGTCGGCCTCTAGCAGCGGCTTCACCAGCCAACAAGTTCTCGCAATTTTCAGTTGCGAGCGCGAGACAAAGGAGAAGGTGCGGGATTCCACGCGGTCCTTGCCCGCGCGCGAGCGCTTCGCTTCCTCAAAGTCGGAGACCGTCGCGGCACCGAAATACTTGCGCGCTTCGGCATCCGGGTCGAAATGGTCGCGGGGGCTCATGGCTTCACGACGAGATAGGCGCCCGTTTGGGCGGCGATGTCGTTGGCGAGGCGGTCCGCCTCCGCGCGGTCAACGCGCAGCGCGCGACGAAGCGCCGGTTTCAAAACCGCTTTCAGGTTCAAACGGAATCGGCGACGGTCAGCGCGGAGCACCAGAGCGCGTCGGTGCATCGGATCGCAGTCATCGCAGGGGCAGCCCGGTCGGTGACGATTATCTCGCGTCATCGTCGCCCCCCGGCTCAGGAAGCTCCTCGGCCACGCGGCGGGCGAACTCCTCCACATGCGGCCGGTAGTACACGTCTCGACGCCCGGGGCGCCGGACGGGTGAGGGAAAGCGCGGATCCTTCCGGCTGCCTCGCTCGGAGTAGTAGAGGGTCCGCCCCTCCGAAAGGAGGAGGCGGACGTCTTCATGTTCCAGGAAGAGCTTGCTGGACACCGATGTCACCTCGGTACGACGCGGGTGACACTTAATGTATACACGCAGCGGCCGAGGTCTACCCCCCCGATTTCGTTTTTTTGGGGCGGAATCGGCCGATCGTCTTGCGGGCCTCCTTCAATTCCGGCGCGTCGGATTTTAGGCGTTCCATTCTTCCGACCTCGTCGGCGATAAATGCGGCCGCGACCTCATCGGTAATTCCCTCGGCCTCAATCCAGTCGTGCAGTTCCCCTGCCAACGCCATCATGCGGTCGTACGTCACCAGCGATCGCGCTGCATCCTCGGGACGCATGGTCCCGCGCGCGACCTCAGTCGCGAGACGAATGGCATGGTCCTTTCGGGGCGTACGTTTGGGGTCGAGTCGACCAGCAACGGACTGATCTGTAAAGAACCGTATGACGTCTTCGGCGCGAAGACCATGAGGGCGAATCTTCGCTAGCGTGTCGTGCGCATGCGCGCTGAGGAGGGCAGCGGCTTTTGCCAGCGCCTCTCGTTCTCGGAGCTTGACGAGGGGCGGTTCCTTTTCCTTCTTCATGTCCGGCGCCTCGCAGCGGTCAATGTTTCCCCCCACCACTCCAGAATGGCGCGAAGGCGCGGCAGCGCGCGCCGTCGGTCATACGCTAACGCCGTTTCGCTGCGGATCTCGTGGTCCAGTACGTGTTCGATGTCATCACGGTCGAAACGCCGCGTGCCATCCGCGCGGTCGGTCGAGTTGGCTATTGTGGAGAACGATGCCCGGAAGCCGTGCGGCGTATGGATGCCCTTCAGCCGCAAGCCTCGATTGAGGAGCTTGCTCGGTGCGTTCACGGTGATGTGCCCGGAGTCAGTCAGGTCGCTCGGGAAAAGGAAGCTGCCAGACCGGGGGAGGGTTAGCAGCCAATCCACAACTTCACCGGCGAGTGGAACCACATGATCGGGCCGCCCTACGTCGGAGTTCTTCTGTAGCTCACGGGGGATGGTCCAGCGCGCGCCCTCTCGCGGTTCCAGTATGAACTCGTCCCATCTGGCTGCTATAACGCGGCCGGGCCGCTGCGCCGAATACGCCATGAGGCGCAGCGCCGCCTTGACCTGCCAGCTCGCGGTGGCGAGTTCGATTCGTCGGAGGACGTCACCGAGTTCGTTCAACTCGGTGACCGCTGCGAGGTTTCGCGTTAGCTTCTTGCGCCGCATTCCGCTCCCGGGACGTGTGACCGCAACTGGGTCACCGTTCACCAGCTCGCGCGCCGCCGCATATCGGAACGTGCCCGACAAAATCATGCGGACTTTCTTACAGGTATCTGGCTTCGCAGCGTGGAGGCGGTCGAGCAACGCTGCGAGGTCCGAAACGCGAATCTCGGCGATCGGCATTTTCCAGAGCGCGGTCGGCGCGAGATGGTTGTCGATCCGCCCTCGCGTTTTTTCGGCGTGGCTTGTCGACCAGACACCCTCGGCCTCCGCGGCAGCGAACCACAGCTCGGCGACGTGTCCGAGTGTCACCGCTTCAGCGATACGAGCGGCGGCCGTAGTTCTCGCTTCAGCCTGGCGGTGATGTACCGGACTCCGCTCTGCCGCGACCAGGGCGCGCGCGTCTTCTGCGGCAGCGCGCGCTTTGGCGAGCGAGATGTCGGGGTAGCGCCCAATCGTGTAGATGCCTTCCTTGCCGTGAAGGCGGAAGCGATAGCGCCACGCTTTCGTGCCCGACTGGGAAATCTCCAGCACGAGCCCATTGCCATCCGGGTAGCGGCCGGGCCGTGAGGCGGTCTGGACCTCGCGAGCGGTGAGCCGATCTTTCTGGCGAGGGCGAGCAGCGGGCATGCCGAGGTTCCGTATACGAGGGAACCGGGGCTGGCGGAACGCGTAAAATATACGCAACAGCACCGGCATGCCGATGATACGCCGATGGCACGGGGGCGATACCGCTTCCAGTAAGTGTCTGTATTAAAACAAAAAAAGAGCCCGCCTTTCGGCGGGCTCCTGAGTTGTTGGTGGAGGTGGGGGGAATTGAACCCCCGTCCGAAGGCACTCCATCCCCGGCACTACATGCTTAGCTCATCGTTAGGTCTCGTCCCGGAACAGCACGATGTGCGAAGCGCATCCCGGAACCAGCCTGTTTTGGGTTAACCAGGGACTGACAGGCAACCGTCCCCGGCGATTCCGTGATGATGACCCTACGCTGCGAGCACGGACACAAGCAGTTTCGGGGCTTAGGCCTTAAGCGGCCAGAGCGTAGTTGTCGTCGTTGGCAACTAGAAGTTTGCAGCTGGATTTACGAGGAAAGCTACCCCCTCGGCATGCGCCAAGCGATTTCGCGACCCCCGTCGAAGCCAGTGCACCCCCGGGGACAGCTTCCGCTGACCCGACCAGTATAGGGGCGACGGCCGCCACGACAAGGCCTGCGGCACCCGGGGTTTGCGTCCGTTCAACCGGTGCGCCGGGCGTGGTCGGTGCGGCGCCTTGTCCGCGTCCCGGTGGAAGCATCGATGAAGCGCGATCCGATCACTTCTCTTCCAGCAGCTGGATCAGCGCGCGTTGCTTCTTGCGCGGCAGCTTGCGCACCAGTCCGACCAGGCGCAGCTCCTCGGCATTGTCGTACTTGGTCGGCTGTTCGCGCACGGCATGCTTGGCTTCCATCGGGCCGCGTCCGGTCGACAGCCATTCGATGGCGACGCCCGTCTGCACCGCCATCGATCGAAGACGTTCGGCTGCGGGGATCGAATGGCCCAGCACCCATTTGCGCGCCGATTCGCGGCTGACTTCGAACCGTTCGCACAGTGCGCCTACGCGTTGGCGTCCCGTCGGAATACCACCGTAGTCCCAGGCTTGGCCCAGGCGTTTTGCGAATTCCTTGTGGGGTCCCTGACGCATTTCCCTACGCCCTATATAAGAGAGTTCCGATGCACTCATGCGGAGTGTGCGCTACCGCAATTTATTGTTGCGCATCGTGCGCGAAAAGCACGCATCCGGGAGTTGTTGATCACAGCAATTCGCGGTGGTATCCCTGTAGCCATGACTAGAGAAAAGGACGTCTCGGCCAATCCGGTCGAGCGATACATAGAATGTTTCCAGTCGTGCGCAGCGGCAGCGTTCGCGGCCGGCATCAGCACCGAGATGCTGCGTCGAATGCGCAAGCGCGGTTACGTCACGACGCGGAAACGGGCACTGATCATGGCGCGCGCCTGCCGCTTCCATGTCGACGCGATCGAGCTGCTCGCGCTGGCCGGGGTGAAGCGTTCACCGCGAGGGCCTCGCACGTGAGCGCTCACCGTCACAGATTGGCGAAGTCCAAGCAGGGCGCGAAAAACTCTTAGCGCTGTATGCTTGGGGCATGAGCCCCGAGGCCGTTCGCGA
>Ga0102592_1003409_pt1 | contig 12091 bp, 9 predicted proteins | sample AraplaCol_mMF_r2_FD_76861 | JGI IMG/M metagenome (GOLD analysis project Ga0102592, IMG submission 76861) | Arabidopsis root microbial communities from North Carolina, USA - plate scrape MF_Col_mMF_r2 (SPADES assembly) (version 2) | ecosystem: Host-associated > Plants > Roots > Endosphere | place... | reverse complement strand
ATCGCGATCATCGATCAACTCAAGCATCTCGAAGGTCCGCTTCTACCGATCCTGCACGAGATCCAGGATGAGTTCGGCTATGTGCCGCAAGAAGCGCTGCCCGTCATCGCGAAAGAGCTCAATCTCTCGCGTGCAGAGGTGCACGGCGTTGTTACCTTTTACCACGATTATCGCGACCATCCCGCTGGCCGGCATGTGCTGAGGCTCTGTCGTGCCGAGGCCTGCCAATCGATGGGCGGCGATGCGCTGGCCGAACGCGTCAAGGCGCTGCTGGGCATCGACTGGCACGGTACGACGCCAGATGGAGCGATCACCCTCGAGCCCGTCTTCTGCCTGGGACTCTGTTCCTGCTCGCCGTCCGCGATGATGGATGGCGAGGTTCATGGCCGGGTGGATGCCGCCGATCTCGAGGTGTTGATTTCGGAGGCACGCCGATGACCGCCCGGATCTATGTCCCCTGCGATGCCGCGGCCTTGGCATTGGGCGCCGAGCGCGTGGCCAAGGCGATCGCCGAGCAGATTGCCGCTCGTGGCCTCGACGCCAAGATCGTGCGCAATGGCTCGCGCGGCATGCACTGGTTGGAGCCGCTGGTCGAGGTCGAAGTCTTGGGCAAACGCATCGGCTATGGGCCTGTGAAGGCAAAGGACGTCGTTTCGCTGTTTGATGCCGGATTGATTGCCGGCGCCGATCATCCCCTCTGTCTTGGCGAGGTCGAGGAACTTCCGTTCCTCAAGCGTCAGACGCGCCTGACCTTCGCCCGCTGCGGCATCACCGATCCGCTTTCCCTCGATGACTATGAGGCTCACGGCGGTCTCGCCGGCTTGCGTCGCGCGGTTTCGATGTCGCCCGCCGATGTCGTCAAGGAAGTCACCGATTCCGGCCTGCGTGGCCGCGGTGGCGCAGGTTTCCCGACGGGCATCAAGTGGAAGACGGTGCTCGACGCTCCCGGTGATCGCAAATACATCGTCTGCAATGCCGATGAGGGCGACAGCGGCACCTTTGCCGACCGAATGATCATGGAAGGCGATCCCTTCGTGTTGATAGAAGGCATGGCGATCGCGGGCCTTGCAACGGGCGCGACGAAGGGCTTCATCTACACACGCTCGGAATATCCGCATGCGATCGCGGCGATGAGCCGGGCGATCGATATCGCCCGCAGCGCCGGTATCCTCGGTACGTCGGTTCTGGGATCGGGCAAGACTTTCGACATGGAAGTCCGCACCGGCGCGGGCGCTTATGTCTGTGGCGAGGAGACGGCGCTTCTGAACAGCCTCGAAGGCAAGCGCGGTATCGTCCGTGCCAAGCCGCCGCTGCCGGCCCACAAGGGCCTCTTCGATTGTCCGACCGTCATCAACAACGTCATTTCGCTCGCTTCCGTGCCCGTGATCATGGACAAGGGGGCGGCCTATTACCGCGACTTCGGCCTCGGCCGGTCGCGCGGAACCATTCCGATCCAGATCGCCGGCAATGTGAAGCATGGCGGTCTGTTCGAGACGGCTTTCGGCATTTCGCTTGGCGACCTGGTCGATGACATTGCCGGCGGAACGGCATCCGGGCGGCCGGTGAAGGCGGTTCAGGTCGGCGGTCCCCTCGGCGCCTATTTCCCGCGCTCCCTGTTCGACACGCCGTTCGACTACGAGGCTTTCGCTGCCAAGGACGGACTGATCGGCCATGCCGGTATCGTCGTCTTCGACGAGAGTGCTGACATGCTGAAGCAGGCCCGGTTCGCAATGGAGTTCTGCGCCGTCGAAAGCTGCGGCAAGTGCACGCCCTGCCGCATCGGCTCGACGCGCGGCGTCGAAACGGCGGACAAGATCGCCCGTGGCATCGAGCCGGAGAAGAACCGTGAACTGCTTGCCGATCTCTGCAACACCATGAAATTCGGGTCGCTCTGCGCGCTCGGGGGCTTCACGCCCTATCCGGTCATGAGCGCGATGACGCATTTCCCCGAAGATTTCGTTCCCACACCTCTCATCGAAGCGGCGGAGTAAGACCATGCCTCTCGTCCATGAAACCGATTACGGCACGCCGGCCTCGACCTCCGAAACGATGGTGACGCTCACCATCGACGGCAACCAGGTGACGGTGCCCGAGGGAACATCCGTCATGCGCGCATCGATGGATGCGGGTATCGAAATCCCGAAGCTCTGCGCCACCGATATGATGGATGCCTTCGGCTCCTGCCGGCTCTGTCTGGTCGAGATTGAGGGGCGGGCGGGTCTCCCTGCCTCCTGCACGACGCCAGTCGCACCTGATATGGTGGTCTCGACGCAGACGAACCGCCTGAAGGATGTCCGCAAGGGCGTGATGGAGCTCTATATCTCCGACCATCCGCTGGACTGTCTGACCTGTGCCGCCAACGGCGATTGCGAACTGCAGGACATGGCAGGCGCCGTCGGTCTGCGCGACGTGCGCTACGGCTATGATGGCGACAATCATGTCAAGGCGCGCAACAACGGCGATCTCAATCTCAAATGGGCGCCGAAGGACGAGTCCAATCCCTATTTCACCTTCGATCCGGCAAAGTGCATCGTCTGTTCGCGCTGCGTGCGCGCCTGCGAGGAAGTGCAGGGCACGTTCGCGCTGACCATTGAAGGACGCGGTTTCGATTCGCGTGTTTCGGCCGGCATGCACGAGGACTTCATCTCGTCCGAATGCGTTTCCTGCGGCGCCTGTGTCCAGGCCTGCCCGACAGCGACGTTGATCGAAAAGTCGGTAATCGAGATCGGTCAGCCTGAACATTCCGTCGTCACCACCTGCGCCTATTGCGGCGTCGGCTGTTCCTTTAAGGCGGAGATGCGCGGCGAAGAACTGGTGCGCATGGTGCCCTGGAAGGACGGACAGGCGAACCGCGGCCACTCCTGCGTCAAGGGCCGCTTCGCCTATGGCTATTCCAGCCACAAGGACCGGATTCTCAATCCGATGATCCGCGAGAAGATCACCGACCCCTGGCGTGAAGTGACCTGGGACGAGGCCTTCGCGCATGTCGCCTCGGAATTCCGCCGCATCCAGTATCAGTATGGCCGCGACTCGGTCGGCGGCATCACGTCGTCTCGCTGCACCAACGAGGAAACCTATCTGGTGCAGAAGCTGGTGCGTGCCGGATTCCGCAACAACAACGTCGATACCTGCGCCCGCGTCTGCCATTCTCCAACAGGCTACGGCCTCGGCCAGGCCTTCGGCACGTCGGCCGGCACACAGGACTTCGACAGCGTCGAGAAGAGCGATGTCGTCGTCATCATCGGCGCCAACCCCACCGATGGACACCCGGTCTTTGCCTCGCGCCTGAAGAAGCGGCTGCGGCAGGGCGCCAAGCTCATCGTCATCGACCCGCGCCGCACCGACATCGTGCGTTCGCCACATGTCGAAGCCTCCTATCATCTGCCGCTGAAGCCCGGCACGAATGTCGCGATCCTGACATCGCTCGCGCATGTCATCGTGACCGAGGGGCTGTTTAACGAAGCCTTCATTCGCGAACGCTGCGACTGGTCAGAGTTCGAGGATTGGGCAAGCTTTGTCGCCGAGCCGCATCATAGCCCCGAAGCATCGGAGAGGTTCACCGGCGTTCCAGCCGATTTCGTGCGCGGCGCGGCGCGTCTCTACGCCACCGGCGGCAACGGCGCGATCTACTATGGCCTCGGCGTTACCGAGCATAGCCAGGGTTCGACCACTGTCATGGCGATCGCCAACCTCGCCATGGTCACCGGCAATATCGGTCGCCCCGGCGTCGGCGTGAACCCGCTGCGTGGCCAGAACAACGTGCAGGGCTCCTGCGACATGGGCTCCTTCCCGCATGAGCTGCCTGGCTATCGCCACATCTCAGACGACGCGACGCGCGACATCTTCGAGAAGCTCTGGGGCGTCAAGATCAGTAACGAGCCGGGTCTGCGCATTCCGAATATGCTGGATGCAGCGGTCGACGGATCGTTCAAGGGCCTCTACGTCCAGGGTGAAGACATCCTGCAGTCCGACCCCGATACCAAGCACGTCGCGGCCGGCCTCGCCGCCATGGAATGCGTCGTCGTGCACGACCTCTTCCTGAACGAGACGGCGAACTACGCGCATGTCTTCCTGCCGGGGTCCAGCTTCCTTGAGAAGGACGGTACCTTCACCAATGCCGAGCGCCGCATCAACCGCGTTCGCAAGGTCATGAGTCCCCGCAACGGCTATGCCGATTGGGAGGTGACGCAGAAGATGGCGCAGGCCATGGGCCTTCCCTGGAACTACACGCATCCTTCGGAGATCATGGACGAGATCGCCGCAACGACACCAAGCTTCGCGCTGGTCTCCTACGACTATCTTGACAAGGTGGGCTCCGTGCAGTGGCCCTGCAACGAGGCGCATCCACAGGGGTCGCCGATCATGCATGTCGACGGCTTCGTCCGCGGCAAGGGCAAGTTCATCCGCACCGAATATGTCGCAACCGACGAGCGGACCGGACCGCGCTTCCCGCTGCTGCTGACGACCGGACGCATCCTCAGCCAGTACAATGTCGGCGCCCAGACGCGCCGCACGGAAAATGTCGTCTGGCATTCGGAAGACCGGTTGGAAATCCATCCGCACGATGCCGAACAGCGCGGCGTTCGCGATGGCGACTGGGTGAAGCTGAGGAGCCGCTCTGGCGATACCACCTTGCGTGCGCTGATCACCGACCGCGTCGCGCCGGGCGTCGTCTACACGACCTTCCACCATCCGGATACGCAGGCGAATGTCATCACCACCGACTTCTCCGACTGGGCGACGAACTGCCCGGAATACAAGGTGACGGCGGTACAGGTCTCGCCGTCCAACGGCCCGACCGACTGGCAGCGCGACTATGACGAGCAGGCACGCCAAAGCCGTCGCATTGTTGGCAAACTGGAGCCTGCCGAGTAATGAGCGACCGGCCGACCCGCATTGCCGTGAAGCGCGCCGCCCGCAGCGGCGGCGTCGTCATGCCCGGCGAGCGGATCGTTCCGGAGGAGGTACCGATCGCCTTTTCCTACGGTGGCAGCACGCATGCGGTGATGATGGGAACGCCCGGCGATCTCGAGGATTTCGCCATCGGCTTCAGCCTGACGGAAGGGATCATCTCCGACATCGGGCAGATCGCTGCAATTGATATTGTCGATAGCGAGAAGGGCATCGACGTCCAGATCTCTCTCGTTGACGAGGTCGCCGCCGCGTTGACAGCCCGCCGACGCAGCATGGCCGGACCGGTCGGCTGCGGGCTCTGCGGCATCGAGTCGATCGAACAGGCCGTTCGCAAGGTTCCTGACGTCGCCGATGTGTCGCTTCAAGTCACTCATCGCGATATCGTTCAGGCCATCTCGCTGCTGAACGGTGCGCAGCCGCTGCATCGCGAGACGCGCGCCGTGCACGGCGCCGGCTTCTATGTGCCGGGCAAGGGACTGCTGGCGGTGCGCGAGGATGTGGGCCGGCACAATGCGCTCGACAAGCTGTGTGGCGCGATCACTAGGCAACGGCAATCCGGCGCGGAAGGCATTGTCGCCGTTACCAGCCGCCTGTCCGTCGAGATGGTGCAGAAGGCGGCAATCCTCGGCGCCTCCGTCCTCGTTGCCATTTCCGCACCGACTGCTCTTGCAATTCGTACCGCCGAGGAGGCCGGCATGACCCTCGTCGCCCTGGTGCGAGGCGAGGACTTCGAGATTTTCACGCATCCGCACCGCATTCATCCGGGAAGCATATCCGATGTCGCATGATACGCAGTCCAAGCTCGTCTATATGGCCAACCAGATCGCGACCTTCTTCAAGACCCAGCCGGAGAGCGAAGCCGCGCAGGGCGTGGCGACGCATATCAACAAGTTCTGGGAACCGCGCATGCGGCGGCAGTTGTTCGAGATCATGGAGCGGGAGGGCAATGGCCTCAGTCCGCTTGTTGTCCAAGCCGCGCCTTTGATCAAACGGCCTGAGCCGGCGGCCAGCGCCCCCAACTAGGATCTCGACGGCGCTGAAGTCGACATCGACGCCAGCTTCCGCGTCCGGCCAGTCTGCCGCCACAGTTCTCCTGCGACTGCATCATCAACAAAAAAGCCGCCCTCTAGGCGGCCTTTTATCTGGGCAAGGAGCCGATATCAGGCGGCGAGATCGTCCGTCTCGCTTTCCTTGAACATCTTGGCGAGGTTCAAGAAGCAGATCATGCCGTTCTCCGAGGCGATGATACCCTCGCAGAAGGCGCGATCGAAGGAAGCGGTGACTTCAGGAACCGGCTGTACCTGGCTGGAGGAGATCGTGAGGATGTCCGAGACGCGGTCGACCAGCATGCCGATGACCATGTTGTGGACTTCGGCCACGACGATGGCGCTGCGCTCGTTGGCGACCGTGCTCTTCATGCCGAGCTTGAAGGCGAGGTCTATGATCGGGATCACCGAGCCGCGCAGGTTCATTACGCCGATGACATCGGCTGGCGCGTGCGGGATCGGTGTCGACGGGGCCCAGCCGCGGATTTCGCGGATCGTCGTGGTTTTTACGCAGAATTCCTGATCGTGAAGTCTGAAGGCAATGATCTCGAGCGTATCGCCGCTGAAATTCGTGGAATTGATTGTAGCCATAAGTATTGTCCCAACCGCCAAAAGCCAGGGCAGAAGCAACCGCGCCACCATTGGCGCGGATCGACTTGCCTTCAAACCGTGCGCGCTCGTCCCGTGGATGAGTATCGATACGGTTACTCCGGACCTTAATCGAAGAGTATTGCCCAAATCTAAATTGGGGCCGCTGATTTTTGGTCAGGTGGAAACGGTAGGCCGCGTCATCATTCGTGGATCGTCAAGCAGGATGGCGTCCGGTTTGATGGCAAGGATGCGCTCGAGGCCGTACTGGTCGACCTGGCCCACCGGAAAGGGTGGGTATTCCGGCAGTGCGATCGAACGAGGCTGCCCAACCATGACAGCGACGCGCATCCCCGCCTCACGAACGGTGTCAGACACAGCTGGAGTGGCCCACCCTTGCCACAACCTGAACCAGTCGGCTCCAGCTGCGCGCGCCGCATCAGCGCAGGCAGGATCCTCGAGAAAGGCTAGGATCGCGACGTCTTTCGACAAGCGGCGGGTGGTGTCGATCAGTGCGATACTGCGCAGTCCAATGAGCGCGCGTCGCATCGCACCGCGCTGCGCAACGTCGGAAATGATCTGCGCAATCTGACCCTCGTGGCTCAGCTTGATGTCCAACAGGATACCCAAAGGGTCAGACGCAGCCAAGGCATCACCAAGGGTCATTATGCTTGGCAGCAGGCTGCGCAATGTCGCCAGATCGAGGTCCGACACGGTTCGTGCGTCGCCGCAAAGCCGAGAAAGATCCGGATCGTGGACGCAAACAGGAACGCCATCCCGCGTCAACCGGACATCAGTCTCTATGGCGTCAACTCCGGCAGCCGCCGCAGCCTTGAAGGCAGAGATGCTGTTTTCCGCAGCCAGTGCTGCGCCCCCGCGATGGGCGATCGCAAGCGGGCGACGGTCCGGCGAGCGCTTCCATAAGCCAATGGCCATACATTCCCCTATAGAGAGCTCGACCAACTCGATCGGGCTCACCATAGGTTTCAAACGGCCGCTACACCAGTCGTTGTTTCGCAGCGATCTAGATGAGCACTAGGCCAGCGTCTTTTCGATCTGCTCGACCGCCCAGTCGACCTGGCTCTTGGTGATCACCAGCGGCGGGGCGAGGCGGATCGTGTTCTCGTGCGTGTCCTTGGCGAGCAGGCCGCGGTCCTTGAGGGTGTAGCAATACTGGCGGGCGCCACCGGCTTCAGGCACGAGTTCGACCGCCATCATCAGTCCGCGGCCGCGCACGTCCTTGACGATGTTGGAGCGGATGGAGCGCAGCCCTTCCTGGAAATAGTCGCCCATCTTGGCGGCGTTCTCGATCATGCCTTCCTCGGTCAGGACCTTGAGTGCCGCGCGCGCCACGGCGCAGGCAAGCGGGTTGCCGCCGAAGGTCGAGCCGTGCTGCCCCGGCTTCAGGACACCCAGCACTTCGGAATTGGAAAGGACCGCCGAGACCGGATAGAAGCCGCCGGAGAGCGCCTTGCCGATCAGCGTCACGTCGGCCTCGATCCCCTCATGCTCTTCCGCCAAAAGCTTACCAGTACGGCCGAGGCCGGTCTGGATCTCGTCGAGGATCAAGGTCACCTTGTGTTGAGTGCAGAGTTCCCGCACGCGCTTGAAATAGCCGGTTGGCGGGATGATGACGCCTGCTTCGCCCTGAATCGGCTCGATCAGCGCCGCAACCGTGTTTTCGTTGATGGCGGCGGCAAACGCGTCGGCGTCGCCGAAGGGGATCGTGCGGAAGCCGGGCGTGTAGGGGCCGAAGCCGGTGCGGGCGTCCGGGTCCGTGGAGAAACTGATGATGCTCAGCGTCCGGCCATGGAAATTGTCGGCGCAGACGATGATCTCGGCCTTGCCCTCAGGCACGCCTTTCACCTCGTAGCCCCATTTGCGCACGGCCTTGATGGCGGTTTCAACGGCTTCGGCGCCCGAGTTCATCGGCAGGATCTTGTGCGAGCCGGTCAGCGCCGCGAGTTCCTCGTAGAGATGGGCGAGCTGGTCATTGCGGAAGGCGCGGGAGGTCAGCGTCAGCTTGCCGGCCTGCTCGACCATCGCCGCCAGAATCTTGGGGTGGCAATGGCCCTGGTTCACCGCCGAATAGGCCGACAGGCAGTCGAGATACCGCTTGCCGTCGGTATCCCAGACATAGACGCCTTCGCCCCGGGTCAACACGACATCGAGCGGCTTGTAGTTGTGGGCGCCGAGGCGCTGTTCGGTGTCGATCAGGTTCTTCGAGTTGCTCATTGTCGGTTCTCCTCAGGCGGCGCGGGTCGGACGGTCGAAAATGCGGCGGCCGAAGAGGCTTGCCGTCAGCTCCACCAGGATCCGGGCGCTCTTGCCACGGTCGTCCAAAAAGGGGTTCAGTTCCACAAGATCGAGCGAGGAGACGAGGCCGCTGTCGCAGAGCATCTCCATGATGAGATGCGCTTCACGGAACGTCGCGCCGCCGGGTACCGTCGTGCCGACGCCGGGCGCGATTTCCGGATCGAGGAAGTCGACATCGAGGCTTACATGCAGCAGGCCGTTGGCATCGGACACGACGCCAAGGATCTGGCGGATCGCCGCGGCAACGCCCTGTTCGTCGAGCCAACGCATGTCGAAGACGTTGACGCCATGCTCCTTGATGAGCTCCCGTTCAGACGCATCGACCGACCGGATGCCGACCTGAAAGACGTTTCGCGGATCAACGAAGGGGCGGTCCTTCGGCAGGATCTCGGCAAGTTCGGCCTGGCCGCAGAAATAGGCGACCGGCATGCCATGGATATTGCCGGAGGGCGAGGTCGCCGGGGTGTTGAAATCGGAATGGGCGTCGAGCCAGAGGACGAAGAGCGGCCGGCCCTGCTGGGCGGCGTAGCGCGCCATGCCTGATACCGTGCCCATCGACAGGCTGTGGTCGCCGCCAAGGATCAGCGGAAAGCGTCCGGCCGCGGCCGCGTCATAGACACCGGCTTCGAGCGCACGGGTAAATGCGCCGACGACACGCAGGTTGTGGGCCTTCGGATGGTTCGGCAGATCGCGCGCCGGAACGACATGAACATCCCCGGCATCGACCACATCATGGCCAAGATCGATCAGTGTCTGGTCGACGCCCGCGATGCGAAGGGCAGCTGGACCCATCGCGGCGCCCCTGCGCCCCGAACCCTCTTCCAGTGGTGCTCCAATGAGCGTGACCGATCTTGCTTGTGGCTGCATGCGTCCCTCTTTAGCTCGTGTTTTCCGAAAGCATATTGAGATATCGGCGCGGCGACAAATAGATGAAAAAGTGCCGATAATGCGCTATGATTGACCAGTTTGATAAGTGCATTTTGACAAAGTGGCAGCCATGGACGATCTCGACCAAGAACTTCTCAGCGCCTTGCGACACAATGCGCGCACGCCGGTTTCTTCGCTGGCGGCAATGACCGGTGCATCGCGTGCGACGGTCGCGGCGCGCATCGACCGGCTGGTTGCCAACGGCACAATCACGGCGTTCACCGTTCGCACCGGCCATGAAACCCGCGCGGCCGGAGTGCGCGCGATCGTCATGATCGAAGTACTCGGCAAGCTTGCGGACAAGGTCGCCGATCAGCTCCGTGGATTGCCGCAGGTGCGTGCCCTGCACAGCACCAACGGGAAATGGGACTTCATTGCCGAACTTGAGGACCGCGACCTCGTCTCCTTCGACGAAACGCTTCGCCGCATCCGGCTCATCAATGGCATCAATACGACGGAAACCAACATCCTGCTGAAAACCAGCAAGACCGGTTTCTAGTATTCGTGTTCGTAAACGACGCCGGCTTCCCCTTCGCCGTCGCCACCCGCGCCGGCGCGCAACTTCACGCCACGGCCGACATCGAAATTGATGATTGCCTTCGCGCCGCCCTTGCCGGTGGTCTGCTGCAATTCGAAATAAGTCCGGTCATTCAGGTAGCGGCCAACGCTGACGGTGGTGCGGCCTTTGGCATCGGTGCTGATGTCGAAATCGTCGACGCCAAGCTGATTGCGCAGGCCCTGGAACAGCGATCCGGAGCGCCCGCCGGCCAACTGGGCGACGGCATCGGCAAGCTGAGCGATCTGAACCGGCGACAGCCTCGACATTGATTGACCGAAGATCAGTTGCGCCAGAACTTCGTCTTGCGGGAGGGCCGGAGACGACGAGAAGGTGATCGAGGGATCGGTTGCGAGCCCGCTGACATCGACCGTCAGCGTCGTGGAACCGGAAGTGGAGCTTGCCTCCAGCTCAAGGGCGGGGGTGAGGTCACCGGCAAAGGTGATACGGCTTCTATTGGTGAAATCGAGGCGTCGGTTGAGAATCGTCAGGCGACCGCGCCGCATGGTGAAGCCGCCGGAAACGACGGGCTCCGCCGCCGTTCCCCTGATCGTGACGCTACCGCCCAGTTCGGCATCGATACCGCGACCACGCACGAAGATCTGCGAGGGAGCGTCCAGCTGAAGATCGAGATTGAAGGAGTTGGATTTCGCGCGGGCACCCTGCTGCGACTCGTCGCGCAACTGGGCAAGAACCCCCTTGGGGGCGTTGACGTGCTTGACGTCGATTTCGCGCAGCGAGGTCGGCAGCCTCTCGGGGACGGTGATCGAGGCTCTTTCCAGATGCAGGCTGCCGTTCAGGGTGGGATTTGCGAGCAGCGGACCGCGCAAACCGATCGTGCCGTCGACGGTCGCCACCACGAGCGTTCCATCGACGTAGACCGCTCTGTCGAGCCTGACGTCGATGTTCGCAGGGAAGTTGGAGGCAGGTTGGATTCCGATGCTGCCGGATGCTGAGATGCTGCCACCGCTGGCAAGCTGGCCAGTCAGGCGCGAGATCACGGCTTGGTTTCCGGTGAACCGGATGTCTGCCGCCAGATTGTTGATCGCAAGGTTGCGACGGACATCGACGATCCTTGCGCCACTGGTCGCAACCGTGCCGTTGATCAACGGCGCGGCCGCGGTGCCGCCAATCTGCAGATCAAAATTGGCCCTGCCATCGGCAACGAACCCCTGGGCGGCAAGCTGCGCACCGAGCACGGCGAACGGCAGGTTGCCGGAAAAGCGCAGGTCCAGCGCGCGATTGCCTGTAATGCCAACGTTGCCACCGCCCCGCAGGGACAGCCCGCTCTCGCCCGTCACATTGGTGTCGATCGTCAGCCGGTTGTCTTGCAGTCTTCCGTTCGCAGTTATGCTGAGCGGCGAAAGCCCGGCGCTTCTGGTCTGGCTGGTGGCGGCGCCCCTCCAGTCAAGGTTGAATTCCACAGCGGGCACGGGCAGTCGGCCCGATGCCCTGACGGTGCCCGAAACATTGCCTTCGGCGGCAAGCCCCGGAACGAAAGCGTTGACAAGCCCGGCGGGAAGATTGGAGATGTCGGCATTGGCCGTCAGCGACGGGGCATTCGGTCCAGTGATGACAAAGTTGCCGCCAGCTCTCATCGACACGCCGCTGCCGCTTAGGTTCGTCGTGAAGTCGACCCTGCCGTCCGCAAGCCTTCCGCTTGCATTCGCCGAAAGCGGCCGGATACCGGATGCCCTCGTCTGCGTGGTTGCGACATTCCTCCAGTCCAGCCTGAAATCGATGA
>Ga0102592_1003400_pt1 | contig 12124 bp, 10 predicted proteins | sample AraplaCol_mMF_r2_FD_76861 | JGI IMG/M metagenome (GOLD analysis project Ga0102592, IMG submission 76861) | Arabidopsis root microbial communities from North Carolina, USA - plate scrape MF_Col_mMF_r2 (SPADES assembly) (version 2) | ecosystem: Host-associated > Plants > Roots > Endosphere... | reverse complement strand
GTCACTTCCGTCCTGCGCCAGAACGCCATGGCTGCAGTCAGGCCGTCTGGTTGGGAAGAGGAGGGCCAGCCCTCATCCGCAATTTCGATTACCCACCCGATATTGTTTCGGAACGATTTGAGATCACGGCCTGGTCGGGAATGCGGGTGATCTGCAAGGCGCAGCGGCCCTGGGGAGGCTGTGTCGATGGTATGAACGAGAACGGACTCGTCGCCAGTGTCACCCTTGGCGGCAGCCGTGCTCAAGGACTTGGCTTCTCGATCATTTTGATCATCCGCTACATCCTCGAAACTTGCCACGATGTAAGTCAGGCGGTGGCGACGCTCTGCCGAATACCAGTAGCGCTCCCACAAAACGTGACCGTCCTCGACCGTTCAGGCCACTACGCCACAGTGCTGCTCGCTCCCCACCAGCGGCCGATCGTTACCAGGTTGAAGGCCTGCACGAACCACCAGCGAACCGCCGGGCCCCCATCGTCTTCATTGGCGCGCCAGCATCTGATTCAGCAGGCAATTGATGATCCAACCATGACACTCTCGCGACTGACCGATCTATTTCTTTTGCCGCCGTTATATTCCAGGAGCGGTTCCTTTCCGACGCTCTACACTGCCGTCTACCGCCCCGTGGAAGGGAGAGTGGACTATATCTGGCCCGGCAAGCGCTGGTCCCAAGGTTTCGAGGATTTCGAAGAAGACGAGTATATGCACAGCTATGCCTAGCCACTCACTCCTTCCACAGCGATAATTCTGCCACCGAACAATCAGCAGCAGTCGCCAACTCTCTCGGCGGATATATCGTGTCTATCGTCGCGCATATCGACGGCAAATGGTTGGCGTGTTGGCGAGCAGACTGACTGAGTGGGCTTCGCAATTACGCGCTGCCCCGTCCATAAAGCTTGCCAGCCCCCGGAATTTTGCCGCCGGCGGTCGAGGTGTCGTTCGCCGTCTTCCAATTCGTGTCGCAGGTCGCGGCGTTGCCGAGGTGTGTTTTCGTGGCTCTCTCCCCGGGGACGGCTTGGTCTTCTTGGGCAGGTTCATGGTGGCTTTTGCGATCCCGGATGATGTTGCCGGAGACGCAGAGCTGCGACGCAGTTGCGTGCGCGAGGGAATAGTGCTTTTGAAATCGGGAAGGTCGAGAAGTTCGCTACGGGCTGAGATTTTAGACAAGGTCACGGTTGATGCTATCGTATTCTGATCAGTTCGCCAGTCTGCTGAAAGAGCCTGTTGTCCAGTTTGCCATCCTCGTTCTTCTGAGAATGCTCGCGACGCCATTGACGGGCGATCGCGTCGTTGGACGGCTCGCGGCCAACATCGTATTTTTCGTCGCCTTAACGGCTTTGCTCCTTTACCATAGAATTCCGCCGTATGCGCCTGATATAACTGCGGAAACGGTAGCTGATCGGATCGGCTCCGGGATCCTTAAAGCGATCTGGTGGGTCGGAGGAGCGATGCTCCTTGCCAGTTTGGTCCGCACGTTTTTGACACTCGAACGGAAACCGAGGGAAGGGCGACTTCTGCAGGACCTGGTCGTGGGGATCGTCTATCTTGGCGCCGCGTTGAGCATCATCGCATACGTCTTCAGTTTACCGGTGGGCACCCTCATCGCCACCTCCGGTGTGTTCGCTATCGTTCTCGGTCTGGCTTTGCAAAGTACCCTCAACGATGTTTTTTCCGGCATTGCGCTGAATCTTGGAAAGCCCCTGTCCGTAGGTGACTGGATCAGATTGGAAGACGACACGCAAGGACGCGTTGTGGAAACCAACTGGCGGTCCACCGAACTCCTTAGCGGCACCAACGACCTCATCATTGTGCCCAATAGCGTCCTCGCCAAGAGCCGGATCGTCAACATCAGTAGTCCGGACAACACACACGGCTCAACCTTGAAATTCAAGCTGGCCCCGACCAAGCCGCCATCAGTAATCCTCCAGACCATGGAACGTGTACTGTTGAGCAGTAATGCGATCATGAAAACGCCCCCTCCCACCGCGAATTTTACGGCGATGGATGCGAATTATCTGGAGATCGAACTGTCATTTCGGGTGTCGGAACTCGGTCAACTGCCTCGCGCTCGAAACGAATTATACGATCTCGTCTTTCGTCACACCGAGGCGTCAGGTCTTCAGCTTGCCCCCGACGGAGGAGCTACCAGGGTAGTCCTCACCCAGGAGGCACCCGAGATGAGTGTCCAACGTCAAACGTCAAGGCGGCGTCTTCTGGATGCGATTTCTCTGTTTTCCTCTCTGACAAGCGAGGAACGAGAAGAGTTGGCATCCGCCATGAACAGGCTGTCGTTCAAGGAAGGCGATATAGCAGCCCATCGGGACACCTCGCTGACGTCGCTGATGATCCTTCGAAGCGGTGTGATGACAGTTGAGGAAATTGAGGATGGCCAAACCATCGAGCTTGAACGCCTTGCTCCGGGTGACGTCTTCGGTGAGCGCGGGGTGCTGATGGGAGCATTGGAGCCAGGTGATATCAAGGCAATCACAGCCGCCGTAGTATATGAGATTCCCAAGGAGCGGCTCGCCGCGATCATGCGAGAACGTCCCGCCATTGCGGAAGAACTGGCGATGCTATTGTCCGCTCGGTCGAAAGCGGAGGAGCGCTTGCACATGGCGAACCATCTTTCTCCTCTGCAACATGCGTCGTCGGTATCGGCAAGGATCCGGCATTTGTTTGGTCTCGGATGACGTGTCTATCCTGAACCCTTATTCGACCGTGGTCCTGGAGGAAAGACGGCGCAAGCGCGGGCATCTTTCAGTGTGTTCATTTCGCTGCCTTGGATGTGGCGTGGTCGGATAGATCAATGGCGTAGCTTGCTCACGGCAGTGAAACAGTGCCCAAACCGGGATTTGTTGAGCAGTTCCGCTACGGAACACAAACATCCTGGCGGCGTCGACCTCGCACCATCAACACGAAGCGCTGCCGAGGCAGCCATGGAACGCGTCTTCGGGGCACGCCGTGTCGTCAACGACATCTCTACGGCTTGCCATCTCGGCAGCCGTGCCCAAGGAAAGGCCGACGCCGATCGTCATGGGCTTGCCCGTGCTCGGATACTTATCGAAAGCGCGTCTTCTTTGGCAAAATCAGCTAAAGAAACTCTGTCGTTAAGCGACAAAAACGCTTTGACCAAGTCCTTCGGTTAGCCGACCGACCGCCCACTGAAAAGCTATACCTCGGCACACTTGACAGGCGCCTTCGCCCAATATCCTATCGCATCACGATTTTTAGTTAAGTGCGATCCTGTGGGGTGACGCTGGTGTTCGTACGAGGGGTTTTCCTTGCAAGCTGTCTAAGCCTCCTGGGCGCGGTGGCGTCTGCGGAGGAGGCCTATCCTCCGGACATGGCCGACCGTGTCCAGGCCTGCACACCCTGTCACGGGGAGCAGGGAAAGGGCACGAACGATCCGTATTTCCCACGGCTTGCGGGCAAGCCTGCCGGTTATCTCTACAACCAGCTGGAAGCGTTCAAATCGGGCAGGCGGAAATATCCGCCAATGAACTATCTCCTCGCGTTCCTGACGGACGACTATCTGCGGCAGTTTGCGGCATATTTCGCCGATCAGCGACCGGCGCTTCCCGAGAAGCCGCCAACGGATGCCAGCGCAGCGGTGCTTGATCAGGGGCACGCGCTTGTGACGCAGGGCGACCTGGACCGCTCCATTCCGGCCTGCGTAAGCTGTCATGGCGGCTCCCTGACTGGCCAGGAGCCGGGTATTCCCGGCCTCCTCGGCTTGCGCGCCAGTTACATTAGCGCTCAGCTCGGAGGATGGCGCTATGGAACACGCACGGCCACTGCGCCCGACTGCATGCAGCTCGTCGCTGGACGTTTGACGGAAGATGATGTTCGAGCCGTCGCAGCTTATCTCGCCAATCAGGCCCAGCCCGCCGATCCTGCGCCATCCGCCACCGGCTCTTATTCCTTGCCCTTCGCTTGCGGCAGCCAGCCCGAGAAGGGGAGGACGCCATGAGCGCGCGTTTTCGATTTTCAACCGCTCTCGTCGTGTCATCGATGTTGGCGATAGCCGCAACGCTGGTGCCGGCTGTCGCGCAGTCGCCGCAATCGGGCGATGTCGTCAAAAAGGGAGAGTATCTGGCGCGAGCCGGGGACTGCGTCGCATGCCATACGGCGCCCGAGGGCAAATTATTTGCTGGTGGTCGACCGATGCCGACGCCTTTCGGCAGGTTGTATACATCGAACATCACGCCCCACGTCGAAACGGGCATCGGGAATTGGTCGGCCGACGATTTCTACAAAACAATGCACAGCGGAAGGTTCCCGGACGGCGGTCTCCTCTATCCGGCCATGCCTTTCGGTTCCTACACAAAGGTCACGCGCGACGACAGCGATGCGATCTTCGCCTATTTGAAGACGATTGCGCCCGTGCGCCAGACGAACCGGCCGCATGACCTGCAATTCCCATATAACAACAGGTCTCTGATCCTCGGCTGGCGAACCCTCTTCTTCAATGAGGGCGAGTTCAAGCCGGATCCAAAGCAGTCCGACGAGTGGAACCGGGGAGCCTATCTCGTGGAGGGGCTTGGCCACTGTGGCATGTGCCATACGCCCATCAACGCACTCGGCGGGAGTCGCGAGTCCGAAGCGTTTCAGGGCGGCTTGATTCCGATGCAGGACTGGTATGCTCCATCACTGACATCGAACAAGGAAGCAGGCTTGGGCGACTGGTCGATCGAAGAGATCTCGGATCTTTTGCAGAAGGGAATATCAACGCGCGGAGCGGTCTACGGGCCGATGGCCGAGGTCGTGTACAACAGTCTTCAGTACATGACCGACGAGGATACGCGCGCGATGGCCATCTATCTGAAAAGCATCGCGCAGGATGAACCTTCCCCGCCAAAACCTTCCGTCAGGACCGAAGAGGCAAGCCTCCTCATCAGTCTCGGCAAGACCGTATATGACAAGCACTGCGCGAGCTGTCATGGGGCAGAGGGCGAAGGAAAGCCTCCTCATTACCCGCCGCTAGCCGGAAACCAGTCGATCCAGATGGAATCGGCCGTAAATGGTATTCGCATGGTTCTTAACGGCGGATATCCGCCGGCTACCGCCAAGAACCCCATGCCGCATGGCATGCCGCCATTTGCCGTCACGCTTTCCGACGACGAGGTCGCCGCGGTAGCATCATATATCAGGACGGCATGGGGCAACCGTGGCACCCCGGTCAGCGCCGCCGAGGCGAACAAGCTTCGATCTGCTCCACTGCAATGAGGACGACATGATCAATCCTGACGAGCCTGCCCATATCCCCGACGACCCAATGGTCGAACGCATTGTCGCTGAAGGACCACGAGGAGCAGTCGTCGTGGCCGGGATTGCGACCGCCGCCGTCGTTGCAATGTGGGTCTTGTTTTATTTGCTTGTGTTCGTGCCCCGGAGCGTCTGATGAGCGATGTTCACAACGAAGCGGCGGCGGTCGCTGAGCGCGTCGAACGGCGCTGGGCGACTGTTGCGATCTTGATTGTCGTGTTTTTGGCGGGGATGGCGGCGTTCGCCGGGATACATCAGGCGACCATGCCGCAGACAGCGGTCGAAACCATCGACCCGACCACGATCCATCTCCAGGGCGAGTTCATTGAATCCAATCTGGGCAGCGCGGTGGAGCAGGATGGCTCCGTGACGGTAAGGGTGATCGGCCAGCAATATTCGTTCTCCCCGCCCTGCATCGTCGTTCCAACTCAGACCCCGGTTACCTTCAGGGCCACCAGCGCCGACGTCGTGCATGGCTTCCTCATCCAGGGTACCAACATCAACACGATGCTCGTTCCTGGCTACGTATCGGTTCAGAAGGCCAGCTTTGACCAAACCGGTGAACACCTCATGCCATGCCAGGAGTTCTGCAGTGTTGGCCACGAAGGCATGTGGGCGAAAGTGAAGGCCGTCGACAAGCAGCAGTTCCTTTCGGAAATTGCCGACAAGAGGAGGCTTTCCTGTGCTCCATAATCGCAGGCTAATTCTGGCGCACTTCTGGCTCGCCTTCGCGACCTTTGGCCTTGCCCTGCCGCTCGGCGCCTGGCAGATGTACGTCCGCAGCCCGCTTTCTCCCTGGATCAGCAATCCTGAATGGTATTACCGTTCCCTGACCGCTCATGGCACGGTGATGGGTTATGTGTTCCCAACGCTTGTCGCAATGGCCTTCGGCTATGCGATCAGCGAGGCTTCCCTGAAACAGGCCCTCGTTGGAGTCCGCTGGGCCTGGACCGGTTTTTGGCTGATTGCGGTCGGCGCTATCATTGCGATGATCCCCGTGTCCCTTGGTTGGGCGTCGGTGCTTTATACCTTCTACCCGCCTTTGATCGGAAGCGCGCTCTACTATATCGGCGTGGTGATGGTCGTTGTCGGCTCCTGGATCTGGGTGGCTCTTATGTCCATCAATCTGAGAGTTTGGAAAAAGGCCAATCCGGGGGCTCCAGTGCCACTCGCCATGTTTGCGAACGTGGCCGGCTCGTATCTATGGGCATGGACCGCCGTCGGCGCCGCCCTGGAGCTACTGCTGCAAATCATTCCGGTTGCGCTCGGGTTCAAATCTGCGATCGACGCCGGTCTTGCGCGCGTGTTCTTCTCGTGGACATTGCACGCAATCGTCTATTTCTGGCTCATGCCGACCTATATCGCCTACTACACGATCGTTCCGCGGGCGATCGGCGGTCGCGTCTTCAGCGACACCATGGCGCGTATCTCGTTCATCCTTTTTCTGGTGGTTGCCATGCCAATCGGCATCCACCACGCCTTCGCCGACCCTCAGGTCGGTGCAGGCTTCAAGTTCATCCATTCCACTTTCACCGCCCTGGTCGCACTTCCAACGCTGCTGACCGTCTTCACCATACTGGCGTCTGTGGAAATCGCGGCGCGTGCGCGAGGGGGCAGGGGCGCTTTCGGCTGGCTGACCGCGCTCCCCTGGCGCAACCCGATGATGCTGGCGGTGACGTTCTCCTTCATCATGCTCGGCTTCGGCGGGGCCGGGGGGCTCATAAACATGAGCTACCAGCTCGACGCGTCGATCCACAACACGCAGTGGATCACCGGACACTTTCATCTCATTTTCGGCGGCGCGATCGTCATAATGTATTTCGCCATCGCTTATGACCTGTGGCCCCATCTGACGGGACGTCCTCTCGTCAGCCTTGGTCTGGTCAGGCTTCAGCTCTGGCTCTGGTTCATCGGAATGATCGTGACGACTTTCCCATGGCACTATGTCGGGATTCTCGGCATGCCGCGCCGGATGTCCTTCTTCGACTATACGGATCCGGCTCTTGCGAACGAGTCGGTTTCGGTCGTGCTCTCGGCAATTGGCGGGTTCATACTCGTTGCCTCGGGTATTCTTTTCCTTGTCGTTCTTATCCGCTCGCATCTCGCTTCGCCAAGCCAGCCGGAGGAGTATCGGTTCGCGCTGGCCGTCCATCCTACCACCAGAGTTCCTGCGGCCCTGAACAGCTACGGTCTTTGGGTTGGCCTGATGGTAGCACTGACGATCACGAACTATGGATATCCGATCCTTCAACTTGCCGTACGCAATGACACCTCCGTGCCAGCGGTATATGTGGGAGAAAGGTGATGAACGGCGACAGGCTGACCAGCTTTCGGAACCGGTGGACGCTGACCAGCGTCTTCGTCACTGCCGCAATCTTCGTTGTCGCCGCGCTATTGGGCTTCGTGCTGCTTCCGCGCCTTGACGCAAGGGAGCAGGTGGTGGGCTTATGGGATACCATCTGCCGGGCGGCCGGGCTGCCGCAGCGCGGAGAAGCTTCTGAACCCGTGCAGCCAGGTTACAAGACGTCTCTTGTGAAGATCGCAACCGCAGTTTCGCGAACTCGCAACGAGGAAGCGATAGGCAGAGGGGCCACGCTTGCGCAGCAATGCGCCATCTGTCACGGCCCCACAGGCATAAGCCGCGCAGACTCCCCGAATCTGGCCGGCCAGTATGCGAGCGTGGTCTATAAACAGCTTCGCGACTTCAAGGACGGCGTTCGTGTCAATGCTGTCATGAGCCCGTTCACGGCGAAACTGACCGAGCGGGACATGCAGGACCTTGCCGCATACTACGCCTTCTTGCCGCGACTGCCGGGCTTTCATCCCGCCGGGGCCAATCCGGCCCCGCGCATCGTGATCAGCGGCGCGCCAACGAGAGGAATCGCGCCCTGTGGTTCGTGTCATGGCACTATTGAAAACAAGCTGGGCAGTCCGTGGCTCGAGGGCCAGTCCGAACTTTACCTCAAGACCCAGCTCCAGGCCTTCGTATCTGGCTCGCGGCAGAACGACATCAGCAGTCAGATGCGCAACGTTGCGCGCGCGATGACGCCCGAAGAGATTGAAGAGGCAGCCCGGTACTACGCAAACCAGCCGCCGCCCTATCTGTCCACCGAATGAACCGATCCGTCGCAGTGTCGTCAAAATGCCGGGGCTTCGAACGGTGCTTGAATGGCGACTGCATCTCGTTCGATCGCGCCCGTGTGGTTACACGCCACGTGAAGAAGAACGACCGATAAAACATTTCCTCTCACGGGGGAGGGCGAGGCCCTCACCGCGAACGTGTTCGGCTGTCAGTCACTCGGCGGAAGGCGGTCTCATCCACTTGCCATCCTTCCAATGAATGGCCACTTCGCGTGCGGTTTCCGCGGCAGATCAATCAACCATCTGCGAGGAGGCGGATCCATGCGCTCTGGCTATGGCATCCTGCAGATCCTCGATCGGCGTCGATCTCGTCATCGCATTGCCTTCCAGCTCTTTCGGCATCTTCCAGCCGGGGTCGATGCCTTCCATGTTTGGAAGCTCATGGGCGATCCCTTTGTGGCAGTCGATACAGGTTGCCTGTCCAGATAGCAGATATCGGGTGTGAATCTCGGCAGCACGCTGCGTCTGCTTCTGCAGATCCATTGCCACCGCGGTGTGGCAGTTGCGGCATTCCAGGCTGTCGTTGGCCTTCATACGCGCCCATTCGTGCTGTGCCAACTCCAACCGCTTCTCCAGGAATTTGGGCCGCGTATTGATCGTGCCGAATATCTTGCCCCACACCTCCTTGGATGCCTGCATCTTGCGAGCGATCTTGTCGGTCCATTGATGCGGCACGTGACAGTCCGGACAGGTGGCCCTGACGCCTGAGCGGTTCGAGAAGTGAATCGTGCGAGACAGTTCCTGGTAAACATTGTCATGCATCTCATGACAGGAGGTACAGAACTTCTCGGTATTGGTGAGTTCCAGCGCCGTATTGAACGCGCCCCAGAACATCACGCCGCCAATGAAACCGCCTAGCGTCAGGACGCCGAGCCCAATCGTGGCCGCAGGCGTCGTCAGGATCGACCAGGCCCAGACAATCGCTTTCTTGATCCATGAGATCATGGGCGTCACTCGCTTCCGGCAGGCTTGACGCCCATTTCGCTCATATCCCTGAACAGGTTGTTCACCAGCGGACGCACGTCCGCCTGCGGCACGTGGCAGGCGGTGCAGAAATAGCGCCGGGGCGAGACATCGGCGAGCATCTGGCCGTCGCGGGTCATGTAGTGTGTCACGCTGATCATCGGCGCACCGGAGTCCTGGGTGAACTCGCGCTTGTGGCAGGAAAGGCATCGGTTCGCGTTCACCGAGAGCTCGTATCCCTCGATCGAATGAGGGATCACTGGCGGCTGGTCGGGATAGGCGCGCATCCTGCGGCGGTCGTCCACGATCCACTTCGGCAGTGGCGCCGCCGGGCCGATCGCCATCGACGGCACTCGCCCGACCAGTTGCGGTGCCGTTTCCGGCAATACCTGGGCAATCGTGGCCGTCGCGACGAAAAGCAGAATACCCGCCGTGACCAGCATCCAATCAGGCCGCCTCAAATGGCGACGGGGAGAATCTTGACCGCGCATTTTTTGAAATCCGTCTGTTTTGAGATGGGATCGGTGGCGTCGAGAGTAACCTTGTTGATCAGTTGGCTTGCATCGAACCAGGGAACGAAGATGACGCCGGGCGGCATGCGGTTTCGCCCGCGCGTCTCGACACGCGACCGGATCTCGCCGCGACGTGACACAATCCGTACTTCCGCACCCTGGTTGATGCCGCGCTTGCGGGCGTCCTCCGCGTTCATGAATACCCGTGCACCCGGGAATGCCTTGAAGAGCTCAGGAACGCGCAATGTCATTGAACCCGAATGCCAGTGTTCCAGCACACGGCCAGTCACCAGCCAGACGTCAAACTCATCATCCGGGGCCTCCGCCGGCGGCTCGTAGGGCACGGCCAGGATGACCGCCTTGCCGTCCGGCTGGCCGTAGAAGTTCACGCCTTCGCCAGGTTTCACGAAAGGATCAAAGCCCTCGCGATAGCGCCAGAGCGTCTCCTGCCCGTTGACCACCGGCCAACGCAGCCCGCGCACCTCGTGGTACATGTTGAAGGGTGCGAGATCGTGGCCGTGTCCGCGCCCGAAGGTGGCATATTCCTCAAACAGGCCTTTCTGAATGTAGAAGCCAAAGGCCTTCGCTTCCTGATTGTCGTAGTCGGCATCGAGTTCGCTGAGGGGAAAGCGGTCGACCTCGCCATTGCGGAAGATCACGTCAAACAGGCTCTTGTCGCGATATTCCGGATTGGCGTCGAGGATATCGGCGGGCCAGACCTCGTCGGTCTTGAAGCGCTTGGAGAATTCCGCGATCTGCCAGAGGTCCGACCGACCCTCTCCGGGGGCCTGGACAAGCTGGCGCCAGAGCTGGGTGCGCCGCTCGGCATTGCCGTAGCCGCCCTCTTTCTCAACCCACATCGCAGCCGGCAGGATCAGGTCGGCGCTCATCGCCGTGATCGTCGGATAGGCATCGGAGACGACGATGAAGTTGTCCGGGTTTCGGTATCCCTGCCAGGTCTCGTTGCTCGTGTTGGGTGCTGCCTGGATATTGTTGTTGACCTGCACCCAGTAGAAATTGAGCTTTCCATCCTTCAGCATGCGGTCCTGCTGAACGGCGTGGTAGCCCGGCTTTTCCGGGATGATGCCATGCGGGATGCGCCAGATTTCCTCCGCACGCTTGCGGTGCTCGGGATTGGTAACGGTCATGTCGGCCGGAAGGCGATGGGCGAAGGTGCCGACCTCGCGTGCGGTACCGCACGCCGACGGTTGCCCGGTCAGTGAGAAGGGACTATTGCCGGGTTCCGATATCTTACCCGTCAGCAGGTGGATGTTGTAGACCATCTGGTTCGCCCAGACGCCGCGTACATGCTGGTTGAAGCCCATCGTCCAGAGCGACATGACCTTGCGTTCCGGATCGGCGTAGAGTTCCGCCAATTGCTCCAGGAAGCCTGCATCAACGCCGCTCAGTTCAGCTGCCTTTTCCAGCGTGTACTCGGACACGAATTTCTTGAAGGCGGCAAAGTCAATTGGCTCCATCTTCGCCGGGTCGGTCGCATTGGCAGCCTTCAATTCCAGCGGATTATCCGGCCTCAACCCGTAACCGATGTCGGTAACGCCGCGGGCGAACCGCGTATGCCGATCCACGAAGTCCTGGTTGACCCGCCCGGTCTGGATGATGTGGTTCGCGATGTAGTTGAGGATTGCCAGGTCCGACCCCGGCTTGAAGATCATCGGTATGTCCGCGAGATCCATGCTGCGGTGGGTAAAGGTGGATAGAACCGCAACCCTGACATGCGGGTGGCCGAGACGACGGTCGGCAACGCGGGTCCACAGGATCGGATGCATCTCCGCCATATTCGAGCCCCAGAGCACGAAGGCGTCAGCATGCTCGAAATCGTCATAGACGCCCATCGGCTCATCCATGCCGAAGGTGCGCATGAAGGCGTAGGCCGCCGAGGCCATGCAGTGGCGAGCGTTCGGATCGAGATTGTTGGAGCGCAGCCCGGCGCGCATCAGTTTCGTCGCTGCATAGCCCTCGAAGATCGTCCACTGGCCGGAGCCGAACATGCCGACGGCCGTCGGTCCCTTCTCCTTCAGCACCTTCTTGCATTGCTCGGCCATCACGTCGAACGCCTCGTCCCAGGTGATCGGTTCGAACTCGCCGTCCTTGGCATAGACGCCGTTACGCTTGCGCAAGAGCGGCGTCTTCAGCCGGTCCTCGCCGTACATGATCTTGGAAAGGAAATATCCCTTGATGCAGTTCAGGCCGCGATTGACCTCAGCCTGCATGTCGCCATGGGTG
>Ga0102592_1003399_pt1 | contig 12125 bp, 15 predicted proteins | sample AraplaCol_mMF_r2_FD_76861 | JGI IMG/M metagenome (GOLD analysis project Ga0102592, IMG submission 76861) | Arabidopsis root microbial communities from North Carolina, USA - plate scrape MF_Col_mMF_r2 (SPADES assembly) (version 2) | ecosystem: Host-associated > Plants > Roots > Endosphere... | reverse complement strand
GGCCCGCTCCAGGCTGGACCGTAGGCAGCGTCTTATGGCACCATTCTTGCACCCCGGCAAGCATCCCCAAGCCGGCAGCCTGCCCTGAGAGAGTCCCATGGAATTGACGCCCCGCGAAAAAGACAAGCTGCTTATTTTTACGGCTGCCCTGCTGGCCGAAAGGCGCCGCGCCCGCGGCCTGAAGCTCAACTACCCCGAGTCCGTCGCGCTGATCAGCGCCGCCGTCATGGAAGGCGCGCGCGACGGCAAATCCGTCGCCCAGCTCATGAGCGAGGGCCGCACCGTGCTGACCCGCGCCGACGTGATGGACGGCATTCCCGAGCTGATCCCCGACATCCAGGTCGAAGCGACCTTTCCCGACGGCACCAAGCTGGTCACCGTGCATCAGCCCATTGTCTGAACGCCGCGTATTTTTCGCTTTCGAACTACACAACATCGCTCAACAGGAGATTGCCGTGAGTTTTCCCTACCTGCCTTCGTCCCGTACCCTGCGCGTGCTGCTGGCCTTGGCGGCCGCGCTGCCCGCGGCGGCCTTCGCGCACACCGGCGTGGACGGCCACACGCACCTGGACTTCATGACGGGCTTTCTGCACCCGCTGACGGGCATGGATCACCTCGCGGCCATGGTGGCCGTGGGCCTGTGGAGCGCGCTGGCCGCGCGCCGCGCCGGCCCTGAACTGCTGTGGGGCCCGCTGGGCTTTGCCGGCATGCTGCTGGCGGGTGCGCTGCTGGGCCTGCAGGGCGTGCAGATCCCGGCCGTCGAGCCCATGATCGCGGCTTCGCTTCTGGTCACCGGCCTGCTGGTCGTGACGCGCTGGCATGTGCCCGGCATCGCGGCCGCGCTCTTGGTCGGCGTGTTCGCCGTCTTCCACGGCCTGGCCCATGGTTATGAACTGGCTGGTTCGCCCAGCGCCTTGGCCACCCTCTCGGGCATGCTGGCCGCCACCGTGCTGCTGCACCTGGCGGGCCTGGGCGCCGGCTGGGCGCTGCGCTGCGCCAACGTCTGGCTGCCGCGCGCGGCCGGCGCAGTCGTCGCTGTTTTCGGCGTGACCCTGCTGGCCCAACTGGCCTGAGGCGCGCCATGATTCCCGGCGAACTCATCACCGACGGCCCCGACCATGTGCTCAACGCAGGCCGGCGCACGCTGACCGTCGTGGTGCAGAACACGGCCGACCGGCCGATACAGGTCGGCTCGCACTACCACTTCGCCGAAACCAACGGTGCGCTCGGCTTTGACCGCGACGCGGCGCGCGGCATGCGGCTGAACATCGCTTCGGGCACGGCCGTGCGTTTTGAGCCGGGCCAGCAACGGACGGTGGAACTCGTGGACTTCGCGGGTGAACGAAACGTCTATGGCTTTCGCGGCCTGATCCAAGGAAAACTCTGATGGCAACGATTGGACGCCGCGCCTACGCGGAAATGTTCGGCCCCACGGTGGGCGACCGCCTTCGCCTGGCCGATACCGACCTCCTCATCGAAGTCGAGGCCGACTACACACTGCGCGCCGGCAGCTACGGCGAGGAAGTCAAGTTCGGCGGCGGCAAGACGATTCGCGACGGCATGGCCCAGTCGCAAAAAACACGAGCCGAAGGCGCCATGGACTGCGTGATGACGAATGCGCTCATCATCGACCACTGGGGCATCGTCAAGGCCGACATAGGCCTCAAGGGCGGGCGCATCGCGGCCATCGGCAAGGCCGGCAACCCCGACACCCAGCCCGGTGTCGACATGATCATAGGCCCGGGCACCGAGATCATCAGCTGCGAAGGCATGATAGTCACCGCCGGCGGCATCGATTCGCACATCCACTTCATCTGCCCGCAGCAGATCGAGGAGGCGCTGACCTCGGGCATTACCACCATGCTGGGCGGCGGCACGGGCCCGGCCACCGGCACCTTCGCCACCACCTGCACACCAGGCCCCTGGAACATCGAACGCATGCTGCAGGCCGCCGACGCCTTTCCCATGAACCTGGGCTTCCTCGGCAAAGGCAATGCCAGCCTGCCGGCCGCGCTGCACGAGCAGATCAACGCCGGCGTCATAGGCCTGAAGCTGCACGAGGACTGGGGCACCACGCCAGCGGCCATAAGCAACTGCCTGGACGTGGCCGAAGCCACCGACACGCAGGTGGCCATCCACAGCGACACGCTCAACGAGTCGGGCTTCGTCGAGGACACCATGGCCGCCACCAAAGGCCGCAGCCTGTGCGCCTTCCACACCGAGGGCGCGGGCGGCGGCCATGCGCCCGACATCCTGCGCGTGGTGGGCGAGGAGAACTTCCTGCCCTCCTCCACCAACCCGACCATGCCCTACACCGTCAACACACTCGATGAGCACGTCGACATGCTGATGGTGTGCCACCACCTGGACGCCGGCATCGCCGAAGATCTGGCTTTTGCCGAGAGCCGCATCCGCAAGGAGACCATCGCCGCCGAAGACGTGCTGCACGACCTGGGCGCGATCAGCATGTTCAGCTCCGACAGCCAGGCCATGGGCCGTGTCGGCGAAGTCATCATCCGCACCTGGCAGACCGCGCACAAGATGAAGCAGCAGCGCGGCAAACTTCCTGGGGACACCGAGCGCCACGACAACTTCCGCGCCAAGCGCTACATCAGCAAGTACACCATCAACCCGGCGATCGCCCACGGCATCTCGCACGAGGTCGGCTCGGTCGAGCTTGGCAAGTGGGCCGACCTGGTGGTCTGGAAACCGGCCTTTTTCGGCGTCAAGCCATCGGTCATCCTCAAGGGCGGCTTTATCGCCATGGCGGCCATGGGCGACCCGAACGCCTCCATCCCCACGCCGCAGCCGGTGCACTACCGCCCCCAGTTCGGCGGCTTCGGCGGTGCCATCGCCAGGGGCTCGCTGACCTTTGTCTCGCAGGCCGGCCTGAACGCCGGCATCAAGGAACGCTTCGACTTGGCCAAGACCCTGAGCGCCGTGAAAAACATACGGAGCGTGCGCAAGCAGCACATGGTCCACAATACCTACCTGCCCAGGATGGAAGTTGATGCCCAGACCTACCTGGTGCGCGCTGACGGCCAGCTGCTGGGCTGCGAGCCGGCCAGCAGCTTGCCAATGACGCAACGCTACTTCCTGTTCTAGTTTTTTCGGTCTTTGTTTTAGTCTTTGTTTAAGGCCTCATGCTTCAGGTTTCCAAAGTCATTTCGCAAGGCGCGGGCCTGGCCCCCGTGCTCGTCAAACGCGCCGCCACCGTCGAACTCGACTGGGACGTGCGCCAGAAAAGCCGCTTTGATGCGACCGACTCGCAGGGCCGCCAGCTGGGTGTGTTCCTGCCACGCGGCACGCTGGTACGCGGCGGCGACGTGCTGCTGGCCGAAGACGGCTCCATGGTCAAAGTGATCGCCGCGCCGCAGGCGGTGCTGCGCATCACGGCCTGCACCTCGCATGGCTCGCCGTTTGACCTGACGCGCGCGGCCTACCACCTGGGCAACCGCCATGTGCCCATAGAACTCAAGCCCGACCACCTCAAGATAGAGCCCGACCATGTGCTGGCCGACATGCTGCGCGCCATGCACCTGATCGTGAATGAGGCCGAAGAAGCGTTTGAACCCGAGGGCGGCGCCTACAGCTCTGGCGGCCATGGGCATGGGCACGACCATGGCCATGGCCACGGTGAACTGCAGCACAGCCATGAAGCTGTTGCCGCGACCGCCGCGCCGGCACCCCATGTGCATGGGCCAGCCTGCAACCATGGCCATGATGACCACGACCATGACCATGACCACGCGCATGGGGCCAAACCCGTGGCCGTCCAGGTCCACAAGCACAAACCCCATAGCCACTAGGTTGCCGTGGACGCGCCCGCAACGCCCGCAGCCCCGGTAGAGCAGCTTGCGGCGTCCAGCCTGCTGCAGCTGATCTGGCTGGCCTCGCCCGCCTTGCCGGTGGGCGGCTTTTCCTACTCGGAAGGCCTGGAAGCGGCTGTCGAATGCGGCGAAGTCGCCACGGAAAGCACGGCCGCGCGCTGGCTCAGCGACCAGCTCCAGCTGGCCCTGGCCCGCGGCGACCTGGCCGTGATCGCGCAAGCCATACCGGCATGGCGCGAAAACAAGCTGGAGCGCATCGCGGAGCTGAATGCCTGGGTGCTGCAGACCCGCGAGACCAGCGAACTGCGCGGGCAGGCCGAGCAGATGGGCCGCTCATTGCTCGAGTGGCTGCGCAACCATGAGGGAGCCAGTGCGGTCCACATCGAGGCCTGCGCCAGGCTGCAGCCGACCTATCCCGTAGCTTTTGCGCTGGCCGCCTCGCAGACCACGGCCAAGGTGCGCGATTGCCTGCTGGCCTATGCCTTCGGCTGGGCCGAAAACATGATGCAGGCCGCGATCAAGTCCGTGCCCCTGGGCCAGAGCGCCGGCCAGCGCATACTGGCCCAACTAAGCCGCGACATACCGCCTGCCGTGGAGGCCGCACTTCATCTGCCGGATGGCGAACGCCAGGCTTTTTCCCCCATGCTGGCGATTTTGTCGGCCCGGCATGAAACCCAGTATTCGCGGCTGTTCCGTTCCTGACCTCTATCCACACTGCCCTTTCAGGCCACTTTCAAGGTACACCATGAGCTTGCACCACATCGCCAACCGCACAAAGAAACTTCCGCCGCTGCGCGTGGGCATAGGCGGCCCGGTGGGCTCCGGCAAAACCACCTTGCTGGAGATGCTGTGCAAGGCCATGAAGGTGAAGTACGACCTGGTCGCCATCACCAACGACATTTACACCAAGGAGGACCAGCGCCTGCTGACGGTGAGCGGCGCCCTGCCTGCCGAGCGCATCATGGGTGTGGAAACCGGCGGCTGCCCGCATACCGCGATCCGCGAGGACGCCTCCATCAACCTGGAGGCCATAGACCGCATGCTGGTGGATTTCCCCGACGCCGACGTTGTGTTCGTGGAATCCGGGGGCGACAACCTGGCCGCCACTTTCAGCCCCGAGCTGAGCGATTTGACGATTTACGTGATTGACGTGGCTGCCGGCGAGAAGATTCCGCGCAAGGGCGGCCCCGGTATCACCAAAAGTGACCTGTTCGTGATCAACAAGACTGACTTGGCGCCGTATGTGGGCGCCAACCTCGATGTGATGAAACAAGACACCATCCGCATGCGCACCACCAGCAAGGGTTTGAAACAATTTGTAATGACAAATCTGAAAACCCAGGCCGGGTTGGACGAGGTGATTGCCTTTATTGAAACCCGGGGAATGCTGCCGAAAACTCAGCCTGAAACCGCCTGAAGCGGGCGGAGGCTTGGGCTGCTGCCGAGCGCCGAAGAAGGGCCCCGGCGAAGCGATTCAAGCGTGAAATTCGCTGGGATGTACGGTCTCGTACATCTTGCCTTCGTGGAAAAACACCACCATCCAGTTGCCGAATTTTTGCGACGGATGAGAGGGAATTACCTCGTTGAGCGCCAACGTGATCGACTGTTTGACCGGGAGTGCGACCTCCTGGACTTCCGGCGATATCGCATCGACGCTGATCAGCATGAAAGTGCCCCTGTCCTGCATGTCGACCCGTGGAAACGACCAGCGGGCTCCGGTTGCCTTGACAAAAGCGGTGGCCACCTTCTCGGCGACCTCGGGGTGAAAAGCAGGAATTTTCATAGCCTTGTTGAGCGTCCTTCTTCGCTGTAACTGAATGTTTCTATGATGACCTTGCTCTTGATTTTCGTCACTGCCTTGAAAAAGGTTTTCAAGGCGCTCGGGGAATAGTTCCGGGAAATAATTCCGCTTTTTCGGGCTTGTTTGTTGCCGCAAGAGTCGAAGCGAATACCTTTGCTTACGTACGACAAAGACAGACGAAGCTTTTTGGGTGCAAATTGGCTGTTACACGCAGTCCTGCAAAAATCCGCGCAAATCGTGGCGAAAAGCCTGAAATGGGCTGGCGAGCAGCCAGGGCCAAGCCTCGGTAGCCGCCGCGCCGCCGCAAGGTTTTGCGATCAATAAGAGAACGCCAGCGCACTGGGTGCGGTTGCAGCCACGAAGGGCCGAACCGGAATGTGCGATGTGGATGGCGTTAAAGCCGGTGCCACCAAGTGGCGGAAGCGGTGAGATTCGAACTCACGGAGGACTTGCATCCTCGGCAGTTTTCAAGACTGCTGCATTCAACCGCTCTGCCACGCTTCCGAGTCGGGTAGTTTAACCGCATCGTTATGGGCCACTGCGCTAGGCCCACCTCTCAGCTACGGGCCGCCTCAGTTTTTCCACGACCATGGACGTCATTGCTGCCCCGACCGATCCGATGGCCAAACCTCCTCGGCATACACTCAGACGCGTCACATTCATTGACGCCCCCGCATCAACCAAATAACTTCATTGGACGCGAAATGTATAACTACATGAGGCTCTCAAAGTTCGTCACAGTGTTTGCTCTATGCGCATGTTCGGCAGTGCAGGCGGGAGTGGAGTCCTGTACAGACATGCTTGTCGGAACACCAGGCTCGGTTGAAGCGCGGGCGTGCTTTGCACGGGAATTGGCCGCGTTGAATGTTCAGATGACCACGGTTGTGAAAGCCATCGCACGCGAGGCTGAGTCGGGGCGCACCGCATTTAACGCGAAGGACCTTGCCGATTCCCAGACCAAATGGAAGCAGCACGTTGACAGCACCTGCTGGCTTGACGCCGCCGGCGCGGGCAACTCGGACGCGGTGCTTGACCACTGCGTATCGGTTTACACCCTTCAGAGGCTTGGACAACTCAAGAACCTACGCGCCGGCCTGGACGGCAAGCCGGCACTGTGGCCCATGTCGAATCTCGATCACGCGAAGTAAAACGGCCAGATCCTCAATAGGCGCAAGAGCAAGGGAGAGAACAATCGCTGAGGAGAAAATTAGCGAGTCGTCGTTTGGCTCGTTCATGACGGCACTCGGAGCCTGCATCCTTGTGATACTTCAGCTCTTTGTCGGCGCATTTGGCGTAGCTTCCTGTTGGGGTGGCGGCCATGCCGCCTTGCCATCTCTGTTCATACTCAGCTAAGGAGCACACCCTTGCAAGTTTTGACAAACCAATCGCGCGGCATTGGCTCCAGCCGCTATCTTTCGAAAGAACTTCATCATGCGTCTGCCAATACTTGCGGCTTTTGCCGCCACCACCTTTCTGCTGCTATCTGCCTGCGGCAGCAGCCCTGCCACCGGCCAGTCCGCCGATCCCGCCCCCGTCTCAACCCGCTGCAACGCCGCCCCGGCCCAATTCGCTGTGGGCCGCAATGCGGATGCCGCGCTTGAAAATGAGGCGCGCACGCGCGCCGGCGCGAAGGCGGTGCGAGTGCTCAGGCCCAACCAGGTCGTGACCATGGAGTTCAATGCCGAGCGGCTGAATCTCACGGTTGATGACGCGGGCCGTGTGACGCGGGTCAGCTGCGGTTGATGAGCCCTGCGCGATCAATGCGCAGAATCAACGCTTGTCTTTGGCGGCTTGCTGAAGCTGCCGTTTGCGTTTGGCCTTGTTGAGGGATTCCGGTTCGGGCGGACGGTTGCGCAGTGCCTGGGCTTCGCGCTCTTCGGCCGCCTTCTTGCGTTTCTTGTCACGGAGATGCACAAAGAGCCGGCCCAGGCCGAAACTGATGGCGCAGCTGACAACCAGAAAGATGAGGGCGGGAGTTTCCATGCGTAAAAAGCCGCGCTGCTTAGCCGGCCAGGAACAGTGACTGCAAGTCGTTTAAAAAATCAAAGCCGCGCTCGGTGGGCTTGACGCGCGTGAAGTCGCGCTCGATCAAGCCTTTGCGTTCGGCTTCTTCGAGGCCCTGCTGGATGGCGGTGACGGGCAGGCCGGTTTTTTCGCTGAAGTCCTGCAGCTTGAAGCCGTCACGCAGGCGCAAAGCGTTGAGCATGAATTCAAACGGCAGGTCTGCGCGGCTGACTTCGGTTTCTTGCGTGATGGCTTCGCCCGCCAGGGCTTTCTGCATGTAGAGCTTGGGTTCACGATAGCGCACCTGACGGACCACGCGGTGGGCAAAGCTGAGCTTGCTGTGGGCCCCCGCGCCCAACCCCAGATAATCGCCGAACTGCCAATAGTTGAGGTTGTGAAAACACTGGTGGCCTGGTTTGGCATAGGCCGATACCTCATAGCGCCGCAAGCCCGAGGCCTCGGTCATCTCGGTGATTTTGTCGAGCATGGCGTAAGCCGTGTCTTCCTCGGGCACCACGGGCGGGAATTTCGCGAAGTAGGTGTTGGGTTCTATCGTGAGGTGGTAAATGGAGATGTGGGGCGGCTGCAGCGCCAGGGCTTGTTGCATATCACGCGCCAGGCTTTCCAGGGTCTGGCCGGGCAGCGCGTACATGATGTCAAGGTTGAAGGTATCAAAGGCCTGAGCGGCTTCTTCGACCGCGGCGATGGCCTGGGCGCTGTCGTGCACGCGGCCCAGGGCTTTGAGGTGCTGGTCGTCAAAACTTTGCACGCCGACCGACAAGCGGGTGACGCCGGCGGCGCGAAAGGCCTTGAAGCGGTCTTTCTCAAAGGTGCCTGGGTTGGCTTCCAGCGTGATTTCGCAATCTGCCTCAAGCCGCAGGCGCGCGCGTATGTCGCCCAGCAAACAGTCTATGGCTTGCGGGGAAAACAGGCTGGGCGTGCCGCCGCCGATGAAGATGCTGTGCACGGTACGGCCCCAGACCAGAGGCAGCGCGGCTTCGAGGTCGGCAATCACCGCGTCTATATAGCGTTGCTCGGGCATCTCACCCACGGCCTCGTGCGAATTGAAGTCGCAATAAGGGCACTTGCGCAGGCACCAGGGCAAATGCACATAGAGCGACAAAGGCGGCAGCGCGGCCAGCTGAAGCGTGCCGCCGCGCATGTAGTGCTGAATGTCTTTCACGATCGATTCAGGTCAACAAGTGCATTTGATGGGCGCCAGGCCTTACACCCGTCAAGACGCCGGCCAGCGGGCAGCGCGGAACCGGCTTTGCCGGGCCGCAGGTGCCGCCCCTTGAGGGGGAGGCTGCGACACGAAGTGCGCAAAGCCACGGGGTGAGTCATGTTAACCACTGTTCACGCATGAGTTCAATCATCCGGCGTGCGGCCTTGCCACGGTGGCTGTTGGCGTTCTTGACCTCGACGGGGAGTTGCGCAAAGGTTTTGCCGAACTCGGGGATGAACATTACCGGGTCAAAACCAAAGCCGTTGTCGCCCACAGGTTGCGCTGCGATTTGCCCCGCAACGCGGCCGGAAGCGATGAGCGGCTCAGGGTCTTTGTCGGAGCGCACGGCGACCAAGGTGCTGACCAGCGCGGCGCGGCGTTCAGCGGGCTTGGCCAGGTGGGCCATTTGCTCGAGCAAAGCTTTGACGTTGTTGTCGTCGCTCTTGGTGTAGCCAAAGCGGGTGGCGTAAAAAGCAGTGTCCACCCCGGGCAAGCCGCCAAACGCATCGACGCACAGGCCGGCATCGTCGGCCAGCGCGGGCAGGCCGCTCAGGCGTGAGGCCTGGCGGGCCTTGGCGAGGGCATTCTCTACAAATGTGCGAAATGGCTCCTCAGCTTCGGGCAAGCCCAGCTCGGCCTGGCTGACGAGTTCAAGCCCCAGGGGCGCGAACATCGACCTGAGTTCGGCGAGCTTGCCCTTGTTGTTGGAGGCCAGTACGATTTTTTTCATGGAGCAGTGGAGCGGAAAACGCCGAAGGCCGCGCGGCAAGCGGCGGACGATCAGGCAGCAAGCGACTGCTTTTGCAGCGCGACGAGTTCACGTATGCCTTTTTCAGCGAGCACGAGCAGCGCGTCCATCTCCTTGCGCGAGAACGCGACACCTTCCGCCGTGCCCTGCACTTCGACGTAATTGCCTGCGCCCGTCATGACGACGTTCATGTCGGTATCGCAGGCGGAGTCTTCGGTGTATTCGAGGTCCAACAGCGGCGTACCCTGCACGATGCCGACCGAGATGGCGGCGACGTGGTCGATGATGGGGCTTTGCGAGAGCTTGCCGCCGGAGATCAGGGTGTTGACCGCGTCCTGCGCAGCGACAAAGGCTCCGGTGATGCTGGCGGTGCGAGTGCCGCCGTCGGCCTGAATAACGTCGCAGTCCAGGTGTATGGTGCGCTCGCCGAGTTTTTTCAGGTCAAACACCGAGCGCATGGAACGGCCTATCAGGCGCTGGATTTCCTGCGTGCGGCCGCTTTGTTTTCCGCGGGCGGCTTCGCGGTCGCTGCGGGTGTGGGTGGCGCGGGGCAGCATACCGTATTCGGCGGTGACCCAGCCTTCGCCGCTGCCTTTTTTGTGGCCGGGGACTTTTTCTTCGACGGAGGCGGTGCACAGCACCTTGGTGCCCCCGAACTCGATCAGCACCGAGCCTTCGGCGTAGGCGGTGTAGTGGCGGGTGATGCGCACGCTGCGCAGGGCGTCGGCGGCGCGCGCACCGCTTCGTTCAAACTGGCTCATGGAAGTGGCTTTCTGGCAAAAACGCCGGGGAATCAGGGGTGAAAAAGTAAGGCAAAAGGGCGGGGCCGGGAAAGCAGCCGCCAGCGCAGAAGGCCGCGGTGTCAGGCTTTTTTGGCGGCCGAGCGGCGTATGGCTTCGTTGATCTCGGCGATGGAACGCTCTATGGTGGCCTCGTCGAGGTCGTCGACCACGGTGTCGAGCACGCCGGCCTGGATGGTGGAGGCGAACACGCCGTCCATGATGCTGTCGGTGGAGACGCCGCGCGTGGACTCGAAAGCATCTGGCGTTTCCCACTCCATGGCCAGCACAGTGACGTTGTCGCTGTGCTCGCCGCCGGTGCGCAAGGCATTTTCAACCAGGTCGGGCACCGCGTCGGAAACACCCTTGCTGGCCAGCTGGCGCACTATCTCGGCATCGCTGAGACTGCCCCAAAGGCCGTCGGAGCAAAGCAGCAGCTTGTCGCCCTGCTGCAGGGTGACGGGGCCGGTGACGTCAAAGACGGGCTTGGTCGGCGAGCCCAGGCAGGTGAAGAGGATGTTGCGGTTGATGCGCTCGAGCTTGATGACGCCGGCGCTTTGCTGCTCTAGGTAGGAATGGTCGCGGGTGCGCGTCAGCAGTTCGCCGTCGCGCACGACATACAGGCGTGAATCGCCGCAATGCACCCAGGTGGCTCCGGTGCCTTGCAGGATGGCGGCCACCAGCGTGGTGCGGGGGGTGTCCAGCATGCCTTTTTCGCTGGCGTAGCGGATGATCTGGTGGTGCGCCGCCATCAGGGCGGTGGAGAGGAATTCGGTGGTGTCCTCAATGACGGGGCGCGCTTCCTTCTGGTAGAGCGCCGAGATGGTCTGCAGGGCGAGCTGGGCCGCCACTTCGCCTTCAGGATGGCCGCCCATGCCGTCGGCCAGCACGAAAAGACCCGATTCTCGCGTGTAGCAATAGCCCATGCGGTCTTCGTTCTTCTCGCGCCCGCCTTTGCGGCTGACCTGAAAGACTGAGAATTTCATTTGAATTTGGTCGCGTAGCCAGTGGCCTTGCGCGCGGATTTTTTGGTGTCGGACACCATGTTGTCAAACTGCAGGCGAACCTTTTCGCTGACGGTGAGCTTGGTGTAGCGGCGCTCGCCTTCCCGGCTCAGTTCTTTTTGCAGGGCGAAGACCGACTGGGGTCGTGACAGAGGATCGAGGGACATGCACCACTCTACAACCTCGATCAGGTTATCGGAATAGACCCCACGCAGGCGCGAGAGGGCAAGCGACAGACGGTCTTTTTCGAGGCGCTGGGGCGCGTCGTTGGGCGGGTAGCCCTGCATAGTGGCGTAAATGCAGGCGCCTATGGCGTAAATATCGGTCCAGGGCCCCATGGAGGAGTCGCGCCGGTACATCTCGGGCGCGGCAAAGCCGGGCGTGTACATGGGGCGGATGAAGTTGCCTTCCTTGCTCAGCACCTCGCGGGCAGCGCCGAAGTCGATCATCACAGCACGGTTGTCGTCGGTGATGAAGATGTTGGCGGGCTTGATGTCCAGGTGCAGCATCTTGTGCTGGTGCACGATGCGCAGGCCGCGCAGGATCTCATCGAACAACGAACGGATGGTCGATTCGCGAAAGACCTTCTGTTTTTTCAGCTCGCGGGCCGTGATGATGAAGTCCTGCAGGGTGCCGCCCTCCAGGTAGTTCATCACCATGTAAACGGTTTCGTTCTCACGGAAGAAATTCAGCACGCTGACCACGGAGCCGTGGGAAATCTGGGCGAGGGAGCG
>Ga0102592_1003392_pt1 | contig 12138 bp, 13 predicted proteins | sample AraplaCol_mMF_r2_FD_76861 | JGI IMG/M metagenome (GOLD analysis project Ga0102592, IMG submission 76861) | Arabidopsis root microbial communities from North Carolina, USA - plate scrape MF_Col_mMF_r2 (SPADES assembly) (version 2) | ecosystem: Host-associated > Plants > Roots > Endosphere... | reverse complement strand
CGAACTGCAACCGATGCACCAGCGTTCGCGCTGGTTCCTCGGCATCGCGCAGCGCCAGGCGTCGCAGCCGGCCGAAGCCGCGCGCACATGGGAACCGTTGCTCGCCGTCGTCGATGCCGCCGCTGCCGCACCGCTGCGCGCACAGATCGACGCCGCGCGTGCCGAAGCGGGGCTTCCGCCGCTGCCGGCCGCTGCCGTTACCGCTTCCACTGCGCCCGCGCAGGGCGGCTTGAAGGTGAAGGTGAGCATCGCGCCGGCACTGGCCGCGAAGATCCCGCCCAACGCGAGCCTGTTCGTCATCGCACGCCAGTCCGGTGGGCCGCCGATGCCCGTCGCGGTCGAGAAGCTGGCCGCGACGGATTTCCCTCGCGACGTCGTGCTCGACGACGGCGACAGCCCGATGCCGACGATGAAGCTCTCGCAGCTCGACACCGTCGACGTGCTCGCGCGCATCTCGGCCAGCGGCAACGCCATGCCGCAACCGGGCGACCTGGAAGCGAAGGCGAAGTCGTCGGACAAGTCGGGCGTGGTCGAACTGGTCATCGATTCGGTTCGCCCCTGACATCCGCCTGGGAAATCCGCCGACACGTCGAACCGGATTTCCCGACATGCCCGCAGGCGAAACGGTGATGCCCTCGCACCGCCGGCCCGTTTAAGCTTGTGCCATGACCGAATTCATCCCCCCCGGCACGCGCTGGTTCGACCTGCATTCCCCGTTCCCGATGAAACGCGGCGGCGAACTGCACGGCGCCCGCGTCGCATACGAAACCTGGGGCGCGCTCAATGCAGCGCGCGACAACGCGGTGCTGATCGTCACCGGCCTCTCGCCCGACGCGCACGCCGCCAGCAACGAAGGCAATCCGGAACCGGGCTGGTGGGAACCGATGCTCGGGCCGGACAAGCCCATCGACACGAACCGCTGGTTCGTGATCTGCGTGAATTCGCTGGGCAGCTGCAAGGGCTCGACCGGCCCGGCATCTATCAATCCGGACACCGGCGCGCTGTATCGACTGGATTTCCCCGACCTGTCGGTGGAAGACGGTGCCGATGCCGCTGCGCACCTGGTGCGCGGACTGGGCGTGGACAGCATCGCCTGCCTCATCGGCAACTCGATGGGCGGCATGACGGCGCTGGCGTTCCTGTTGCGTCATCCGGGGCTGGCGCGCAACCACATCAACATCTCCGGCGCGGCGAAGGCGCTGCCGTTCTCCATCGCGATCCGCTCGCTGCAGCGCGAGGCAATCCGGCTCGATCCGAACTGGAACCACGGCCAGTACGACGACGCGCACTACCCCGAATCGGGCATGCGCATGGCGCGCAAGCTGGGCGTCATTACCTATCGCTCGGCACTGGAATGGGATGGCCGCTTCGGTCGCGTGCGGCTGGATTCCGATCGCGCGGATGAGGATCCGTTCGGCCTGGAGTTCGAAGTCGAGAGTTACCTCGAAGGCCACGCGCGCCGTTTCGTGCGCCGGTTCGATCCCAACTGCTACCTCTATCTCAGCCGCTCGATGGACTGGTTCGACATCGGCGAGTACTGCGCGTCGCGTTCGAACGGCGAAGCCGACACCCGCGCGGGGCTTGCGAGCATCCGCATCGAGAAGGCGCTGGCGATCGGCGTGCACACCGACATCCTCTTCCCGCTGCAGCAGCAGGAAGAAATCGCGGAAGGACTGCGGGCCGGTGGCGTCGATGCGACCTTCCTGCCGCTGCCTTCGCCGCAGGGGCACGACGCCTTCCTGGTGGACATCGCGCGGTTCGGCCCGGCGGTGGCGGGTTTCCTGAACGCCCTCTAGGCGCGATCCGTCGGCGTACCGCCGCGGATTGACGCAACGCAAGAAAGCCGCGGCGGGCCGCGCGGTAGAATCGGAGCCATGAACGCCTCCGACACGCTGCCCGATCTTCACTTCCCCGGCCACGACAAGCTGGTCGCCGCCATCGACGCCGCGGTATCCGAAGGCGACGAGCACGTCGTAACCGCCGCCCTGCGCAACACGCTGTGCGCCATGATCCGCGACCGCGATGTGCAGCTGCCGGCCTGCGTCCACGAACCGATCTCCGACCACTACGCGCGACGCGAGCTCTACCGCAGCCCGAATCACGGCTACAGCGTGGTCGCGATGACGTGGGGCCCCGGTCAGGGCACGCCGGTGCACGACCACTGCGGCCTGTGGTGCGTGGAAGGCGTGTGGGACGGTGAACTGGAAATCACCCAGTTCGAGCTGCTCGAACGCGAAGGCGACCGCTTCCGCTTCCGCGCCGCGGGCGGCATGCACGCCGGCCCCGGCAGCGCGGGCAGCCTGATCCCGCCGCACGAGTACCACACGATCCGCAACACGAGTCCGGATGCGGTGGCCGTCTCGCTGCACATCTACAAGGCGGCGATGGAAACCTGCGCGATGTTCGTGCCGGACCAGGGCGAGTGGTTCTCGCGCGTGGCCAAGACGCTTCAGACCGACGAAGCCGCCTGATCCCTGGAGCGCGAAACGCGCTCCCACGTCACACTCCTGACCTTCGGCACCTTGGCGGTGTCGTCCGGCGGCATTAGCGTTGGCGCATTCATCGTCAGGAGCGCCCGACGTGCTGACCGATTTCCTCCTCGCCTCACTCCACCACCTGCTGGTCTTCGGCATCGTCGCGATGCTCGTGGCCGAATCCGTCCTGCTGCGAGGCGCGCTCGATCGCCCAACGCTCCAGCGTCTGGCCGGCATCGACATGGGCTACGGCCTGTGCGCGATGGCCCTGATCGCGGTGGGCATCTGCCGGGTGATCTTCGGCATCAAGGGTTACGACTTCTACCTGCACAACCCGTGGTTCCACGCCAAGATGGGCGCGTTCGTGCTGGTCGGCCTGCTCTCGATCCTGCCCACGGTGCGTTTCCTGCGCTGGCGCAAGGCCCTGGCCGCGAACCCGATCTTCCTGCCTGACGCCACGGAAACCGCCCGCATGCGGACGATCGTGCGTTTCGAACTGATCCTGCTGGCCGCGATCTTCGTCTTCGCCGCCGCGATGGCCCGCTACGGCGGATTGAGTCTGTAATCGTTGTCGCAGGCCAGCTGTCGCAGGCCCGCCGCTCGGATATACTGCACGGCCGCGCCGGAATGGCGGAATCGGTAGACGCAGCGGACTCAAAATCCGCCGCCCTTAAAAGCGTGTGGGTTCGAGTCCCACTTCCGGCACCAAAATATAGAAACACTTATAAATCAATAAGTTATATCGATAACCAATCTTCCTGCTAGTACACCTCGCTAGTACACCGGGATGGGCCGCTGATGGATTGGTGCGACACGTCAAGCATCGATTGGAACGCCGTTGATGCATTGGGCACGTGGGCCGTGGGGATTGCTACCGGCGCACTCGCTTGGCGAGCAAACTCGCTCGCTCGGCGACTACGAAGCGCAGAAGAGGAGCGTCAAGCTAATGCGGCTTACGCCACGGCTCGCAGTCTGCATTTGGAACTGTCGCTTTACGCAAATCGTTTACGCAGGATCTGCGATGGTCTCGAAGCCCTAATCGAAAGGGCACCTCCAACAATGGCCTCTGACGCAGCGAAGTGGCTGGAGACAGCCGCGACCTTTCGTCTCCCGGAGTCATTGCCAGCCTCTCTGATCGGATCACTCCCCAAAGAGCTCGGCGGGAGGATCGGCGAACTATTTGTCCGAGAGCGGACCGCCAATGCCACCTTCGCCAACAACGCAACCGTCGTCCGCCAGCCAGTGGCCCGCCCTCAAGATGCAATTGGCGAACTCCGTGTGTTGCTGACCAGAAGTGTTGAAGAACTCCGCACGTTCGCGACACATGTCGAAGAGACAAAGGACCGTCTTGAGGCCTTTTTGGCTTAGGCCCGCTCGATAGCGCTCCATTGTCACTCTAGGCATCTGTATGCGCCGCTATTAACTCTCGGAATCGCGATACGCACGAGCTGCGCGGAAGGGGCTATCCGCCGCTCGCGTACACCCCCTCCAGTTCACTCAGTCTTCTTCTTTGGAGCTGGCTCTTTCAGCCACCTCTCGCGCTCCCGAACAAGTTGTTCAAGCCTTTCTGGTGTGATGTCGCTTGATGACGTTTGAGTTCTCAGACCTTTCGCGTTCGCAAATGAGGCTAAGAACTCCGAAGCCAGCCTGTCATCTTTACCCCCGCCGAACGAAGCCAACGCGTCCCGCAGATCCGGGCCGAAGTCAACGGGGGAGCCATGCTCAATCATCTTCAGCGCCCAGTCCCGTGCAGCTTGGTTTTCCCCCTTAGACGCGGGCCTAAGCACGATATCCAGCGCTGTCTGAAACAGCTCTTTCTCATTCTGTTGCTTAGCAATCAACTTTTGGGTCTCCACGGCTTGCGCAGCAATACTCCTCTGCACTTCAGCGGCGCGGCTCGCAAGCTCCGCCTGCCCCTGGTTAGTAGCCCATACGACTGCTAGCGGAATTACCCCGGCCGTAACAATCTGCGCCACGACTCCAGCAACTTGCCACTTCCTAACGGTGCTCGGCCTCATCCTTAGTCTCCATGTACTCATACAAATGATGGGACATCGGGCTCCCTTCCTGCGCCCATAAAAGTCACTACTCCATCGGCAAGGAGGCGTCCTTAAGACTCCTACTCCCTACCAGCTGACCCCGAGAATAAGTGCTGTAAGGTCTGCGAAGCGCGCGTTACCACCTTTGTTGAAACCTTAAGCCTAGCGGCGCCCCCCCTTGGCTGGCGATAGGATGCGTGCCCCTCCGAGCTGGACGCTCGCCATCAACTCTTCCGATTGTCGGACCACGCTGTCGGCAGCCTCGAAGATGCCTCGGCCATGACCCAAAGGCGGGGTTGACGTGCCTCGCCACTCCGACGCATCAGGCAAAGCTTGAGCACGTGGTGTTAACCTGTCATCAAGGGTGGTCTCTAGCAGGGAGGCCAAGTCAGGGGGGCTAAGGATGAGCGGCTCAAAAAAAGGTACGCATAGCGCGCCAGGCCAGTACTTGGGTTTCACCCTCCAAGATGTTCGGCTCGCCTTTCATCTGCTCTCAGCCCCCCCGGGGAGCAAAGTTTCTCTCGAGCACCTTGACGATGTTGCCGTCCACTATCCGGATGGCACCGTTCTCTGCGAGCAAGACAAGAGTGCTATCGATGGAAATCCGGTAGCGAACTCGTCGCCGGACCTCTGGAAGACCTTGGCGAATTGGACGGGGGATCTAGCCGCTCCCACGCCAGAAGTATCCGAAACCTATCAGCTCTACGTGACCCCGGTTAAGAAGCTGGGCTCCTTGGCCGCCAAGGTGCACTCTGCGAAAACGGTTGCCGAGGCTGGAATCGTTATTGCGTGGGCGAAGAAGAAGCTGTCCGAGGAAGTCGGGGACAAGCTAAAGCAGCAACTAGGGCGCTTCTTGGCAACCCCAAAGGCGCATCAGGAATACGTAATCTGCAACGCGAGCATTCTTAGCACCGACGTCGATCCAGTTGCACCGCTGAGAGCGCTTCTGGGGCCGTCTTTGAAACCGGCCATTATTGAGATCTGCTGCAAGCATATGATCGGCAGCGCTCAGAGCGAAGCCAGAGCGATGATTCTTGCTAACCAACCTGCGATCCTCGACGCCGACTCGTTCAAGAGAAGCCTCCAGGATTTCGTAGAACGCACGAACATGCAGAAGCTCCTCCCCAACGCACCCAAGTCTGGCGGCGATGAGATTCAGAGCACGCTACATTCCAAGCCGACATTCGTGAGGCAGCTGGAACTAATTAACACGAAGGATGAGGTGCAGCTACGCGCCGTCGCAGACTATCTCCAAGCTTCCGCATCAAAGACTCTGTGGGCTGACTCCGCCCTCGTCTTGAAGGATGCTTTTGATGCGTGGGATAGCGTCCTCACTTTTAGGCATGGAGCAATTCGCGACGAACATGCTGAGGTGCACGCTGGGCTCCCTCCGGATAGTAGGGGAAGACTTCTCTTAGCTGGTTGCAAGCAAGTCAGTGAGAAGCTCGATGCGTGCGAGGTGAGCCACGAATTCGTTCACGGCTCCTTCCACGACCTTGCGGACAGGAAGGTGGTTGGATGGCATGAGGATTTCGCGTCACTGCTCGGAGGGTCGGAATGACTGAAAGAACTTCCTTGCCTGTTAGTGGACGCTTCGTCCAGCACGAGGTAGACATCGTGCAGAACCCTGCCCTAGGGGCCTACCTGCTCTGGAGAATGGGCGATTCACACCAGCGGACTTCGCAAGTTAGTCCCCGCATGGAGCTGCATTTCGTCGCATTGCCAATCTTGCTTCACCGACCAACTCTCGATTACGTAAGCAGCACACAAGGCGCGTCCGGCCTCGCGCAGTTCGTCGCCAAAATGCGAAGTCAAGAAGATGAGCTTTTGGCAATCCATAGTCGCGCCCTCAAACTTCGTGAACTGACCCTGCAGTCGTTAGCGATTGGAATCGCTAGCGGCATCCTGTCGATTGGCTACGAAAATGGCACCGTTCGCTCTCTGGAAGTGGCCAAGCTTCCACAATTGCCGGAACGTCTGAAGCCGATGCAGAAAGCCGCAGACAAGATTGGCGACTGGTTTGCCAAGCACCCATTGCCGCAAACTCTTGGCATGCTGCGAGTGAGCCCATAATGCAGTTCCAAATTCTAAAGCTTATTCTTTGGCCGCGATCGCATGTCCATCAGCCCCGCATACTGCAGTTCCAGCCGGGCGTTGTGAATGTGATCAGCGGGGCGTCTAAGACCGGAAAATCGGCTGTCATCCCGATCATTGACTACTGCCTGGCTTCTGAGAAGTGTGCCATTCCGGTGGGCGTGATACGTGACCAGTGCGAATGGTTCGGAGTGCTCATCCAAACCGATGAAGGTCAGAAGCTATTTGCACGACGAGAGCCTGGGGACCAACAGGTCACAAATGACATGTTCGTCGTGGAAGGCGACGTAGTTGCCATTCCTAGCCGCATAGAACTGAAGAATACGACGAGTGACAACGTCAAGCGTCAGCTCGACAGGCTCGCCGGCCTCCCACAACTTGAATTGGAGCCGGGCTCGGAGCGGCCATTCAAAGCTCGCCCGAGCTTTCGCGATTTGGCCGCGTTCAACTTCCAACCGCAGAATATCGTCGCCAACCCTGGAGTGCTCTTCTTTAAGGCGGACACCACTGAGCATCGGGAAAAGCTCAAATCGATATTCCCTTACGTCCTTGGAGCGGTGACACCGGCCTTACTCCAGGTTCGGCATGAGCTTGAGCTTGCTCGGGCCGACTTACGACGCAAAGAGACCGCCCTCCTAAGGATGCGCAGAGCGTCTTCTGATTGGCTGCATGAAGCGCAGACTTGGTTCTTGAAAGCAGTGCAGTTAGGGCTCGCCCCGCCAGGTCAAGTTCCGGACAGCGCACCTAGCTTGCTTGATGCGCTTCGCGCCATGCTGAAGGAACAGCTCCCGCCTCCAGCTTCTCCAGCCCAAGTTGATTCGGTACTGGCACATTTGGCCGAACTAAGAAGCCAGGAGAGATCTGTTGCGGAAACAATGATGAGACACAGGCAGCGACTTACAGAAATTCGTCGACTGCGGGAGAGCGGCCAGAATTATGGCGATGCACTGCGCCTTCAACGAGACCGCCTCGCCATTTCCGAATGGCTTCGTAACCGGGCGATATCTGGCTCAATCGAAGTTCTCGAGTTAACCCAGCATAGTGCCCAGAAGCTGGATAGTCTCTGCGCCGCTCTCCAGACGGTGGAGGCTAATGCGGAGACTTATCCGATGTTCACGGATACTCTCAGTGCAGAGTTCGTCGAGCAGCAGCGTTCGCTGCACGTCGAGTCAGAAGCGCTCGCGGCGATTCGGACACGAATCGAGGCGCTTGAAGGGGAGTCGGAAACCGCTAAGCAATCATCTGCGGATCTGCGAGCTATTGATCGGTTCCTCGGCAACTTGGAGCAAGCACTAAAGGTCTACGATCGCAGCGACGACCACTCTCCTCTCGAGGAAGAAGTCAACGCCCTGCGAGAGCGAACTGAAAGTTTGGCCCGGGAAGCTTCCGAGGCAGCGACGCAAATGAAGATTAAGATCGCTCTGGACCGGTTGGAGGGGCTAACTAGTCGGGTTGTTCCGAAACTTGATGCCGAATGGAAGAATGCCCCAATTCGCCTCGACATCAAGGAGCTAACAGTCCAAGTAAAACGCAAAGACCGAAGCGACTACCTATGGGAGGTCGGCAGCGGCGCGAACTGGCTTGCATATCACGTAGCGATGACGTTGGCGCTTCAGCAGTACTTCCTTCAGTTTAAACGTCATCCAGCACCAGCATTATTGGTATATGACCAACCGAGCCAAGTTTATTTCCCTAAGCAAGAGGACTTGATCTCGTCCGTCGGAGCGGAGAACAGCGACGATATCAAAGCTGTGCGCAGTGTCTTCAAGGTGCTCGGAGACGCGACCTTGAAGGCGGAAGGCAAGCTCCAGGTAATCGTGCTTGACCACGCACACACCGACGTCTGGGGTGACCTTGATGGCGTCAGCTTGACGGCGGAATGGCGCGGTGACGAGAAGCTTGTTCCTGTCCACTGGCAAACGATGAGTTAAGGGCTGAGTTCCGTGGCTGCGATTGAATAGACGTGCTTTTGGAGGGTCTACAGAAAACGACGCGGATGCTCTTGATGCCATTTGAAGTACGGAGCCGACGCGGGGTGCCATGCAAGACAATTCTTGCCGACCAACTCATCTACAATTGGCCTGAGCTGAGGATCTTCGAGCGCAGAACCAACCGCTTGGATCACGCCGGATACATCGACATGGATGTATCCATTCTCGAACAGTTTGTCGCAGCCAAGCAGGCACACCGGCATGATGTTGGCCTCATCTCGCTTCTGGAATGGCCCGCACGAGTGACGTTTCCGAATATGGCCGACGACTAACAGGTCGACCGGCAGCCGCCTCCCGCAGAGGGCGCAGGTTTCGGCCTTCTTACCGCCAAGAATGATCTTTCTGAGCAGTGCTTGCTCCGCACGCCGACGAACGCTCCCCCGCAGGTCCAGTTCACCGTCTAGTTTCGCGAGCGCGATCCTTGCCGCCTGAATCTCAGCGTGGCCCGACAGGGTGGCACCGATACCCGGCTCAAGATCCAGAGATTCCATGATCGCTTCGCTGTGATCTGGAGCAAGAACATTGAAACCCTGAATGATGTTGTTCGACTTGTAGCCCGCTGCCTCGTTGAACCTAGCAACGTCTATATCCAACTCTTCCAAGTCGGTCAGGAAGAAGACGTACTCCCAAGTAGCTCCATCGGCGCGCTCGTGCCATAGCTCACGTGCTAAGTCGGGCGAATGGACCTTATAGGCGACTTGTCCTTTGAAGAAGAAACGCTTGTCCCGATACAGCATTGCGACATCACCGACCTGCATCCGTTTCCACTTATTCGCATTGAGGTCAGCCTTCCCTGGTGTCACGCCCCATACCGCCACCTTCTTGTCGAAGGTGGCCGAAACGTGGCCCCGATCAGCGGTCGGCAGAAAAGGCAACAAGCGAGCTAGCGATACCGGATTTAAGATCGTATCGACGTAGTGTTCGACGGCGTCTGAATCGCCACAAGGCTGTAGTACGAGCTGCATAGAAGTTCAAAGCTCCGTGTACTTTCTTGAGTTCCCTTTGGCTTTCTCCGCGGGATACTTTGCGGCGTTCTTCGCGAGCTTCTTCAGAATCGCCTCCTCGAGATCTATTCCGAGATTGTCAGAGAGCTCGATTAGATAGACACTGACGTCTGCAATCTCGTCTGCAATCGCCTCCTTAGCGGCTGTGGCGTGCGCCTCACTTTCTTCAAAGTCCTTCCATTGGAAATGCTCTAAAAGCTCCGCAGCCTCTATGGCAATTGAGATCGCCAAGTTCTTCGGATTATGGAACTGCATCCAATCCCGTTCGTCACGAAACTCGCGGATACGTCGTCGAATTTGATTCAGATCCACCTTAAGCCCCCGCTTAGCAGATAGAGTGCAGCGTACTCCTGCAGCGTACTGGCAAAAAGCCAGTCACCACCTAGCGATCAACGGTCCACCAACGCTAGGCGAGGCTCCAGTCGCCTATGATCTCACTCTTGAATATTCGCTGGTCAGAACGCGAGATTCATGTCTACATCTAGCCCTGCGGCACGCAACTCACGCGCCAGGGCGAGATGCCATCCGCCGTTCGAATCTAGCGGTGTGTATAGGACGCCTTGAAAATCCGACGGAAGTTCCAAACTTCCCTTGTGCAACGCGCACACTTTGCCGCGTCCGAGAAGCCCATAGAACAGCCCTAGCTCAAGCACAACGTTCTGACGAGCTCTTGTTCTGAGCGCCGTCTCGGCACCGGCCGTCAACGCGCGTCCTTCGTCATCTGGGGTCAGCAAGATGACGGCAAAATCTACGTCGGTGAAGTGTTCTAGCTTTTCAATGATCGTTCGACCCGCGTTGGCTTGGTCGTGGAGGATGATGGGTTCGAAGTTCAGCTTCTTTAGAAAACGCTCTACTTCGAGGCGGGCCACCTCATCGTGCCCGTGAACCACGAACACCCGCCGCCCTGGTTTTCGAACTTGAGGCTGCTTTCCGGCCATCGAAGTGGTGGCGGAAGTTTCGAGATCATCGAGGCGTTCTTGAAGAATCTCTACGAGCCCCTGCAGCTTGCTGATGGCGCGGTCGAAGCCCTCTCGAGTCCCGCGCTGATGATCAAGCACATGCCATTGCCGCCCCATGATCAAGGGAAGAGCGCTCAGGTCCGAGATTTGGTATCGCCGATATTCTGTCGTCCCTTCGCCGAGAATGTCCGCGAGGGTTGAGTTGATCTTATGCCTCAGCGCTTCTACGGGCGCGTCGGCGCGACCGGTGATAGCGCTGATGTCGAACTGTTGAAGCTCCTCGACCCGCTTCGCGATCTTACTAATGGCGCGCACTGTCTCTTCAGCAGAGAGCTTCTTGGCTTCGGGAATCGGTGGTGGCTTTCGGGTTGCCATTTAAGTCCTTCCAAGCGCTGTGGCGTCATTCTGCGGGAATTCCCCTCACCGTCCATCACCTCCGAAGCCAGAAAATGGCAAAAAAATTCGGAGTGGCATTGATCGAACCAGTCTCACGCCTTCCCCCCGTGCCCCCCCGGTCGGCCAAGCCAAGGCTAGGACCGGCTTGTAAGCTTCCGATTACCTACTCGACGCTGCAGACCTTATGCCCAGGTACCGCCGATCTGAGTAATTGGTCAGACCCCACGAACGTCAATTCGCGAACTCGACACGCTGGCAATCGGGAACACCATTTCTCCAGAATTGGTGCTTGACGATTGACTGCGCCCCTCGCCATGCTTGGGCGTCAGCACTCCGATACGGCTCGCCCACATGACCGCCAAGCCCGCAACTGCCGTCGCGTACCTGCGCACTTCATCAGCGACCAACGTCGGTCAGGACAAGGACAGCCATAAGCGTCAGCTGCAGGCCATCACCAGCTACGCACAGCGCTGTGGGATTCGCATCCACGCGCCTCCTTTCTACGATGCCGCTGTGTCAGGCGGAGACCCGGTTGATAAGCGCGCGGGCTTCGCAGCGATGCTCGCCTACCTCTCCGAACACCCCGACGTTCGGGCAATCCTCGTCGAGACCGCAGGCCGTTTCGCGCGCGACCTCATGGTGCAGGAGACGGGCTATCGAATGCTTCAGGCGCAGGGAATCACGCTGATCGCCGTGGACTCTCCTGAAAGCTTCGTGGACGACACCCCCACTGCGGCGATGGTCCGGCAGATTCTTGGCGCGGTAGCTGAGTTCGATAAGGCCATGACCGTGGCTAAGCTCCGCGTAGCCCGAGAGCGCAAACGCGCCGAGACCGGCAAGTGCGAGGGGCGTAAGTCCATTGCTGAAACCATGCCGGACGTTGTTGCGTTGGCCCGCAAGCTCTACCGCAGGAACCCTGCAACGGGCGAACGCCGGTCCATGCGAGAGATTGCCGACGGGCTCGCCGCAGCCGGCTTCAAGAATGGCAAGGGGAACGTGTATCAGGTGACCGCTGTGCGCCGCATGGTGGGCGCTGAAGCTCCTCGAAGGGTCTGACACGTTAGCCGCAAGATCGCCGACGAACCGATTAGTCAGCCCCTGAGGAAAACAACGAACTTTTCCCGCAGCAGCGCCCCAGTCACTTGCTCTTGGCCGGTCGTACCTGCTGCGCCAACGATAAG
>Ga0102592_1003390_pt1 | contig 12146 bp, 10 predicted proteins | sample AraplaCol_mMF_r2_FD_76861 | JGI IMG/M metagenome (GOLD analysis project Ga0102592, IMG submission 76861) | Arabidopsis root microbial communities from North Carolina, USA - plate scrape MF_Col_mMF_r2 (SPADES assembly) (version 2) | ecosystem: Host-associated > Plants > Roots > Endosphere... | reverse complement strand
TACCCGGCCCGCGTCGCGCAAGGCGAGACGCGGGCCAGCCGCTCACGCGGCGTATCGGATGTGGCGCTCGGGATAGACCGCGCCCAGTTCGTGCTGCGGAAGGCCCAGCAGGCCGCCGACGTCGCCGTGCGGCACGATGCTGTAGCCGCGCGCGTCGATGTCCTTGACGATCCCCATCCAGTCCAGCTTCGGCACGACGTGGTCGCTGTCGACCGACCACCCGAACCGTACTTCGCCCAGCGCATCCATTTCATCGTTGGGCAGCGGCACGCCATGGGGCGCCACCACGAAACCTTCGTTCTGTCCCACCACGAAGACGTTGACCTGCATGTTCGACACCTTTCATGCCCCTGTCGAAAAATCTGGCGGCATGGTGGCGATGGCGACGCTAAAGAATGGTGAACGCCTGATTGCCGATTGATGAAACGTTCAGCCCTGTTCGCGTGATGGCGGAATTCAGGTGCGTTGTGCTCAGTCGACTGCGTGATAGTCGGCCAGCACGACGACCGGCAGCGCGCGCGCCTCGTCCAGCCATTCGCGCACGGCGGGGCGCGCGAGCAGGCGCTCGCACCACGCCTGCGACAACGGCCAGCCGTCCAGCGAAGGCCGGTGCGACACGATGCGGCACACCACCGGCACGAAGGCGAGGTCGGCCAGGGACAGTTCGCCAAACAGATACGGCCCGCCGCTTTCGGACAGCGCGCGCTCCCATACGGCGCAAAGACGGTCGGATTCGACGATTTCCTGCGCCGTCATCGCGCGCCTGTCCGCGTAGAACGAACTTTCGAACGACAGCCGCGCACACAAATTCGACAACCCGCCGTGCACCCACGCGAACAGCGAACGCGCACGTGCGCGCAGCACCGGATCGGCCGGCCACAGGGGATGCGCGCCGATCTCGCTGGCGTATTCCATGATCGCGAGGGAATCGAAGATCACCGCGTCGCCGTCGACCAGCACCGGCACCGCACCCGGCGGCGAGAATTCCTGGATCCGGGCGAGATTCTCGAAACGCTGCGGAACGCGGATATCGACCACGCGCTCCTCGAAGTCGATGCCCTGCTCACGCAGCGCAAGCCAGGCGCGCAGGGCCCAGCTGGAGGCGTTCTTCGTTCCGGTGTACAGCACGCGCGTCATCGCAGGCACCCGATTCGTGGATGCGGCGTAGCGTGATCCGCAGCGCGCGCGGCCGCAACCCGCGAGCACACCGATGTCCCGACGCGCGCTCCCGTGCGACTACGCCCACGCATTCGAACCACGCATCGAATCGGGCGCGTTCATCCGCGCAAAAAAGAAGCCCCGCCGAAGCGGGGCTCAAAATAACGAAACTGGTGCCGGAAATAGGAATCGAACCTACGACCTACGCATTACGAATGCGCCGACATGGAGTGACAAGTGCGATCCTGAAACCTCAAACACCCTTGTTTTTCATGCCCTTATCGTCACTCACGCCTGTCTATGCGATACACTTTGCAACATGCAACAACATGCCGTTGCTACCCAATTCGCTACCCGTTTAGAGACACGTGCCGACCATCAACTTCACCGTGAAGGGGCTTGCCGCCCTGCTTCGCAAGCCACACCGCGAGCGAGTCGACTACTTCGACAGGAGCGTCCCAGGTTTGGGCCTCCGCATCGGGCCGCGTCGAGCGACCTGGTTCTACATGCGTCGGATTGATGGCCGTCAGGAACGACTCAAGATCGGGCGGAACGAATCACTGGACCGCACTGGGCGGAGCGCTACCCCGGCGAAGGCCGCATTTACGATTGCTCGTGAGCGGGTTGCGGATATCGAGGACACAATCGCGCAAGGCCGCCATCCTCGCACTGAGGCAGCTCGCGAGAACGCGGCGAAGAAGGAGAGCCGGATCCTAGATCAGGGCCGCATTGTCACGACGATCGCTGGAAGGTGGGCCACGCACCACTTCCCCAGCTTGTCAGAACGTACTCAGAGGGACTATCAGCGAGGCCTCGACGCCTTCGTCCGTCAGTTCGGCGATGAGGATCTCGGCTCGATCCCGCGACGAGCCCTTGTCCGCCACCTCGACACCGTGGCGGCAGGAAGCCTCGCCGAGGGAAACCGGCAGGCGACCGTAATACGTCGGCTTTACGCATTCGCCGAGGACCGGTACGACCTCGATGCCAATCCCGCTGCGACGATCCGGAACCCCGGCAAGCAGACCATTCGCGACCGGACCCTCAATCGTGCCGAGATTCGCGTCCTCTGGCGTGCGGCAGAGCTCGCAGGGTATCCGTACGGCCACTGCATCCAACTAGCGCTTTGCACCGGACAGCGTGCCGGCGAAGTCGGCAGCCTGCAACGGGACGAGATCGACAGCGATGGTCTTTACTGGATCCAGCGCGCCGCGCGCAACAAAAGCAGAAAGCGCATCGATCTTTATCTAGGGAATCTCGCGCGCGCTGTACTTTCCGAATGCCCTGACTTTGGCCCTCGCAAGCCATTCTTCGTAACGAGCCACGACGCAGACAACCACCCGCGCGCGCCGCGATCCGATGTCTGGAACAAAGCGCTGGCTCGCCACATATTTCCGCGCATTCCGGAGGCGGCGAGCGAACTCGGGCTTCCGGTCATACATGAGCCATGGACCATGCATGACCTCCGGCGAACGGTTCGGACGGCATTAACCGGCTGGTGCGGAGTTAATCCGGATACCGCCGAGCGGGTTCTAAACCACGCGATAGGAGACCGCCTCCGTAAGGCATACGACCATAGTGACTACAAGCCGCACGTGACGGACGCCTTAAGGCGCTGGGATCGGGAGCTCACGTCGATCCTTCGCGGCGAGCAGGCAGTCGTTCGGCCGTTGCGTCGTCAGCGGGCATAGAGGCTTCGACCGCTCGTCGGATGCTGCCAACTTTCGATCGTCCTCAGAGCACGTCCTCGTATGCCCTACAAGCTTCTGTTGAGGCGAGATTCCTTTTCTCTACTCACACATACTTTTCGCATACCAACTCACGATTCGGGGCGCTTACGCCCTTGTTGCACAGCGCCGCGTGAGGCGTATTGTCCGTAGCGCCTTCGACAAACAAGGTGCTGCAATGAATGACGTTATCGATAATGCTTCGGCCGCCGATGACCTTCTCCCGGATCGCGTTGTTCGCGCTCGGCTCGGTGGAGTAACGGCGGTGACACTCTCCCGCTGGCGGCTGCGTGGAATCCTCCCGCCGCCCATCAAGATCAACGGCCGCAACTATCAGCGTAGGGGCGATGTGGAACGCGCCCAACACGGGATGGGCTCCTCAGCGACGACGTGACTCCGCGCGCCGCTCTGCTCGAACGGGCAGAGTGGCCGCACCCGACGGAGATCAATGCGATGACCTGGATAAAGGTCGAAACCAATCTTCCGGATAAGCCAGAGGTCTACCAGATAGCTCGCACTCTCGGGCTGTCGCGATCAGCGATCGTCGGCCATCTCATACGCTGGTGGTCTTGGCTGGACAGCAACACGACCGACGGCAGATGTGACGGCCTTACCGTTACCGACATCGATGAAATCTCTCAGCTCCCTGGTCTCGCCGCTGCGCTAGCGAGCGCCGGCTGGCTAACTTTGGACGCTGAGGGGGCCCCGAAAAGCGTGCCGAACTTCGACAAGCATAACGGAGCGACGGCTAAGAACCGCGCGCAAGGTGCGGCGCGACAGGCTCGGCATCGCCAGAATCTAAGTCACGCTGATGTCACGACTCGACCGTTACCAGAAAAGAGAAGAAGAGAAATTAAAAGAAACGCGCTGCCAATTACGAAACCTCTTCACAAGGCGGAGGCGGGACCCGCGCCGTGGAGAGCATTCGACTCAGGTAACGGCGCCCCTCGGCAACCGAGTAGCGCCGCCGAGCTAGCCATTTCCCAGTGCAAGGAGCTGCTTCATTCGGGCTCGGTCCACCATACAACCCCGCCATCGCCTCCCTACGCGGACGTTGCATCCGGATAGCTGGCAGCATGTCAAAGCCGGGCGAGGCCGGGGGGGGAGCGTCGGACGATCCTCCGAATAGGCGCAGCCACCCGGCGTACCGCCGCACTAATCCCAATCACTTCTGGAACATTCGGAGTACCGCGCCGTGCCCCGCCCTCAACGTCGAAGCGCCTCGCATAACGTTCAAGCCCTAACGATGCTCGCGCGCGATGCAGGGAAGGCGGCACCGCTTCCGGATGGCATCCCGCTGAATGCGGACGCTATCGCCTATTACCGACTGTTATGGGGGATGCGTGCGCCATCCGACTGGAAGCCGGCGGAACTAGCGTTGATCGCGCGGGTCGCGAACCTCGAAGTAGAACTTCGTCGAGAGGAACAACGATTATCGACGGAAGGGCACGTAGTCGGCGGGAGGCTTAACCCGCGCGTGCGTGCTGTAGAGGTGCTCGGCAGGCGGCACGTGCGCTACCTTCTCCTCCTCCGCCTCCCTGCGACACCGACTGAAGCCAGGGCCATCGCGAATCGTGCAGCGCAGTTTCGAGGCTTAGGCCACGGACCAGCCTTCGACGATCGCGGCCTTCTGGCACGTCCACCCGCCTTTGATCCTCTGACGTAACGCGGCACCGGCTCGCAGCGTCAAGCAACCTCGACGAGCAACCCCCGATAGCTGGCAGAATACTTTCCAATGCCGCGTTCAGGTACTCGGACGATGACTGTCTACTTTGTCCCCGACACGAACTTCTTCCTTCAATGTCTCAGGCCCGAAAATCTTGACTGGGCAGCGGTCACGAACGACACCTCGGTTGTTCTGCTCGTTGTGAAAGAAGTTCAGCGCGAGATTGATCGCCATAAGAGCGGGGGCAACGCAAGACGGGCGAAACGAGCGCGCGAAGTTTCTGGCATCTTGCGCGAAATCATCCGGAGCAACGGCAACGAGAGTACCGTCATCGCGGGCGCATACAGGATCTCCGTTCGATTGGCTCCGCGACTGCCCATGAATCGCGAGAAGCCTGAAGAGCTCGACTTGACGGCCGCCGACGAACGGGTAGTCGAGGAGGCTTTCGCGTGCGGCCGCCTCCTCAACGTAGATGTTTCCCTCCTGACCGACGACATGACGCCTCTCCAAGCAGCTCGCGAGCTTGGCATAGGTGCCGTAGCAGTTCCCGACACTTGGTTACTGCCGCCCGAATTAAGCGACACAGAGAAGCAGCTCCGAAACGTACAGAAGCAAGTTGAGCTATTAATGGGCAGCGGACCTTTGATAAAGGTTGAAGTCGTCCATCTCGGCTCGGTGATTTCCCGACTCGATGGGACACTCATTCGCTATCAGGAGCTCTCGTCCGAGTTCGTGACGCGCGCTGTGACCGCAATCTGCTCGGCTCATCCGATGGATGGAACGAACGAGCACGCCTACGTGTCGATTTTCGGCGCGGAGAAGTACCGCAATGACTACCAACGCTGGGAATCCGAGCTACCACAACGAATTGAAGCGCTTCCACGTTACTTCAATGCCCTCACGTCACCGGCTTCGTTGTCGTTGAAACTTATTAATGACGGCGTAAGCAGTGCAGACCATGTCGTAGTCGACATATTCGCGCGCGGCAATATCTACTTGGCCGACCAGTCTTCACTTGATCGCATCGAGAGGAGCATTACCCCGATGCTTCGACCGCCGCCGGAGTTTGTGAACATAGCGCCCCTCTCTCGCAGCCCGGCGGGGCGGAAGCTCGGCGACCAGCCGGCATTCCCGTCCGTCCCACCCATTCCGAGCCGCGAGTTCAGGTGGAGAACCGCGGAAGCCGACGCGCTAAGCAGACACATGGAAGGGGAATGCATCGACTTCCGTCATGCGCTCGATCCCCACGTGAAGGAGGTACACATTCGGGCCGCGCCAGAATGCAACGAGGAACTTGCGGGTGTACTTGAGATCCGTGTCTCAGCGCGCAACGTCGCGATCCCGGTCGAGACCATGATCCCTGTGCGGCTACGGCTGTCGCCACAGGATGCCGAGAGACGGGCCGCCGAGGTGATATCGCAGGAGCTCGGTGTAGCGCTTTAGAGCGTCTAATGGGCCGTTATGGCAACGGTTCCGCTCGTAGCGTTCCTGGCGGTCCAGCGGTTCACTTCGCGCATCCTTGCCCGCGGACCGCGTCCAGCAAGATAGGATCAAGGGCACTCTAGGCCTCACTTTCCACGACAGCCATGACGGCAGCGAAGATCCAGCATTACGTTCCGAAGTTTCTCCTCCGGAAGTTCGGGACGGGCAAGAAGGACCAGCTCTGGGTATACGACAAGGCCACCGGCCGGTGCTTCAATACCAACGCCAAAAACGTCGCCAGCGAGGCGCGCTTTTATGATTTCGTCCTCGACGGTAACGACCATTCTCTCGAAGACGGGCTATCGAGCATCGAATCGCGCGCCAAGCCGGTCATCGATACCCTCCTTCACGAGGATTCAGTTCTCGCGATCACGTCGGAAGACCGAGCGTTGCTGGCTGGCTTCCTCGCAGTTCAGTTCGTAAGAACGCGTGCGTTCAGGGCGCAATGGGAAGGTCTACATCGCCTGATGCGCGAGAAGCTCCAGTCGTTGGGAGATCGAGTCGCGCCCGGCTCACAGGCCGAGGCCCTCATGCAGCCGCAGTCGGAGAACGAGATAAAAGTCGACTGTGCGCGAATGATCTTGGCCGCGCCGACGGACTTCGGCCCGCACTTTCTGAATAAGGTGTGGTTCCTCGCGAAAACGACGAAGTCGCATCCCTTCATGATCGGCGACAACCCGGTGGCCCTCCAGAATCAGATCGACATGGAGCCTTACGGGAATCTCGGCCTAGGCGTTCATGGGATAGAGATCTATTTGCCCTTGTCTTCGACGCGGGCCCTCGCGATGTGGTGTCCAACGCTAGCCCAACAGGTTGCCGAAGCTGCGAATACTCTTCGCAGCCTGCCGCCCCAGCTTTCTGCCGCGGTCGTCCGTGACCCCGCAGGCCTCCTCGCGTTGGACGACGCCCTCGCCGGCGGCTCGGCGCTTCCTTACAAGACGGAACATGTCACCAACTTCAATTCGCTTCAGGTGGGCCGCAGCGAACGTTATGTCTTCTCGTCCACCGGGGACTTCTCCTTGCCCGAAAAGATGATCAAGGATCACCCCGATTTCAGAGCCGGCCCGAGACCCTCCGACATGGCGGGGAAGCCGCCGCCGCTCGCGTAACGCTGCCGGATCGAACGCAGGTGCGACTCGCAATGCGAATCGCTATTACGGAGGCCATGGCGATCCCGATGCCAAGTCTGGGTGCCGCGGCTCATCGCTCGGCCTCCCATACTCAAGCCGCCAGACCTCAATCTGCCCGAGGAGTATCGACGCGCCTTCGCGTCTCCTGGCGTCATTGGTTGCCATTCCGAACAGCGTCGCCCGGAGGTCGTTCGATGCGCGGGCGTGCTCCGTGAATGCGTTCGCGACGCTTTCGTAAGGGCGCTGCTCCACGAAGGCGTCACGGAGTTGGTCCCATACACCACTGGGGACGACGCCCTGTTTTGTGTCGTCAATGAGCAAAAGGTTAGCAGCTTGGTCCGCTGGCTCAGGGAAATGGCTCATCACCTTCGAGAGGACATATCGACCCACTTCCGACAGGTCCCGCTCACATAATTGCCGCAGCCGAGCGCCGATGAGTTCATTGCGTTTTCCGAGCTCCACAAGCCGAACGATCCATTCGGACTCACGGTGACGTCCGGGCCTCAATCCGGTGTCGGCGACGTCTGGATCCACTACGCCTAACAGGATCTGGTTACCCCGATCCGTATGGGATGCAAGGAACGCGTCGAGAAAGCTGTCGTAACACTGGTCGAACGTGCCAGGCTGAGATGCAAGCTCTATCAGGAGATCAACCGCATGCCCCTCTCGGCTTTCGCCGAGCGCACCGATAACTTCGCGTAACTCGTACCCCAGAAGGACAGTCCCTACGACCTCGCGAACCTTCGTCACTCCACCTGCCGGGTCATCCGAGAACAAGCAGAGCGCCAGCATCCTGCAAAGCAGAGCCTTCTCCGAACCCTGAAGCCACCTGCCGTTCTGGCCAAGAAACGCGTCAACAAGCGCGATGAAGTTCGCAGCGGGCAAGACTACCCCCGCCATGAGCAGGCTCTCGGCAGCGTCGACGCAAATATGGTAGTCCCATCGGCCCGGCTCTGAAATTTGCTCAAGCACCGCCGCAGCGGAGTCGCGCCCATCTACGACCGCCAAGCCCCTTGCCAGAGTTAGTAGTCCAGCACCTTGTCCGTGAGCTTGCGCGCGCCGCAGCTCGACCGACAACGCCGCCGTGATCCGTCTCCGCCGCGCCATGTCACCAATCAATCCGCGCGGGCGTTCGCGAGCCTCCCACACTGAAGAGTAAGCGGGCGCACGGCTGAACATGCGCGCAGGCTTCGCGCGAAATTCACGAACCAGTTCGTTCACAACCTCCGTCTGATACTCCGGCTCTTCCAGAAGGGCAATTAACGCCTCTGTGGCATCCTCAGATGGAAGCTGCGCGAGCGAAGCGACGTTCCACATTGCGTAGGACATCACCGCGCCTTCGGCCGCAGCCCCCCGCTCTCCTCTGGCACGAGCCTCCCTTCCAACGCGCACTCGGGCGATGTCGGCACGAACTAGGCTCACGATATCGACTATTTCATGAGACGTCCCGACCTGGGCAATGGCGGACGCCAAGTGCGCCTTCTCTTTACCAGTAAAGTCGTCGCGCCGGAGTATCAGAGGGACACCCGATTTGAGATAGAGCCTTACCTGACCAGCGAGGTCCTCGTTCTCAATACAAAGCGGCGCGCGATCTGGCCGGGCGACGCGACTCAGTAAGTCGGCAGCGACTCGCATGTCGTCAGCGTTTCCAGCCTGGACGCACGAGAGTACGCCCGCGACAGCAACATCCGCACCCAGCATATGGAATACGTTCTCGAGCTGCCTCTTAACCTGCATCTCGAACTCGGGCCGAACAGGGGCCGCGTCGATCCGAAGCTGAAGGTTTCGAACGCTCGCAAAAATCCGAGCTGCCGTACGGTCGTGCGCATGTCTCGCGATAATGGCGCCGAGGCCTTCCACGTTCTGCGCGTGCATATCCTCGGTTTCCAACCGAGTCAGGCACTTGTCTACGTACTCATTGGTCACTTCTGACGCGAGGGGAAGCCAATAGTCGGGGTTGAAGAGCGCGCCGCATGACAGTTGGCGCAAGATCCACTGACTCGTCCACGTTGCGTCCAGCCCGCCCAAGTAAATCAACGCAGGCCGGATGTAGTGGGAGGACAGGCGATGAATATCACTCTCAGGGATAGCTGACAGCGCCTCCTTCATCCCCTCCGCAACATCGCCCTCCCCCAGTTCGATCAGAATGCCAGCCGTGCGAAGGCGACCGGCTGGATCCTCGATCGTGCCGAACAACGTGCGCATCGCAGTGACCGCCCGTTCCTTGAGGGCCGCCGGGAGCTCGCGATACCAGCTCGACACAAAGTCATTGAACGTGAGCGAATCCATCGAGTCGACGAGATGAACAACAGCATCCCCGCTCCCGTTCCAGAGCAGGCCTGAGGCCGCAGCCTTTTTCACTCGCTGACTGTCGTCCCGCATCGCGATCGCGACCATATCGGCATCAGCTCGATGCTGGAGTAGCTCGCCCACAAGATCCTCCCGAGCGTCCTCAGGCCATTCGGCTATCACAGACGCCCAGTCTTCCCCCAAGCATGCGACATCGAACCGCTGCCAAAGTCGGTACGTTTCCAACCTGGATTGCTGGTCCGGACTAGAAAGTAGCGGCACGATGACGTCCCTAAATTCCGACGAACCTGTAGCGAGCATGGCAGCGACCGCATAGTGACGATAACTACCGCCTCGGGCCGCAAGATCACGGAGGCGATTCCCCACCACCTCGCGAACCTCACTCCATACGGCGGCGCCACAGAGCTCAGCGAGTTCACTCGCGAACACTGGGTCCACACCGAGCGCCATGAGAACCAGGTCGCGTCCGGCTGAAATCTGCGGCTCGCTAACTTCGCCTCGCTCGAACCGCTCAGAAAAGGTCTCGGCAACCATTCGCAACGGTTCCGCCCACACAGGGTTGTTGACGTATTCGCCGACAAACCGCGCCACCGCTTCCCTATCCGCCATCGGAAGGGACATGAGTCGCGCGCGGAGCTTGAGCGCAGCGAAGTACTCTTGAAGCTGCTGGTGGCCGAACTGGTATTCCGTTCGTGGGTAATCGACGCGTTCGAGAGCGTGATGGGCGGTGAGCGACGCCAGCACCGCCGGAGCTCCGACCGATTCAATCTGTCCGTCTGCGACTAAGCTTCGAATGACTGAAGAAGTCCTTGCTCGTGCTTCCGCTTCGGAAAGAGCCACAGCCCCGCGGCTTGTCATGTCGAAAGCGAGCGCCTGAAGATAATCGGCCTGGCGGCCGAATATAGGGGCGCCATGTAAGGCATTACGATGCTCGTTCCGTTGCTCCTGAACTGTGAGCACCTGAGCTATGACTTCGACCTTTGTTGAGGGGATCTCCGCGTCCGCCTCTATCAGTGATGCCACCTCCGCAAGAATGAAGGGGGTGCGCGTAAGGTCGTCCAGCGCAGGGTCGCGATCAATGCGATCGGCAAGTTGCCCGGCTCGGTCGCCAAGGCGGGCAGCCATATATGCCGCGCGCTGGTCTCGCCGAAGGCGAAGCAACTTCAATCGCATAGCGCCTGGCAGGGGTGGAACCAGATGATGCGTGCGTGTCGCGACGATGATCCCGGCACTCGGAAAGTCCCGTTCCAGCTCGCGAAGTGCATCGTCCGCCTGCGCGGAACTCGACTCTCCGATTTCGTTCCAGCCGTTTAGCAGGAAAATGAAAGGCTCTGATTCATTCACGCGCGCTAAGTTCGCGGCAGTAAGGCCTTCTGCCTGGAACGCCGGCATTCCAGCAATGAAATCTAGAATTCCCCGGCGCGATGAGGTCCATGCGGGTAGTTCGACCATGAAGGGGATGCCGGAGGAGCGCTGTCGCTCAGCGAGCTGTATTAGCGACGTGGTCTTTCCGCGCCCTGCGGGGCCTTCCAGCACGATTCGGCGGCCTTGGGAAAGGTCGCGCTCGATATCGGTCAGGGACCAGACCTCATCCATCGATTGCCCGCCCACTTCCATTCTCGTGGCGGTGAGCTCGATCAACGGATGCCCCGCGGTTCTCCGTGTCCATGTCTGCACAACAGCGACGGCCGCGCGCTTCGTGCGTTCGACAAGTGCCTCGAGCTGAGGTTCAGGATCAACTTGCAGGTGAAGGAAGCTCGCGCAGAGCGATGCATTCGCTGGCACCAACAGCAAAGCAATGATCTCCTCGCGCTCGATAATGTGAAGTTCGACTCCGTGATTGGTCAGGATTTCCTCTTCCCATCGCCGCCTGTCGGCATTTCCGACCTTGGCTGACGTCACGAAGAGGAGCATCTTTAGGTCGCTGAAGTTCGCTAGCGCGGTTTCCGCGTCACCCGAGATCTTCTTCAGCGTCGGAGTGATTGAGGCGGCAAGGCCTTTTGCGATCCCGTCCTTCGCGAGTGTCGACGAGGCGTAGGCGTCGAGCCCTCCGTCCTTCTTACGCTGACGAGCGATGAGTTCGGGCCAGCGCATCTTGCCAAGGACAACGGCTAGTCCTTGGAAGCGCATTCCCTCTTCCTGCGACTCGATCTCATCGAGCGCCCTTTCGATATCAGTTCTGAGAACAGGCATGGGACGTCGGCTGAGAGATGGAGGGAGGACGGGACATCGCCGTCCTGCGCTGAGAGCGCACACGACTACCTCGCCGGCAGCCTGCATTCACTTTTAACCGATAGCACGCACAAGGACTAGCGGCACATCCGCTGCGGTGCGGGATTGCTACCCGGACGTTACCCAAGCCCTAAAAAAAAAGGCCTATCGCGACCGAAATCGCGATAAGCCTTTGAAAGGTATGGTGCCGGAAATAGGAATCGAACCTACGACCTACGCATTACGAATGCGCCGCTCTACCAACTGAGCTATTCCGGCGGATGTTGCTGCGAAGCGCGTGGGCGGGCCGCTCGGGCCGTGCCGCGGAGCGCTCTCCGCGAGGAACGGGAATTCTAGGCGCTGGGCCGGTTGCCGGTCAATCCGGTCCCGGCCATCGGACCCATGGATCAATCGACCAGTTGCAGGCGAAGTTCCTTGGGCAGGGCGAACACCATGTTTTCCGGC